>Ga0315282_10007388_pt1 | contig 18059 bp, 13 predicted proteins | sample YL17G07_20_MG_FD_203693 | JGI IMG/M metagenome (GOLD analysis project Ga0315282, IMG submission 203693) | Sediment microbial communities from Yellowstone Lake, YNP, Wyoming, USA - YL17G07_20 | ecosystem: Environmental > Aquatic > Freshwater > Lake > Sediment | place: USA: Wyoming | collected...
CGCAAAGGGGAAGAACACTGAGAAAACGAACGCCCACCATGGACCCCATGGCAACCTCCAGACCGGACAGCCGGTACAGTGAAGGTATACCGCAGAAACACCCCCTCCGCAAGGAACAGCCGGAACAAACCGCCGCCGCGGGCTATAATCGCCTGGGAGAAGGCAGGATGGCCGAGTTGCTCACGGACACAACCGTTCCCGACCCCCCGACAGACGAGCTTTTGCATCGCGTCGGGCTGAGCCGCGACGAGTACGAGCGGGCCTGCGCCGTGCTCAAGCGCAAGCCCAACGTCGTGGAGATGGGCATCCTCGGGGCGATGTGGAGCGAGCACTGCTGCTACAAGTCGAGCCGGAGGCACCTCAAGCGGCTGCCCACCGAGGGCCGGCGCGTGCTGCAGGGGCCGGGGGAGAACGCCGGGGTGCTCGACCTCGGCAACGACTACGCCGTGGTGTTCAAGATCGAGAGCCACAACCATCCCAGCGCCGTCGAGCCGTTCCAGGGCGCGGCGACCGGCGTCGGCGGCATCATCCGCGACATCTTCGCCATGGGCGCGCGACCCATCGCCTGCCTGGACAGCCTGCGCTTCGGCAACCTCACGCCTGTAGCCGCGGTTGGCGAGCGGGAGGAGGAGCCCGCTGAGGCGGCGGAGGCCGTGCCTGAGGAGGGCACGGTGGAGCAGCCCGTAGGGCCGAGTATCCCCTGGGGGGCGGAGGAGAAGCCTTATGTGGCCACCCTGGCGTGGATGACCAATGCGCGCAAGCCCGTGCTCGAGCGCGGGCCGGCGGCGCGGCGGGCGGTGGAGGCGATCCGCCGCATGCACGGCGCCGCCTGCGAGATCCTCGCCTACTGCGTGATGCCTGACGGCATCGTGCTCGCGGCGTACTTCCCGGGGGGAGGGGAGGAGAACGCCGTCGGCCTGGTCGCCGCGGTGGAGGATGAGTTGGCGGGCGTCGGCGAGGAGATGCTCAAGCCGGGGGAGGCGCTGTGGGAGAAGGGCTACCGCCTGAGCCAGAAGCACGACGCCCTCGAGCTGCAGGAGGCGATCAAGCGCCTGGAATACACGCCGGTGCAGCGTCAGGCGGTGAAGCAGATCAGCGACTACCCCTACGTCTCGTCTGTGTGGCGCTACGGCGTGGCCTGGCCGGACATCGGCGCGGTGGCCGCCGGCGCGCAGGCACTGCCCTACTGCCCAGGCGTGAGCAGTGAGCAGGCGGCGCGCAACCGCTATCTGCTGGCGGGCGTCGTGGGCGGCATCGCGCATTATGGTAACTGCATCGGCATCCCGACCGTCGGCGGCGAGGTGGCTTTCGACCCGAGCTACACGCATAACTGCCTGGTGAACGTGATGTGCGTGGGCATCGCTCGCAAGGACGCGCTGATCAAGGGGCGCGCGGCGGGGCCGGGGAATCCCGCGCTGATCGTCGGGGCGAGCACGGGGCGCGACGGCGTGCAAGGCGCGACCTTCGCCAGCGTCGACCTGCCCGAGGACTACGCCAGCCAGCGCCCGGCGGTGCAGGTCGGCGACCCGTTCATGGAGAAGCTGCTGCTCGAGGCGACGCTGGAGATCCAGCGCCTGCCGGGGCTGATCGGCGTGCAGGATCTGGGGGCGGCGGGGCTGACGTGCTCGACGGTGGAGATGGCGGCGCGGGCGCATACCGGAATGCGCCTGAATCTCGATCTCATTCCCCAGCGCGCGGCGGACTTGAGCGCCTACGAGATGATGCTCAGCGAGTCGCAGGAGCGGATGATGGTCGTCGTGGCGGCGGGCCGGGAGCAGCCGTTCCTCGACGCTTTCAGCAAGTGGGGACTCACGGCCGTGCCCTGCGGCGAGGTGCTCAAGGAGCGCGAGGTGATCGTGCTGCACGAGGGGCGGCAGGTGGCGCGCTTGCCGAACGAGCCGTTGACCGACGGCGCGCCGGACTATGAGCGCACGGCGGAGCCGCCCGCCGCGGTGGTGAAGCGCCAGCGGGCGTCGGACGCCGACGTCGCAGCGGCTGTTGCGCGGATTCTCGCCGGGCAGGGCGGGAACGGCGAAGCGGCGGGAGAATCAGCGGAGGCGGGGCGGGCGGAGTATGGTCCGCTGCTCAAGCTGCTGCTCAGCCACCCGGCGATTGCCAGCAAGGAGTGGGTCTACCGGCAGTACGACTACATGGTGCGCACGAACACGCTCGCGGGGCCGGGGCTGACCGACGCGGCGGTGCTGCGCATCAAGGAGACGGGCCAGGGCTTGGCGGTGGCCACGGATGGTTCGGGGAGGCACATGCTCCTCGACCCGCAGCTCGGCGGGGCGCGGGCGGTGCTGGAGAGCGCGCGCAACGTGCTGGCCTGCGGCGCGCAGCCGATCGGGATCACCAACTGCCTCAACTTCGGCAGCCCGGAGAAGCCGGACCGGATGTGGCAGTTCGTCGAGTGCGTGGAGGGGATGCGGCGGGCGCTGGGCGAGCTCGACTTGCCGGTGACGGGCGGCAACGTGAGCTTCTACAACGAGACGGGGGGGCGGCCGGTTCTGCCCACGCCGGTGATCGGCATGGTCGGGCTGCTCGACAGGGCGGAGCAGCACGTGCCCAACCACACGGCGCTGCCTGGGCTGGAGCTTTACCTGCTGGGGACGACTGACGGGAGGCTGGATGGCTCGGCGCTGCTGTTCGACCTCGGGCGGCTGCGCACGGGTGAACTGGCGGAGCACGACTATGTGCGCTTCCGCAACTGCGCGCGGTTCCTCGTGAAGGCGGCGCAGGAAGGCGCGCTGACGGCTTGCCACGACATCTCCGACGGCGGGCTGCTCGTGGCCGTTTGCGAGATGTGCGGCATGGGGGCGGAGATCGACCTGACGGGGATGCTGCCGGAGATTTACGACAACGAGGAGCACAACCGGCTGGGGGCGTTGTTCAGCGAGGAGGGCCACCGGTGGATCCTGGCGGTGACGCACGAGCAGCGCAGCTGGGTGCGCACGGCGGCGATGCACTTCAACATCCAGCTGCACCCGCTGGGCCGCAGTGGGGAGGGCAGGCTGCGCGTCGGCGCAGCGGGTGAGTTGTGGCTGGACTGCGAATACGGCGAGCTTGGGGCGCTGCACCGGGCCGCATTGACCTCGCTGCTGGAAGCCTGAGTACCGCCGCTTGAGCGGCAGCATGGTCCTGGATTGCTCTTGACCGGGACGGCGGCGGAGAGTTGCGCAAGCCGGACCTTGAGACGCGGCACGGCCGCAGGCGCGAGGGCGGAGCGGCGGGGCAGGTGTTCCGTCTCTGCAACCTAGGAGCATCACGCCGGCGGGCTGGTAATATCATCGGCCGGTTAGCGATGAGCGGCGCAAGGGAGAGCTGCGCAGTATTCGGGATCTTTGCCCCGGAGCGCGACGTCAGCCGCATCACTTACTACGGACTGCTGGCTCTGCAGCACCGCGGCCAGGAGTCGAGCGGCATTGCGGTGGCCATCGGCGAGCACATCGTCTGCCACAAGGAGATGGGCCTGGTCACGCAGGTGTTCACCGAGGACATCATGCAGATGCTCAAGGGCCAGGCGGCGATCGGGCACAACCGCTACTCCACGACGGGGGGCAGCCTGAAGCGCAACGCGCAGCCGATGGTGTTTAACAAGCACTTCCAGCGCCGAAGGGCGCTAGCGCTGTCGCACAACGGCAACCTGGTCAACGCCGTGGAGCTCAAGCGCCTGCTCGAGGACGGGCACGGCGTGGCGATGCAGTCCACGAACGACTCCGCGCTGATGGGCCTGCTGCTGCAAGAGCACTACTCCCGCGGCACGTTCGAGGATGCGTTGGTACGCGTGGGCAACATGGCGCGGGGGGCGTTCAGCGTCGTGCTGCTGACGAGCGACGCGATCTGGGCGATGCGAGATCCGTACGGTGTGCGCCCGCTGTGCATCGGGCAGATCAAGAAAGGCTGGGTGGCGGCGAGCGAGAGCTGCGCCTTCCCGCTAATCGGCGCGGAGTACGTGCGCGAGGTAGCTCCCGGCGAGGTCGTCCGCCTCGACGACCGCGGCGTGGCTTCGTGGCAGCTCACGACGCCGCCGGTATACAAAGCGTGCATCTTCGAGTACTTCTACTTCGCCCGCCCCGACACGCTGCTGCGCGACCGCGAGGTCTACAGCATGCGCTTCCGCATGGGCCAGCAGCTGTGGCGCGAGGCGCCGGTGGAGGCGGACATCGTGATCGGCGTGCCGGAGAGCGGGCGCCCGGCGGCGGAGGGCCTTAGCGCGGAGAGTGGCATCCCCGTGCGCGAAGGGCTGGTGAAGAACCGCTACGTGCAGCGCACTTTCATCGAGCCCATCCAGTCGATGCGCCAGGAAGGCGTGCGCATGAAGTACTCGCCGCTGCACGAGACGCTGGCGGGCAAGCGCGTCGTGCTGGTCGACGACAGCATCGTGCGCGGGAGCACGACGAAGGAGATCCCGGCGATGCTGCGAGCTGCGGGGGCGCGGGAGGTGCACATGCGCGTCTCCAGCCCGCCGATCAAGCACCCCTGCTTCTACGGCATCGACTTCGGCACGAGCGAGGAGCTGATCGCCTCCAAGGTGAGCGTGGAGGAAGTCGGGAAGCTGCTGGGCGTGGACTCGCTGAGCTACCTGTCCATCGATGGGATGATCGCCGCCACCGGCCTGCCGCCGAATGAGTTTTGCCTCGCCTGCTTCAGCGGCAACTACCCGATCCCGCTGCCACCCGGCGACCCCCAGGGCAAGTTCGTGTTCGAGGACGAACCCCGCCCCGCGTAACCGCCGCGCCTGCCCGGCGCGGGCCCTCCGTAGGGGCCGGCGAAAACCGGCCCGCGTGCATCAGGCGTTATCGCGACGCGGTCGCAGTGAGCTGTGTTTCTGCGGCCTGTACTAGCTTTGCTTCGCCCAGCGGTCGAGCTCGACGAGGCGCTCAAGCAGCTCCGGCACGGCGGCGAGCGGCAGCTGGTTCGGGCCGTCGCAGAGCGCCTTGTCCGGGTCGGGATGCACCTCCCAGAACAGCGCTGCGATGCCCAGCGCTACCGCCGCGCGGCTCAAGCCGGCGACGTACTGCCGCTGGCCGCCCGATGCGCTGCCCAGCCCGCCGGGGAGCTGCACGCTGTGCGTGGCGTCGAAGCAGACGGGGATGCCCTGCTCGCGGAAGTAGAGGATGCTGCGGAAGTCCACCACGAGGTTGTTGTAGCCGAAGCTCGCCCCGCGCTCGGTGATGAACGCGCGCTGGCAGCCGCCCTCGTCGAGCTTGGTCCAGACGTTGCCCATGTCCCAGGGCGCCATGAACTGGCCCTTCTTGACGTTCACCACGCGCCCGCTAGCGGCCACCGCTAGCAGCAGGTCAGTCTGGCGGCAAAGGAACGCCGGTACCTGCAGCACGTCGGCGACCTCCGCCGCGGGGGCCACCTGGGAGACGTCGTGTACGTCGGTGAGTACCGCCACGCCGGCCTGGGCCTTCACCGCGGCGAGGACGCGCAGGCCCTCAGTGAGCCCCGGCCCACGATAGCTGGCCACGCTCGAACGGTTCGCCTTGTCATAGCTCGACTTGAAGATGTAAGGGATGCCGAGCGAGGCGGCGATCTCCTTGAGGCGCCCGGCAGTGTCGACGCTCATCTGCTCCGACTCGATGACGCACGGGCCGGAGATGAGCGTCAGGGGCGCGGCGTTGGAGAACTCCGCGCCGCCGTCCAGGCGGAACTGAGCCATGGGCATGCCGCCATTGTAGCCGCCGCGCATGCCACGGGCGAGGGCGGCCGGGCGTGCATCCGCGGCGCTGACGCCCGGGTGGCCGGGTGCTAGAATGCCCGCTCGCTGTAACCATAGGGGTGCGCGATGAAGTTCCTGAAGCAGCTGACTGAGACGGCGGGAGTGCCTGGGCGCGAGGAGCGCGTGCGCGAACTGATCCGCCGGGAGACGAAGGGCCTGTGGGACGAGCTGAGCGAGGACGCGATGGGCAACCTCATCGGGCTGGTCAAGGCGGCCTCGCGCAAGCGCGGGCAGAAGGAGAAGGCGGTGATCATCTCCTGCCACCTCGACCAGATCGGGTTCTACGTGCGGGCGATCGACGAGAACGGGTTCCTGCGGCTCCAGCACGCCGGCGGGTTTGACACACGCAACCTGTTCGCCCGGCGCGTGAAGGTGCTGACCTCCGGCGGCGATCTGAGCGGCGTGCTCAACCCTGCGACGAAGCCGATACACGTGCTGCCGCCGGAGGAGCGCAAGAAGGTGCCCGAAATGTCCGAGTTCATGGTGGACCTGGGGCTCAGTGCGGAGGAAGTGAAGAAGCAGGTGCGCGTCGGCGACCCGGTGGTGCTGGAGCAGACCACGGTGGCGGTGGGCAACCTCGTCACCGGGCAGGCGATGGACAACCGCATCAGTCCGTGGGTGGCGCTCAACGCGATCCGCAAGGTGAAGGGCAAGAACATCTACGACATCTGGTTCCTCGGCTCGGCGCAGGAGGAAGTGGGAGTCCGCGGCGCGCAGGTCGCAGCTCAGCAGCTCAAAGCTGAGGTGGGCATCGCGATCGACGTGACGCTCGCTGTGGACACGCCCGGCGCGTCGAAGGAGGAGGCGATCAGCCGACTCGGCGACGGCGTGGCGATCAAGGTGATGGACTCGTTTAGCATCAGCACGCGGTCGCTGTTCGAGGAGTTCGTCGCGCTCGCCGAGAGGAAGAAGATCAAGCACCAGATCGAGGTGCTGCCGATGGGTGGCACGGACGCCGGCGCGCTCCAGCGCTTCGGCGAACCGCGGCGGGCGATCACGCTGTCCGTGCCCTGCCGCTACGTGCACACGGTGGTGGAGACCGTGCACATGGATGATCTCAAGTCGGCGGCGGAGCTGCTGGCGGCCTGGCTTTCCGGCGGGTAGAATCATCGGGCGGGCGCAGCGTTGCGCCTGCGGAGTGTCGATACGGGGGGAGCCGCGCGCGGATGCGTCGCTGGGCGGCAGGAGGTGCTGTGGCGGAGTACTTGCAGGCGGCCCTCGAGTTCATCGACCCGGCACTGGGCGTTGAGAGCCCGCCGGAGGAAGTGCTGCGCGCGCTTGCCCGCCGCCGCGAGCTGCTAGCCGCGCTGCCAGCTGCGGAGCGGGCCGAGGCGGAGGAGCTGCTCGATGACGCGGTGCGCTACATCGAGCGCAATCGCGGCCCGCTACTAGCGCCTGCACCACCCGAGCCAAGCGCTTCGACAGCGCCCCCCCCAGATGCTCCGGCGGCGCCAATTCTAGATGCGCTGCCGGGTCAGGGCAAACCCCCTGCGGAACCATCTGCACCCAGTGACCTACCTGTGGAGGTGCCCACACAGGTCGGTGCAGTGGCGGAGCCGCGGACGCCGCGCGGGCGGCTGGGGCGCATACTAGCCGGGGAGGAACGCTCATCGAGCGCGGGGGCCGCGTCTTCTGCCTCGGGAGCCAAGGAGCCCGAAGCCGCGCAGCGCTCTCTTCCCGAGGCCGAGGCCTGGCCGTTCGTGCGTGGGCTGATGCTCATCCTATGGCAGGTGTGGATCGCGCTGTTCGGCGGCTGGGCGGTGGTACGGCTGATCGTCTGGCCGCGGCCGGCCTACGGGTACAGCCTGAAGTGGTACGCCGCCCTGGCCGTGGCCGCCCTGGGTCTCGCGATCGCTGTCGCGGCGGGGAGTCTGCTCTGGACCTACCGGCGCCGCACCGGCCGGCTCAGCCTGCTGGTCCAACTCAGCGCAGCCGCGATGCTGCTGGACATGTTGGCATGGTGGCTGGCGGCGAGGCGCTTCGGACCGCAAATGGATCACCCCGCCTGGTGGTTGTGGATGGTGGTAGCCGTGTGCTGGCTTACCGCGACGCTCTTCGCCGCGCTCCACGACGCTCGCCAGCCCCGCGATTGACTTTGCCCAGCTCTTCGGCTGAGGGAGGCGGCCAACCGACGGGACTCGTGCCCGAGAGGCTACAATACCGCGCGATGCGGCGCGCGTTCATCGCTCTCCTGTGTATCGGCCAAGGGCTGCTGCCCATTGCCGCCCGCACAGCTAGTGAGATGCCGCCCGGGGCCACCTGCCGCGCGTGTCTCGTGTACGACACCGGGGGCGGGCGGGCTATCGCCACCTATCACGCGTGCGACCGCCAGCAGGTCGCCTCGCTCACCAAGCTGATGACCGCCGTCCTCGCCCACGAGCGCCTGCGTTTCGACGGCCGGTACGTCTTGAATGCCGAAGAGCGGGCAACCTTCGGGACAGACACGCTGCGGGCGACTCAGATGCTTGAGCTAATGCTCGTGCCGAGCAACAACGCTGTGTGCCATGTCGTGGCGCGCATCGTCGCGGGGAGCGAGAGCGCATTCGTTGAGATGATGAACCTCCGGGCGCAGGAACTGGGCCTGCGCGACACGCACTTCGTCAACGCCACCGGCCTGCCTGCGGGTGGCCAGTACTCCACGGCGGAGGATATCCTCACGCTCGCCCGCGCAGCACTGTCCCATCCGGGCATCGCCCAGGCGATGAGCCTCAGCGAGGTCGAGCTCGGCGGCAAGCGCTACGAGGGCACGCTCAAGCCACTGCGGAAGGTGCACCCGGGTCTTATCGGCGGGAAGACCGGCTATACCCGCGCCGCCGGCCGCTGCCTCGTGCTGCACTACCGCGCCTCGCCGGCGGACACTGCGCTCGCCCAGCCCGCCTCCGACCCGCCCGAGTATCTTGTGGTCATCCTCGGCAGTCGCGGTGTGCCGGAGAGCTTCCGCGACGCTGAGCTGATCCTCCGGCACTGCGGCCTGTACGACGGCCCAATCCACGAGTGGAAATGAGACGCGCGGCCCTAGCCATCCTGCCTTTTGTGCTGGCCGCCTGCGGTTGCACCCTTGCCCAGCGGTTCAACGCCCAGGCTTACCACCGCTACCACGACGGCCGTATGGCGGCGGTAGCCACAGCACTGGTGCAGGGCAGGGCGGAGGTGGATGTGCCCGCGGCGCAAGACGCGCCGCGCGTTTGCCGTGGGCGCGTGGATGAGGCGTACCTGGCAATCGTCGCCGCGGGGGAAGCGGAACGACGTTCGTGGCGGGAGCTCCTGCAGGCCGAGGAGAGCGCCCTGCGATTGATCGGCGATGTGGTGGAGGCAATCGCCGGGCGCAACGGCCCTGAGATCCAGCGTCTCGCGCCGCGGATTGAACTGGAGGCGGCGGCACTGCGGCGATCGCGGGGGCAGTGGCTGAGCGCCCGGCAGGCCATTGATGCGGCGGTGGCGCACCTGCGCGAGACGTGGACAGCCGTTTGGCTGGCACAGGACCTTGACTTCGACCTGAATGCTGCCGTGGGAAGGGCTCGTGCGCAGCTTCCGGCGCCGTCGGCGGAGGCTGAGCGCGCCCTGCGCTACTACCACCACGCCGTTTACACCCGGCTGGCGATGGCCTATCTCGAAGTCCAGCCTTCCGAGCTCCCCGATCCTCAGCCGCCGCTGCCCGCGGGTGGTGAGAGGTTGGCGGAGGCTCTGGCCAGGCTGGAGAGGGTTCTCAGTGTGCGGTATGAGATGGATGAGGCGATTGAGCTCGACGCGGCGCGGGTACGGGAACTGAGTGGCGGAGCGACCCGGGACGCATTGCAGGAGAGGCCGGACCTGCGCAAGGGGCGTTACAAGGGCGATATGCTAGCCGCGGCCGAGGCGCGGCTGCGCCTGCTGAAGTACCTCGATGGGCTGCTCTCCCCGTGCACGCAGGACGCCAACCGCGACGTGACAAGTGAGTGGCACGCCCTGTGGCCGGAGATGCCGCTCGAGACTGACATCCTCGCCTTTGCTGGATTGCCGGAATCCCGCCCTATAGATGACCTCTCCGGTTTGACCTTCCGCCGCTAGCGGGGCAGGGCGAGCAAGCGCATCAGGAACGGCGCGAGCGCGTGCGCCGGGTCGTCGGGTGAGCCGTCGGCGCGCCTTGGGCATTCCAGCACCTCGTCAGCCGCGGCCTGCACATCCGCCACGGCGTGTGGCATCGCCGCCGCCCACCCCGCCCATTCCAGCATGCTCAAGTCGTTCACGTCGTCGCCCACCGCCACGACTGCGCTTCGGGGAATGCCCAAGCGTTCGGCAAACGACCTGAGCGCGTCGCCCTTCGTGGCCAGCGGGTGGAACACCTCCAGCGCCATCGTGGGCAACAGCGGCCAGCGTACGCTCAGCGCCACCACCGCTCCGTCCAGCTCAGCCTGCACGCGGTCGCGGAGCTGCTTGGTGATCTCCGGGGCAGCGGGCAGTGCGACCTGCGTAATCTCCAGGCCCGCCAGCTCCGCCACCTCGCGGACGATGCGCCTCGCTCCCGGAAACCGCGCCATGTGCTGGCTGGTTTCCGGCGTCGACTCACGCTCAAGCTGGATGAACTCGATGCCTGTCTTGCTGCCGTCAAGGTAGAAGTTCACCGAGTACGGCGCCGTCAGCTCGACGATTCGCCCTACGAGCGCCGCGGGGAACATCCGCCGTCCGATCTGCCGCCATGCCGGGTACTCCCATCGCAGGCAGCCGGAATTCGTGGCAACAAGGGCAGGCAGCCCGACAGCGTCCAGCAGCGGCCCGGCGGTGAGCGGCCGGCGGCCGGTGAGGAAGCACAGCGTTATGCCTGCCTCATGGCACGCATGTAGGGCGTCCCGCGTCGGCGGGTGGATGGCGTTGGCGCTGTCGATCACCGTACCGTCGAGATCGAGGCCGAGCAGGCGCGGGCGTTGGGTCGGGGGCACGCCGCGATTATAGGGTAAGCGGCTGCCCACGCCGCTAGTTGTGAATGCAGTACAGCGTGCCCTGCTGGGTCACGATATAGGCGTAGCCGCTGTCGAGGGCGAAGCTGTTCCAGCCGTAGGTATCCCGGCTGTCCAGGCGCTGCGAGTCGGTGATCTCCGGGTTGCGCGGGCCGAGCGGCTCCTCCGGGTCGAACGCCGCGCGATACAGCATCCCGCTCGTGTCGGCGAAGAAGATTGCTCCCGCGCCGTCAACCGCCGGCTTGCTGGACAGCATCACGCGCTGCAATGTGAGATTCCAGATCTTGCTCAGCTTGGGCGGGTCACTCAAATCGAGTCGCACGCCCCAAAGCTGCGCCGGCGCGAGCGTATCGATGTCCATGGATTCCGGCTGCAAGATCCAGTCGCCCGTCTCATTGCGCGCCGGACTCGCATCCAGGCTGGTGTCGAACGCCACGTCGGTCAGATAGTCGCCGGTGGCGGGGTCGAGAAGGATGAGCTTGTCGTTCTCCGGATAGACGTGCAGGTCGAAGGGCAGGGGCAGCCCGCCCAGCAGGTTCTCCGGGCGGCCTAGATCGCGGTAGTGCTCCGTCTCTCCCCCGGAAGTCCCGTCGATGCTCACCCAGTGATCGCACGGGTCGATGCCGATGCCGTTGAACCAGATCGGCACCTGGATTTCGTCGATGCCGTTGAGCGCCGGGTCGGCGTACACTACCCGGCTGGGGGCGAAGCTGCAAGTCCACGCTGGGCCCCCGTACTCGTCAAAGGTCAGCAGCGCCGAGTTGTTCTCGCCTGCGACGAGCAGCAGCCCGCCGTCGGTGAAGTTCGGCGCGGGGTACGGCCGGTCGCTCGTGTCCTTGCACTCGCCCAGGCTGATTGGCGGCCATAGCACGTCGCCCGTGTTGGTCAGCGACACCAGATAGCCGTCGATCCCCGAGCTGGTCTCTGGCGGCAGGGCCACGAAGTAGACGTTGCCAGAGGCGTCGAGGACCGGCGAGGTGGATGCGGCCAAGTAGCCCCTGCCTGGCAGCACGTCGTTGGCATCGTAGGTGAAGCGCTTGGCGGACAAGCCACGGGTGAAGCTGACCAGCTTCGCGTCGCGCGTCAGGGCGAAGACGTTGCCGCGGTTGTCCACCACCGGCGAAGTGCGGTTGTACCCCGCCGCGGGGAGTGCGCTGACGTCCTCCGAGTTGAACTTGTCGAAGCTCGTCGGCCCGAGCAGGATTGTGAACCCGCCGCTGTCCGCACGCCCGCCAAGCCTGCCCCAGATTCCGCCAAGACTGAACGCGCCAGTCGGCGTGGCTCCCGCGATATTGCTGAACGCGCTCAGCAGATCGCCCGCCCCCCAGTATGCCTGCACGCCGAAGTAGTACGTCTTCCCAGGCGTGAGGCCGTCCACGCGGTACGTTGTCTCGTCCGGCGCCAGTGTGTCCACTTGCATCGCGTCGGAAAGGTCGGGTGCCTCGCCCTGGTGCACACGCAGCTCCGTCGCCCGGCCGTCGGGATACGCGTCCCAAGTGAGGAGCACGCTCACGCTCCTAGGCGCAGCGGCCAGGCCGGTGGGCGCAGGCATGGCCCGCGCATCCTCCATCGTGGCCGCCGTCTGCACGTAGGTCAGCGTCGATTCACTGACGAGCACCGCGACAAATATGCTGTCCCCACCGCTGACAAGGGGCGTGTAATCGGCGATGGGAATCGCCGCATCGCCGCTGACGGGGTTGGGCTGGATGTCCCACCGCCCGGCGTCGTAGTTTGCGAGGGCGACCCAGTAGCTGCCGCTTCCTGCCTGGGCTGAGCACGTCAGCTCGACGGGGTAGTAATCCGCGCCGATGCCGGGAAGCTCGTAGATCGCCCACTCAAGCCCGCCCGCGCCCGCGTCGAACTCAAGCGTCGTGCCGTTCACGACTGTGTTCGGATCGCAGTCGTAGGTGTCCTTGCCCAGCACGACGAGCTGCGACTGCACGGCGGCCCTTCGCGGCGCCGCGGGTGCCCCGCCCTTCGCTGCCCCTCCGGGCAGGCCAGGCAGGGGCATAGCGGGTGGCGATGGGCTGTGCCAGCTCATTCCCGGCGGGCGTGGCGGCGCGCTGCAGGCGGCGGCCGCGGCAACGGCGAGCAACAGGACGGTGTGACGCATAGCGCGTGTTCCTCCCGGGCGCATCGCGGCGTACCTAATTATCTTACCCGCGCGGCGCATGCCGTAGGTGTCTCGGTCGTGCGGCGCGTCCTACCACTCCTGCCGCCGGCGCATCACTGCTAGCCGCGCCGCCCGCGCCAGCAGCACGATGATGAGGAGCTGCATCAAGAGAAAAATGGTGTAGCGAAACATCTCGAGGATCCACGCCGGGACACTGGTGAGCGCCAGCCTCACAAGATCCCCGCCGGAGTAGTAGTACGGGTGCATCGCATATGGGTTGAGCAAAGCTAAGGTGCCGAGACACCACGTGAGATTCGGCAGCACGTTTGGCAGCAGGGCCTGAGCCCATTCCCAGCTTGCACTTTGGGCGTGCCTGAATGCGTATGCGTACACCAACATCGTGTAGGCGGCGCAGAAGGAGGCGGCGCAGAAGCAGGCGGGCACCGCATCGTAGGAAAGACGGTCCTTCCCCTGGGCCATCGTGCTGTTCACCATTAAGAACGCGCTCATCACCAGGAATGCGAAGAAGAGCATGACGCCGGGCCATGGCAGTCCTTGCCAGCCACAGATGTCCACCGCCTTGAACGCCAAGACGGGATATGCTAGCTGGCCTATTGTGGCGACCACGGCAGCAGCCGCGGGACCAATGCCCGTGAGCAACCGCCCCACAAGGACCATCAGGAGGGTGAACGCAGTAGAGGCGAGGATAGAAGAGACGAGCAGTGACAGCCAGGGGATCGGATCATGCAACAGCGACTGACTCGTGCCGAACACCGGATCATAGAGCAGGTTCCAAGCCAGGTCCTTGTTTGCGAGACACAGCGCCCAGAGCAGTACTACGCCACCTAGAAGGGGCAGCCAAAGGCGGGGCAGGACGTGCGCCAGGAAACCCGACACGACCTCCTCGTCGCTCACTGGACTGATGGACACGTCCTCGCCCAGCAGCGCCTGCCCTTTGCCGTGAACCGACCTCGATAGGAGGGACGCTGCCGCCAAGGCCGCGCGGTGAAGTGCCACCGCGACCCACACCACGTAACCAGTGGCGAGCACTAAACTGGCAGAATTCACACCGAACCGGTCGCTCAGTTGCTGCAGCACGTTGTACACACCCAGCGCCAGTGATTCTGCGAGACCCTTCTGTCTGAGAACGACCACGGCCACTGCGAAGACAAGCGCTCCCAGTGCCCAGGCGACCGCGGCGAAGCGGCGAGAGCCAAGCCTCCTCCGCGCGCGTCCCGTGCGCGCCATGTATTTCCGCACCGGATTGTCAGGCAGCCCACGGAGTGCTTCAAGCCAGGCTCGCCATTCTCCATCCAATGCCTTCAAGGCTATCACCTCACCACTCCTGCCGCCGGCGCGCCACCGCCATCCGCGCCGCCCGCGCTAGCAGCAGCATGAGCAGCACCTGGCTCACCAAGAACACCGGATACCGCAGTGCTTCTGCTGGGTTGATCTGCCCGTCGGGCCACGCGACGGGGCTGAGCATCTCAAGCTTTGCGGCGTAGTAGAGGCTTGGCAGTGCCAGAGGATTGACCGGGACCTGGAGGCCGATGGCCCACGCCAGCGGAAAGGCAGTGCCTCGCCTGACCAGCCATGTGCCGGCGGTGGTGTAAGGGCTCAGGTATGCTGCGGCGAACCCGAGCAAGGCGCTCGCCAGCACGCAGATCAGCAGGATGCAGGCCGCCAGGCGTATCCTGCTCCGGGCCTGCCCCCACTGCCCGAGCAGTGCCAAGCACGCCGTCCATAGCGGTGCAAGCAGGAGCAGCAAGGCTGCCGTGATCTTTGCCGCCCCGCTGAAGTCGCCCAGCTCAAAGCCGCACCAGGTGAACCGCCAGGAGACAACAGCGATGTATGGGTAGGCCAGCTGCATGAGCACCACGCCGCCGGCGATCCACGGGGCCCAGGCCTGACTTGCGGCGCGGCCGAGGGCGATCAGCCCCAGAGACAGAATGGAGACAGCTAGCACCGAGCTGGCAAGCAGCATCAGCCAGGGCAAGGGGTCCAGGCGGCAGGCAGCGACGGAGTAGCTCGGATACCAGGAGAACAGGCCCAGACCTCGTTGCCATGGCCACTGCCCCAGCGCCTGCAGCACCCAGCAAAGGGCCGCGCCGACTGCGAGCCGGACAATCAGCGGCCCCACAATGTCGGATACGAACCCTGCTGCGACCTCGTGGTCACTCAGCGCGGTCACAGCCAGGTCTTCGCGGAGCAGCGGCAGCCGCATGCCACGGGCAGGCCGTGCCAGGAACCCTGCGCTAACCAGCGCCAAGCGGTAGAGCCCCGCAATCAGCCACAGGCTCCAAGCAACCAGGCAGGCCGCCGGGAGCAGGCGAATTGGCGGCTCGCTGATGGGCCAGGTAACCCAGCCGGTGATTGTCATGACCAAGGAGGTTGCGCGTGGACAGGCGTCCGGGGAGTTGACCATCACCAGCAGCATGAAGTCGATGACTGCGAGTGCCAGCACGACTCCGCTCATCCATTCCCTGAGCGTTTGCCTCCGCAGCTTCAGGGCGACCGGAGCGATGCGGCCAAGGCCACCCCTCCTACGCCCTTGTCCTGTGCGCGCCACGTATTCGCGCACGGGGTTGTCCTGCAGCCCGCGCAGGGCTGCCACCCACTCGGCCCATTCGCCTGTAACGATCACGTCCGTCCTCCGTCATTACACGGGACGGACCGGCCTGCAATCACCTGCCCTACATTGCTAGACTGTCTCCTGCCCTACATCGGTACCGCGTCCTCCGCCCTTCTAACTGCCAGCCGCGGCGGCTACCCGCCGAGTTTGCCCCGCTGCGCCTCGTACACCAGCGGGATCTCGTCCGCGCTCCACCCCTTGAACAACTTCAGCTCCGGCGGAAACACGCCCGGCGCGAGCTGGACGCGCGTCCCGTCATAGGTGAACATCCCGGTAATCTTGCCGCTCGAAGCGTCAAGCGCGTAGACTAGCCCGCGGTACTCGAAGGTCTCCGCGCCTTCAGGGCCCAGCGCCTTCTCCCATCCGGGGAAGGTGAGCTGCCACCACTGCGCCGCCGCCTCAGTCTTGCTCAGCAGCTTGCCGTCCGCCGCGTACAGGCAGTACGGCCCGCCCTGGGGGAAGGGCTGCCAGCCGGGGAAGTAGCGCGCGTCGGGCCGCTGAAGCGCCACGCGCTCGCCCAGGCCGCCCAGCGTCAGCACCTGCCCGCCGGGCAGCACCGTCGCCCAGGCGGGCGGGTTCTTCGCCAGCCACTCCGGCACCACCGGCATCAGCCGCGCCTCGACGATGACCTTCGCCTGGTCGAAGCGCTGCTTCAGCCCCGCCTCCATCTCGCCGCACGCCCAGAAGCTGAGGCTGCAGTCGTCATCGCCGCGCTCCTCGCTGGGCGTCAGCGACAGCCGGTATGTCAGCAGCATCGGCTGCATGAAGCCCTGGTTGTTCACCTCGGCGCTGAGCATGATGAACCCTGCGCCGCTCTGGCCGCTGTTGTACTTCAGCCACTCCTCGCGACTAGGCTCGCGGCTGTTGCCCAGCACCCAGTAGTCCCACTCGCCGTACTGCCCGCGGTAGGGGTTCTCCGGGTCGTCCAGGTTGCGCACGGCAGTCGGCTCATTGCCTCAGCCGTAAGCGTTGAGCGTGCCCTCCGGCGGGGCAGGATACTTGGCCGCCCACTGCTCCGGCGTGCCCACGTCGCCGGGCAGCCTGACCACCGGCACACTCACCGCTGGCGGCCCGTGCAGCCAGTCGCCGACCTGCAGCAGCTCGTCCACCTCCGCCGCGCGCGACTGCCCCGGCGGACATAGCGCGACAGCGAAAGCCAAGGCCAGTGCCGACAGAGCCAGTGGCGGCAGGAACAGCCCCGCCAGAGCCAGCACCCACGCCTTGCGCGCGACATGCCGCCGCGTCTTGTATGCCGCAGGGCGTTGTCCCGCAGGCGTTGCGGCCTGCCGCGATGCACCCGCTACCTCGTACATGCTACGCCTCCCCGATCTGCCGCGGTTTCGCCCGCGGCGATCTGCTGAATAAGACGCTTGCCGCGCGGGAATGTTGCAGGGAACCTGCGCAGCGCGCTTCACTGGGGTGGCTGGATCGCGTAGCGCATGTACTCGCTCTCGAGATGATCCAACCAGGTAAGGTACTTGGTCTCGTAGGACAGGCTACATGCCCTCTGCGCATCTTCCACAGATGGTGGCCAGAACTGGTGGTCGATCGTTCTCCCAGCTAGGTGATAGTATGCCTTTGAGCGCTGATAGTAGCCTTCGGCTCTGTAACGCGATTCTCCGTGCTTAATGGCTTCTGAGAGTTGGCTGACCGAATCGTGCAACAATCTGAGTCCTTCATCTGGGTGTTCGCTTGCGATGCGGAGGGCCTTCTCGCGTGTAGCCCTACCAAGAAGCAGCCATGCAACATGGTAGTCGGCGTCTTGCTGAACGAGTCCCTGTAGGATGGGGATCGCCCTATCGTATTCACCTTCCAGGATCTCCCTCACCGCAAGCTGAATCGTTACGCGGCGATCTCTCTCGACCCCTTCCTCGCCTAGTATGGCTACAGGCGGAGCCTCGGCGGCAGCCTGCGCAACCGGTCCCGAGTCGGTCACACCTCCACGCGCATCTGCTACAGGTGTGGGCGCATAGTCGTTGATGTTCGGGACAGGTAGGAACTCGAGGTGTTCATGCTTCCGGACTCTTAGAACTGCATTGGCCTCAGCACGATAGCGAGTATACTCCCAAATTGCCTCCTCCTCGTCGATAAGTCTGGTGAGGAGGTGTGGACGTAATCCAGTATCGATGTGAACAAAGGGACAGGCCTGCCATCTCTCTGGAAAGCTCCCCTTTTTGTCACGAGGGCATGGCCAGCCGAATAACACCTCGTCAGACGCTTCCTCGTCGAGAGCCTTCTTTTCCCTTCCGATGAACGCATGGCCTCTATGAATTAGCCCCCCAGTAAGTGGACTGCTTGCACGCTCCTCTACGTTTGTTGACGGCTTGTGCTCGTGGCAAGTTGGTCGTGGTTCGACATCAAACAGCTGATTCGTCACGTCTTCCAGACCGCTGTTCAATTGCTCAAGTGAGTCAGGAGGAAACGGTACGTGTGCGAACCTATTGCGAAACGAGTTAATAAACCTGAACGCATCGAGCACACCCCATTTGCCCTTTGATGCATCGACAGGGACATCGCAGGAACGCTTCCACCCGCTGAGGAAGGAAGAGGGTTCAATAGCATCCGGACGACCAAGGAAGCTGGCTACGGCCAGGAGGAAAGCGCTGCGTGGCTCCGTGGTCTTGCTTAGTCTCCCCAGCACTTCAAGCCAGCTGT
>Ga0315282_10007389_pt1 | contig 18058 bp, 11 predicted proteins | sample YL17G07_20_MG_FD_203693 | JGI IMG/M metagenome (GOLD analysis project Ga0315282, IMG submission 203693) | Sediment microbial communities from Yellowstone Lake, YNP, Wyoming, USA - YL17G07_20 | ecosystem: Environmental > Aquatic > Freshwater > Lake > Sediment | place: USA: Wyoming | collected...
GCGCCGTGTACCAGATGCTGAACCACGGCGTGTCCACCGGGGCCTTGTTCCTGCTGGTGGGCATGCTGTACGACCGCCGGCATACCCACCTGATTACGGAGTTCGGCGGGCTGGCCACGCCGCTGCCAGTGCTCAGCGGCTTCTTCCTGTTCACCACGCTGTCCAGCATCGGCCTGCCGCTGCTGAACAACTTCGTCGGGGAATTCCTGGTTTTGGTCGGCTCCTACTATGCCCGCCCGGTGTACGCCTACGCGGCCGCCACCGGCGTGATTCTCTCCGCCTGCTACATGCTCTGGATGTGCCAGCGGGTGTTCTTCGGTGAAGTGACGGTCGAGAAGAACCTGGCGCTGCCCGACGCCAGCCTGCGGGAAAAGTTTGTCGTCGTTCCCCTGATGGTGATGATGCTGTGGATGGGAGTGGCGTCGCCGGGGTTCCTCCGCAAGGTCGATGGAGCGACGGAGCGCATTCTGCGGCAAGCCAGCTCCGGCCGCTACCGCGTGGAGAGAATTGAACCACAAAGGCACAAAGGACGCGAAGGACACAAAGCCGGAATTCTTCGTGATCGTTCTGGCCTTGGTGTCTTTGTGGTGAAGAACCAATGAGCTACGGTAGTCAAATCCTAAGGCTGTTGCCCGAAGCCATCCTGACGGTGTTCGGCGTGGCCATCATGCTGGCCGACCCGCTGGTGCGCCGCAAGCGCGCGCTGGGGTACCTGGCCGTCGGCGGCCTGGTGACGGCGCTGCTGGGGGCGGTGCTGATGGTCCAACAGGGCTGGTGGGGCCCGGCCTTCAGCGACCACATCCTGAATGATCCTTTCGCGGTTTTCTTCCGCGTTCTGTTTCTGCTGATCGGGCTGCTGGTGGTCTGCTCCTCGTTCGATTATCTGGAGACCAACGCCATTCACCACGGCGAGTATTACGCGCTGGTGCTGTTCTCGATCGTGGGCCAGGGCCTGATGGCGGCGTCGGTCGAGCTGGTGATGATCTTCATCGGCCTGGAGATTTCCTCCATCGCCACCTACATCCTGGCGGCGTTCCGCACGCGGGACGCGAAATCCAGCGAGGCGGCGCTGAAGTACTTCCTGCTGGGCTCGTTCGCCACCGCCTTCCTGCTGTACGGCATCGCCTTGATCTTCGGGGCCACCGGCACCACGCATTTGGCGGCCATCCGGGCGGCGTTGCGGGCCGGACCCATGGGGCCCATGGCGGCCGTGGCGGCGGCGCTGATGTTCGTGGGCTTCGGTTTCAAGGTCGCCGCCGCCCCCTTCCAGGTCTGGACCCCCGACGTCTATGAAGGCTCTCCCAGCCCCGTGGCGGGCTTCATGTCGGCCGGGCCGAAAGCCGCCGCCTTCGCCGTGTTTCTGCGCGTCTACCTCACCGCCCTGCAGCCGGTCGAGGGCTGGTTCTGGCTGTTGTGGGTGTCGGCGCTGCTGTCGATGTGCATCGGCAACTTCGGGGCCCTGGTGCAGACCAACATCAAGCGCATGCTGGCCTACTCTTCGATCGCCCACGCCGGCTACGTGCTGGTGGCGTTTGCGGCGCGCTCGGAGCTGGGCGTGGCCGCCGTGCTGTTCTACATGGCCGCCTACGCGGCCATGAACCTGGGCGCCTTCATCGTGGTCACCCATTTCGGCGGCGAGGGTGAGCGCTACGTGTCCATCGACGATTACACCGGCCTGGGCCACCGCCAGCCCGCGCTGGCCGCCGTGCTGACCATCTTTTTGTTGTCGCTGATCGGCATCCCGCTGACCGGCGGGTTCTTCGGCAAGTTCTATATTTTCCAGGCGGCGTTGAAGGCCAAGCTAATTGGGCTGACGATCCTGGGCGTGCTGAACAGCGCGGTGGCGTCCTACTACTACCTGCGGGTGATCGTGGTGATGTACATGCGGGAGCCGGCGCCCACCTCACCCCCGGCGGCGCGCGTGCCCGGGGCCATCAGCTTCGTGCTTTCGTTGGCCGCCATCGCCGTCCTCTACCTGGGCATTTTCCCCGGCGACGTGCTGCAGTTCGCCACCCGCTCCGCGGCCTTCTTCCGATGAGAATGGGACTCACCACAGAGCCGCAGAGGACGCGGAGAGTCAGATTCTTCTCCGTGTTCTCGGTGCCTCTGTGGTTCAATTTGTCAGAAACGTGGAGGCTCACATTCGAATGAACAAGAAAGCCAGACACCTTCCCGTCATCAGTGACCGCGTTCCCAAGCCGCAGGGCCCCTATTCACCCGGGGTCGTGCTGGACCGGATGATATTCGTGGCCGGGCAGGCAGCCATCGATCCGGCCACCGGCAAGCTGGCCGGCACGGACATCGAGGCGCAGACCGAGCAGACGCTCCGCAACATCGCGACCATCCTGGAAGCGGCCGGCTCGGGCTTGCAGTACGTGCTGCGCTGCGGCGTGTTCCTGGCGGACATGAACGAGTTCCCGCGGATGAACGCCGTCTATGCCCGCATGTTTGGCGATAATCGGCCCGCCCGTACGACGGTCCAGGCCGTGCTCCCGCGGCCCGATCTTCGCGTCGAGATTGACGCCATCGCCTACGTTCCCTGAGGGGGCCGTCTTCAGCACAAAGGCACAACGACACAAAGGCTCGAAGAAGACACGCCAGGAGTTTGGGGCGAAAAGCCCGCAACTCCCATCGAGATGCAACATCCAATTGTCAATGACTGGATTAAGGAAGGGAGATTCTCGATGGTTTGGGGAATCCTGAAGCGTTCGGGGCGGGCCTTGATGGCCGCCGCGTTCCTGTTGGTGGCGCTGCCGGCGGTTATCTACACCTTTAGCCTGGGCCCGCCGCTGGCCCGGACGGGCGGATTCGGGGAAACCACCTGTGCCGACTGCCACACCGGCACGCCGCTGAACGGCGGGCCGGGCAGCGTGACCATCGGCGCGCCGGCGTTCTACACGCCCGGCGCCACGGTGCCGATTCCGGTAACCATCCAGGACAGCTCGTCGGACCGGCGCAAGTGGGGGTTCGAGCTTTCCGCTCGCTTCCGGGACGGCCGGCAGGCCGGCAGCTTGACCGGCACGGCACCGGTCGCGGTGCAGACCTCGGGCTCCGGAATCCAATACGCGGCGCACCAGCCGGCCCAGAACTTGTCCGGCAACAGCTTTACTTATACGGTCAACTGGACGGCGCCGGCCGATGCCAGTGGCGGCGACGTGGTGTTCAACGCCGCTGGTAACGCCGCCAACGGCGACTTCAGCAGCAGCGGTGACCACATCTACACCAGCCAGGTAGTAGCCGCCGCCCCGGCCGGTGCAGCCAAGATATCGGCCGGCGGAGTGGTGAACGCGGCCACATTTGTGGCCGCGCCCAATAACACCATCGCTCCCGGCGCGCTGGTTTCCATCTTCGGCACGGGCCTGGCGGCGACTACCGCCGGCGCCGCCGCGCTGCCACTGCCCACGACGCTGGCCGGGACCCAGGTCACCATCAACGGCATTGCCGCGCCCCTGATCTACGTCTCCCCAGCGCAGATCAACGCGCAGGCGCCGTTCGAGCTGACGACCGGATCGAAGCTGAACCTGGTGGTGAAAATTGCGGGCCTGCCGGACAGTGCCGCGGAACCGGTCCAGGTGGATGCCGCCTCGCCCGGGATTTTCGCCGTGACCCAGAGCGGCGCGGGCTCGGGCGCCATCCTCCATGCCAATTTCTCTTTGGTGAACAGCGGCAGCCCGGCCAAGCCGGGGGAGACCGTGCTGATTTATTGCACCGGGCTTGGCGCCACGACGCCCGCGGTGACGACCGGGTCCGCCGGCAACGGCGAATCCACCGTCAATCTGCCTACGGCGTCCATCGGCGGGCAGAACGCGCGCGTCGATTTCTCCGGCGCCGCTCCGGGTTTTGCCGGCCTGTACCAGATCAACGCCGTTGTGCCGACGTTCACCGCCGCCAGCGACTATGAAGTGATTATCACCATCGCCGGCAAGCAAAGCCGCGCGGGCGTCACCGTCCGCGTCCAGCCCTAAAAGCTGGGGTCTGGTTACACGTTGGTCAGCAGGTGGCCGAGCTTGTCTTTCTTGGTTCTTAGATAGCGGCGGCGGGTTTCCGTGGGACGGACTTCGCAGGGCAGCCGCTCCACGACGGTGATGCCGGCCTGCTCCAGGGCCTGCACCTTCCCGGGGTTGTTCGACAGCAGCCGGACCGCGCTCAGCCCGAAGTGCTCCAGGATGGCGGCGGGCAAGGCGTAGTTTCGCAGGTCGGGGGCGAAGCCGAGCTGGCGGTTGGCCTCCACCGTATCCACGCCCCGGTCCTGCAGCTCATAGGCCTGCAGCTTGTTCATCAGCCCGATTCCGCGGCCCTCCTTCAGCTCGTAGATCACCAGGCCGCAGCCCTCGGCGGAAATCAGTTGCAGAGAAAGTTGAAGCTGGTCGCGGCAGTCGCAGCGCAGCGAGCCAAACACGTCGCCGGTCAGGCATTGGGAATGGATGCGGACCAGGGGTGGCTTGCAGTTGTCCGCGGGGCGCCCGAGAACGAGCACGACGGCCTCATCTTCCCCCTGCTGGAAACCGAAGATCCGAAAATTGCCGTAGCGGGTCGGAAAATCGGCCTCCGCGATTTTCTCTGGCTTCATCGCGGGCTGTGCCTTCATATCCAATGCCATTATACTTCAGGCTGGAGGTAGGCTGTAGGCTGTAGGCAACGATGAAGGTCCAAGGTCCAAGGTCCAAGGTCCAAGGTCAAACCGCCGCGACACTTGGGCGGCGCGTGCTGGTGCTGTGTGCTCTCGCGCTCTGCTGGCCCGCGGCAGGCTCCTTGTTGGCCGCCGGCCTTGGACCTTGGACCTTGGACCTTGGACCGTTGGCGGCGGCTGTGGTCGGCGACGGCGTGGTTGGAACCATCGAGTCGCAGCAGCAATCGCTGGTCATCCTGCTGGTGCGGGTGGGCGTGGCCGCGGCGCTGGCCAGCATCCTGGTGCGCTTCGACTCCTTCAAGAAGCTGCTGTTTCAGCCCAGCCGCACGGCGCGCCAGTGCCTGCAGTTGGCGGGCTTCTTCGCCGTGATGTTCGGCGTGGGCATGGCCATCCGCGTGCTCTTGCATTACAAGGCGCCTGATATCGGGCTGGAGGGCGCGCTGCTGGCCGGGCTGCTGGGCGGGTGGCTGACGGGCGCGGCGGCCGGCGGCCTGATGTCGCTGCCGGCGCTGTTGAACGGGGAGCTGTTGTCGCCGCCGGTGCTGGTCCTGGCCGGGGTGGCCGGCGCCGCCGCACGCCGCCTGTCGCCCGCCGTGGACGACATCTGGCACTTCTCTCCCTTCGTAGACATGAACATTTACCGCTGGTACCAGCGGCGCTTCGGCAAGCCGCGCGGCGACTGGCAGATGCTGTTTTTCGTCCTGATCGTGCTGCTCCAGATCGGGTACCTGCTGCTGGGGCGGCTGGCGCACGGCCCCCTGCTGTATCCGTACGGCGCCGGCATTCCCGCGGCGCACCGCTGGCTGTTCCACTTGGATTCCACCAGCAACGTGGTGAAGTTTGCCATTGTGGTGGCCGGTGTGGCCTGCGTGTCGATTCCGCTCAAGGTGTGGAAGAGCGCCCGCAACGAGGCCATCGTCGAGGAACAGCAGCGCCTGCTGGCCGAAGCGCGCCTGGCCGCCCTCACCAGCCAGATCAACCCGCACTTCCTGTTCAACACCTTGAACTCGATCGCCTCGCTGATCCGCCTGGACCCGGAGCTGGCCCGCGTCATGGTGCAGAAGCTCTCCAGCATCCTGCGGCGGCTGCTGCGACGCCAGGAAGCCTTCTGCCCGCTCAGCGAGGAGCTCAGCTTCATCGACGATTACCTGGATATTGAAGTGGTGCGCTTCGGGCGCGACAAGCTGCGGATCGTGAAGGAAATCGATCCGGCCACGGCGGACCTGGCGGTGCCCAGCATGATCCTGCAGCCGCTGGTGGAGAACAGCGTCAGGCATGGCCTGCGGGGCGGGTTGGATGGCGGCACCGTGCGCATCGCCAGCCGCCGCCAGGGGAATCGCCTGCGGATCGAGGTGGCCGACGACGGCGGGGGCATGAGCGAGGAGGCGCTGGCCGCCGTTGATTCCGCCGGCATCGGCCTGAGCAACGTCCGGGAGCGGCTCCAGGTGCTTTACGGCGGCGGCTTCCAGTTCCGCATCACCTCCAGCCCCGGCCGCGGCACCAGCGTCGAGATTGATCTGCCCGTGGAGATGGAGACGCCCGTCCCGCCGCCGCCCTATCTGGGCCAGGGGATCGGGTAGCAACGCGTCTGCGCACATTCACCCACCCGGCGCCCGCCGAGGGGCAAACTCACCCCTGCCGCCTTTGGAAGAGAGCGAGAAGTGTCCTTTTTTCTAGCGGGTAGGGATGGCAAAAATCTTCAGCGGTTGGCAGCACAATTGCTAAACTACCGGTGCTATGGCTTACGTAATCACTGAAGCATGCACCAAGGACGCCTTCTGCGTCGACGCCTGCCCGGTAGACTGCATCCATCCCAAGAAGGATGAAGCTGGGTTCGAAGAGGCCAAGCAACTGTGGGTCGATCCGGTGGAGTGCGTGGATTGCGGCGCCTGCGTGCCGGTTTGTCCGGCCACGGCCATCTTCGCGCTGGACGACGTGCCGGCCGAGAACCAGGCTTCGGTCCAGGCCAACGCCGTCTATTTCGGCCGCTAGGCTGGCTGCTTTCTCACCACAGAGACACAAAGGACACCGAGGCCCTTCCCGGTGTGCTTTGTGTCTTTGCTTCGAAATGAGGAAAGGCATGCGCTTCTCATTTCGACCCCGGGGGCCGTACGATTTCGCGCGCACAGCCAAATTCGGCGTCGCGCCGCCGCTGAACCTGCGGCCGGAGCTGTTCGCGCCGTTGCTCGATTACTGGGTCGATGGGGAGTACCGACGCTGCCTCTGGGCCGGCGGGCGGCCGGTGCTGTTGCGGCTGCGGCAGGCGGGCAGCGTCGAACGGCCGAGGATGGAAGGCGCCACCTGGCCGGAGTCCCTCGATCCGGCCACCCAGGCCGAGGTTGAGGACGCGGCGCGGCGCATCGCGGACGCCGACACGGATTTGGGTGAATTCTACGCGGCCCTGGCCGGGGAGCCGCGGCTGACCCGCCTGGCCGCCTCCTTTCGCGGCCTGAAAGTCTTCCGCAGCCCCTCCCTTTACGAATCACTGGTGATGGCCGTGCTCGAGCAGCAGGTGAACTTCAACTTTGCCGGGCAGGTCAAAGCGGCGCTGGTCGCCCGCTACGGCACGCGACTCGATTTCGAAGGGGCGCCCTACTCGGTGTTCCCCGCGCCGGAGCGGCTTGCCTCGGTGCCCGCCGGCGAGTTGCGCGAGCTGAAAATCTCCGGCCAGAAAGCGAACTACATTCGCGGACTGTCGCAGGCAGCCATGGATGGGCTGCTGCATCCGAACGGCGCGTCCCCAACAGTTGCCGACCTGGTGGCCCACAAAGGCGTGGGACCGTGGACGGCAAGCTACGTCGCGCTGCGCGTGTTCGGCGCGCGCGACGCGCTGCCCTCGCACGATGTAGGCCTGCTCAGGGCGGCCAAGCGGCACCTGGCCATGCGGGGCAAGGTGACGCCGGCTACGCTGGAGCGGCGCCTCCGCCGTCTTGCTGGTTGGCGCGGCTACGTCACCTGGTATCTCTGGCACACGGAATGGGAGAGACCGGAGCGCAGTAGGCAGAAGGCAGTAGGCAGAAGGCAGTAGGCAGTAACGGTTTTTCTCCGTGTCTCCGTGCCTCCGTGGCCGATTCCTCTCCGACTGCCTCCAAAAAGCGAAAGGCGCCGGGCAGCAGGTTTGAGCCTTCTGCCCGGCGCCCGGTAGCCGTGTTGGTTTACCTGAAGCGGAACTCAAGCCGTCAGGCAAGCGGAATCGCACATCCGAGGCAAATTCCGCCTCAAGTCGCGACCACCTCACGCGGTCTACAATTCGAATCAGTTTGCACTGGACCACCTCCTTTCTCGTGTAAGGCCATCGTATCGGGGGGCCGCAGCACGTGTCAAGCAACAAGCGCGGCCCTCAGGTGCCTGCGACGATACACTTCATTGGTGAATCCGCAGGCGTATCAGGCTGATATCGCCAAGTTCGAAAAAGCCGACACGCAGGTGCTGGGCATCAGCGTCGATAGCCCCTTTGCCAACAAGAAATTCGCCGAAGAGATCGGCGTCGACTTCCCGCTGCTGAGCGACCTCAATAAGAAAGTTTCCAAACTGTACGGCGTGCTGAATGATGACGTGGGTGTTGCCCGCCGCGCTACTTTTGTAGTAGACAAGCAAGGCATCGTCCGCGGCATCGAGCAGGACAAGGCCGCGCTGGACCCCAGCGGCGCACATAACGTCTGCATGCGCCTGGCGGCGGGCCAGGCAGTAGCCAGCCGCAGCACGGAAGCCTTGACGCTTCGTGAATGGTTCGGGTTACTATAGGGCGCATGAACCGCAGAGAATTTCTGGGCTTATCGGCAGCGGCGCTGCTCGGAACGAAGGGCGCGCTGGGCAAGTCAACCGGCATGTACCCGGCGCTGAATTCGGTGCTGATTTCGGGCCGCGCGAAGTGGCCGGAGTTCGCGGAGCTGGCCGCGCGGGTCGGCTATCCGGGCGTGGACGTGGCTCTGGAGCGGGCCATGCAGGAAGGCGCCGAAGGCACCCGCGCCCTGCTGGGCCGCCTCAAGCTGAAGCCCGCCGCCGTTTCTTTCCCCGTGGATTTCCGCAAGGACGACACCGTGTTCCAGGCGGGCCTGAAGAAGCTGGGGGCGGCCGCCGAGTTCGCCGCCGCCATCGGCTGCCCGCGCATGGCCACCTGGGTGATCGCCTCCAGCCCGCTGCCCAAGGACGAGCAGCGAAAGATTTACAAGGAGCGCTTCACGGCCGCCGCCGAGGTGCTGGCCGGCTCGGGCGTGCGGCTGGGCCTGGAGTTTCTCGGCCCGCTGGCGCTGCGCCGCCAAAACCCCCACGAGTTCATCTGGCGCATGAGCGAGATGGCGGAATTTGCCGCTGAGTGCGGGCCGAACGTGGGGCTGCTGCTGGATGCCTGGCACTGGCACCACGCGGGCGCCACCACCGAGGACATCATTTCCGCCGGCAAGCAGCGCATCGTCCACGTTCACATCTCCGACTCCGCCAAGCTGCCGCCCGAGCAGGTGAAGGACAACGAGCGGCTGCTGCCCGGGGAAGGCGTGATCGACCTGGCGGGCTTTCTCCGGGCGCTGGCCAAGATCGGCTACAGCGACGCGGTCAGCATCGAGGTCTTCGGCCGCACCAAGGACATGCCCGTCGAGGAAGCGGCCGCGGCCGGCCTGAAGAGCACGCTGGAAGTGATGAAAAAAGCCGGCGTGGCCTGAGCGCCGTGTCAACACAGACCTTCGTCAGCCGTCAGCCGCATTCCGCATTCTGAACTCCGCACTCCGCATTCCGCACTCCGAACTCCGCACTCCGCACTCCGCACTCCGCACTTCTCCACTTGGAACCTGATCCCTGCCATAATCCCCCGAGCAATCATCGGAGGAGCCATGGCGCATCATCGCCCGCTTGTTCCCGCGTTCCTGTGTCTGGCTGTATTGGCCACGGCGGCCGTCGCCGCGACGCCGGTCAGGGTCTGGGAAGAGAAGCTGGTCATCCCCACCTACCTGGCCGGCCCGCCCGATCCCAATCCCATGTTCTACCTGGGCCGGACATACCAGGGGGCGAAAGGCGCGATCTATCCCTACCCGCTCTACGACAAGCTCACCGACACCCGCGAGGACCGCGCCTACAAGGCCGTCTACCTGGAAAACGAGTACCTGAAGATCTGCGTGCTGCCGGAACTGGGCGGGCGGATTTTCGCCGCCGTGGACAAGACCAACGGCTACGACTTCTTCTACCACCAGCACGTCATCAAGCCGGCATTGATCGGAATGCTGGGCGCCTGGATCTCGGGCGGCGTGGAATGGAACCTGCCCCATCACCACCGGGCTTCCAGCTTCCTCCCGGTGCAATACCGCCTGGAAGAAGGCGCCGACGGCAGCCGAACCGTGTGGGTGGGCGAGATGGAGCTGCGCCACCGCCTGCGCTGGACCATCGGGCTGACCCTGCGCCCAGGCCGGTCGTACCTGGAAGCGACGGTGCGGCTGTTCAACCGCACGCCGGTCGCCCATTCGCTGCTTTCCTTCGCCAACGTGGCGGTGCACGCCAACCCCGACTACCAGATCATCTTCCCGCCGCGCACCCAGTTCGTGACCCAGCATGCCAAGCGGGAATTCGCCCGCTGGCCCGTCGCCGATTCCGTCTACAACGGCATCGACTTTCGCCGGGGCGTGGACGTGAGCTGGTGGAAAAACCATCCCAGCTCCATTTCCATGTTCGCCTGGAACTACGAGGACGACTTCCTGGCCGGCTACGACCACGGCAAACGGGCGGGCACGTTGCACGTCGCCGACCACCACATCGTTCCGGGCAAGAAGTTCTTCACCTGGGGAACCGGACCGAGCGGGCGCATGTGGGACCGCATCCTCGCCGACCAAGACGGCCCCTACCTGGAACTGATGGTCGGCGCCTATTCCGACAACCAGCCCGACTACAGTTGGATCCAGCCGCACGAGGTGAAATCGTTCAAGCAGTACTGGTATCCGTTCCGCGAGATCGGAGGCGTGAAGAACGCAAATCTTGATGCGGCGGTCAATCTGGATGTGAGCGGCGGGCAGGCGCGCGTCGGGTTCACCGTGACCGCCCCGCACTCGAACGCGGTGGCGCTGCTGGCCGCCGGCAATCGGGTGCTGCTGCGAGAACCGATCTCGATCGCGCCCGATAAGCCTTTTGTGCGCCAGGTGGCGCTGCCCGCCGGCGTCAAAGACGAAGAGTTGCGCGCGTCGCTTTCCGCCGCCGGGCGGGAGCTGGTGTCCTACGCTCCGGTGAAGGTGCAGCGCGGGCCGATGCCGGAGCCGGTCAGGCCGCCGGCGCCGCCCAGCGAAATCAAGAGCAACGAGGAACTCTACCTCACCGGGTTGCGCCTGGAGCAGTTCCATAGTCCGGCACTGGAACCGGACCCGTACTACGAGGAAGCGCTGCGGCGCGATCCGGGTGACGCGCGCGCCAACACCGCGCTGGCGATTCTCTATCTCAAGCGCGGCCGGTTTGCCGAAGCCGAGCAGCGCCTGCGCGCCGCCATGGCGCGCCTTTCGCGGAACTACACCGCGCCCAAGGACGGCGAGCCCTGCTACTACCTGGGCGTCGCGCTCCAGGCACAAGGCAAGCTGGAGGGCGCGTACGATGCCTTTCATCAGGCGGTCTGGAGCCACGCCTGGGAAGCCGCCGCGTCATATTCGCTCGCGGAAATCGCCTGCCTCCGTCACGACTTCGCAGCCGCGCTGGAGTTCCTCGAACGCTCCTTGCGGTTGAATGCTTCCGATACCCGCGCGCTGAATCTGCAAGCCACCGTCTTGAGGCATACGGGCAGGGGGGAGGAATCGGTCCGAACCGTCGCGGAAGTCGAACGGATCGACCCGCTCGACACCCGCGCTCTGGCCGAGCGCGCTTTGGCCGGCGGGCCAAAAGGGGCGTTGGGGACGCAGCAAGCAGCGCCGCTGCTCAGCGCACTGAAGGCGTTTCCGGAAGCGGGCCTGGAAACCGCGGTGGAATACGCGAATGCGGGCTTCCTGGAAGACGCCACCGCCGTGCTTCTGCAGATGGCGAAGTCACCGGGGCGGGCGGCGCGGCTGCCGCAATTCGCTGCCCCGCTGCCCGCCTCCTCGGGTGTTCCTCCCATGGTGTATTACTACCTCGGCTATTTCGCTGAGAAGCAGGGCCGGGGCGAGCAGGCGGCCGGCTACTACCGGCAGGCGGCCGCGGCGGCTTCCGACTACTGCTTCCCATTCCAGCTCGAGGCTGGCGATGCCCTCCGCGCCGCCATCCAGGCAAACCCGGGCGACGCGCGCGCTCACTACTACCTGGGAAACCTGCTGTACGATCTCCAGCCGGAAAACGCCGCGAGTGAATGGGAGGCGGCGCGCCGGTTGGATGGCTCGTTGGCTGTTGTTCATCGCAATCTGGCCATCGCCTGTTCGAGGCAGGAGGGCGCTCTTGACAAGGCCATTGCTTCGCTGGAGACCGCGGTTCGGCTGAACCCGACCGATGCCATGTATTTCTACGAACTTGACCAGTTCTACGAAGAGTCCGGGGCAAGCATCGAAAAGCGCCTGGAGATGCTCGAGCGCCACGATGCGGCCGTGCTCGAGCGCGACGACGCGCTATCGCGCAAGATCGGGCTCCTGGTGCAGGCAGTAAAATACGATCGGGCCATCGATCTACTGACCAACCGCCATTTCCACAGTTGGGAGGGCGGAGCGCGGGTCAACGTGCAAGACCCGTGGGTGGATGCGCACCTGCTGCGCGGCCAGGAACGCGCGGCCCGGAAGAGTTTCTCGGGCGCCCTGGCCGACTTCCAGGCCGCGCTCACGTTTCCGCAGAACCTTGAAGCAGCGCGGTCCTATCGCGGCGGCCGGGCGCCGGAAATCCTCTACTGGGTCGGCACGGCTTTCGATGCGCTGGGTCAACGGCAGCAGGCGCGCGAGGCCTGGAAGCAATCGGCGGCGCAACTGGCGGGCAGCGAAGAGCACCCGCGGCCGACCGCCGACAGTGGCGCCGCCCTCCTCTACTACCAGGCGCGCTCGCTCGAAAAGCTGGGCGAAGCGGCGAAGGCAACGGCCATCTTCCAGCAATTGCTCGATGCGGCGACTGCCGCGCTCAAGCGGGGCGAGGCGGTCGATTACTTCGCCAAGTTCGGTGAGCGGCAGTCGCGGCGCGCCCGCCAGGCCCAGGCTCATTACATTGCCGGCCTCGGCTACCTCGGTTTGAATCAGCCGGAAAACGCCAGGCAGGCGTTTGCCCGGGCCGTGGAGCTGAACCCCTACCAGCTCGCCGCCCGCGCCGCCCTGGCCTCGCTGAAGTGAATTGGGAATGGACCGCAGATCAAGGCAGACCGCGGGGAGGAACCAAAGAGACGGGACCGAATCCGCGGATTCCGCGGATTTTCGCGGATAAGCGGGCGAGCGATCTGTGCCGCGACCGTGAGTCAGACAGCAAACCGTGCCACAGGGGCCGGGCGTTCCCGCTGACCTGCCGGCTGCGCCGGCATCCCGACTTTCCGCGGGTAACCTGGGGCTGAACTCCGCGGGCACTCTTCAGGGTTTCCGCCGTTTCTCCGGTAACCCGACTATTTGGCAGAGTGAGGCAGATTGGGAAACACTACGGCGTTAAGCAGGATCTATCCGGTGTTGCCGGGCGACACGCTGGCATTCGCCAACACCCGGGGAGGGGAAAGAGTATGGCGAGGTCCGGCAGGGCAAGAACTCCTTCCGAAGGCGAGTCAGGCGCCCGGGTGGAAGAGTTGCACCCGGAGGGATCGAAAGGAGGCAACTGAGTGTACACTGGCTTGGAATCGGGAGCCGAGAACCGAAAGCCCGGTTGAATAGGGGAAAACGTACCCCTGCGGGCAAGATGCCGGCGGTACATACTGCCGCATGGTATACTGCGGGCAACTGGCGGAGGCAGTCGCCATGAAGTGTACTAACTGGCGGGCCATTTCCTTCCTTCTCTCTCTGTTTGTTTTCGCGGTGGCGGGGCGTGCGCAGAACGTCATCACCACCGTGGCCGGCAGCACGTGGGTGTTTCGCGGCGACGCCGGCCCGGCAACCAGCGCCCCGCTGGGCCACATGCAGGGCGTCGCGGTGGACGCCGCGGGGAACGTCTATGCAAGCGACATAGGAAACAGCCTCGTGGTGAAGGTCTCCCCGAGCGGGATCCTGACAGTCGTAGCGGGTAACGGTGTGGGCGGTTTTTCCGGCGACGGCGGTCCGGCCACGAACGCCTCGCTCACCCCGGCGGGCGTGGCCGTGGATGCCGCCGGCAACCTCTATGTCGCCGATACCGACAACAACCGTATCCGCAAGGTCAGCCCGTCGGGGATGATCAGCACGGTGGCGGGCAATGGCACGTCAGGGTTTTCCGGCGATGGCGGGCCGGCCATCAGCGCCTCGCTCAACGACCCACAGGGCGTGGCCGTGGACGCCGCCGGCAACCTTTACATCGCCGACTACGGCAACAACCGCATCCGCAAGGTTAACCTCTCGGGGATCATCAGCACGGTGGCGGGCAGCAGCGCACGGGGATACTCGGGCGACGGCGGTCCGGCCACCAGCGCCTCGCTGCGGGACCCCTGCGGCGTGGCCGTGGACGCCGCCGGCAGCGTCTACATCGCCGATGCGGCCAACCATCGCGTCCGCAGGGTCACTTCCTCCGGAATCATCAGCACCGTGGCGGGCAATGGCACGTGGGCCTTTTCCGGGGACGGCGGCCCGGCCACCAGCGCCTCGCTTTGGGCGCCCTGCGGCGTGGCCGTAGATGCCGCCGGCAACTTATACATTGCTGACAAGTACAACGACCGCATCCGCAAGGTAAGCCCGTCGGGGATCATCAACACGGTGGCGGGCAACGGAGCGTATAAGTTCGCGGGTGACGGCGGTTCGGCCACCAGCGCCTCGCTCAACGACCCACAGGGCGTGGCCGTGGACGCCGCCGGCAACCTCTACATCGCCGACCGGTACAACAGCCGCATCCGCAAGGTCAGCCCCGCCGGAGTCATCAGCACTGTGGCGGGCAGCAGCGCACGGGGATACTCGGGCGACGGCGATCCAGCCACCATCGCCCGGCTCTTCTGGCCCAGCGGCGTGGCCGTGGACACCGCCGGCAACCTCTACATCGCCGACCACGGCAACAACCGCATCCGCAAGGTTAACCCCTCCGGAATCATCAGCACCGTGGCGGGCAATGGCCAGTGGGCCTTTTCCGGTGATGGCGGGCCGGCCATCAGTGCCTCGCTCAACGACCCACAGGGCGTGGCCGTGGACGCCGCCGGCAACCTTTACATCGCCGACTACGGCAACAACCGCATCCGCAAAGTAAGCCCGTCGGGAACCATCAGTACGGTGGCAGGCAATGGCCGTTATGGGTTCTCGGGCGATGGGGGTCCGGCCACCAGCGCCTCGCTCGGCTGGGTGGAGGGCGTGGCCGTGGACGCTGCCGGCAACCTGTACATCGCTGATACAGACAACGGCATCCGCAAGGTAAGCCCCTCGGGAATTATCAGCACGGTGGTGGGCAATGGCACGGTGGGGTTTTCGGGCGACGGTGGTCCGGCCACCAGCGCCTCGCTCAAGTACCCGATTGCCGTGGCCGTGGACGCTGCCGGCAACCTTTACGTAGCCGATGACAACCGCATCCGCAAGGTTACTTTGGCGGCTCCCTTGATCAACGCGGGCGGCGTCGTGCTGGCCGCAGGGTACGCGCAGGCTCCGCTGGCGCCAGGAAGCATTCTCTCCTTGTTCGGGCCGAACCTCAGTGCGGTGCAGGGCCAAGCTTCGAGCCTTCCGCTGCCGCGCACCACAAACGGCGTGCGCGTTCTGGTGAACGGCCAGGAGGCGCCTCTGTTTTACGTCAGCACGACGCAGATCAACGCCCAACTGCCAGTGGAATTGACCCCAGGGACGAGCGCACAGGTGGTGGTGGATAACAACGGCGTAAGCAGCACCCCAGAGACGATCCAGATCACCACCGTTAGCCCCGGCATCTTCACCCTGGGCCCTCCGTTCGGCCAGCAGGGTGCCGTTCTGATTGCGAACACCAATGTGCTCGCGATGCCAGCGACGGCCGGAGTGCCAAGTGGCCCCACGCAGGCAGGCGAGACCGTTTCAGTGTTCTGCACCGGGCTGGGGGCGACCGATCCCGCGGTGGCTTCAGGGAGTGCTGCACCTTCTTCGCCCCCTGCCGTGGTGAAGTCGCCAGTAGCGGTGAGCATCGGCGGCTTGCCGGCGATGGTGAGCTTTGCAGGGTTGGCGCCCGGTTATGCCGGGCTCTACCAGGTGAATGCCCAAGTGCCGGCGGGGATCGCGCCGAGTGATGCGGTTCCGGTAGTTATCACGCAGGGCGGCGCCCGCAGCAACACAGCCACAATCGCCATCGGGTCAGGAACGCCGGCCCGGAACCCACAGCCTGTGATTTCGAGTTTGTCTCCACCCTCCGCCCCGTCCGGAACCAGTTCGCTTACCATTACGATCAACGGCAGCGGCTTTACAGCCTCGTCCACGGTCACTTACAACGGAGTCTCGCACGCGGCCACGTTCGTCACCAGCAGCCAATTGACAATCGCTCTAAGCGCCTGGGATCTGGCCGTAGCCGGCAGTTTCGCTGTTGTGGCGACCAACGCCCCGCCCGGAGGCGGCAGCGCGGCCGCCGTTAACTTTGCCGTCGTGCCGGCAGCCACAACACTTCAGCAAGCGGCAACGCCACGGGCCTTTCTGATGGGCGCGGCTGCGGAACCCAGCGACACCAGCCCCGGCCGGCTCAATGAAGTGCCTTACGCGGCGACGCTCAGCACTCAATACAACATGCTCCAACCGGAAAACGCAATGAAGTGGCGCGCCCTTCATCCGACGCAGGAAACTTACTACTTCCAACTAGGGGATGAGTTAGTCAAGTTCGGCCAGGCTCACGGGATGAAGGTGCGCGGGTGCTGTCTGCTTTGGTATAAGTCGGCAAGCAACCCCTCCTGGATTAACGACCTGGCAAAAAGCGCCTCGGCGGCGACCATGTCGTCAATTCTTCAGGACCACATCACAACGGTCCTCAGCCACTACAAGGGGCAGGTGTTTGCCTGGGATGTAGTGAATGAGGCAGTGAGTGATTCACAAAGCGGGGTCGGCACGGATTTGAGGTCCTCCATCTGGTATGACAGTCCGGGAATTGGCCTCAGTGGCACTGGGTACGTTGAGCAGGCATTCCGCTGGGCCCACGCCGCCGACCCAAACGCCCTGTTGTTCTACAACGACTTCGGAATCGAAGGTCCCGGGGCGAAGTTTGACGCTGTTTACCGCATGCTCAGCGACTTTGTCAGGCGTGGCGTGCCGATTGATGGCGTGGGCCTGCAAATGCACATTAACCCCACCAGTGGCTATCCAAGCAGCTCGGGGCTGTCGCAGAACATCCGACAGGTGGCCGCGCTCGGCCTGCAAGTCCACATTACTGAGATGGACGTCGGGCTTGCGGTGAATGCCAATGGAAACGCGACGGCAGACGATCTGCAGGCTCAGGCGCAGATTTACCAGCGCATATTGACGGTCTGTCTTCAAAACCCTGTCTGCACGGCCTTCCAGACGTGGGGCTTCACCGACAAATACTCGTGGATAGCTAGCTCGTATCCGGGGTATGGAGCGGCGCTGCCTTTTGACGCGAACTATCAGCCCAAGCCGGCTTTCACCGCGCTGATGAATGCACTCCAGACGGTGCCGCTGCCGCCGCACATCAGCTCGGTGAGCCAAGTCATAGCACAGCCACAACTTTCGATCACAATACGTGGGAATGGCTTCGGGAGCTTTCCGCAGGCGTTGCCCTACAAGGGCGATTCGAACTATCTCCAGATTACCAACAATACGCAGGGCTGGAATGCGGGCTACACCGGCAACGTTTGCGATGTAACCGTCAACCAATGGTCGAGCACAGGTATATCGCTGGTGGCGAACGTCAATGAAGGAGGAGTCTCCAACTTGTGTCCACTCTCAGTCGGGGACCGTCTCACCATTCAGGTCTGGAATCCACAAACCATCGCGGGTCCAGCCACGTATACGGTGACGGTTGCGGCACGCTGACGGGCCTCGTACCGTAGTGGGCGATTTTGCGCGATTCCGCGGCACGCACGGCCGGGCGCGGTTGTCCCGCTCTTGCTCGACAACGAATCCTGGAGCTTTTACTATACGCCCGACGTCCGCTATGGCGTGGAAAAGCTACTGTGCCTCTCGCAAATCCCGAACAATCTGAGAACATGGGGTGGCGATTCCGGCGAAGAAAATCACTCATTCCGACGCCATGTCGATCACGCTCGGAGCGAAGCGACGCTGGCGGCGTTTATGTTGGCCTGACTGATCGACATCGGTCAAGCGAGAAGTGGTTTCAGGGATGAATCATCATCATTTCGTTTCTCCTTGGGGTTGGGCGTTTGCTTGCGCAAAGTTTGCGCAAGCAGATGGGCGTGCCGCCGCAGCCTGCCGCCATTGTGATTCCAGCCGCCCAAGCCCCTGGGCAAGGTGA
>Ga0315282_10007390_pt1 | contig 18057 bp, 15 predicted proteins | sample YL17G07_20_MG_FD_203693 | JGI IMG/M metagenome (GOLD analysis project Ga0315282, IMG submission 203693) | Sediment microbial communities from Yellowstone Lake, YNP, Wyoming, USA - YL17G07_20 | ecosystem: Environmental > Aquatic > Freshwater > Lake > Sediment | place: USA: Wyoming | collected...
CCGACCCGGGCCTTGAGCTTGCTGGAGTCGGCGTAGAAGCTGCCGATGTCGATCGCCTTCTTCTCGTCCGGCCACGGGACGTGGCGGACGCGGCCCGTGCCGGCGACCTTGAGGAGCAGCGCGACCAGCTCGCGATGGCTGACCGGCTGGCTCCCGCCCACGTTGAACACCTCGCCGTTGCAGGCGTCGAGCGCCCCGGCGCGTAGAAACGCGTCAGCGGCGTCGTCCACGTAGACGAAGTCGCGCAGCTGCGACCCGTCGCCGTAGATCTCGATCTCCCGGTCCTCGACGGCGAGACGGATGAACCAGCCGATGAAGCCCTGGCGGCTGTGCTTGACGAGCTGGCGCGGGCCGTAGACGTTGGTGAGCCGCAGCGAGCAGGCGCGGACGCCGAACACCGCGTTGTAGAGGAGGTGATAGTTCTCGCCGGCTGCCTTGTTGATCCCGTTGACGTCGGTCGGCCGCACCAGATGCCGTTCGTCGACCGGCAGGAAGTCGGGCTTGCCGTACACCTGGCGGGTGCCGGCAAAGACGACCTTCACGCGCGGATTGTTCCGGCGGCAGGCCTCGAGGATCGAGAGCTGACTGCGGCAGTTGATCTCGAGGTCGGTGTACGGGTCGCGCATGCTGTCGATGTGGCTCACCTGCCCGGCGAGGTTGAAGAGGACCTCCCGGTCGCGGACCAGATAGTCCATCGTGCTCTGGTCCCGCACGTCCGCGATGTTCACGCGGACCTTGTCCTCGATCCCGCTGATGTTGAAGAGATTGCCGCCGTAGTCCGGGATGAGCGAATCGATGAGCAGGATGTCGGCGCCGAGATCGACCAGGCGCCGGGCCAGGTTGCTGCCGATGAAGCCCAGGCCGCCGGTGATCATCACCGAGCGGCCGCGATAGAAGGAGCGGTAATCGGGAGTCACGATCGATGTCCGCCAGGGCGCCCGGCGTCCGCGCCGGCCACCGGCGCCTCGGAGGCAAGCGCCTCGTCGCGGATGTGCCGCCGCCGGACCACGAGGGCCAGCCAGAGTTTGAGGACGTCGGCAGCGGTGCGGAAGATGCGGGCGACGTTGAAGAACTGCGATTTGCCGTACGCGCGATGGTAGTGGTGAACAGGCACCTCGGTGATCCGGAACCCCGCGTCCTGGATCTTCTTCATCATCTCGAGGCAGATCACGCCGCTGTTCTTCTCGAGGCGCACGCGCTCGAAGATCGAGCGCCGCATCATGCGGAAGTCGCAGTCGACGTCCCGGACTTTCAGGCCGAACAGCAGCTTCACGGTGTGGTGGTAGATGCGGCCGATGATGATGCGGTGCAGCGGGTCGGAGCGGCTGATCTTGTAGCCGTTCACCAGGTCGACCTCGTCTGTCATCCGCTCCCACAGCCGGGTCATCTCCCGCGGGTCGTACTGCGCGTCGCCGTCGGTGTAGAAGATCACCTCCCTGGTGGCCGACGCGAAGCCCGTGCGAAGAGCGCCGCCGTAGCCCCGGTTCTGGGGGTGGTGGATGATGCGCACCTGCGGGTAGAGCCGTGCCAGCTCGTCGGCGATCTCCGCGGTCGAGTCGGTGCTGCCATCGTTCACCACCAGCACCTCGTAGTCGGGCGTCAGCCGGCGCGCCGTCTGCACTGCGGCTATCACCAGGCTGGCGATCGTGCCGCTGTCGTTGTACGCCGGAAAGAAGACGCTCAGGCCGAATGGAGGTCTCGTTTGAGGTGACATCCAGAGGCGCTAAACCATAGCACGACGGGAATTTGAAGGGCAAGAGCGCCATGCGCGCGCCTGCTCGTAGGCGGCCTCGAACCGTTCTGCGACGCGGGCCCAGCTGTGCGACCGCATCGCTTCCTGGCGGGCGGCTCCGCCGATCAGGCGGCGCGCCTCGGGCGCCGACAGCAGTCGCCCGAGCGCATCGGCCAGCGCGGCCTCGTCACGTTCGGGGACGAGGAGGGCGGTGCGGCCGTCGTCCACGACGGCCGCGATCCCGCCGGCAGTCGTGGCCACCAGCGGCGTCCCCGACGAGAGCGCCTCCATCACGACGTTCGGCAGCCCGTCCACGTTGCCGGCATCGTCACGGACCGAGGGGACGACCGCGACGTCGGCGGCGGCCAGGTACTCGGCCACCTCATCGTGGCTGAGGACGCCAACGAAGCGGAGGCGGTCGGCGACGCCACGCGCGCGGGCGCGGTCGCGGAGTTCCGCGTCGAGGTCGCCGCCGCCCCCTATTGCGAGAACGAGCTGTGGCCAGTTGGGAGCCAGCCTGGCAACGGCGTCGATCAAGTACTCGAAGCCCTTCTTCCTGACGAACCGACCGGCGGCAAACAGCAGCGGCTGCGTGTCGTCTACCTCCAGCAGGCGGCGACGGCGCGCGCGCCGATCGGGATCGGGACGGAACCGATCTGCGTCCACGCCGTACGGGACGGTTTCGGAACGGTCCGGTGCGGCACCGAGGGCGACCGCGCGGCGGCGCAGGTCGTCGCTGCAGGCGGTGACGAACCCGGCTCGCGCGAACGCTGCCCGTGCCGCCAGCCGCGCGGCCAGGTGCTTCTCGGCGACGTACACGTCGGACCCGTGGAGGCTGATCACGAGCGGCAGCCGACCTGCGGCTGCGGCCGCGATCGCCCCGCCCGGGATCACCCAGTGCCCGTGCATCATCGTCGCGCCGACGCGCCGCGCGACGGCCCGCGCGGTGATCCAGGCGGAGGTCAGGGCCAGCGGCGCGACGGCGTACGCGGACAGGCGCAGGCGGACGTCCTCTTCGAGCGATCCTGCATATCCGAATACGTTCAGGCCCGCCAGCGGCGCATAGCGGAACACGTGGAAGTGAATGCCGTCCTGGTCGCCGTGCCGCTGAAGCCGTGGATGCCACGGCAGCACGACGTGCACCTGGTGGCCGCGCGAGGCAACGCCGCGCGCAATCGGTTCCATGAAGGTCCCGATGGTGTCACCGGGAAAGCGCGGGTACGACGTGGCGACCATCACCACGGTGTGCCTGGTCATCGGTCTCTCAGGAGCAGGCGCCGGAGGGCGAGGCGCCACGGCATGATCACCGACTCGATGAGCACGGCCTTCGACATCTTCGATGTGCCCTGGCGCCGTTCGACGAAGACAATCGGCACCTCGGCCACCCGGCAGCCGAGGCGGGACGCCTCGAACAGCAACTCGACCACGAACGAGTAGCCGTCCGAGACGATCCGGTCGAGGGGGATGCGTGCCAAGGCGTCGCGCCGCCAGCAGCGGAAGCCGCTGGTGCAGTCGTGGACCGAGAGACGGGTGACGGCGCGCACGTAGCGGTTGGCGAAGCTGCTGAGGATCAGGCGCCGGAGCGGCCAGTTCACGACGCTGACCCCATGCAGGTACCGCGAGCCGATGACCAGATCGTGATCGCGCGCGGCCTCCACCAGGTCGGGCAGGTACTTCGGATCGTGGGAGAGATCCGCGTCCATGTGGCAGATCACCTCCACGTCCTGCCGGATCGCCAGGCCGAACGCTTCGAGGTACGACCGCCCGAGGCCGCGCTTGCCGGTCCGGTGCACGACCTCGACACGCCCGGGGAATTCGGCAGCCAGGCGATCCGCGACCTCGCCGGTGCCATCCGGCGACTGGTCGTCCACGACCATCACGCGGTAGAGGGGCCGCGCGAGGATCTCGCGGACGAGCGTGGGGAGGTTCTCGCGCTCGTTGTAGGTCGGGATGATGACGAGCGCGTTCATCGGTGGACCCTTTCCCGCTCCTCGCGGGAGGCCGCCGCCGGCGTCCCCGACAGCCACGCCGCCGCGCAGACGATGAGCGACGGGTCGATGACCGGGATGCGGAACCGCTCCTGCGGAAAGAAGATGAGCGCCACGAGCACCGATGCGAGGACGAGCAGGCCGAGCGTTCGCGGCGGGGTACGCTGGCGACCGAGCGTCAGCAGCCCGAGGCCGGCGAGCGGGAGCAGCAAGCCGTACGAGAGGACCGACGTCCAGAAGTACAGGCGGGAATGCAGCGTGTAGGAAGGCCCGGCCGGCACGACGAGGTAGAAGGCTTTTCGCACCAGCAGCCACGCCCAGTCGATCGGACGGGAGGCGATGAAGCCGAGCGCCTCGCGGTAGTAGATCGGCTCGAGCTGCTCCTCGGTCAGCCCCGCGAAACGCTGCCTGATCGCCTGCCTGGCGCGCTTCAGCTCCGGGTTGGCGGCCAGGTCGCCCTCTCCGCGGGCGAGCGGATTGTTGCCGACCCAGAAGGTGACGCCGCCTTCTGACGCGACGAGGATCAGGCGGTGGTGCTCGCGGACGTTGCGGACCGTCCAGGGGGCGACGACCAGCAGGGCGCCGAGGGCGAACGCCGCGAGCAGCGCGACCCGGCGGCGCGCGAGCATCCAGAGCCCGGCGAGCAGCAGGAACACGAGCATCGCGGGGCGGGTCAGCGTGGCCAGCCCGGCCACGACGCCGGCGAGCAGCACCCTGGCGACCGGCCGCCCGGGCGCCGGCGTCAGGCGATCGAGCACGGCGCCGAGCAGCAGCACGGTCCACAGCGCGAGGACCGAGTAGAGGGGCTCGCTCAGAGCGTACGCGCACATCCAGGCCAGGGGCGGATAGACCGCCGCGATGGCTGCCGCCGCCACCCCGGCGCGCGTACCCGCGGCGCGCAAGGCGAGCATGGCGATCAGCCAGATACCGACGCCGCCGACGAGCGATTGCGCAAGCTTCACCGAGCCGGGGACCGAGGAGACCGGCTGGTCCGCCGCGCTGGCGAGCGTGAAGACCCCTGCGAGAAACAGCGGGTACAGCGGCGCCCGAGAGACGTGATCCGGCGTCACCCCTTGCTGGTCGGGGACCTGGTAGGTGAAGCCCCGCCCGGAGGCGAGATTGCCGGCGAGCGTCAGGTACTCCTGCTCGTCGAGCGTCAGCGGTCTTCCGACCCAGTACCCGAATCCGAAGCCGAGCCGGAGCAGCAGGCCGGCGAGCGCGCAGGCGGCGATGGCCAGCCTGGCGCGCCGCCCGGTGCCCGGAGAATCTGGTGGCCCTAGCGCCCTGTCCATCGCGTCTCTATTGGCGGCCTTCGAACCGCAGCGCGGCGATCTGTTCCGAGACGAGCCCGACGAGGAACACGATGACCGCGAGCATGATGAGCAGCACCGAAGAGTTGGTGACGTGCGACTGGGTGGCGATGGTCCAGACCGCGTAGCCGACCCCGAGCACGAAGGCGGCGAAACTCACCGGCAGGAAGACGCGGAGCGGGCTGAAGAGGGTCACCACTTTCAAGGCGATCAGGAAGAACCTGGCGCCGTCGCGCACCAGCTTGATCTTCGATCGCCCGACGCGCGTCGCCGCCTCCACCGGCTCGAACGCGACGCTGTAGCCCGCCTTGATGAACGCCAGCGTCGTGGTCGTCGGTGTCGAGAAGCCGTTCGGCAGCAGGTGCAGGAACTCGCGCAGGTGCTCGCGGCGCGCCGCCCGGAAGCCCGAGGTGAGATCGGGGATCGGCCGTCCGGTCAGGTAGCCCGCCAGCGCGTTGAGCAGGCGGTTGCCCAGGCGCCGCGCCTGCGTCGCCTGCGTGGAGCCGGCCCGGGCGCCGACGACGAGGTCGTACTCGCCGAGGCGGGCGACCAGCCGCCCGGCGTCGGCGGGCCGGTGCTGACCGTCGCCGTCGATGATGAGGATGAACTCGCCGCTGGCCGCGCGGATGCCGGTCTTGACCGACGCACCGTTGCCCTTGTTGTACGGGTGCCGCACCACGCTCGCCCCCGCCACGCGGGCACGCTCGCCGGTCCCGTCGCTCGAGCCGTCGTCCACCACGATGATCTCGTGCCACGACGCGACCGCAGAGAGTTCCGAGACGAGCCCGCCGATGACCGCCGCCTCGTTGTAGGCGGGGATGACGACCGACGTGGAGGCGGGCGCGGCCATGGGCGTCTCCTAGGCGTCGGGGCGGCGAACGCCGGCTGCCGCCGGCTCGTCCCCCGTCTCCAGCTCCATCGTGCGCACGCGGTACAGCAGGTCCTCGATCAGCTTCCGGTTGGCCGCCGTGACGTCGGCGAGCAGCCCAATGAGGGCAATCTGGAACCCGACGATCATCAGCACGGCCGAGAGGATCAACGACTGGAGGTGACCGAGCCCGGTGCCGGTGAGGTAGTAGTAGAGGAACCGCAGCGAGATCGCGAGGCCCAAGGCGAAGACGGTGAGCCCGATCAAGGCGAACACCTTCAAGGGCTCGTACATCGCGTAGATGCGGACGATCGTGGCCGCCGACGCCTTGACGTACGTCCAGACGCTGCCGAACAGCCGGGATTCTCGCGTGAGCGGGTTCGTGCTGACCGGGACGTGCGCGATCGCGAGCCGCTTCTTGCCCGCCTGGATGATCGACTCGAGCGTGTAGGAGAACTCCGACACGATCGTCATCCGCAGCGCCGCTTCCCGGGTGTACGCGCGGAACCCGCTCGTCGTGTCGGGCACGTTGGTGTTCGACACCTGGCGGACGACCCAGCTTCCGATCCATTGGAGGCGCTTGCGCGACGGGCTGAGGTGCTCGAGCGCCTGGATGTTGCGATCGCCGATGACGATGTCGGCCTCGCCGGAAAGCAGGGGAGCCAGCAGCTTCGGGATGTCGGCGCCCGCATACTGATTGTCGCCGTCCGTGTTGACGACGAAATCGGCGCCCAGCTTCAACGCGGCGTCGATGCCGGCCATGAACGCGGCCGCAAGGCCCTTGTGCCGACGCAGCCGCACGATGTGGTGGACCCCGCCCGCCTGCGCCACCCGCACCGTGTCGTCGGTCGAGCCGTCGTCGACGACGAGGATCTCGATCTGGTCGATGCCGGGGACGTGCCGGGGCAGATCGGCGAGCGTGGCCGGCAGCGTCTCGGCCTCGTTGAGGCACGGGATCTGGATGATGAGCTTGTTCACGACCGTGGTTGGTGCCTCGCGCTTCGTGCTTCGTTCGTGCCTCGTGCTTCGTTCTCGGCTGGTTCGTGCGCGGTCCCTGCTCAGAGCCTGTTCGCGTCCCTCGTCGAACACACTGCTGCCTGCCAGGGCCCAGGCACCTTCGAAGCCCCACGCACGAAGCACGAAGCGCGGGCCCCGGTCCTACTCACCGATCAGCTTCTCGACCACGCCGTCCCAGGTGATGGTCGTCGCGCGCGCAAACCCCGCGTCCCCCAGCGACGAGGCGAGCGAAGGGTCGGCCGCGAGCCGCGCCACCGCGTCGGCAATCGCCTCGGCCGCCGGCTCCGACACCAGCCCGTTCACGCCGTGCTCGACGAACTCCAGCGTGCCGCCCGAATCACGCGCCGTGACGACCGGCTTGCGGGCGAGGAACGCCTCGAGCGTCACGTAGCCGTAGTCCTCGTCGTAAGGCGCGAACACGACCGCGAGCGCGCCCGCGTACAGCTCGATCAGCCGCTCGTCGTCCACGGTACCGAGAAAGGTGACGCGGTCGCCGACGCCAGCCCGCTCGGCCTCGCGCTCCAGGTTCGCCCGCTGCGTGCCTTCGCCGACCACAACGAGTCGGAGACGCGAGTCGAGGCGGGCGAGAGCATGGACCGCCAGGTCCACACGCTTGATCGATTCGATGCGGCCGACCGACAGCAGGTAGTCGCCGTACGGACCCGGCCTGAGCCGGTCTGCCAGCCTGGGCGGATGGTACAGCGGTTCGGCGCGGATGCCGTTGAATTTCTCGAGACGATCGGAGGTCACCCGGCCGATCGTGTACAGCCGCCGCGACTCGGCCAGCATCTGCCGGTCGAGCTCGCTCAGCCGCTGGCGCAGCCCGATGTCGAGCTCCGTGTACTCGAAGTCGCTGTATTGGGTACCGCAGAGATCGTACGCCGCCCGGTGCTGATGCACCAGCCAGGTGGCCTTGTTCGGGTGCCGGACGAAGTACGACGGGAACTTGGTCGCGATGACCCGGTCGACCGGTTCGCCGTTGCTCTCGCTGAGATCGAGGAGGCGCCACGCCGCTGCGTGCGCAAGGATCTCCTCCTTCGGATACCACTTGAACGGAAGGCTCACCAGCTCCGCCGCGTAGCCGCGCGCGCGCAGCTGCCCGAGCAGCTCGCGGACGAGGATCTCGGCGCCACCCCGCACGAAGGGCACCTGCGTCTCGCAGACGAGAACGGTGCGAACCCTCATTCCCCTGCTGTCCTCCGCGACGAAGGCGCCGATCCACGCCGGCGGTCGACACGCGCCCGCGGCGTGGGGGCGCGCTCGCTACGTTCCCGCTCCCGCTGCATGCGTCTGTCGAAGGGTAGGACCGTCGGCCGGCGGCCCGGCGCCGGCACGTGGCAGGCGCCGGCCGGCCCTGCATACGGTATCACGTCGCAAACCGGAAGTTGATCACGTCGCCGTCCTGGACGACGTACTGCTTTCCCTCGAGGCGCATCTCGCCGTGCTCGCGGCAGGCGGCGAGCGACCCCCGCACGACGAGGTGTTCGTAGCGGACCACCTCGGCCCGGATGAATCCCCGCGCCATGTCCGTGTGGACCTCGCCGGCCGCCTCCTGGGCTTCGGTCCCCCGTGGAATCGACCAGGCGCGGCATTCGTCCTCGCCCACGGTGAAGAACGAGACATACCCGAGCAGCTTGTAGGTTGCGCGAATCACGCGATCGACGCCGGGCTCACGCAGGCCGAGATCCGCCAGAAAGGCGGCCGCGTCCTCGGACGGGAGCTCGGCGATCTCGAGCTCGATCTTCGCGCAAACGGGCACGGCGCGTGTCGCGGCCCGCGAGAGGAACGCTGCGAGCCCCGTCCGGGTGGCCGCGGCGCTGGCGTCCGAGAGCAGCCCGAGGTCGGACTCATCGAGGTTGATCACCACCAGCAGCGGCTTGGCCGACAGGAACTGAAAGCCGCGCAGCCGCTTGCGGTCGGCCTCGTCGAGTGACAGGGCGCGCAGCGGCGCCCCCCTCTCCAGCATCTCGCGGCACGTCGCCAGCACGTCGCGCTCTTTCTCGAGTTCCGCGGTGCGGCCCTTCTTGAGGTCGCGCTCGATCCGATCGAGCCGTCGTTCCGCGACGGCGAGGTCCGCGAGAATCAGCTCGTCCTCCATCGCCTGCGCATCGCGCGCGGGGTCGATGGCGCCCGACGGGTGCGGAATCGAGGTGTCGCGGAACACGCGGACGACGTGAACCAGGGCGTCCGCGCTCCGAAACGGCACCACGTCGAGCAGCGCCTGTGCGCCGGTGCGGCCGCCGGCGGCGATGTCGGCCAACTCGACCGTCGCCGGCACGCGCTTGCGTGGGTTGAAGATCGCGGTGAGACGATCGAGCCGCTCGTCAGGGACGCGCGCGATACCGACGTTCGCGTCCAGTTTGCCGTGGCCACTCCGCGGGGCCTCCCGCTGGCTGGTCATCAACTGGAACAACGTCGTCTTGCCGGTCGATGGCAGGCCGATCAGGGCGGTTCGGAGCATGGCGGCGAGGCCTGGCAGCCTTCAGGGGTTGCCCGGCTCCGGATGCGAGCACCCGGCCGGGCAGATCAAACTGCGTATCGTAACACGACGCTGACAGGCATCGGACAGCGCCCGGCACACCGGTCTGGGTGGCCCCGCTACTCAGCCCGCAGAAGTGGGGCGAAGATAAGGCGTAACTTCCGTTGGCTGTTTGTTTTGCGTTGACAATCCGCCTGAGCTCTTCTACCATCCGAGTGGAAAAAACTGGAGTCTGGTGGAGCCACACTGGTGCTCAGGGGCAATGCTCCGGCGAAGATCGATGACAAGGGCCGCCTGAAGGTCCCGAACGCGTTTCGGGCCTTCATCGAGGAGCAGTACGGCCGCGAGCTGTTCGTCACGAGCGTATCCGGTCAATCGGTCCGCATCTACCCGATGCCCGTCTGGGCGGACATCGAGCGCCGACTCGGGGAGATCCCGTCCACGCACCCTGCGCGCGTCAAGTACTTCGACCGCGTGAACTACTACGGACAGGTGGGGGAACTCGACAACCAGGGGCGGGTCCTCATCCATCCGCGGCTTCGCGAGGCTGCCGAGATGGTGGGCGAGGTGGACGTGCTCGGGGTGTTCAACTACCTCGACGTGTGGAACCACGAACGGTTCGTGACGAGGCTCCAGCGCGAGCCGTTCACCGACGAGGATGCGCGCGCCCTGGCCCAGTTCGGCATCTGAGACACGCGACCCCGACACGCCGAGGGACGCGATCGGTCGCGTGCTGCTGATGAAACGAGCGCCGGCGGCACCGAAGCGGTCAACGCCAACGCGGGGCTCCGATGGCGACGCACGTGCCCGTCATGACCGCGGAAGTGCTGCGGGAGCTCCGGCCGGAACGCGGCGGCCTGTTCGTCGATTGCACCGTTGGCCTCGGCGGCCACGCGCACCTCATCCTCGAGGCGGGCGCCTCGCGGCTGATCGGGCTCGATCGCGACGCGGAGGCGCTGTCCGTCGCGCGCGATCGGCTCGCGCCGTGGGGCGGGAAGGTGGACCTCGTGCACGCCGACTACCAGCGGCTGCTGGAGGTGCTCGAGGCGCGCGCCGTGGACGCGGTCGACGGGGTGCTGGCTGATCTCGGCGTCTCGTCGTTTCAGTTGGAAGGCCAGGGGCGGGGCTTCAGCTTTCAGCGTGACGAGCCGCTCGACATGCGGATGGACCGGTCCGGGGGGCAGACGGCCGCGGAGTTCATCCGGCAGGCGAGCGAACGCGAACTGGCGGACGTGATCTTCCGGTACGGTGAGGAGCGGCACTCGCGGCGGATCGCTCGCGCCATCGTGGGGGCACGCAGGCAGGCGCCGATCGCGACCACTGGTCAGCTGGCCGCCATCGTGCGGCGGGCGATTCCGCGCCGGGGCTACACGCGCATCGACCCGGCGACGCGGACCTTCCAGGCACTGCGGATCCGGGTCAACGGCGAGCTGGACGATCTGGAAACGTTTCTCGTCGACGCGTCCGGCCGCCTGCGTCCCGGCGGGCGGCTGGTGGTCGTCACGTTCCACTCGCTCGAGGACCGGATCGTCAAGCACACGCTGAGAAGGGTCGAGCGCGGCGGCCCCTTCGCGATGCGCGTCCTGACGAAGAAGCCGGTGGTGCCCGGCCCCGACGAGGTGGCGAGCAACCCGCGCGCACGCAGCGCGAAGCTGCGGGCGGCAGAGCGGATCGCCTGAGACGGGGCTGAGCGCGGTCGCGCCGGCCGCACGGCAGATCGGGTGCGGACCGGGGCGGCCGCTTTGGGAACGGCAGGCATCACATGCAGGGAACGCTCGAAGCCACCCAGTACGCCTTCAGGAAGGACGTTCGGAACAACTCGATCGTCCGAGAGGTGGACCAGGCGCGACAGCGGGAGCTGTGGGAGTCGGTCGCCATTGGCCTCCTGCTGGTCGCCCTGCTGCTGTTCTCGGCCTGGCAGCACTTCGAGCTGCTCCGCTACGGGTACCGCATCGAGCAGATGCAGCAGCAGCGCGCGACCGAGGACGAGATCAGCCGGCATCTGCGTCTCGAGGTCGAGACGCTCAGGTCGCCGGATCGCATCGAACGCCTCGCGACCGAGCGGCTCGACATGGTAGCGCCGGGTCTCGACGAGGCCATTGTGATCGAGCGCGTGGTGCCGCCGGAGGCGCCACCTTCGTCGCTGGTGGCGAAGCGCTAGCGGTGGAGGACTGAGGCGACCCTTGTTCGACTGACGCTCTGCCGGAGAGGTGCCCGTGGCTGAAGAGACAGCCAGCAGCGCCTGGCGCCGCATCATCAGAACGCGCGCCATAGGGCTGGCGATCGCGTTCGCCGTCTGGGCGGCCGCCATCGAGGCGCGGTTGGTCGACCTGCAGGTGTTCCAGCGGGCCGACCTCCAGGCCCGTGCCGACCGCCAGCAGAACCGGACGATCGCGGCCGCGGCCCGTCGCGGCGAGATCCTCGACCGGCACGGGCGCATCCTCGCCTACAGCGTCGACAGCGACTCGATCTACGCGGTTCCCACCGAGATCGACGATCCCGAGAAGACGACGGCCGCCCTCTGTGGCGCGCTCGACGACTGCTCGCCCAGGGAGCGCGAGGCGCTGGTCGAACGACTCAAGCGCCCGAAGGTCTTTTCGTTCGTGCGCCGCCAGGTGTCGCCCGCCGAGGCGCGCCGTGTCGCGGGCCTCGGCCTGGCGGGCGTCGGCTTTATCAAGGAGAGCCGCCGCTTCTATCCGAACAGGGAGCTGGCCGCGCACCTGCTGGGATACGTGGGCATCGACGGCAACGGGCTCGACGGGATCGAGGCGGCGTACGACCGCCAGATCGGCGGCAGGCCGGGAACCATCCTCATCCAGACCGACGCGCGGCGCCAGGCGTTCAGCCGCATCGGCCGCCCCCCGACGCCGGGAACGACGCTCGAGCTGACGATCGACGGAGGCCTGCAGCACATCGTGGAACGCGAGTTGCGCGCGGGGGTCGTCGAGAACCGGGCGGCCGGGGGCAGCGCGATCGTCGTCGATCCCCACACGGGCGAGATCCTCGCCCTCGCCAACGAGCCGACCTTCAACCCGAACGCGTTCAGTGTGGCCGGCGAAGAGGCGCGTCGCAACCGCGCCGTGCAGGACCTGTACGAGCCGGGCTCGACCTTCAAAGTGGTGACGGCGTCGGCGGCCATCGAGGAGAAGGTGTGGAGCCCGTCCGACCTCGTCGACGTCAGCGGCGGCATGATTCGCATCGGTTCGCGCGTCGTCGACGACGTGCATTCGTACGGCGTGCTCTCGTTCACCGACGTCATCGTGAAGTCGAGCAACGTGGGAGCCATCAAGATCGGCTTGCGGCTCGGTGCCGACCGGCTCGGCCGCTACGTGCAGCGCTTCGGCTTCGGCACGCGGCTGTCGCCGGACTTCCCGAGCGAGAACGCCGGGATCGTCTGGAAGCCGACCGAGTGGAACGACAGCGCGCTGGCGTCGGTGTCGATGGGGTACCAGGTGGGCGTGACGCCCCTGCAGATGGCCACGGCGGTCAGCACGGTCGCCAACGGCGGCGAGATCGTCCAGCCGCGGGTGGTGCGCGCGGCGATCGTCAACGGCCGCCGCGTCGAGGTGCCGCACAAGGTGCTGCGGCGCGCCATCAGCCTGGCGACCGCGGCCGAGCTGACGACCATCATGGAACAGGTGGTCGAGCGGGGGACGGCGAAAGCCGCCCAGATCCCCGGCTACAGCGTGGCAGGGAAGACGGGGACCGCGGCCAAACTGATCGACGGCCACTATTCCAGGTCCGACTACAACGCGTCGTTCGTCGGGTTCCTCCCATCGCGTAAGCCCGCCTTGACGGTTCTCGTGGTCATCGACGCGCCGAAGGCCGGCGCGTACTTCGGCGGCACCGTTGCCGCGCCGATCTTCCGGCGGATCGCAGAAGCCGCCGTCCAGTACCTCGGCATCCCGCCCGCGATCAGTCCCGCGCCGCCGGTGCTCGTCCTGCGGCGCGCCGCCGCCGACCTCGGTCCGAGCAGCCCGGTCGCCACCGTTGTGCCCGCAGTCGCCGCCGGCAGCCGCGCCGCCGTCGTGCCCGAGTTCCGCGGCTGTGGCGCTCGCGACGCGATCGGCGCCCTCGCACGGCTGGGAATCACGGCCCGTGTCAGCGGCAGCGGTGTGGTGGTGGCCCAGGACCCGGCTCCCGGGTCCCTTCTCGATCCCGGGGCCTCGGTGCGCCTCTGGCTCGGCCGCCCGGTGGCATCCGGCGAGCACCCGGGGTCCCAGCCATGACTCTCGCCGAACTCCTCCGCGCGCTGCCGCCGGACCTCGGGGCCTCGGCTGATGCCCTTCGCGTCGGCGGGACGGCGGGCAACGTGCCCGTCAAAGCCATCGCCTACGACTCGCGCAAGGTTGCGGCCGGCTCGCTCTTCGTCGCGCTTCGCGGTCAGCGGTTCGACGGCGCCGCCTTCGCGGCGCAGGCCATTGCGCGCGGCGCCGCGGCAATCGTGTCGGAGTCCGCCCCGCCGCCTGACGTCAGCGTCCTCTGGGTCGCCGTGAAGGATGCGCGCCTCGCGCTCGCGCTGCTTGCCGACGCCTTCTACCGGCACCCGAGCGGCGACATGCAGGTGGTCGGCATCACCGGCACGAACGGCAAGACGACGACGTCGTACCTGCTCAGCGCGGTCTTCGAGGCTGCCGGTCTCCGCTGCGGTCTGCTGGGCACGGTGGTGTACCGGACGGGCGAGCAGGAGGTGGACGCCACGCGCACCACACCCGAGCCGCCGGATGTGCAGCAACTGCTGCGCGAGATGGCGGACACCGGGTGTCGCGCCTGCGTGATGGAGGTCTCGTCGCACGCGCTCGCGCTCCGGCGGGTGGACGGCACGCGGTTCGCGGCGGGCGTCTTCACGAACCTGACCCGCGATCACCTCGACTTCCACGGCGACATGGAGTCGTACTTCCTGGCCAAGCGGCGTCTGTTCGAGATGCTGCCGCCCGGGGCCCCCGCGGTCATCAACGTCGACGACCCGCGCGGCCAGGCGCTCCTAGAGGCCGTCTCCCGGCCGATCACCTACGCGCTCGACCGGGCCGCCGACGTTCGGCCGGGGCCGCTGTCGTTCTCGCTCGACGGCCTGGCGTTCCGCATCGAGACGCCCGGCGGCCCGCTTGGCGTGCGCTCGCGGCTGCTCGGGCGTCCGAGCGTGTACAACATCCTCGCCGCAGCCGCCACGGCCGTCGTGCTCGATCTGCCGACGGAGGCGATCGAGCGGGGGCTGGCTGGCGTTCAGGGAGTGCCGGGGCGCTTCCAGGTCGTCTCGGACCCGGCCGATGCCGTCACGGTGGTCGTCGACTACGCGCACACCGACGACGCGCTGCGAAACCTCCTCGAGACGGCACGCCCGCTGGCGCCGCAGCGGCTGATCACGGTCTTCGGCTGCGGCGGTGACCGCGATCGCACCAAGCGGCCGCTCATGGGCGCGGTGGCCGCGCGGCTGAGCGATCTGATTGTGATCACGTCCGACAACCCCCGAAGCGAAAACCCGGCCGGGATCATCGAAGAGATCAAGCGCGGCATCGTCCCGCCGCCCGACCGGCCCCGCGGCGCGGAGCGCGAGGGCCGGACGCTGCCGCGAACGCCCGCGTATCTCGCCATCGTCGATCGACGGGCGGCCATCAACCGCGCCATTGAGCTGGCCAGGGCCGGCGATCTCGTGCTCATCGCGGGCAAGGGCCACGAGAAGTACCAGGTGATCGGCGAGCGCGTGCTGCCGTTCGACGACGCCGCGGTGGCCCGCGACGCGCTCGCCAGACGGCGGGCGGGGCCGGGTCGTGCGTAGGGGAGCCGCGATGACCGAACGCCCGGGCGCCGATGGGCGGCAGCCGATCGTCCTGACCGCCGGATCGATTGCCGGCGTGGCCGGGGGCACGCTGCTGGCCGGTGACGCGGCGCGCGTGGTCGATGCCGTCTCGATCGACACGCGCACGCTGGCACCGGGGGCGCTGTTCTTCGCGATCCGCGGGCCGCGCTTCGATGGCCACGCGTTCGTCGGCGCCGCGATCGAGGCCGGGGCGTCGGGCGTGGTGGTCAGCGGACCGATCGAGATGCCGCGCGCGCCGGCGGGGCCGGAGCCGGTCGTCATTCGCGTCGGCGACACGGTCGCGGCGTTGCAGGCGGTCGGCAGCTCCGTGCGCCGCCTGTCGGGCGCGCGCGTCGTCGCGGTCAGCGGCAGCGCGGGCAAGACGACCACGAAGGAGGCGACCGCCGAGTTCCTCGCGGCCCGGTACGAGGTGTTCCGCAGCCAGGGGAACCTCAACAACCATCTGGGCGTGCCGCTCTCGCTCGTCGAGCTCAGGCGCCGGCCCGAGGTCGCCGTCGTCGAGCTGGGCATGAACCACGCCGGCGAACTCAGCCGGCTGGTCGCCATCGCGGACCCGGACGTGCGCGTCTGGACGAACGTCGCCGAGGTGCACTCGGAGTTCTTCCCGTCGATCGACGCCATCGCCGACGCCAAGGCGGAGATCCTCGAGGGCGCGCGCGACGACACCGTGCTCGTCGCCAATGCAGACGATCCGCTGGTCATGGCGCGAGCGACGCGGTTTCGGGGGAAGACGGTGACGTTCGGCATCGACTCGGCCGCGGACGTGCGCGCGGCGCAGGTGCGCGACGAGGGCCTCGACGGCGTGAGCGCCGCCGTGCAGACGCCGGCCGGGCGGACCCTGCTCCGCACGCCGCTCCTCGGGCGGGGGAACCTCGCGAACGTGCTGGCGGCGACGACCGTGGCCATCCACCTGGGCGTGCCGTTGGACGTCATCGCCCAGCGCGCCGCCCGACTGAGGCCGGCGGCAAACCGGGGAGAGGTGCTGCGGCTGGCAGGCGGGATCACGCTGGTGGACGACTCGTACAACTCGAACCCGCGAGCGCTCGAGCGCGTGCTCGAGGTCGTGGAGCACGAGGCGCGCTCGGCGCGGCGCGTCGCCGTGCTGGGCGAGATGCTCGAGCTGGGCGAGCGTTCCGCCGAGCTGCACGAGGCATCGGGCCGCGCCGCGGCGCGTGCGGGCCTGCAGTTTCTCATCACGATCGGTGGCAGCCCGGCGGCCGCGCTCGCGAGAGCGGCCGTGGAGGCTGGCATGCCGGCCTCGAGCGTCCGGCATGTCGCGGCGAGTGCCGACGCCGTCCCGCTCGCGCTCGAGCTCGTCCGGCCGGGCGACCTCGTCCTGGTGAAGGGATCGCACGGGGTGCGCATGGACCTGGTGGTCGAACGACTCAAGGCAGAGTTCGCCTGATGCTGTTTCATCTGCTGTACCGCTTTCACACCGAGCTCTCGCTGCTCAACGTGATGCGGTACATCACGTTCCGGACGGCGGCGGCGAGCCTGACCGCGCTGGCGGTCAGCCTCGCGCTCGGGCCGTGGATGATCCGGAAGCTCCGCGAGTTCCAGATCGGGCAGGTGATCCGGCACGAGGGGCCGGCGAGCCACCGGGCCAAGGCGGGGACGCCGACGATGGGCGGCCTGCTGATCCTCACGGCTGCGATCGGCCCGACGCTGCTCTGGGCCGACCTGACCAACGTGTACGTCTGGATCGCGGTGCTCTCCACGCTCGCCTTCGGCGCGATCGGCTTCGCCGACGACTACCTGAAGATCGTCCGCCACACGCACCACGGCCTGCGGCCACGCTACAAGATGGCCGCGCAGGTGGGTGTCGCGGCCCTCATCGGCCTCGTGCTGCTCGTCCTCGAGCACTACAACCTCTACAACACGCGGCTGATCTTCCCGTTCTTCAAGCGGCTGATCCCGGATCTCGACTGGGGCTACGTGGCGTTCGCCGTCGTAGTGCTCGTCGGGGCCTCGAACGCGGTGAACCTCACCGACGGTCTCGACGGCCTCGCGATCTCCACGTTTGCCATCGCCGCCGCCGCGTACACGGCGCTCGCGTACGTGACCGGCCACCGGGTGTTCGCCGACTACCTCCTGATCGTCCGCTTCCCGCCTGCGGGCGAGCTGACGATCTTCTGCGGGTCGCTGGTCGGGGCAAGCCTCGGCTTCCTCTGGTACAACTCGTACCCGGCCGAGGTCTTCATGGGCGACGTCGGCTCGCTGGCCCTCGGCGCCGCGCTGGGCACGGTCGCGATCCTCATCAAGCAGGAGCTGCTGCTGCCGATCGTCGGCGGCGTGTTCGTCCTCGAGGCGCTGTCGGTGATCATCCAGGTCGCCTCATTCAAGTCGACGGGCAAGCGCGTCTTCTTGATGGCGCCGCTGCACCACCACTTCGAGCTGGCGGGCTGGAGCGAGCCCAAGGTGATCACGCGGTTCGTGATCGTGGCGATCGTGTTCGCGCTCTTCAGCCTCACCACGCTGAAGCTGCGGTGAGGCGCGGGCAGGCGGGCGGGTTGGAACGATGGGTGACTTCCCGGTGACGGGCAAGCGCGTGCTGGTGGTCGGCGCCGGCCGGAGCGGCGTGGCGGCCGCACAACTGCTCCTGGCGAAAGGCGCCAAGGTCACCGTTGCCGACGTGAAGCCCGAGCTGCCGGAAGCGGTTTGTCAGCAGCTGGCGGGGGCCACGATCGAGCTCGGCCCGCACCAGCCGAGGGCGTTCGCGGCCGCGGACCTGATCGTGCTCAGTCCGGGCGTGCCCCGGGACGAGGCGGCCGTGAAGGCGGCACGCCGCGCGGGCGTGACGGTCGTGGGCGAGCTGGAGCTCGCGTCCCGGTTCCTGCGCGGGCCC
>Ga0315282_10007391_pt1 | contig 18056 bp, 18 predicted proteins | sample YL17G07_20_MG_FD_203693 | JGI IMG/M metagenome (GOLD analysis project Ga0315282, IMG submission 203693) | Sediment microbial communities from Yellowstone Lake, YNP, Wyoming, USA - YL17G07_20 | ecosystem: Environmental > Aquatic > Freshwater > Lake > Sediment | place: USA: Wyoming | collected...
GTGTTTAAGGTCTGAACAAGGATTTAAAACAACAGAGATAATGATGAGCTTGTTTGGGACATGGGACTTAAGAAATATCAATCCTTATCAGCAGTTGAAAGCTATCATCTAAGGGTTAATACAAACGGTTTTTGATTCCAGAACATTTAAATAATATTTTTCATTAACTATTTCTTATGTGCGGGCGATTTTCCTTGACAACAACTGAGAAGCAATTCATTCTTTCCAGGTTTGAACTTGATGAGATTAAGATAAAATTGGAACCAAGGTATAATATTGCTCCCTCTCAGATGATTCCTGTCATCAGAAACGATTATCCTCACGAGTTGAATGAGGCAAAATGGGGATTAATACCTCACTGGGCAAAGGATGAAACTAATGCGTATAAGATGATTAATGCACGCAGCGAGACCATTAGTGAAAAGCCTGCTTATAGGGAGGCATTCAAAAGACATAGGTGTCTTATAATTGCAGATTCCTTTTATGAATGGAACAAGAAAGGAGGTCTTAAGACTCCTTATAGGATAATGCTGAAGAATGAGGATGTATTTGCATTTGCAGGTATATTTGATATTTGGCATGACACAATAAGCTGTTCAATTGCGACAACTGAACCTAATAAACTGATGGAGAAAATCCATATCAGGATGCCAGTTATACTTCAAAAGAAGGATGAGAAAAGATGGCTTGAATCAGAACCAGAAGAAGCCTTAAAGTTATTGAAACCTTATGATGTGAATAAAATGAAGATGTATGAAGTCTCTTCTCAGATTAATTCTCCTGCAAATGATTTTAAGGGGTTGATAGAGCCTGTAAATAAATCAACTTTGGCAGAGTTTATGGGTTAATAAAACTGAGATTTGGTAGTTTTTATGGTTTGTTTTTATTTAATTTGTCATTTAACAGTCCTCACAAAATAGAAGGTTTTATAAATAATTTTGACTTTCTATATTCAGAATGAATTCAACAAGTTATCTAAAAAGATCATTAGCAGATTATCTTCTTCCTGAGAATGAACCAGCTGTATTACAAAGTGCAAAAGATATTTCTGTTATTGATTTTAGTACAAAGCAACATAAAAAAGTTGTTATTCCTATCATCGTAGATGCTAATGTTCTCAGAGAAGCAACATTAAGTTTATTACAAGATCAAATATACGGCAAATATGGTCTTTTTAAGGTTCAATCTGAATACCAGGATGTAGCATCTTATGTTCCTGGTGTAGACTTCTTAGTTCGCCATTTTATGTCTGAAGACTATAGGACTTTATGGAGTGCACATAGATTCGTAGGTGAACCTTCTGGATTGACTATTGCACAACAAGTTGAATGGGCTAGAAGTCCTAATATAGCACAAGGAGATTTGAATGTTAACCTATCAAAAAAGATATACTTTGGTGATGAGCGCGACCCTTTAACTGCAGAAGAGGGTCAAGCATTTATGGAAGTATATTGTGATCATGTTTTACCAATAAAAACCTTTTTTACACCTTCTGAAATGGCCTATATTGTTAAGTTACAGAAAGGCAAATAATCTTCTCATGAAAATTTGATTTTGCATAACATCACTTATGCGAAATTAAGAAAGCGGAGGTAAATAGTATATATCTAAACGTATTTCTGCATATTATGGATGATAAACCTATAAAAGTTCAAGTAAAAAGAGTTAAAACTGAAGAGAATGGTTTAGATTCCTTGCCTGTATTTCATGATACGGATGGGCTGCTTACAGATAATAATCCTTTTTTTGATAGTTTTTGGGAAGGATTATATAGTATGATTCCCTTTAAAAATTTTTAAGGTTAGACGGGCAATATCAATTAGCTAAGGAGTTAAACACAGAACCCTGTAGAAGAGGGAAACTTACTGGCCAAATAACAATGGCTTCTGCATACATTCTTATAGCTCTAGAATTATATTCTATATATGAATTAGCTACTCATTAAAAAGCTGCACCATACATTGTTTTTCAAGCAGATATTTATTTCCGCTGATGACTTCAACATAAGCTTCTCTTGTTTTTGTTCTTTGGTCTACAATCTTATGAACCTCAACCTCAAAACCCATCTCAGTTAACTTTTCTATGCATTTCTTTTGGACTTTACTTAATGATTCATATTGTAACTTACATTCAATAAATTTAAACCTGTTAACTCTAAAGCAAATGAAATCAGGCATTCCATGGTGAACTGCATTCATGTATTGCAGTTCCTGAATCTTACCCGGATTATTTTTTTCCAGCAAACTTTCTAACTTTTCATATTTTTTCTTTACATTAGGATAGAGTTCTTGACCTGAGCGCAGGATTCCAATTAAACTGCCTCTCCAGACAATCCAACCTTCTTTTTCCAATTTTTCCTTAATCAGTTTTTCTGATAGCCCAGCCCTATAATCATATTGTTTGATGATTGGGATATACTTAAATTTTACTCTGAAAAAATCCTGGATCTTTGTCTGGCGTTCAAAACCAGATCTCTCTATAATATACTCTTTTCTAAAACCAAATGGCTGCAAAACAACAAATAATGATTTGATTAATAGTTTTTTATAGCGCTCAATATTCGGTTTGCCATTGTATTCTTCTGGCAATACTGCACTGTCTTTTTGGAATATGTATTTTATGAATTGGCCAGGCATTACCCGTATTCCTTTTTTCTCTAATTTTTCTACAATTATCTTTTGAGGTATACTATTTATGTAATCTCTTTTGCTGACCCTTAACGGAATTACAAGATAATCCGGATGCAACTTAGGTAATATTCTTATGATATTTCTTAGGTATTTGCACATTAAGGGAACTTTGTCAATAATCTCTTTTTTTGTATCACACTCTTTCATATATTCTAAGATTATGCTTTGAAATGATTTTACAATAGCAGGAGCGCTTCTTTGCCTGATTTCTATTCCTCTTGCTTTAATCTTCCCATCCCTGAAAACTCCATAGTAGGTTGAAGGCAATGGCCTTTCAGCATCAATAACTGAAGGCAAAAATACAACCCATTTAAATATTCCCTCCATGTTGATTGGAATTCCAGTAAGCACTTCAACTTCTTTGCAGAATTCCTTTACTTCATCTGATGTTATGTTCTTCTTTTGGATAAATACTGAATCAACAATTGCATGCACTATTTCAAAACCTTTTTCTTCTGCCAGCCTAATCACCTTAAGCAGAGTTTCCCTTGCATAAGCGCAAATAGCCATGTGCGATGTTGGGATTCCAAGCTTAAATTCCCTAAAGCGCAAATAACCATAACAAGAAACAAGAACCCATTTTAAACCCTGAGCTCTTTTTTTGTTGACTGCAGTGGGATTCTTTTTATAATACATCCTTCTGTCAATGAAAGGCTTTAATGCAGTTGGGATAAGGCCTTTGTATGCCATAGATGTTTTTACTGGTAAACTTGGAATAGAAACAAAAGGTCCTTTATCTGTTAGCATACAGTCTGCGCTGATATTGTGGTTGTAGATAAGCCAGGGGAACATAGAGACAAAGTCAATCTCTGCAACATCTTTATGGAATCCTACTTTTGGGTCAAATGTATGACCTGCCCTATCTGCCTTTAGCATTTCTAGCATGCTTAACGGCCTTTCAATGGGCTTTTCCTTGAATGGAACCAAGAAATCTCTTCTGATCATCTCTCTTATTAGGGCTGTTTGGAATGCTGCTCCAAATGAGCGGGATGCTGTCTGCTGGAATAAAGTTCCGGAAAGCTCTGCAAGCTCAGCAATAGCCTCTGGCTCGCATTCAGTTCCCACAAATGAGTTTGCATCTATAAGGAACCTTCCTCTTAACCTTACTGCATAGTCCTGGTATCTTACTTGCCCATAACTCCAATAGGATCTTCCTCCCCTACACTTTATTTCAAAGTCATCCCATCTGTTGATTGGGCATTCTATATTCCATTTTTTTAGTCTACCTGTTAAATAGGGCATTCTTGAAAAGGCATAGTCCATTATAATAACATCAGGATCTATTTTCATGAATTGTTTTTTGAATTCTTTTAGAATAGATTCTTCGGTTCCTTGTATAAACCTATTGTTTAATTCAATCTCTTTAATTGGCACATCTTGATTTAGGTAAATGTCTCCAGAGGGGATTACATTGACATATATTTTTATTAAAGGGATAGGCTCATTTTCTTTCAGAGGGGTCATATTATTTTCTTCTATCATTACAGCACAACACGGCTTTAGGTCGTTTTTGTAGAAGAACATCTGCTCTGGCTTTATGTCAGCGTTATATAGCGGAATCCTATGTTTTGTAGCTCTTTCAATATCCCTTATGAACTTTTCAAATCCTTCATTAGGAGCTGGAATTTCTAGGACTTCTTTATATTTTCTTAGGTAAGTTTGTTTTTTTACTTTTTTAAAACTAATATTGTTTTCTTTGAGAAATGGAGCTCCTTTTTCGTGCATGTAAATTATGCTTTGGAAATCTTTTTCTAAACGAATCTCTTTTTCTGGAGTTTTAATCCAGAGAACTATCTTGTTCTTTAATCTATATGAATCCATTAGCCATGCTTTCATTTAGTGAAAAAGAAAGGGCTTATTTATATGCGCTATGCAGCTCTTTGTCCAGTGGGTTGTGGTGTTTGGATTATTTTCAGTATAAATTTTGAAAAAATAATATAACTGGAATTAAATTACAGAAACTAAAAACATATTATTGCAAATCTTTATGATACAAGGACAGAATGTAAATAGTTTCACCTTCCACTTTGTAAGATAACCTAAAAGGGGCGATATAAAGTTCTCTTGTTCCTTTTCTGCCATACATAACCGGTTTTCCTATATCTGGATTGTTTCTTACTTTTAAAAGCTGCTTAATTATTTTGTCTTTTGTATCTTTATTTTTAATCTTCTTAAAATCCTTCTTGAAATTAGGGTCAAAAATTACATCTACCACTTTTTCATCTCATCAATAAAATCGTCGAACTCCATCTTGATCCCTTTGCCTTCTTTTATTCTATTCCAGGCTTGTTCAGTTTTTTTAGCAAATTTAATGTCTTCTTTAAAGTTGCTATCCAGCTTTTTAGCGCTCTTCATAATTATTTGGTCCTGATTCCTAAAAACTATTAACTTGTCCCCTTCAAAAATATCATCCCTCATTTCAGAAGGAATGACAACCTGGCCTTTTGAACTCATTTTTGTTATTGCAATATCCATTTGTATCACCTAAGTAAGACTAATCTTACTTCGTATTTAAATTTTTTGGTTTTGGAAAAGATATTACTAAAGTTATAATTAAAAAACTATTTTCTATAATTGGAAAAATAGCTCTAATTCTGTTTACCTCTTAACTCTTTTATCTTTTTTTCCTGTTCTAAGATTATTGACAATAAGAGGAATGCCCATACATCAATGCTGCTTGCGTATGATATTGCGCCTATCTTTTTTAGAGGGAGCTTTAGGAGCTCTTCGTAGATAATCCTATCTTCCTCCCTTAATGCTCTTGCATAGGCTCTTAGTTCGCTGATGATTATGTCAACCATCATGCGCTGGCTTAATACTGTATGCCCTATTTTTAACAACCCCCAGTTTATGGCAATATTTTTTAGCATATTTTAGATGTGAAGGAGTAAGGCCTACTAAGACTGCCTTTTTATTACCAATGGCCCTCATAAGCTCCCATGAGTGTTGGATAATGTTATGATTTTCAATCTTATCCTGGTAATTGAAGAGATGGTCTGATGTTGTTATAACGATACTTTTTATGTACATTTTTTTGATGATTGATGGCACACGCAATAAAACATCCCTAAATTTATACAGGAGTTCAAGCTCTATGACATATACCTGAGACATTTTTTCCATTGGCACAGCAGGATAGAGAGAATGGGGATTAGCTGCATTTGCGCAATCAATAACCAATGATGGAGCATGATTTGATGCATACATTAACAATCTGTGGTTTACATAGCTACTGCTACTTCCAATTATTCCCATGAGCACCATGCTAAAATCAAAGCGAGCTTGTTTAAATATTGTAGGTCTCTCTTTGTCCAGTGGGTTGTGGTATACTTCTAAAATAAGCGTATGGAATACATATGGGATGAACAAAATTAATCCTTATAATCCAAAACTATTCTTTCAATAGAATCAATAACCTGAGCACTTCTTGCAGGAAGTGTTTTTTTATAGTCTGCCCATGAGACTGGGGGTGGCATCGGAATACCTTCTAGCATATCATGAATTGGCTTTGCATGGAAAGATCCAACAACAATGCCTATCTTGCCATTAATTCTTTTACGAAATTCCTCAATGTCAGGTGCCATAAATGAATATTGAATTATGGGTCCTTTATAAAGGGCATGTACATTACAAAAGTCAATTATTTCTGAAAGTTGAACTTGTCCGGTTAATATTAAATCCTGCATCACTCTTTCATAGTTGGTTAATGCCCTATTAACATTTAAATCAGGAAATCTATCCTTAGATGTTGTAATAGCAACATACACTCCGTTTGCCATCTCTTCAGAACTTCTTATTGGTTTCATCTCATTAAGATATAATGGCTTAAATCCCAGATATATTTCAGAAACCTTAGTTGGTAATCCATACTCCTCTAACAAAGTGCCTATCTGTTTGCCATCTGGAGTTTTGTCTGCAATCCATTCACATGGTTTTCCAACCATTGCAGCTCTTGCTATAACCTCTATACAATTAAATGGAGCAGACGAAGGAATATCCTTTCCTTCAATTTTCATGCCTTGTAAATTGGCAGTTTTTTCCAGAAAAACAGGTATGTTGGAATCTGGCAAGATATGTAAATGGTTTGCAACAATAACTAAATGGTTTGTTCCTTCAAGATATTCTACATCACTTGTCATATAATTTATTTTATCCATCTTTAAAAACCTAAAGAAACTCTTTAGGTACTTTTTTAGCACCCCTTTATACTTAAGAATAATCCATACTTTAAAAATTTTCCCCTTGATTAAATTTGGTTTTTAATTCTTTTTCTGGACAGCAATTCATTCTAGAAGATAAGTAAATTATGAATCTCTTCAGCAAAACATGCCGGAACCTACCCATTAAAAAATCCCCTAAATCTGTTCCCTAACATTTAAAGATAATTCCCCAAAAGCGCAATTACTGCATGTCCAGTCAAGATAAACGTAATCATTTATTTTATATTTCTTTTGGGCTTCTGGAATATTGGCCTTTATTAATGCATGCCCTGGTATGAAAACAAACTCTGTTGTTACACCAATGGCTTCCAAGAGGCTTGATAAGAGAATGGCACCTGACTCACAATCCCCTCCTCCTACTTTAAGGAACTCCTTTGGATCTTCAATGTACTCTTTATCCACTGGATCTAAAATATAATTATAATTATCCCTGACAAAGTAATAGATTGCTTTCGCCTGGCACACCCTGTTTGCATCGCAGGATAATGCTGCAATGCTGTCAGCTGTCTGTTTTATTACAGGATCCAATGGATTTATTAATTTTCTAAAATCATCATGGGTTATAATTTGGACTGTTTTATTTTCCAAAACAATATTGGAGGGCAGGACTTCCTCTTTAGAATGAATTCTTTTTGGCTCTGGGTCAATTTTTCCACCATAATATGAGAATGTCCACATAACTATTATTATCAATAGGAACAAAGCCAATACAATCCTTATAGGGCCTCTATACCCTGGCTCTGGTTCCTCGACAATTATTTGAGGTTCGGTTGGATCTTCCATTATTTTGGATCTATATGGATAAATGCTTTGTTAACATAATCAAGACTTTCAATTGCTCGCTGGACATCCTTGCCAATCTTATGAGATTTTTCGGTTGATAAGTTCTTGTTAACTTCAATATGCACTTCAATATGTATGAAGCTGCCAACATAATGAGCTCTCACGCTGTTTAGGCCAGTAACTCCCTTAATTCTTTTAGCAATCGTCTTTATTTTTTTAACATACTCGGCTGGCGGGCTTTTTCCCATCAAATAATCTATATTTTCCATCCCGATCTTGTAGCCTGAATAAAGAATGAACAATCCCACAAATAGAGCTGCAATGTCATCAAAAACAGCGGAACCATAAATTGCGCTAATTACGCCTATGAGTGCTACTGAGCTTACAAAAACGTCATTCCTTGAATCAATACCTGTGGCCTTTATTGCAGGGCTGTTATGCACCTTACCTTGTTTTATAAAATAAAAGGACATAAATGTCTTAACTACCATTGTAAAAATCAATACTGCAATAGCACCAAACCCTATCAAATGAGGCTCAGGATTAATTATCTGTTTAAACGCAGTTCTTAAAATCTCAAATCCTAGTATGCCGGCAAAAATAGCTACAATAAGTCCTGCTATGGGCTCAGCCCTTTGATGGCCAAAAGGATGACCTTCATCTGCTTTTTTATTTGATATTTTGACAGCCATAAAAATCCCTATAGAAGATACTATGTCAGTCAAAGAATTAAAAGCATCTGACAGGACTGCAAGGCTATTTGAAAGCAATCCTACAATTAGTTTTGCAACAAACAGGATTGAGTTAAAAACTATGCCATATACTGCTACTTTTTTGTTTTTATACATGTAACATAGAATAGACTAGTACATTTATAAATTTATCTGACGTCAAAAAGCTCGCCGATACCTTTTATCAGAGATGAGGCTTGCTCTCCCTTTAGGATTCTCGGCTCGCCTTTTTTTCCGCCTCACACAACACAATTAGATTCATAACACAAAAAATGGTGGTGTGTGAGACAGCAAAAACCTTTATATACAGCTGTCCAATACTAAAAAGAAGGGGATTATATGACACATTTCCTAGACATCATTGCAAGCCCTAAGGATATAAAATATTTAAATAAAGGGCAGCTTACTTTATTAGCTGAAGAGATAAGACAAAAAATCATTAATACAGTTTCTAAGACAGGGGGCCATTTAGCCTCATCTTTAGGTGTAGTTGAGCTAACCATTGCTTTGCATTATGTTTTTGATACTCCAAAAGACAAAATTATATGGGATGTTGGGCATCAGAGCTATGCGCATAAGATTATAACCGGAAGGGCAAAAAAGTTTGATTCTTTAAGGCAGTACAAAGGTTTGTCTGGGTTCCCGAAACGGGAAGAAAGCGAATATGATTCATTTAATACAGGCCACAGCTCTACTTCAATTTCTGCTGCTTTGGGAATAGCTAAGGCAAGAGATATGAACAAGGAAGATTATAATGTTATTGCAGTAATTGGAGATGGGGCTTTAACAGGAGGCATGTCTTTTGAAGCATTAAACCAGGCAGGTCATCTGAAATCAAATTTGATAGTTATTCTGAATGACAATAAAATGTCTATAAGCAAGAACATTGGAGCCCTAACATCTTATCTTAGGAAGATGGTTTCTGATCCGAGGTATACAGAGCGAAGAAGAAAGGCAATAGGCTTATTACAAAAGCTGCCTATGATCAGTAAAAAGACAAAAAATATACTCGATCTAGAAGAAACCATAAGGGCTTTCACAACAACAGCTGGATTGCTTTTTAAGGAATTAGGATTTAGGTATTTTGGCCCTGTTGATGGGCATTCATTAAAAGATTTAATAGGGGCTTTAAAGAATATTAAACAATTAAGAGGGCCTATCTTATTGCATGTAGCTACAGAAAAAGGGCATGGATATAAATATGCAGAGCAGGACAAGACAAAGTTTCATGGCATCAGCCAGTTTGAAGTTGAAACCGGAGAGAAAATATCTTCAGGAGGAATAACTTATACTGATGCCTTTGCAAGGGCCTTGGTAAAATTAGCCATGGAAGACGATAGAATAATTGGCATAACTGCTGCAATGACTTCCGGGACTGGCCTGGACAAGTTTAATCAGAGATTTCCTGACAGATTTTTTGATGTAGGCATTGCTGAGCAGCATGCAGTCACTTTTGCCGCAGGGTTAGCTTCTCAGGGATTTAAGCCTGTGGTGGCAATATACTCCACTTTTTTACAGAGGGCTTATGACCAGATTGTTCATGATGTATGTTTGCAGAAGCTGCCTGTTGTTTTCTGTATTGACAGGGCTGGTTTAGTTGGTGAGGATGGGCCTACACATCATGGTGTTTTTGATTTATCTTATTTAAGACACATTCCAAATCTTACACTGATGGCTCCAAAAGATGAGAATGAGTTAGGACATATGCTTAAGACAGCTTTGTCTTTAGATAGTCCTGTTGCAATAAGGTATCCCCGCGGGCAAGGTACTGGAGTAGAAATTGCAAATCCTTACCATACGATTGAGGTTGGAAAATCCGAGGTTCTAACAAATGGGGATAAATTAGCTATCCTTGCAGTTGGAACTATGGTTGATGAAGCTCTGAAAGCGGCAAAGGAGCTAAAAAAGAAAAAGGTTAATGTCTCTGTTGTCAATGTGAGGTTTATTAAACCTTTAGACAGCTCTTTAATCCTAAGTTTGGCAAAAAATACAAGGAATATCCTAACTGTTGAGGAAAATGCTTTGGATGGCGGTTTTGGTTCTGCTGTTCTTGAATTATTAGAAAAGAATAATATTAAATCCAATGTCAAGAGGTTAGGGATCCCTGATAGATTCATTGAGCATGGAAGTATGGGTATCCTTAAGGAAAAGATTGGGTTGACATGGAAAAACATTTATATGGAAGGATTAAGAATGGCAAAATAAAAATGGTTTCAAAAAAACAGGTTATGGTTGGAAACCTTCCCCTAGGAGGAGGAGCACAAATAAGCATTCAAAGTATGTGCAATACCTTAACAAAAGATGTAAAACAGACTATAAACCAGATTCATGCGCTTGAGGAAGAAGGTTGTGAAATTGTAAGGGTCTCTGTTCCGGATAAGGCAAGTGTTTTAGCCTTGAAAGAAATAAAAAATAATATTAGTATTCCCTTAGTTGCTGACATTCATTTTGACCATAAATTGGGCATAGAGGCAGCTAATCATGTTGACAAAATAAGGATTAATCCAGGAACTATTGGGGGCTATGAGAAACTAAAATCTGTCCTTTATGCTGCAAAGAATAACAGCATTCCAATCAGGATTGGATTGAACCTTGGTTCTTTAGAAAAAGACATTGAAAAAAAATATGGATTGACTGCAGAAGCTTTGGTTGAATCTGCCATTAAGGCGATAGAATACTGTGAATCGCTTGATTTTTATGATATAGTTGTAAGCTTGAAGGCTTCTAATGTCTTAAAAACAATCAAAGCATATAAGCTAATATCGCAAAGGACTGATTACCCATTACATTTGGGGATTACTGAAGCAGGAACCTTATTTTCTGGCACAATAAAAAGCTCGGTAGGCATCGGGACTTTACTTGCTGCAAAGATAGGGGATACAATTAGAGTTTCATTATCTGCAGATCCTGTTGAGGAAATAAGGGTCGCTAAGCAGATCCTACAGAGTTTGGAATTAAGAAGGTTTGGAGTGGAGGTTACAGCATGTCCTACGTGCGCAAGGGTGGGTTTTGATGTCGCTAAGGTTGCATCTGAGGTTGAGGAAAGGACTAGTAAAATCAAGAAACCAATAAAGATAGCAATAATGGGATGCGGTGTTAACGGACCTGGGGAAGCAAAGGATGCTGATATTGGTGTTGTAGGTGGAACTGATAAATGCTTGTTCTATAAGAAAGGGGAAATTGTTGAAAAGATTAATAAACAAGAGATTATAGGAATGGTGCTTAAAAGCATTGATGATTTTAAGTAAACAAGTCCGAGGTGAAAAATATGAAAAAGGGGTTGTTGTATAAAGGCAGAATCACTGAAAGCAATAGTGATAGGGAAATTAGTATTACTAGCGGAACGATTTTGCATATTCCTGCAGGAACTAATTACCTGACTTTCTGCTAGTTTTTAGTCACTACATTTAGTTTCATTATTTTTTTATCCACTGCCCTCATTATTTTTTCTTGTTCTGTGGAGAGGGCAACTATCTTGTCGAATGTGTTTTTTAGCCGTTTGTTTCGTATGGATACTTTGTAGGCTGTTGAGAGTTTATCTAGTGCAGCGATAGCTGTAATGTTAGTTTTCTTGAGTTTGGTCTCTAAGAGGCTTAGCAATAGATATTCGAGGTAGCAGATAAAGATGTGTGATTTTACCCTGTCTTCAAGCCAGTGCTTTATGGGTTTTAAGCCAAGGACGCTTTTCATTGACCTAAATGCTTTTTCTACTTTGTCTTTCTCAAAGTATGCTCGAACTGCCTCTTCAATCGAGAGTTCTTTCGTGGAGAAGATGGTTGAATAACCATCATATTGCTGAGCCTCTGTTACTGCTGTTTCGTTGATTGTGTTATTGGCATTCAAGTATTTTTTTACCCCTTCCCGGACTGGCTTTCTTTTTTTGAGTAGCTCTTGGGCGTGTTGGATGCGGTCTATTCTTTTTTCTTTGTTAATTCTTGCTTTTTCTTCATTATAGCAGAGGATTAGTTGACCCTTCACGCTGCCGTAAGTATATTTTTCTTGTTTGCAGTACAGGATTGTATTTTTTAGGTGGACCCTGTTCTTTAGCTGTATAATATCATTTTTATCTTCTATGAGAATATCAACTGTTTTTTGCACATCCTGCTTTATTGCAAGGCCGCAGATAACTTCAAAGCCTACTTTCTGAGCAACAATAATATTGTCTTCAGAGGTCACACCCCTATCCCAGACTATTGTAATCTCGTCTACATTTAAGTAATTGAACTCTACCAAGAAATCCTGCAATATGCGGGCATCAAAGATATTTCCTTCAAATGTCCTGTGAAAGATAGGTATGCCTTCATTTTTTGTTACAGCAAGCCCAATCTGCACTTGCGGGTTATGTGCGCCTTCCTTATTGTGCCCCTTTCGTGCAATGGGGCATTCTGTCCCATAAAAGTATACATTGGTTACATCAAAAAAATAACCTTTCGGTTTAAGTTTGTATTTGGCTGTTACTGACTCAAAAATCTTTTTCTGAATTAGGCTAAGGTTTCTTTCATCTATCGAGTCCAAAGCGTTGTAAAGCTTCTGCTCGGATACCTCTTTGATTCTTAGAATGTTATGCAAATCTGTCCGGGTAAACCAGTCTTCCATATGATTCAGGCTTTTTGGCTCTATGCAATGCGCATATACCATACTTAATAGGTAATCCCCATAATCACCAAGAAGGCTGGAAAGGTTAATCTGCTTTGCCAGGCTATCTAACACAACTAGTGGCGCCCATATTTTAACTCCAGTTACGTCGATTTCTCCGGCAGAGCCGCTATATATCCTTTTGCCATTTATTTCTCTGCCGACGTAACGGATAAATTCCTGTCTGACTTTATCACCCTCTCGAACACTTCTTACCTCGGCAAGATAGGTTTTATCTCCAACTTTCACTTTTCGGATAAAAGTCATTGTAGTGTGTATATATTCACTACACATATATAAATGTTTCTATTTTATTTTTGATTTTCGTCTAAGAATAACCCATATTGGTGTAGTGACTAAGTTTTATGAAAAAGTCAGGTGATTACCTGAACCAATTATCCACTTATGCGAGGTTCAGGCGGTTTGCCAGGGAATATCTTGCCGAGAGATTAGGCAGAGAAAACAACATTGAATATGAAGAAGAAACTATTTCTGGTAGAAGATATGCAGTGCTTAGATTAAAGGATGCTATCGAATTTATGACCAAAAAGGATTATACGGGTAACTGGTATTCTGAACTTAATGAGGAATTTGCATTTTGGGATTTTGGGCAACATAAACAAGCCTTAACTCAAGCAGGATTTAAGATTATTGAAAACCCCAATGAACCTCATCTTGGCTCAAGAGAGTATACAAATCCATGGATAGTTGCAAACCGATGGCAAGGAAAAGTTGCACTATATACACTGAAGGATTCTTCATTGAAACCGATGGAATATCCAGTTACAAATGTGGTTCTGGTTGCTGAGAAGCCTAAGAATTAATATCTTTAAAAGGCAGGCATCGGATAACTTAAAATTTTACTTATCCGATATGTTTATAAATTAAGCTTAATTTACTTTTGCTATGCTGGTTGATAGGGGGTTGTATGAGCGTATATTGGAAAAAAAGAGGACATTAGAAAGATTAAGGCCTTTTTCTCAAGCTTCCTTACGCAGATTAAAGGAGAATTTTATTGTTGAATCAACATATAACTCAAATGCCATTGAGGGCAATACCCTAACTAAGAGCGAAACAAAGCTAGTTATTGAGGAAGGAATAACCATAGGCGGCAAATCGATGAGGGAGCATTTTGAGGCTATAAACCATAAGGATGCAATCTGCTTTATTGAATCAATTGTAAAGGAAAAAACAAGTATAACCAAAGATGTCATCTGCAAGATAAATGCCCTTGTGTTAAACAATATAGAAAAAGAAGAAAAAGGGATTTATAGGCTAAGAAAAGTACATATTGAGGGGGCGTCTTTTGTTCCTGCAAAACCTGATCTTGTTCCTGATCTAATGAATAATTTTTTGGAATTGATCAATAAAAACCAGAAAATAAATATTGTTGATTTTGTCTCCTTGGTACATGAAAAATTTACATTTATACATCCTTTTATTGATGGTAATGGCAGATGCGCAAGGCTGCTTGTTAATTTACTTCTTATGCGGAAGGGATTTCCTCCAATTATAATTCTAAAGACTGAAAGGAAGAAATATATAAATACTCTTGAAGAAGCACATAAGGAAAATCATGTTCCTTTTGCGAATTTTTTGGCCAGGAACATTGAAAGGTCATTGTCTTTGTGGATAGATGCCCTAAAAATTCCTGTTAAGGGTGATAGCGAGGACTATATTTCCCTGGCAGAAGCTTCAAGACTATGCCCTTACAGCCAGGAATATTTAAGTTTGCTAGCAAGAACAGGTAAATTGGAAACTATAAAAACTGGCAGGAATTGGGTTACAACAAGAAAGGCTATCAAAGATTATGTGGAGAAGAATAAAAGATGAGACCTCCATTTGAGTTGAACAGGATAAATGTGCTAAGAATGATGAGCATGTTATCAAGAGATAATAGGAATAGTACCGTTTTTCCTGCGACCTTAATAGATACAATTAAGGGGGGTAAAGAAAAAATAGCTGGAGTTATGGAAGAGCTTGTCTCAATCGGGCTTCTTGCCAGAGAGCAAGTAGAAAGTGAAGAATTAGGTTCTGCATTCATTAACCATTATGGAAATACAGCTTACATATTGACTTCAAGTAACTTTTTTGATATGGAAGAAGTGGAGCTTCTAAAACAGGGTATAAAGTCAGAAGAAGCGAAAAATTTTGATATTTCTGAGATAGCTTATAGTGTCCTTCTGGAAATGGATGAAGATAACTATCATGCGCTTTTTTGCCTTACAAGAATCAAAAGGAAGAGGGGGATTTTTGACAGCAAGCTAATAAATTCTGCTATAAAAAAAGCAAAGAAACAGAAAGCAAACGAAGATGTCTTAAAAGTAATGAATGAAGAGTTGAAGCTAATACTAAGCAGTCTACAAAACAATGGAGGCAGTCCGCAATTGGCATTTGATGAAAAAGGGAAGTATAATTTTCAGATAGAATATACAGACAACAGGACAAGCACCGCAAAATTAGAAGGCAGCAATATTATTTTGAAAATATCCAGGCTGATGCCAGAAGAAGAGCAAATAAATGCAATCGATTCTTTAAAGAGAAGGGTTCTTGACAAAATAGAACAAGGGGTTATAGTAGAAGAAGAAAAAAAGGAGCTGAAGGATTTTAAGGATGGTGACCAGATTAAGGTGGGGGAAGAAGAGTACCATATTAAACTCTTTTTTGAGGATAAAAAATCATCTTCAGCATGGCTGGATGGGAACACCATTAGGTTGAATATATCTGGGAACCTTTCTGAGGAACAGAAAAGAATACATATAAATGATCTTCTTAGGTTGGTTATATCAAAACATAGGCTGCCGAAATTGAAGAAAATAATAGATGAGCTCAACAAGGAGCATTTTAATGTGGAAGTGAACAGCGTCAGATTCAAAAACCAGATGGCTAGATGGGGCTCTTGCTCCTCCAATAAAAATATAAACGTATCATACAGGCTTTTATTCGCGCCAGAGGATATCCTTAAATATGTATGCCTGCATGAACTTGCGCATTTAATTGAGCCAAATCATTCTGAAAAATTCTGGAATCTTGTAGAGAAAGCTATTCCTGATTACAAGGAAAAGATAGAATGGCTTAAAAAGCATGGCGAAGGACTAGGTATATGAAAAATTTGTCCATATTAGGCAGCACTGGAAGCATTGGGACTCAGACATTGGATATTGTCAGGCAATTTCCAGGAGAATTCAAAGTAGCTGCATTAAGCTGCAATGGCAACATTGAGCTTTTGAAAAAACAGATTGAAGAATTTAAGCCTAAGTGCGCTGTAGTCTATGATGAAGAAAAAGCTGATTTGCTAGCAGGACAAGTAGACATACAGGTTATGGGTGGGATGTCTGGATTGTTAAGCATTGTGAAACTTCATGAAGTTGATACTGTTGTCAATTCTTTGGTCGGAAGCATTGGTGTTTTACCTACAGTTGAGGCAATCCATTATTTTAAGAATGTAGCACTTGCAAATAAAGAGACTTTAGTCACTGCAGGTAGCGTTGTTATGAATGAAGTAAAGAAGATGGATATTAAATTGATACCCATTGATTCAGAGCATAGCGCGATATGGCAATGCCTCAATGGGGAAGACATCAGGAATGTAAATAAATTAATGATTACTTGTTCTGGTGGGGCTTTTAAGAATAAATCAAAAGAAGAATTGCAGGATGTTAGCGCAGCTCTAGCACTTAAGCATCCTACCTGGGATATGGGGGCCAAAATCACAATTGACTGCGCTACTCTAATGAATAAGGGATTTGAGGTTATAGAAGCGCATTGGCTTTATGGAATTGATTATGACAGAATTCAGGTTGTGATGCATCCTCAGAGTGTAATCCACGGTTTAGTGGAATTTTGTGATCATTCTGTCATTGCACAGATGGGTGTTCCTTCAATGAAAATACCTATACAATATGCATTAACCTATCCAAAAAGATTTGAGAATGATAACTTACCTAAACTAGATCTAGCCAAATTGAAGCAATTGAACTTTAAGGAGCCGGATTTTGAGCTATTTCCTTGTTTAAAGTACGCTTATGATGCTGGCAGGGTTGGAGGAACCTTGCCTGCTGTCATGAATGCAGCTAATGAGGTAGCTGTTAAATATTATTTGGAGAATAAACTCAAATTTTTAGATATTCCCAAGCTAATCAAAGAAGCAATGGATAGTCATACGGTAATCCAAGAACCTAGCTTAGATGAAATAATGGATGTTGACGGGCTTGTTAAGAAAAGTACTGCTAAGAAAATAGAGAATGCATAAAGCGATATTCTTAGATAGAGATGGAACTCTAAATATTGACAAAGGATATACTTATAGAACAAACGATTTAGAATTTTTTCCTGACGTATTTTAGGCATTAACTCTATTGAAAAAGGATTTTAAATTTATAATAGTGACAAATCAGTGCGGGATTTCCAAAGGATTGTACACCAAAAAGGATTTTGAAAAATTCAATAACCAACTAATTGAAGAATTAAGAAAAAAATGGATTATAATTGAAAATACATATTGTTGTCCTCATTTAAGAGAGCACGGTTGTGATTGCGCAAAGCCTAATCCTAAATTTGCTATGGATGCTAAAAAAGAATTTAATCTTGATTTAGGAAAATCCTTTATGGTAGGAGATCATCCTCATGATGTGGAGTTTGGAAAAAATGCAGGGTGCAAGACAATTTACTTGATGACTGGTCATGGAGAGAAACATTTTAAGGAACTAAAGATTAAACCGGATTTTGTGGCACATAGTCTGCTTGAAGCTGCTAAGTGGATACTGGATATTTCTGCAGGATATAATTTGCCAATTTAAAAGTATAATACAACTAATAATCATGAAGAAATTATTGGTTAATTATTTGTTTACTATATAGTGGTCACATATTAGAATGCAAAACTTTCTGCCCAGTCTTTGACTGGGAGTTCAGTCATGCAGTAGCGTAAACTTTTTCTATTCTGAAAATAAAGAAGTAATTGGTAGGCTCCTGAAGAGAGCGCTACCCAAAAAACA
>Ga0315282_10007394_pt1 | contig 18049 bp, 16 predicted proteins | sample YL17G07_20_MG_FD_203693 | JGI IMG/M metagenome (GOLD analysis project Ga0315282, IMG submission 203693) | Sediment microbial communities from Yellowstone Lake, YNP, Wyoming, USA - YL17G07_20 | ecosystem: Environmental > Aquatic > Freshwater > Lake > Sediment | place: USA: Wyoming | collected...
GTGTTCTGCCTCCAGGTTCTTGTGCCGGAGGCGGCTGCTGAGGATTTTCAGGATTGCGAAGGAGATCTGCGGCCGTTCGGTGATCAGCTCGCGGAAACTTTCGCGGTCGATTTTTAACACCACCGTCGGGTCCACGGCTCGAACCGAGGCGGAGCGGGGCTCGTCGTCCAGGATCGCCATCTCCCCAAAACATTCTTTCTCACCCAAGGTGGCAATCGGATATTCATTCGTGTCCACCCGGCGGAACACGTCCACCTTGCCGCGCACCAGGATGTAGAGATGGTGGGCAGGCTGGCGTTCTTCGAAGATGATTTCGCCGGTCGCGAATTCCTTCTCCAGAGCGATGTCGGCCAAGGCGGCCAGCTCTTCACTGTCCAGCCCGGCAAACAAGGGCGCGGATTTCAAAAAGAGCACCTTTTCGACCGTCAAAAACATGGGCATACTCCTGGACAAAGATTCAGCTTTCCCGTTGGGTCCTGCGGCCAGGATCCTGAGCGCCGAGCGGCGCAGGAAGGGGTCCGGGGATTGGGCGGCGGCGTCCACTTGCGGTCGCCAGGCGTCTCGGAAGGCCTGCCATCCTGCGTACAGGGCGGTCTCTCGCACCACCCCATCGCGGTCGGCCACGAGGGGTTTCAGAAGGCCTTCCCCGTCGGCGGAGGGGTGTTGCCCCAAATAATAGGCCGTGCAGGCGCGTACCCAGGGTTTCGAGTATTGGGTGAGGGCCCGGAGCAGGGGTTCGACAGAGGCGGGCTGGGCGCCGGGGGACGCGGGGGCCGGTTCCAGCAACCCCAGCACTTGTCGCCCGATCGCCTTGGGGGCCAGGTTGTCCAGGGCCTCCAGGGCATCGGCCTTCAGGCGGGCATCGCCGGAGTTGAGTTTCTCGAAGATGGCCTGCATCTGCTCGCGTCCGCAGAGGATGCCCAGCATGTGGAAGACCCGCTCTTCAATCTTCACCCGGTCTTCCTCCAGTGCCAGGGCCAGCATCCGTTCGGGCTCGCTGGAGGGCTTAGGGACCAGCGCCTGCGACCAGAGCACGCTTTGCCGGTAGGTGGCCAGCTCGTCGCTGGCATATTGGAACAGGGGGGCTCGGGCGTTTTCCGGCAGGGGGGCGGAGCGCGCCCGGTGCTCGAAGGACTTCAGGACTTTCCAGCGCACGCGCCATTCGGGGTCTTTCAGCAGGGCGATGAGGGTGGTATTGACCTCGGGGTCCTTGATCCGTCCCAGCACGTCGGCCAGTTCGCTGCGGATCTCCGGGCGGGGGGAATTCAAAGCTGTTTGCGCCAGTTCCTGAGTGCAGGCCGCGCCGCATTTCTCAACGATGGCGGCCAGGCTGCGCCGTGTGGCGTGGCGCAATTCGGCGGGGCCGGCGAGGGCCTCGACGAGCGCGGGGATGACGCGCGGAGCGCCGATGCGCCCCAAGGCCTTGGCCGCCTGCGTGCGCAAGCGCGGGTCGGGATCCTTGAGAAGCTCGCAGAGCAGTTCCAGCGAGGCTTCCGAGGGCAGCCGGCCCAGGGCGAAGATGGCCGTCGAGCGCGCCTCGGAGTCGCCGCGTGCCAGCGCGCAGATCATGGGCAGCCCTTCCGCCGCAGCGTCCAACCCCTCCAGAGTGCCGAGCGCCAGCACGGTGTTGACGCGCACGCGAGTCGCCGGGTCGGTGAGCAAGGGGCGAATCCTCCCGATCATCGCGGGGTCGCAGCTCGCCGCCAGCGCCTCGACAGCGTTCGCTCGGACACGGTGGTCGGGGTCCTGAAGGAGCGGGACGAGGCGGTCGGCGGACTTCGCGGCGGCCAGACGCCCCAGGGCGCTCGCCGCCGTGGCGCGCACGGTAGGGTCAGGATGCGCGAGCAGAGCGCTGACGGCCTCGGCCGCCTCCTCCGTCCCCAAGCTTTCCAGCAGAAGCACCGCGGCCACCACCCGCTCGGGGTTCTCACTGTGCAAGGTCTCCGAGAGAATGTTCAGGCTGGCGGTGTCTTTGAGTTTAGCCAGGGCGGTGGCCGCCGCGTGTCGCAGGGTGGGACTGCCGCCCTGAAGATTGCGGAGCAAGGCCCGGATGTACCCTTTCTTCGCCGTCAGCGCGATGGCCAGCCAGGTCGAAGCCAGCAGAATCGCTCCCCAGGAGAGCTGCTGCCCCGTTTTGATAATTGTTCCCGAGGAGAGGGCGAGCGGTTTGAGGTAGCTGTTTCCGAGCAGGATCAAGATCCCCGCCGCGGTAAGAGACAGTGGCTTGACGTAGCCCTCGATAAAACCGCGCACCCGTGCGCGGCGGTCCGGTGGAACGGGACTGTAGAGCAACTGATAGGACGAATCCGAGAAGGTGTAAAGCATGGAGGCGTCGGCGAGTTTCGTGCTCACCACCGAGGCAAAACCGTACCGGAGACTCATCCAGCCGGCGCCAAGAGTCAAGATAGCCGGATGGAAATTGATGGTCGTTCCGACTCCCAGCCGGGCAATGACCGCGCGCGTGAGAAGCAACTGGATGGTGAGGCAGAGAAATCCTTGCACACCCACGAAGCGCCCAAAAAAGGTGGTCAGGCCATTGGGGTCGTTGAGGAATCTCTCCCGGACGGTGCTGCTGTAACAGAAATCCACGATGGCGAAGAGGGTCCAGAGCAGCAACACGTAACCGGCCATGGTGCGTTGCAGGGGCTCGCGGCCCACCTCGCGGAAGCCGGCTTTGATTTTTTGCCATTCCGAAGGCTGCACGCGCGCGGCAGCGGCCAGCAGGTCCACCTTGGCGGGCTCTTCGATTTTCCGGTAGCGGCGGTAGGTGATGCCCCCCAGAATCAGCGCAGCGGAGACCAGGCCGGCCCAGATGAGGAGCAGGTTTTCAGTGCCCAGCGTGCGGATGATCTGTTTGCAGAAGACGCCCACGCTGATCATCCCTAACAATGCCCCCACGGCGAGGAGGGGGAACAAGCGTTTGGCTTGGCGGGTGTCGAACAGGTCACCGGCAAACGTCCAGAACTGCATCAGCGAGAAATACCAGATCACCTGCGCCTCAATATACAGAACAGGGAAGAACCAGTGGGGGTGGCGGAGGAGGATCATGCGGCTCACCACCAGGCTGGCCACAAAAAGCAGTGAGACGCCGGCGAGGAATTTGCCTCGCTCAATCCGATCAACCAGCGTGGTGTAGCCCAGCGAGCACACCACCAGGGACGCGGCATTCGCGAAATACATGTAGGGAAGGTACTTGACGCCGAAGTAAACCAGGAAGAGCGAGTCACGGGAGTTGCGGCCGAACATGATTCCGGCGAAAACAAAGAAGTTCACCAGCAGGCAGAGCAGGACGACCGTGCCCTCGCCGGGATACACCGGGGCAATGCGGGTTAAGCACTGTCTCAGGCGTGAAGAGGCCATGTCGAACCCTGGGGCGCGCTCTCAGTCCGGCTAATACCGGCTCACCCTCGCGAAGGTAAGGTTCCGTTCTAAAGCTTTCAGTCCATCCTCGATTGCGAGACCCCGACTTGAGTAACGGGGCCGTATTGTAGCCCAATTATGAAGTCGTGGGGGGTGGTTTTGGGAAACAATCTTGTGGCCTGGGCTCCGCCCGTTCCCCGTGAGTGGGGGAAGTGGAGTGGGACTCGGGTGAGCCGAGAACTCCTTGGCGGCGGGTCAAGAGTCCCGGTCACATTTCATAATGGCCCGCACCGTTCCCTGGCTGGTGGGCAAGGCGCGCTTCGGGGTCCATCGCACAACGCTCCGTTGGCCTACTCGGTCTTGATCGCGGCCTTCACCATCATCAGAATGGCGGGAGGAATATTGGTGGCGGGAAGGCCGTGGTCCTTTTCCGCGTGTTCCGCGGCCAGCTTCAGGAGTTCTTCCTCGCTTTCGGCGCGAATTTCTTTGGGGCAATTCATTCCCAGGTCCCGGCAACGCAGCAGCTTGGCCATCCCAACCTCCTTGTTATCCCCTGCCCGAATGCGCGCCATTCTACCATTGAGTCGGCGCAGGGCAGGTCAAGATTGTTTCTTCTCCAGCCTTTCGCCCTGGCTCTACCCTGCCACAGACGAGACTGCACACGGGTGGTTGACAACCCCGTGCGGTTGGATATGATAAGGCAACATGCCGGACAGCGATTCTTCCAAACGACGCTTCCCCCGCTATCGCGCCGATGTTGCCATCGTCATCTACGAAGGTGCGCAGACTGTGCAAGGGCGCATCGCCCAGATCAGTCGGGGGGGGTGCCTCGTCTTTCCACCCTTGCCTCCGCACCAGAATCCTGAACTCAGGTTGTCGTTCCGGCTCGCGGAAGACTACCCTTACATCAATTGCAAGGGCGAAGTCGCTTATAGCATCAAGGACAAGGGAACCGGCGTCGCCTTTACCGAAATCTCGCAGTACAACCAGGACCTCATCACCGAACACTTTGAAAAGCAGCTTGCGGCGGCGAAACCCGAACCCTCTTAGACTGGGCTTGGCCAGGCAGCAAGGCGTTACGCTGAAGTCTTCCCAGGGGGCCATCGGGCGACACCGTGGTCGGCCTGCCTGGACCCTTTCCTCCGCCGACATGCCCCGGGCGAAGGCTTGCTTTTGCGCTTAGCAATCAGCGATAATGTCGGGTGACAATAAAGACACTTGCGGCTGGGGAGGCAAATGCTGAACAGGGAAATCCGTCTATTGAGCACGGGAGTGTTGCTGTTGCTTTGCCTGGGCTGCGGGGCCGGAAGTGTGGCCTTTCGCGAGGGCCGCAAAGCCGAGCTGCGCAAGGACTATGACACGGCCCTGGTCCATTTCGATAAGGCCCTCCAGTCCCAGCCCGACAATGCCGAAATCCTCCTGCACGAAAAGCTCGCCCGCAAGGAAGGATCACTGTTCCATTTGAAGCAGGGGCGGCGTTTCCTGGAGCAGGGCCGGAGCGACGATGCGGCGGGGGAATTCCAGAAAGCGGTCAGTATGGATCCCTCCAATCAGGCTGCCTCGCAAGAGCTGGCGCGTGTGCTGGCCATGCAGGCAGCCGCCAAGCGCGCCCGCGACGGCGCACTCCAGCAAGCCTTGAAGGCGCGGGAGGAAGCGGCGGCGCCGCGCGTCACCAAATTGAAGCCCTTTCCTTCCGAGCCCCTGGCACACCTGCGCATCAGTGCGGACAGCAAAAAGGTTTTTGAAACCCTGGCCAAGCTGGCGGACCTGAATGTGGCCTTCACGCAAGACTTCCAGGCTCGGCCACTCTCGCTGGATTTGACCAACATAAAGATTGAAGACGCGATGCGCGTCGCGGCGTTACAGACCAAGACCTTTTGGAAGGCGATTACGCCGAACACCATTGTGATTATTCCCGATACCCCTTCCAACCGCCGGGACTACGAGGAAGATGTGCTGAAAACCATCTATCTTTCCAACCCCCTCAAACCCGCGGACCGCACAGCGATCACCACGGCGCTCAAGCAAGTCATTGGCATTCAGCGCATCATCGACAATCCTGACTCGAATGCCATCGTCGTCCGCGACACGCCGGCCAGGGTGGAGGCGGCCGAGAAACTGATTCGCGACCTGGATCGGGGCAAGGCCGAGGTGATGGTGGACGTGGCCATCATCGAGGCGGACCGCGGCCGCATTCGTGACCTGGGTTTGACCCCGGCTTTCCTTAGCGCGCAGGGAGCGCTGACGGCCGGCGCCAATATGGGGATCGCTTTCAACCCGCAGTCGGGCAACGTCTCTCCCACGGGCGCGCCCCCGACATTCGCCTTGAATAAGTTGCGGCTGTATAGCGGTGATTACAGCCTTACCCTTCCCAGCGCTATCGCCACGGCTCTGCTCAACGATACGCACACCCGCGTTTTGCAGAACCCGCAGGTCCGGGTCACGGATGGTGAGACGGCCAAGCTGAGAATCGGCAGTCGCTACCCCTATGCCACCGGAAGCTTCTTGCCGGGCGTGGGTGGAATCGGCACGGGAGGCGGCGCGGGCGGCTTCAACTTACTGGCCAGCACACAATTCCAGTACCAGGATATCGGGGTGAACCTGGATCTCACGCCCCACTTGCTGGCGAGTGGGGAAGTCAGCCTGCACGCGACTATCGAGATCTCTTCGGTGCAGGCTCCTGTGAACATTGGGGGCCTCCAGGAGCCGATCTTCGGCCAGCGAAAAATCGAACACGACATTCGGCTGAAAGAAGGAGAGATGAGTCTGCTGGGAGGCTTGATTCAGAGCCAGGTGACCCGGACGGTGACAGGAGTGCCCGGCCTCGGCCAGATCCCCTTGCTGCGCTACCTCTTTACCACGGAACACTCGGACCGAGAGGACGTGGAAGTTCTGGTGATGCTGACCCCCCGCGTGATTCGGTTGCCCGAGTCCCGGGTCGAGGGCGGGAAGGATCTTCCGCTGGCTCCAGGTCCGCAAGGCCCCGCTCTCCCCGAAGCCGGCCCCTTGCCTGAGCCGGGGCCCCCGCCCCCTGGGCCACCACAATGAGGACGTCGGCTGAGATCACGGCGCGAGTTCGCAGCACCGGCCGCGCTTTTACTTTAGTGGAGCTGATCGCGGCCATCACCATCCTCTTGCTGCTCACCGCCGTGGCTTTGCCCATGGCTCGCGTGCAAGTCCAGCGGACTCACGAGGTGGAGCTGCGCCGGGCTTTACGCGACCTCCGCCAGGCGATTGATCGCTACAAGGATTTCTCCGACCGCGGCATGATCCCCACCAAGGCGAACACTTTTGGGTATCCGCCGGACCTCCAGACCCTGGTGGATGGTGTCCCGCTGAAGGGCGCCAGCACGGCGAAATACAAGTTCCTGCGCAGGATTCCCGTCGATCCTTTTACCGGGAACGCCGATTGGGGACTGCGCGCCATGCAAGACGACCCCGATTCGCGCAGCTGGAGTGGGGATAACGTGTTCGACGTTTACTCGAAGAGCCAGGGGACAGGCCTGGATGGGACCCGCTATGCCGACTGGTAGATGGAAACTACCGAAATCCCGTGCCTCTGAGGAAACCGCGCTCACGCTTCCGGCCTTCACGCTTATGGAGCTGATGATGGTCTTGACGCTCATCCTCATCCTGGCGTCCTTCGCCGTCCCCACTTATCACGTGGCCGTCGTGCGGGCACGGGAGGCGGTTCTCCGCGACGACCTTTACGTCATGCGCAAGCTGATCGATCAATTCACCATCGACAAGAATCGGCCCCCCTCCTCCCTCGATGAACTGGTGGAGGCGGGGTATTTGCGCGGGGGTATTCCCGAGGACCCGTTTACGCGTTCCAACCAGACCTGGAAGACGGATATTGAGGACGTGCCCATCAGCCCGGAACAAGCCACGGCGGGCATCGTGGATGTCCACAGTGGCTCAGATGAGGTTTCGCTGGACGGCACGCCTTACAGCAGTTGGTAGGGAAAGGCAGTTAACAGTCGAAAGTCAAAAGTCGAAAGCGTTGACCATGGCCGTTTACCAGAGTGTTCTCAAGCCTTCAACTGTTGACCGTCGACTGTGAGCTCAGAATGGCTGAATACGTTTGCAAAATCGGCACCGCGAGCGGCCACGTGGCACGCCAGACCGAGCAGGCGGGCTCGGAGGGGGAACTTCGCGAGCGCCTGGCGGCCCAGGGCTATTACGTCTTCTCCATCAAGCCCAAAGAGGTGGTTTGGGGAAGGCTGCGCGGCCTGCGCCGCCGCCGCATCCGCTCGGACGACTTCCTGATCTTCAATGAACAATTCCTGACGCTCTCGAAGTCCGGCCTGCCGCTCCAGAAATCCCTGGACCTGCTCGCGCGCCAGACGCGCGTCGAGGAGCTGCGCGCGGCCATTGAAGCGGTGCGCGACAACGTCCGCGGCGGCGCCTTACTCTCCGAAGCCTTCGACGCGGTCGGGCAGTTCCCCAAGATTTATAGCGCCACCCTGCGCGCCGGCGAGCGGAGCGGCAGTTTGGACAAGGTCCTGGCGCAATATGTAACCTATCAGAAGGCCACGCGGACTTTCCGTAAGCGATTCCTCTCGGCGCTCATTTATCCCGCCTTCCTGCTCTGCTTTCTGCTGGCCCTGATCACCTTTGTGATTGCCTTCATAGTTCCCCGGTTTGCCCTGCTGTATGCGGACCTGGACGTGAGGCTTCCCACCCTGACGCTTGTAGTGATTGCATTTTCGCTGGGCATCAAGCGTCTGGCGGCGGGTATTTTGTTGGTCCTGGTCCTTGCGGTGTTAGCGCTCCGCACTGCCTGGCGTTCCCCCGCCTCGCGCCTGGCCTGGGACCGTTTGAAGTTCCGGCTGCCGCTGGTGGGAAAGCTGCTGCTGAAGTTTTCGGTGGCGGAATTTGCGCGGACGCTCTCGGCGCTTCTGCAAGGCGGCATCCCGATTGTGTCGGCGCTGGAAACCGCCAAAGATTCGGTGTCCAGCCCGCTGCTTTCCCAAGCAATCGCTCAAGCTCAAAAGGAAGTGACGGGGGGGCGCTCGCTCAGCGCCAGCTTGCGACTGAGCGGCTTCTTCCCCTTTATCGTGATGGACATGGTGGAAGTTGGAGAAACTACCGGCGCCCTGCCTGGCATGCTGGAATCCCTTGCCGAGTTTTTCGAGGAGGACGTGAATATCGACCTCTCCACGCTGGTGGCGCTGGTGGACCCGATCATGATCGCCTCCATCGCCGTGGTCGTGGCCTTTGTGCTGGTGGCATTTTATCTGCCGCTGTTTTCTATGGCTTCCCAGGTGCACTAGGTGTGCGCCGCTCTCTAGCGGCGGTCGGCGCTTGCCCCCCTCGGCGGGACCGCCGTTTAGGTTCGGCGCTCATAGAGCGCCGCTACAGAACTCAAAACCGGGTTCTCTCGAGGCCCGGCGCAACAGGTTGGAATTGATGGAGACATCTCTCGAACTCCTGGCGGAATTGGAGCAGGCCCGGCAACTGGCCGAACGCTACCAGTATGAGTTCGTGGACCTGCGCGACTGCCGCCCGGACGCGGAACTGCTCCGCTCCATTTCTCTGGAACTGATGGTTCACTACGAATTCCTGCCTCTGGAAGCGCGCGACCAACAGCTTGTGGTGGCGGTCGGCGACCCCACCAACCTCGTCCGGCTGGACGAGCTGGAAACGAAGCTGGACCGACGTCTGGTGATCAAAGTGGCCGCGCCCAGCCAGGTGCGCGACTTCCTGAAGAAGACGGAACCTTCCCAACGGGTCCTGGAAGAAGCCACGGAAGAATTCCGCCTGGACGTGATCCGCGAGGAGGACAGCACTGACGAGGCCATCTCGCTCGAGCACTTGGTGGAGGACCACGACGTCAGCCCCGTGATCCGCCTGGTGGATTCGATCATCTTTGCCGGCCTGGAGCGGCGCGCCAGTGACATCCATATCGAGAGCACGGAAAGCGCCGTGGGGGTGAAATACCGCGTGGATGGCGTGCTCCAGCAGGCCATGGCCCCGCTGGCCCATGAGTTCCAGTCCAACCTCATCACGCGCATCAAGGTCATGGCGGAACTGGACATCGCCGAGCGGCGCGTTCCCCAGGATGGGCGTTTCCGGGTGCGCTACCGGGGCCGCCCAATTGACTTCCGCGTCTCCATCATGCCCTCCATTCACGGCGAGGACGCGGTCCTGCGCATCCTCGACAAGGAATCCCTCCACGAGAAGTTTCGCCAGCTTCGCCTCGACATCCTGGGATTTTCCGACCGGGAAATCCGCCGCATCCGGCGCTTTATTCGCGAGCCCTACGGCATGGTGCTGGTGACCGGCCCCACGGGCAGCGGCAAGACCACCACCCTGTACGCGGCCCTGTCCGAGATCAAGAGCGAAGAGGACAAAATTATTACTATCGAGGACCCGGTGGAATACCAGATCCGGGGCATCACGCAGATCCCCGTGAATGAGAAGAAAGGGCTCACCTTCGCGCGCGGCCTGCGTTCCATCCTTCGTCATGATCCGGACAAGATCATGGTGGGGGAAATCCGGGATAACGAGACGGCTCAGATCGCCATCCAGTCGGCGCTGACCGGGCACCTGGTGTTCACCACGGTGCACGCCAACAACGTGGTGGATGTGCTGAGCCGCTTCCTGAACATGGGTGTGGAGCCTTATAACTTTGTTTCCGCGCTCAACTGCATCCTGGCGCAGCGCCTGGTGCGAATGATCTGCGAGCCCTGCAAACGTCCCGTCGAGGTCTCGAAGGAATTGCTGGAGGAGTCCGGGCTGGAGGCGGCGGCGTGGCGCGAGGTTACCTTTTACGAGGGCGTGGGCTGCCCCCAGTGCAGCCAGACTGGGTTTCGGGGGCGAACGGCCATCGGGGAACTGCTGGCGCTCTCCGACCGCATCCGTGAAGTGATTCTTGCCAAACGTCCTTCTTCGGAAATTCGGCGCGTGGCGCGCGAGGAAGGTATGATAACCCTGCGTGAGGTTGCCGTGGAAAAAGTTCGGCAGGGAATAACCACCCTCAAGGAAATCAACAAAGTCACGTTTGTGGAGTAATCCTGGCTCAGCGAGGGCCGGAGAGAACATGACCTGGAATGCGCTGAAAGAACGGTTCAAGCCGGGCGTCCGACGCCGGACGGGGCCTTTTGTTCTGCCGGCGGTGGCGCTGGAGATAGAGCCGGACTTCGTCGCGGGTGCGCGACTGAATGCAACCGCGCGGCAGGTGGAGCGGGTGGCGGTGCGCGAACTGGAGACCCGCGCGCTCCAGCCCCTGCCCAATCGCTCCAACTTTTCGGAGGAAGCCGGATTGCGTCAGGCCATCCGGTCCGTCACGGATGCCATCGGCAATGGAACGGGCTATGTGGGGCTGCTGGTGCCGGATGGCACAGCCCGCGTGGGCATCCTATCGTTTGAAACGTTGCCGGACTACCACGCCGAAGCCGAGGCGCTGGTGCGTTGGAGGATGAAGGAAGTTCTCCCTTATCCTGCGGAAGAGGCCAGGCTTTCTTGCCAGATCTTGCGCAATGAACCGGGCAATATCGAAATGCTGGCGGTTGCCGCCCGGGGTTCGGTGATCTCCGAGTATGAGCTGGCGCTGGAGCACCTGAATGGAGGCCCGGCCTTAATCCTGCCGGCAACTATGGCCCTGCTGCCCCTGCTACCAGACAGGGACGAAGCCGGGCAGCTTCTGATCCACGTCTGCTCCGGCTGGGTCACCACAGTTGTGGTGGTGGGGAATTCGGTTCGCCTCTGGAGAAATCGCGACCTGGGCCGGATGGAACCACCGGAACTCGCCGGAGATGTGGCGCGCGAGGCGGCTCGGGTGTTGGCGAGTTCCCGCGATCACCTCAAGGTTGAAATCGAGCGTGTCTGGCTCTGCGCGCGTCCGCCCGCCACCGCGGAGTTGGGCGCGGAACTGGCTCGTGTCCTGGCTCATCTCGTGGAACCTCTGGCACCACGGAGCGAACTGGCGGCGGCTCTGCCAGGGACCGAGCGCCTGCTTTTCGAACGATTCGGGGCCACCTTTGCCGGTTTGGTCTCGAACCCGAGTTAGACATTATGAAGATAGCGCTGAATCTTTCTGTTTCGGCCAGCCCGCGCGAGCGCTATGCCCTGGCTTGGGCGGGGCCCGTCGCTCTGGTGGCTCTGGCGGGATTGGTTTATCTCCTGAGTTCCGGAGTGAGCAGCTACCGGGACTACCGCAACTTCCACCGCTCGCTTGCGGAACTCCAGGAGCTGGAAGGCCGGCTGCGCTACCGCGAAGCGCAACTCCGGCAGGAGCTGAACCGCCCGCAATCTAAAGAGGTTTACCGGCAAGCGCAGTTCATCAACAGTCTGATCGACAAGAAGCATTTCTCTTTGACCGACCTGGCGGTGAAGGTGAGCAAATTCCTTCCCGCGCAAGTCCGTTTGATGGGGCTGTCGCTTTCCCATCAGCCGGAAGGACCCCTGGTGCGCTTCACCGTGGCGGGGAACAGCCAGGAGGCGGTGGAGGATTTCCTGGGTAGTCTGGAGGACTCTCCGGACTTCAAGGACGTCGCCATCCTGAATCAAGGCCTTGAGCAGCCCGACAACCCGGCCGGGACCGTGAACGTGACTTGCAGCGCGCGTTACCTCGGAGAAGGGGTCGGGAGGGAAGGTCAGTAGCGAACATGAGCGCCCTGCGTCGCAAAGTGCTGGTGAGAGTCCTGGAGCGGGCCGCTGTGGCTTTCATTGTCCTGGACGTGGCGCTGGTCTTTGCCTTCGTCCGCCCCCTGGATAAGCTGGCCGCTACGGAGTGGCGGCGCATGAGCACCGCTCGCCATCGCGTGCAGGAAGCGCAGGCACGCGTTTCACGCTTGGAGATGTACCAGAAGAAGTTGCCGGAGGCCCGCGAGCAGATCAAGGTCTTCCAGCACGACCACGTGCCACCTCGCCGGCGAGGATTTTCACGGGCCTGGCGCCTGGTGAGGGAGCTTTCAGAACAGTCGGGCATCCAGCTCTCCAGCCTGGCCTACCGGCTGAACTCCGGGCATGAGGATCCCCTGGAGCGATTGGGCATCGAGGTGAACGTGGTGGGGCCTTATCCGGGTCTCCTCAAGTTTGCGCATGCGCTGGAGACCGCGAGCGATTTTGTTTTGCTTCAAGACTTTACCTTCAGTCCCGGTCAGGGCGGCAGTCTGGAATTGCGTCTGACTGCGGACATGTATCTGGTGCCATGAGAATTTCAAACCACGTCAAAATTTGGGCAAGCGGCATTCTGGGCGGGGTTTCTCTGCTTTTACTCATCAACCTGGTGCTGGATTTCGGCGAAGTGCGGGCCGGCGCCCCGCGGCCCACGCTTCCGCCGGCCTCCCCGGGAGAGGAACGCCGGCTTCAGACGGATCGAGGGGCCGACGAAGATGCGCGCTACCTGGCGCAAGTCCGCTTGGACGTGCTGGAGGACCTTCAGGCGCGGCCGCTCCCGGATATCGTTCGGAACCCGTTCGAATTCGAAGCTCCAAAGCGGACCCCCCAACAGATTCAGCAGGCGGCTGCGGCGGCTGCCGCCGCGCAGCAAGGGGCGGCTTCCAATCAGCCTCCGCCTCCCCCGCCCGTGCCCTTAAAAGCCTTTGGGTACGGTGAAAAAACCGGGGGAGGGCGCGAGGCCTACCTTTCCGACGACGAACAGATTTACATCGTCCACGAAGGTGAATCCGTGGGCAGCCGATTCAAGGTCTTGAAGATTCTGCCGGCCGCGGTGGAAGTCCAGGATGATGCGTCGCACCAAACTGTCCAGCTTCCCATCCCGCAGTAGGGCGCCGGGCGATCCGCGGCGGGAGAGCGGTTACGCCCTGCTGGTGGTCATGATGATGGCCACGCTCCTGCTCATCTCTCTGACGGCCGCCTTGCCCAGCGTCTATCAGGAGGGCCAGCGCGAGCGCGAGGAAGAACTGATCTTCCGCGGGAACGAATATGCGCGGGCCATCGCGCTCTTCAACCGCCAGTTCCATCGCTATCCCAACTCGGTCAAGGAGCTGCTGCAAACGAACAGGATGCGGTTCCTGCGCCGTGAGTATAAGGATCCGATGAGCCGGAAGGGCCGGTGGCGCTTCATTCATGCCGGGCCCAACGGCGTGGTGCTCGACTCCAAAACCCTGCCCCGGCCCTCCGGCCAGTCGCCCATGGGATCGAAACCGTCCACCGCTCCCACCACCGCCACGGAGGGAAAGGAAGAGGAGTCTGCCTTTTTTGTTAAGGCAAACCAGCCGGTGGGAGCTTTGATCGTGGGGGTGGCGAGTTCCAGTCACAAGGAATCCATCCGCGTTTTCAACGGGCGCACGCGCTACGACGAGTGGGAGTTCCTGGGGGTGGCGGCCAGCAGCAGTCTCGGCCCGCAGGTCCCCGGGCAGCAAGGGAGGCCGATGCCGGGGCGGCCACCAGGCCCATCGAATCCATTCGGCCCTCAAGGCCCGGCCATTCCCAACCTGCCGCCGCTGAGCGAAGGGCCTGTGCCCAATCAATGATCCTCTATCCCGCCTGATGTCGATTGATACCGCAGCTTGTTTATGCTAACTTGCGAATGTGTAACTTTTTGAAATTCTTGTGGGGGGGCGACGGCAAGCGTCGCTCCAGCAGGAGTGAGTGGGTCCGGAAGACACTTCGAGATGTAGCGCAGCATTCATGAAGTTGGCGACAATCAGCGAAAGGTTGCGGCTGGGAATCAGCCTGGGCTTGGCAGCGCTGGCCATGGGATGCGGCGGCGGGGGAGGCGCGCCACCACCGTTTGGAACCTCCGTCACGGTGAGCGTGAGCCCCAGCACGGTATCCGTCCCGCTCGGAGGCACCCAACAGTTTACCGCCACCGTAACCGGCTCGGCGAATACCGGCGTTACGTGGGGCGTCGGCGGAGTAACGGGCGGGAACTCCACCGTTGGGACTATTTCCTCCGCGGGACTTTATACCGCTCCCAATACTGTGCCCACTTCAGGTTCCGTGACGGTCACTGCCACGAGCAGCGCAGACACGTCAAAATCCGACTCGGCAACCGTCACTGTCACGATTCCTCCCGTGGCGCTGCTGTCCATAAGCCCCATCGTCGCCATGCAAGGGACGAGCGCGGTCACCCTGACGCTCACGGGCAACGGTTTTTCACCGGGCAGCCAGGTTCTGTTCGACAACGTTGCGAGGCCGGCGACTTTTGTCAGCGCCACGACATTAACCGCGCAGCTATCCTCGCAGGGCATTTCGCAGGCTGGGACTTTTGCGGTGGCGGTTCAGAGCGGTTCGCTCACCACGAGCACGCTGAATTTCTATGTCGTGCCAGCGATAAACCCTCAGAAGGTTACCGTCACCGGCGGGGCCGAGACAAAAGGCACGGATGTTGCGGTTTCATCCACGCCCACGCCAACCTTGTCGCTGATTGCGGTGGGCAAGGTGGTTGGCGAGCAGGCGACGGCAGGGAGCACGGGAATCTCCCTCGCGCCGGGAAACTCCGTCATCCTTTTCCTGGTTGGCAAGGGCATACAACCCGGCACCTTTTATGTGATCAGCGGCAACCCGGCGGATGCCACCGTCACGCAGCCGGGAGCCACTGACTTCACTCAGACCACCGATAAGCCGCCCATACCCGCTGTTACCTTTCAGATTTCGGTGAGTTCTTCGGCTGCTCCAGGGGCGCGCAATATCCTGGTCACCAACCCGGCGGGTGAGATAGCCGCGTTCGTGGGTGGATTGCTGATTACGCAATAGGTTTCTAGCGATGAAGATCCGCGTATTGCTTTTGGTTGCGCTTTTGGGCTGCTGGGCGGCTCGGCCAGCTCAGGCCACGACTCTGGTGCGGATGAGCCTGGAGCAGCTTTCCCAGGCCGCCAGCGAGATCGTGCGTGGCCACGTGGTCAGCCAGGAGAGCCGCTGGAATCCGGAGCATACCCGCATCCTAACGCTCACGACCATTGCGCTGGATCAGAGCCTGAAAGGGAATCCAGCCTCCACCCTGGTGATCGAACAGCCGGGGGGCAAGGTGGGCAGCATCCACGTGTTCGTGGCGGGGACGATTCGCTTCCACCCCCAGACGGAATACCTGCTGTTCCTGGAGCGCTCAGAAGCTGAACCTTCCCGGTATGTCCCGGTGGGGATGGTGCAGGGCGCCTACCGTATCTACCGCGATGCGACGACCCGCGAGGAGCGCGTCATCCTTCCCCTGGGGAACCTCCCTCATGGGACCCAACAGGCGGGAGCCGCTGCGAACCTTGTGGGCCCCACGCTTCCTTTCAAGGAGTTCCGGCAGCAGGTTGCGACCGTGCTGAGTGCTCCCGTGGTGATCCCACGTGGCACCTCCATCCCGCTCGCCATCCAATCTGCGGAATCGCGAGGCGTGGGCCGCGTGCACATCGTGGGGCGGACGACCGGCGACATCTTCCCCTCTGCCAGCGTGGTAATCCCCGCCGGCAGTCCCGTCGAAGGAACGGCGCAGCGAGTTGCCGGGACGTGGAAAATCCATTGGACCGAACTCTCCATTCGAGGAACGAGCGTCCCGCTTTCGGCAAGCAGCGAGGAACCTGCCGGCGGCTCCTTGCGGGGCAGAATGCTCGTGATCAACGTGAGGTGAGCTTGGTGATGGCAAAGGGAATGCGTGGAACGCGCGGAAGAATTCTGGTGGCGGCCGCAGCTTGCCTGGTGCTGTGGTATGCCTTCCTCGTGTTTGCCTATAACCCCTTCCAGGATCAGATGACGTTTAACGGCGCGAATGTTACCGTGCCGGCGCGATGGCCTAATGCCACCATCACGTGGGATCTGAATCCTAGTGTCGTCGGCTCAAACGTGACTACGACCGGCGGGACGGATATCCCCACGACCCTCCAAAATGCTTTTACCCCCTGGAATACGACCCAATTGAATGGACAGCTTTTGACCAATTTGGTCATTACCCGGGGCAGCAACACCACTCTGACCGACCCGGTTGACAACGACTGCAACAACGTCATTTCGTTCGTGCCTTCCTCCAGTGTGACTTTCCCGACGGGGGCGATCGCCTTCACAGAGGTGGCAACGGTTACGCTTGCTCCGGCCGAGCCCGATACGACCTCTGGCTGTGGCTATACAAACGCGACGAGTGTACCAGTGTCTTTCCTGTCGAACGCGGACATGGTCTTCAATCCCAAGCAGAGTTTCTCCACCACCACGCCGCCCTTGGCGAACCATTTTGATGTGCAGTCTGTAGCCGCCCACGAATTCGGACACGCCCTGGGGCTCGACCACAGCGGGATCGCGCATACCATTATGTTTCCCTTTGGGGATACCACGGCGACTGGCCAGCAAAGGACCCTGGCGGTGGACGATGTGGTGGGCATTGGCTTCCTTTACCCGGGGCCGAACTTCGCCACGGCCACCGGAACGATGTCCGGCAAGATCACTCTCGACAGCAAGGGGATCTTTGCTTCGCACGTGGTGGCGGTGGATGCCACTACGGGAGCAGCCGTCGTGGACGGCCTCAGCAATCCGGACGGCACTTACAAGTTAGTCGGTGTTCCGCCGAGCTCCTATAATGTCCTGGCGCTGCCCCTGGGAGATCCGAAAGATGTGAATGCGGTCCTCTATACTTTGGATGACTTCTCAGGTTGGGCGTGCGGATACGGCGAGAATTCTCCGCCCTGTTGCGACCCCAATAATCCTCCCAACAACCCGAATTGCAAAGGTACGCCCGTACCGCAGCCCACCAACTACTCCGGAAAGTTCTTCTAATACAAACGCATAAAGTAAAGTGACAGCGCCCTTCGTAGCGCCGGCTTCCAGCCGGCCTTGGCCGCCAGGATGGCGGCGCTACAAGAACAGTGCCTTAAGACAACTTGTTGCGTTTGTATTAGCTTCTTCCTGTAGCGGCGGTCTCCGACCGCCGTCAACGACGGCGCTCCCGCCCAAAGCGGGCTAAAAAGAAGCCGAGGCGGGAAGGTGCAGCCGCCGCTACAGGAGCTCAGCTTTCAAACGGACTCCCTGGAGGGGTGAATGGAGGCGTGAAGAAAAAGAGACAGTCATCCCCTGCGAGCGGAAAAGGGGAAGGGCCGGGAGGCTACGCGGATTGGCGGACCGTACGGGCGGCGCGCCGATGGTCGGCCAGCAAGGCCAGCAGCGAACTCCGCTCCAACCTTTCGCAATGCACCGTGCAGACAGAAAGCGCGGTGAGCGAACGGGTGAAGTCGTGGACGAGACGCTGATAGCCCAGGATGGCGCTGGGATCGGTGACGGTCTGGTAGGCCCAGGACCAATCGGAAACCCAGCGTAACACGGACCCGTTGCGCTGCAGCGGTCCACGCTGAAAGGGGTCTCCGGCTTTGGCCAGTTGCGCCAGACAGCTCGGGGCCGTCAGGAAAATCATCCGGCCATTGTGGAGCAGTGATTCGGGGCGCAACCCGTGGTCACCCAGGCCGCGGGCAAGTTCCTTCAAACAAGTCGGACCTGCTAAAACGACAACCTGCTGGCCGATTTCCAGCCCGGCGGTAACGAATTCCAAGATCTCCGCCAATCCCTTCTGTTTGCGTACCACCAAGCGGCATGCGGGGGTCTGGGCCGGACCGGCCCCCACGCTATCGATGATTGCTGCCATATACTGTTATCTTCCACGAAGTCCCGCCGCGATGTCAACCTACTTGCGCGGCAGGTAGCGTCAAGCATTTTGTGTAAATTCCCTGAGGGGTTTTCTCTCCCAGGAGCGGTTCAAGTGACTGATGACGCCGAAGATGATGCGATCGCAGCTCGCCGGATTGGTGAAGCT
>Ga0315282_10007395_pt1 | contig 18049 bp, 15 predicted proteins | sample YL17G07_20_MG_FD_203693 | JGI IMG/M metagenome (GOLD analysis project Ga0315282, IMG submission 203693) | Sediment microbial communities from Yellowstone Lake, YNP, Wyoming, USA - YL17G07_20 | ecosystem: Environmental > Aquatic > Freshwater > Lake > Sediment | place: USA: Wyoming | collected...
GATGGTGAGATAGCGGATGCTGTGGAGCTCGTCCCTGGTGGCCAGCCCCATCGCCACGACGGCGTCGTCGTTGAGGAAGGGATCGTGCAGGGCATCACACTTGTAGCCGATCTCCAGCAGAGGCGGGTAGATCGGTATGCCGGACGTCGTGCCGTAGCGCTTGCAGAAGCTGCCTTGCATCTCGAAGCGAACGATCACTTCCAGCGGAACGATCTCCACCCGCCACACCAAACTGTGGGTGGCATCGAGCTGGCGGATGAAACAGGTGGGGACCCCGAGATCGTTGAGCCGACCCATCAACAATGCTGAGATAGCGTTGTTAATGGCGCCCTTGCCGGCCTCGGAGCCGGTCTTGACCGCATCGAAAGCAGTGAGTGAGTCCTTGAACTCCATCACTGCCACACCGGGGTCGTCGGTGCCGTAAAGGATCTTGGCCTTACCTTCATACAGTTGGGGGCCTTTTTCTACGGTTACTGGCATACGGTTCTCAACCTCCTTCCGGTGCTGTGCCGGCAGAATAAGTGCTGAATGTCGAAGTGCATCGCATGCTAGCGATGCACTTTTCATGCTACCAGACTTAATAATTTATCTCAAGCGAGGATATTTGCCCTACTAACCTCTTGGTATTGGCCGGGAGCGAGGTCACGCAGGCGGAGCTTGCCGATGCGGGTGCGTTTGAGTTCTTGGATTTGTAGATGTAGCATCTCGGCGATCCTTCTGATCTGCCGCTTTCTCCCCTCTTTCAGTGTCAGCGAAACTAGGTAGCGATTGCCGGTTAATTTTTCTAATATCTTTACTTTGATCGGTTGGATCAGGGAACCATCTAATTTTACTGGATTAGCGATCTGCGCAATCTTTTTCTCATCCCCCTTTATAACCACTTCGTATTCTTTTTCGTGTTCGTAGCGGGGATGAGTTAATTTATTGGCCAGTTCCCCATCATTAGTTACCAGAATAAGGCCGCAGCTATCTTTGTCTAATCGGCCGACCGGATAAACGCGAATATCTTTGGGAAAGAAATCGGCGATGGTTTTTTCAGCATGGATATCACTTACCGTCGAAGTGACGCCCACTGGTTTATTGAACGCATAGATCACTTCACTCTCTGGCTTGATCGCCTTTCCGCGGAATTTAATGGTGTCTATTTCGGGATCAACGGTAGTCCCCAACTCTTTGGCCACTTTGCCGTTAACCGATACCAAGCCAGCCGCGATCAGCTCATCAGCTTTGCGGCGGCTTGCGATCCCGGCGGACGCCAAAAATTTATTTAGTCTTTCCTTGGCCACGGTAGAGCAAGACAAGGGCGATCAGGAAACCAGCCAGGTAGATGCAGGCGCCGTAGAAACAAGGAGTGAGGAAAGGATTAGTTGTATCGGCTGGGCAAGCGCTTAGGCACTGTTCGCCCCGGAAAAGTTTATAGGCCACATAGCTCCAGTTACCCCAGGCAAATACGGTTCCAGCGCCCAATAACCAAGTGATAGCTTTCTGCCATAGTCCGCGGAGCTTTCCTTTCAGGCACAAAACATAGGTAGAGGCGAGAAAAGCCAGGGAGAGGCCAATTGCCCCGTAAAAACACATTACCTTGAGTGGATCGAGCCCGCGGGCAATGTCATCCCCCACCACGTTCCAGGCGAACAACACACCGCCCAGCAATACCAAACTCTGTAACCAATAGATGTATTTCATTTCTTCTCCTTTCTTGTTTGTCATTCTGAGCGTAGCGAAGAATCTAGCGAAGCAGCCTTATGGCCTAGATCCTTTATTACATTCGGGACGACACTTAGTTATTTAAGTAAGTTAATAACCTTCTTAAGGCCATCAACCCAGTTGGGACCAATGGCGTTCAACGGCAATTTAATTAAGTTGTCGGAAACTTTGGCGCCGATATTTTCGAGCGTGCCCACAATATTTTTATCTTTGATAACGATGGTGAGCATGATGTTACATAGATATTCTACCGGCTTACTGCTGGAGGCGATATTGCGGGCAACGATGGAGGTAATTTTTTGAGTTTCCAGCGCCAGTAGTTTCAGCTTAAGCAGATCGAACAGATTTTGTACTTCCTTGGGCGGTTCGCCGAACTTCTCCTGCATCTCGGCCAAAGCTTCTTTCATTTCCTTCTCATCCTCCACCAAAGCTAACTGCTGATAGGTTTTAATCCGCTGCGCCTCGTTATCGATATAACTATTGGGCAGGTAGGCGGAGATAGGCAGGTCCACGGTGATGGTGTCCACCTGCGGACGGTAGCCGGTTTTTAGTTCTTCGATAGCGCGATTGAGCAGCTTAGTGTACATCGTTAGGCCAACGGCGCTGATGTGGCCATGCTGCCGCTTGGATAACACTCCCCCGGCGCCGCGGATCTGGAGGTCTCTAAGAGCAATCTGGTAGCCGCTCCCCAATTCGGTGTGACCAGCGATGGTCTTAAGCCGCTCAAGGGCCTTGCCAGAAAGTTTTCCAGCGCTGTAGTAGAAATAAGCATAGGCCTGAATCTTTCCGCGTCCGATCCGGCCTCGCAACTGGTGCAACTGGGATAGGCCAAAATGTCCGGCGTTGTCGACCACCAAAGTGTTGACGTTCGGGTTGTCCAATCCATTCTCAATGATGGTACTGGCAACCAAACAATCGTATTTGCCCTGCCGGAAATCTTCCATTATCTTAGCCAGCAAGCGTTCTGGCATCTGTCCGTGGGCGTACACCAAGCGCACCTCCGGCAGCACTTCTTTAAGCTTGTTGGTCATGCTGGCAATGGTGGCCACGCGATTATGGACGAAGTAAACCTGCCCGCCGCGCTTGACCTCATTTAAGATAGATTCTTTGACGGCATCCATATCGAATGGTGCGACGGTGGTTTGGATAGGCAACCGGTTAATAGGCGGCGTTTCGATGGTACTGATATCGCGAATGCCGGATAGGGCGAGGTTGAGCGTGCGCGGGATAGGCGTGGCGGTGAGCGAGAGTACATCCACCTCCGAGCGCATCATCTTTAATTTTTCTTTGTGACGGACACCAAAGCGTTGTTCCTCGTCGATGATGATCAGTCCTAGGTTGGCAAATTTAATGTCCGGCGAGAGCAGCCGGTGGGTGCCTACTACGATATCCACTTCGCGGGTCTTGAGGCCGGTCACGATCCGTTTCTGTTCGGCAGCTGAGCGAAAGCTGCTAAGCGCGGCCACCTGCACACCGAACGGGCTTAACCTTTCGGTAAACGTTTTAAGATGCTGCTCGACCAAAATAGTGGTGGGGGCCAGCATCGCCACCTGATAACCGGCGGTAACTGCCTTGAAGGCAGCGCGCACTGCCACTTCGGTCTTGCCGAAGCCCACATCAGCTACTAACAGCCGGTCCATCGGCTTAGGCTGCTCCATATCATCCAAGATGTCCTGGATCACCTGCTCCTGGTCGGGTGTCTCCTCAAAGGCAAATGAGTCCGCCAGCGCTTTTTCCCAAAACTCACCTCCCTCAAAGGCGATGCCTTGGTGCAGCGCCCGCCTGGCGTAGAGATCCAGCAACTCTTTGGCGAACTCCTGTGACTCTTTTTTAATGCGGCCAACCAACCGTTTCCAACCCTGCGAACTTAGGCGCGAGAGTGTGGGTTTCTCACCAGTAACGGAGATGTATTTACTGACCTTATCGATCTGATCTACTGGCACGTAGATCTTGTCGGCGCCGGCGTACTGAATGGTCAGATACTCCCGGCTGATACCGTTGACGGCCATTGTGCCTATCTCCACTAATTTACCGATGCCGTGATCGGCATGGACAACGTAGTCCCCCTTCTCGATCTGCGAGAGGAAGGCTAACTGCCGGCGGCGGGGCGTTTTTTTGGCCAGGTGGGATTTTTCCGTTATGGGAGAGAAGATCTCGGTGTCGGTGAGCAGGATCAGTTTGAGCGCCGCGCTCATAAATCCTTCGGGGGCCTTGGCGGGGATGAGCGTGATCTTATCGGTTGGCTTATCTCCGACGGCAATTTTATGATCTTGCAATACCGATAGCAGCTGCTTGCTTTTTTCGGTCATTAGGATGATCTGGTAGTTCTTGCTGTCGTATTTTTTGATCTCGCTGGCCAGGCGGTTGAGATCATTGGCAAATAGCGGCGCCTCGATGATGTCGAAACGAATTAGATCCTGTTCCGTGGGAGGAATGGCCACAAAGTGCCAGGCCGGGAGCGAATCGAGCTGTTTGCTGACTGTGGTGAGAATGGCATTATCCCGATTGTTATTGCTCCCCTGATACAGTTCGTAGAGCATCTGAAACAGCTCGTCGGCCTGATGAAAGATGATCAGAAAATCTTTCGGCCTGGCCTCGATAGCGTCGAGCAGATACTCGTTGAGCTTAGCGCTTTTTAACGCCGGGATATTGATCTCATCTTGGCTTCCGCGCGAGATCAAACTGACCGGATCGAACTCCCAGATTTTTTCTAATTGGTTACCGTTGAACTCTAACCTGAACGGGTAGTTCCCGCCCAAGGCGAAGACATCCAAAAAGCCACCTCGCATCGCTACTTCGCCGTTCTGGAAAACTTTGGTCTGCCGCTCGTAGCCGCTAGCGATGCATTTAGCCAAAATTTCCTCCGGGTTGTAGACTTGGCCGGTCTTAAGTTGCATGGCCGATGCGGGGTTGGTTAACGACTCAACCAACGATTTAGCCGGGAACATAAAGATACCAGGACCACTGCGTTTGAGCGCAGCAGTGGCCGTGGCGCGGGTCTGGAAGTCGGCGATATATTCTTTGCGATTAATTCGTTCGGACTTGAGATCAGGATACGTGTAGACGATCGTATCGGTTATCTGTTGAAGGTCCTGCTTAATGGCCGCCTGCTCGCTCGCGTTCTTTACTATGTAGATGATCTTTTTGTCGGTGTCCTGATGGATCTGCGCTAAGACCAACAACTTCCCTGCCGGGTTTAAGCCGGTGATGTAGACTTTGCCATTGGCCACCCTCTGCCTTAGCGATTTATAGGCAGCGAGATTACCAAATTTAGCAGACAGGTGGTGCAGTATTGATGCGACCAACTCTTGACCGTTAGCTGATTATATGGTATAATGAGAAGACTCTTATCCCCCTTAACAACCTATGATATACTTCCTTGTTCGGAACATTCTCTGGAAGTAGGGAGAATCTTGCTTGCAAGCCAGTGTCCTACCCTCCTTGGGCATAGCTTGCAGGCAGGATTCTCCCTGCTTATTCCGTTGGCGTCCCGACCCATACATCACTGTGGGGTCTGGCACAAAAGTTCTCACGAACTTGATGCCTTCTAGGGGGCTGGGGGAAAAGTTAAGAGGGGCCTTACCGCCCCTTTTAACATATTTAAATTTTCAGGAACTTCTCTTTTATGGTTCTCACCGCGATGGGCAGTGTTTTTTTGATCGCACTTAACTCTCGAGTAGAAAAATTGGAGGTGACATATTTGTCGGGCTCTATGCTATCGGAGCGGCCGATACCGATCTTTAGCCGCGGGATAATATTGGTTTTCATCTGATTGATCACTGATTGCATACCTTTGTGTCCCCCACTGCTTCCGATCTCGCGATAGCGCAGTTTGCCTAACTCCATATCGATATCGTCCAGCACTATTAAGATATCTGCCGGTTGGATCCGGTGTTTTTTGGCGATCGCTCGCGTCACCAGCCCAGAGTTATTCATAAAAGCCTGGGGCTTGATCAGTTCGGCCAGCTCGTTTTTAGCAAAGACGACTTTATGCTCCCGGTTGGCTTTTAGTTCTAACCCCAAGTCCTTAGCTAAGGCGTCGACCACCATAAAGCCCACGTTGTGGCGCGTGCGCTCGTATCTCTTCCCCGGATTGCCCAAACCGACAACTAATTTCATTATTCTTCCGGTTCCTGTTCTTCCTCTGCCGCTAAGCGATCCAAAGCCTCTTGGCTGATATCTATTTGATTGCCAAACTCATCGAGGGTGTGGATACCACCTTTCGGTTTATGCGAAGAATCCTCGTCGGGACGAGCGGGATTACTTTTGGCAACTCTCTTCACTCTCCGATTTGGACTATCGGGAAAGTGGAAGGGAGGCGCCCCTTCAATTCTTCTTTTACCCATATAACTAATTGTTCGCGAGAGAGCTCTCGCGCTATGGCCCTAGGCCACGTAGACCATTGTACCCTCTTTGACCGGAGCGTCAACCTTAACGCCGATGATCGCACCCTTTTTAGCGGCATCGACGGCTGCCCGCTCGATCTGCATAGAGTCGACGGCCTGTTCGGTTTCGGCATCGCCCTTAACGAACTTGACCTTATCGCCCACCTTGAGGGGGCCGGCCAGCTCAATAATCGCTACTCCGATCTTGTCGTAGTAGTGGGTTACCTTGCCAACAGCTTTCTTCTCCGCCATATTCTCCTCCCGTGGGTTAGGGATATGACGCCTTGATTATACCACATCCCCTGCTATGATGAGCCGTTGGGAGGGCAAAGGGGCAACCTTAGTACTCCGGCAATCGTTTGAAATCCAGTTATTCTCAAAAATCTATCCCAGATGGGAAGGGGGAATCAGTGTGACAAGGAAGCGCAAGTTGGCGCTGCTGGCAGCTTACCATAAGCAACCAGGGTTGATCGTATTTGCCAAGTGGCTGCGCAGCCACGGCTATGATCTCATCGCCTCGGGCGGCACGGCCAAGTTCTTGGCAGCAGCTGAAGTGAAGGTACAGGACGTGGCTGAGTTTGTCGGTGGTAAGGATATCCTGGGACATCGCGTGGTTACGCTGTCGCGGAAGATCTCAGCTGGCATTCTGGCTCGCCGAAACCATCCGGAAGACATCGCCGACATCCTGAGAGAGAGCATCCGACTGATCGATCTGCTGTTCGTGGATCTATATCCCTTCAAAGAAGTGGCCAAGGACCCATGGACCACGCGCGAGGTGGCGATCGAGTTGATTGACATTGGTGGACCAACACTAGTGCGCGAAGGCGCCAAGGCGGGCATCCCCACCCTCACCGGTTACGAACAACTCGAACCATTCATGACTGAGTGGTGGCCCACCTTTAGATCGGCCGATCAGGCGACTAAGGTGCAGATGCAGGATGCGATGTCGGCAGCTTGTGAATTTCTCATCTCGCAGTACTGCGCGGCCGTGGCAGAGTATCACTCCAAGGGTGAGCTGGTTGCTCTCTTCGGCCAGAAAGTGGACGTGGGGGCGACTTACGGCGAGAATCGCTGGCAGAGTTCGCTGACCTACTATCGATTGATAGGCGACATGCTAGAAAACCCGCTGGCCGTCCATCACTTCAAGCTGCTTAATCCGGGTACGCCGATGGGAGCCATTACCTTGATCGACCTCGATCGGGCAGTGGGCACGGCCGCTCATGCCCGCGAAGCGCTGGTCAAAAACCAGGGCGTGGTGGGAGTTGTGGGCAATATCCCCATCGCAGTAGCCGTGAAACATGGCAATGCTTGCGGAGCAGCTATCGGGGTCGATAGCTTGGATCTCATCGAGAAAGTGGTATGGGGAAACCACATCTCGATCTTCGGCGGGGTGCTGGTGCTTAACCAGCGGTTTACCTTGGAGATGGCCAAGCTGCTGTTGCGCTTCAAGGTAGAGGCTAAAGAGAAACGGATCTTGGCTGGTATCGCTGCCCCAAGATTTTCTCCGGAGGCGATTGAGTATCTCCAACAGCATGCTGGTAAGCGCTGCAAGTTATGGGAGAACCCAGCGCTGGAGTCCGATCTATGCGTTAGCCATGAGCCGATCATCCGCAGGGTGACTGGTGGCTGGCTGGTGCAGTCGCCGTACGACTTCGTGCTGGATCTCTCTCCCAATGGTCCGATCAATGTCTGGCCGGACTCTTCTGAGCCTTATAGCGTGCGGGAGTACAGTGCGCTGATGCGGGATCTGTTGCTGGCTTGGGCGGTCGGTTCGACCTCCAACAGTAACACCATCACGCTGGTACGCGCTGGCCGAGTGATCGGAAACGGCGTGGGCCAACAGGATCGGGTGGGGGCAGCCAAGTTGGCGATTCAGCGAGCGCGCGATGCCGGATTAGATCCCACCGGTGCTGTGGCATACTCCGATTCGTTCTTCCCCTTCCCCGACGGATTGGAGGTGTGCTGGCGGCAGCCGGCATCCGGGCCGTCCTGGCCTCTAGTGGGTCGGTTAATGACGAACTGGTGATCAAACGGGCTAAGGAGCTCGGCATGATACTCTTCCTCGGACCCGACGAGCTCATTCGTGGGTTCGCCTACCACTAAGGAGGTGCCAATTGGTTGATACCACTGTCGATTTGTCGTCAGACCCGGAGCGGCTTGAGATCAAGGTAGTACGCGGCACCGAAGATACACTCGGTGGCAAGAAGTGCCCGCATTGCGGCGCTTGGATGACGGCTGCGCAGGTCTACTACTACGATACCGAATCCGGCAAACCGGATTCGGAAGAAGGCAAGCAGCAAAGCTTTCTTGGCTATCTTTGTCCGCACCACGGCGCGGTCAATGAGTCGGGAGAGTCACTATTGCGGTAGCGTGAGGCCACCGACATCTCACCGCGGAGGTGAATAGTTGAGTGTAGAGAAACGCTGGTGGAACATCGATAACAGTTGCGTTCGGCACACGCAGGAGCCCTGCCCCAAGGGGTGTGGAAGCCACGTTGTCTATTATCGGTGGGGTTGAGCTGGATGGTACCGCAGTTGCGGCAATCCAGAATGTGACTTCGATGAGAAAGTGCCCTCGGACGATCCAAATCTTCCCCACCCCAAGAGCGACTTGGAAGAGTGGCTTAGCCAACACCCGGCGGCCCCAAGCCGCTCCAGACGTTGGTGGCAGTTCTGGAAACGCCCATAAGGCACTCCACACAATGCCCCGCGAGGTGAGCAATCACCTCCCGGGGCGTTTTTTTATTTGGCCCACAAGATAGTCAAAAGGATGGATATTAAGGTTAGCCAACCTAGCATGGTTAGTCTCAATGATAGATAGTCTATAAAGCTTCTACCGTGAAATGCGGGGTCCCCTTTGATTAGAAAATTCAAGAATTGTAGTTGTGTTTTACACTTGCGTGATAGCCACGAAGGATCGTCTTTATATTTACCCCATGAAAGATTGAGCAAATATGAATATATATGCAGAGCCAAACTAAGTGCAAAAAGTATCAGACTAAAGAAGATTAGCTTAGCCCATTGGCGCAAATCCTCCGGATTAGATAGTATCCAGTTTGCTAACACCGATAGCCCAAGCCCGCTCCCGACTAAATTGATATAATCAAGCGGATGCCTCCCCTGTGAGTCACCCATTCTTGATTAGGGTAACTAATAGACCCACGCCATAGCCGGTGGCGCCGGAAGGCGGATTCCAAGCTTCTAATTCGGCTGATTGCAGCGATGGCCCGGCGATATCTAGGTGAGCCCACGGCGTGGCTTCATTCACAAAGTAAGATAAGAAGGCGGCGCCGGAAGAAGCCCCCATTAGCCGACTGGGCTCGGAGATGTTGGCGATGTCCGCTACCTTGCTTTTAAGCTGTTCGCTGTGCAACTCGTCTAATGGCAGATACCAGATCTTTTCGCCGCTTAGTCGGCTTGCTTGCTCTAACTTTTTGGTAACTTCCGGATGCTTGCTGAATACGCCGGCGTATCTTTCCCCCAACGCGACGCGGCAGGCGCCGGTGAGGGTTGCCAGATCTATCATCAGTGCGGGGTTGAAGTTCTTTTCGGCGTAAGATAATGCATCGGCCAGGATAAGCCGGCCTTCAGCATCAGTGTTCCTGATCTCCACCGTCTTTCCAGAGTAAGATTTGATGATATCTGAGGGCTTGTAGGCCTCGCCGGAGATGAGATTTTCCGTTGCCGGAATGATGCCTATCACTTTCTTTTTCACGTCTAAAGCGGCTAGTGCTTTGAGTGTTCCCAGCACAGTAGCTCCACCGGCCATATCGGTATGCATTGTCTCGATACCGCCCCCCGTTTTAAGATTATATCCGCCGGAATCGAAGGTCAGACCCTTGCCGATCAGGATGATCGGTTTTTCTTTTTTCTCGGCGTGCAACTGGATGATGATAAATCTCGGCTCGTGAGCGCTGCCCCGATTGACCGCGGCCAGTAATCCCATACCCTCTGCTTCGATCCCTTTCTTGCTTAGAACTTGGCAGGTAACGTTGGGGTAAGTTTGCGCCAATTTGATCGCTTCGTTTGCTAGATCCTCCGGTTTCATATCCACTGGTGGGGCGGAGACCAAGTCGCGCGTGTAGTGGATGGCTTCCACGATCTTCGAGAGCTCCGCTACCTCTTTTTTGAAGGCGGCATCGAACTGGCCGATGACGGTTAGATTGTCGATCAGTTTCTTCTTTGCCTTATCTAATTCCTCACCGGTTTTATAGCGGGAATCTAAATAGTTCTTGAGCAGCAATCCCTCGATGATCTTTAGGGCGACGGGCGGGCGCAGGGTCTTTTCGATAAATAGGCCAACTAATTTTTCAGCTGGGTTACCCAATGCGGCCAGTGCCTTGGCGCCAGCGATCTTGGCTTGCTCGGGAGTGAGCTTCCCCTTTTCGCCCAAACCCACAAAGACCACCTTCTGGCCATCAATGAAATCGCTCACACTCTCCCCCATCTTCTCCTGGAAGTCCTCGTGAGCCAGGTGGGTCTTCAGCCTATCCGATACTACTGCTGGTAGCTCTGATAGCCGCTCCACCCCCTGAAAAACAGGGATGATCAGGATCTGCTGCTCCCCCGCCCCAGTTTTGAGAAATTTGATGTCTATCATCTGGGTTCCTCCCTATAGTTACCTCTTATGATATCACATGGTAGAATGGGCTATGGCAAAAGACGTTATCCTCAATCCACCGGCCTACTCTCTTGGCGAATTTACTCTGGACACCGCCTACACCTCGCGGGAGTTGTCCCAAGCGCGGGCGGATCTGGGCACCGAGATTGCTCGAGGGTTTAAGCTCAATATTCCCTTTCTTAGCGCAGCGATGCAGGCGGTGACCGGCCCCGAGTTGGCCACCGAGTTGGCTCGCTGCGGAGGGCTGGGGGTGATCTACTGCTCCCAACCTACGCCAAGCGAGGCGGAGATGGTGCGACAGGTAAAGATGGGAGCAGTGCGGGCCGAGGAGTACACCTACCCCTTTCAACCGCTATTAGATGGTCAGGGGCGCCTGAAAGTGGGCGCGGCAATCAATACCAAGGACTACGCCGAGCGGGTGCCGGCGCTAGTGGAGGCCGGGGTGGATATTTTATTTGTTGATTCCTCGCACGGTAACACCGAGTATCAGAAAGAAACCATTGAATTTGTTAAGCAACACTATCCCGAGCTCCCGATCGTGGGCGGCAATATCATCAATGTGGATGGGGTGAACCGCTTAGTAGCGGCGGGGGCTGATGGCGTGAAAGTCGGAATGGGTATTGGTAGCATCTGTATTACCACGGATGTGAAGGCTACCGGCAAGGGGCAGGCCAGCGCAGTAATGGAGTGTGTGGCGGCCCGAAACCAACTTCCCAAATATATTCCGGTAACTGCCGACGGTGGCATCGAAACTGCCCGGGAGATGTGTATCGCACTCGCTTTAGGGGCAGATGCGGTCATGCTAGGGAAATACTTTGCCCGATTTGAAGAAGCGCCGGGCGGCAAACTCTCCCGAGCAGATTTCCTCAATATATTTCCGCAGATGGGAAATAAGTTGGACCCCGCTATTGAATACTTAAAGGAGTACTGGGGTGAAGGTAGCTTAAGGGCGCGTATCCATCGGGAGGCCCAGTACCGCTACGGCCAAAACGAGTTCGCCGAAGGAGTCGATGGTTATACCGAATATGCCGGGCCGCTAAAGGAAAATCTAAGCCGAACCATGACCAAGCTTATCAAATCAATGCATGATGCGGGAGCCAACTCCGTTTCCGAGTTGCACGAAAGAGCCGTGGTGCGATTGGCCTCGGCGCGCTCAATGAGTGAGGCCCATGCTCACGACCTGATCTCTTACCGAAAAGCTAGCTTATTTTAGTAGAGCTTTTAACGATCTCCCATTTGATCGGGGCTCCCACTAACGGAAAGTGCTCGCGCACTTTCTTTTCTAAATAGCGCAGGTAGGAAAAGTGGATTTCCTCTGGGTAGTTTACCTTTAAGGTGATGGTCGGCGGATTAATCCTTTTCATACTGGAGAAATAGATCCGGGGAAGCTTCCGCGGTCCCCGGGGCGGCTTGGCCATAATCGCGTTCCCGATAATTTGATTCAGTTGTTTGCCCGGAATCTTAGTGTTAAGCGAGCTCCAGACGGTTTTAATGGTTTCGGTTACCCGGTCGGCTCGCTGGCCGGTTAACGCTGAAACATACACCTGGGGCGCCCAGGGGGCAAAGACGAATTTTTGGTTTAGATAACGTTCATACTCGGCCATTAGTTTATCGTTTTTCTCCACGGCGTCCCATTTGTTGATCACCAGGATCAGGCCTTTGTATTCTTCTAAGATCATCTGAGCTACTTTCATGTCCTGCCCGAGTACACCCTCGTCGGCCTCCATCAGCAATAGGGCGATATCCACGTTCTGGAGGGCCCGAAGAGCCCTTAAGGAGCTGAAATACTCTATCCCTCGCTCGATCTTTCCCGGGCGCCGCAGACCAGCGGTATCGGTTAACTCAATATCCACCTCACCTTCCGGGATGACGGCGGTGACGGCGTCACGGGTAGTACCTGGCAGGTTGTGCACGATCGAACGCGGGGAGCCGATCAACTTATTGAACAGGGTGGACTTGCCGACGTTGGGCCGCCCCAGCACTGATACGCGTACCACTGGTTTGGCATCTTTGGCCGACTTAGCAGCGCGGCTGATTTTGCGGATCTTTTTTAGTTTCTTGACCAATTCATCTAATACATCACCGATCCCCCGCCCCTGGATGGCAGAGACCAGTTGGGGTTCTCCCAGACCCAAACTGTGAAATTCGTAGATCAGATGGTCGTATTTGGTGCCCTCGGCTTTATTAACGACTAAGATCACTGGCTTGCTCAATTTACGGATCAGCGCTGCTGCAGCCTTATCCTCGATCTGGAGCCCCTCACGCGCGTCTACCAAAAAGATCAGTAGGTCGGCTGTATCGATGGCCAGCCGGGTCTGGGCCATAATGTCCTTCTCTAAGTCGCTGTGCGTATCGGAGTCGAGGCCGGCGGTATCAGCCACGGTGAACTCCGTTTTGCCCCACAAGACGTTACCAAACAACACGTCCCTGGTTGTTCCCGGGATATCCGACAAGATAGCCTGCCGGTGCCCCACCAGACGATTGAATAGCGTGGACTTGCCAACGTTGGGCCGGCCCACTATGGCGACCAGGTATTTATTGGGCGTATTCATAATCACATTATAGCGGCTCGATCCAGGTGTAAGCCCGAAGCGCCCAATCCAGTAACTTTTTTCCTTCGGTGAAGCGCTCGGGACTGTTAAGAAGCACAGCGATCACGGTTTGACCGCTGCTGCCCTTGGCGGCCGCGACCAGAGAGGCCCCCGCTTCCTCGGTAGTGCCGGTTTTTACTCCAATTACATTAAGATATTTACCGACTAACTTGTTGGTGTTCTCTAAATTATGCTTGAACTTGCCGGTGGTATCCGTAACGGTAGTTTTTTGAATGCCAACCATCGAGCGAAAGACATCGTTTTTCATGGCATAGACTGTGAGCGTGGCCAGCTCTCGAGCGGTAGAAAAATGAGCATCGTTATCCGCGCCGTAGGTGTTAGTGAAGTGAGTGTTGGTTAACCCTAACTCAACCGCCTGCCGGTCCATAGCGTCCACGAACCGCTCGACGCTGCCGAAGGTCCCTTCCGCCAGAGCGTAAGCCGCGTCGTTAGCAGAATCGATCAGCATTCCCTTCATTAGGTTTTCGATGGTCATCATTTCATTTTCCAGTAGGTGCATCTGGGAGCCACCGACCTTAGCGGCCTCGCCGGATACCCGCACCACCTCCTGCAGATCGGATTTATAATGAAGCACCACGATAGCGGTCATGATCTTGGTGATGCTGGCGATGGCTAGCCGCTCGTCGGGGTTCTTGGCAAACAGGATCTTGCCGGTGCCGGCGTCCATCACTATGGCGGAGGTAGCGCCGATCTCTGGATCCTTATATAAGGGATTCCTCACTGGCTCCGGTTGTAATGTAGCAGTCAATGTCCGCAATGGGTTTTTGCTCGAATCACTGATCGAACTAATCAAACCATCCTTGATATTATTCAAGGAGCCGGTAAAGAAATTTAGCACAATTAAGAAGAGGGCAATGGTTTTCATACTATTCTGTCATTCTGAACGAAGTGAAGAATCTAGGCGATAGCCGTTCTGGTTAACCGGAACTAGATCCTTCGACTCGCTTTGCTCACTCAGGATGACACCGAGGTGTCACTTTTTTGAGAGATATACCCAGCTCTTTCAGTTGGTCGGGATAGGCCGCTCGCGGCGCACCCATCATTGGATCCCGAGCGCGTTCAGTCTTAGGAAAAGCGATCACTTCGCGGATGTTCGGTTCGTTAGCTAAGAGCATCACCAGGCGGTCTAACCCCGGGGCGATGCCGCCATGTGGCGGCGCGCCATATTTGAACGCTTCTAACATATGGCCGAACTTATCCTGGATCTCCCGATCGGATAGCCCCAGAATGGAAAATATCTTGGACTGTAACTTAGGATCGTGGATCCTAATACTGCCGCTGCCTACTTCGTAACCGTTCAGGACGATGTCATAGGCAGCACTGGTGACCGAGTAGGGATCCTTGTCCAGTTTCTTAATGTCCTTTGGTTTGGGCGCGGTAAAGGGATGGTGAGCCGGCTCGATCTTGCCGGTTTTTTCATTCTTTTCGAACAGCGGAAAATCTATTACCCAAGCAAAAGCCAGCTCATTAGGATCTTTCTTATCTTTGCGCAGATCCGGCTTATCCGACTTGTATTTCTTGACCACTTCGTTATAGGTCAGGCGGGGCCAAGGTGTGGCGGTAATGCGCTTATCCGGAAATAGTTTTTTTACCATCGAGGTAAACAGCTCCTCGGTCAACGCCAGAATGTCTTCCTCTTCGACGAAGGACATCTCCAGGTCCAATTGAGTGAACTCCATCTGCCGGTCACCTCGGCTGTCCTCATCTCGCATACACCGCGCGATCTGGTAGTACTTATCTATTCCCCCCACCATCAGCAACTGCTTATACTGCTGGGGGCTCTGGGGCAGAGCGTAGAACTTACCTGGGTACACCCGTGAAGGAACTAAATAGTCCCGGGCGCCCTCGGGAGTGGCAGCAGTTAGGATCGGGGTTTCTACTTCAATGAATCCCCGATCGTCCAAAAATTTGTGAATATAACTAATAACCCGGTGGCGCAGGATAAGGTTATTCTTCAATCGTTCGTGGCGCAGGTCAAGGTAGCGGTATTTTAACCGAAGCTCTTCATCTGTTGCCTTTTCTTTATCGATCTCGAACGGCGGCGTCTCCGCCGTGTTGATGATCTGCAATTTTTCGGCTACCACCTCGATCTTGCCAGTGGCGATTTTGGGGTTGTGGTACTTCTCTCCCCGCTCGACCACCAAACCCTCGATCTCTACCACATATTCTGGCCCAATGTCCTTGGTAAGGTGGGCCTTAGCATCGTTGAAAACTACTTGAATGATCCCGGATACATCCCTAAGGTCCACGAACACGATCTGCCCCATATTGCGAATGCTGTGGACCCAGCCCTTGAGCGTAATGGTCTTACCGATTTGTTTCGTTGCTTCCAGCGCTAAAGTTCTCTTCATCAGCTGTTTTTACTTTTTTATCATAACATATCTGCAAGAAAACCGCCCCAGGAGCGGTTGATTATCCTCATCCCCACTTATTTTCCGATCATCATCTTAGCCAGCGAGTTGAAGACGTTCTGCAAGATCGGCACTAGCCCGGGGAATAGCACGATCACCAACACAAACCACATCCAGTTCCGCTTGATCAAATTCCACAGAAACGCGGCCAAAGCTAAGATGATAATGACCGAAACGATCCACTGATATTTCTCCGGGAAGATCCCCACGAATTGATTGTAGATATTGAAGATCCGCTCAAAAAAGCCAGTGGTGGCCTGCTCAGTCACCTTATTGGCAATGGTGTTAGTAAGAGTGTTGCCCATACCACTAACATTCTACCACTATTTGCCTGCCCGCTATCGCGGTACGCGGCCAGGGGCCATCGCAGCCTTGAACTTTTCCACCATCTCTACTGGGGTGGGATCGATACCTAATTCTAAAGCGAGCCAATAAGATACCCAATCCATCAACATCAGGGTACCGAGGGTTTTTTCGTATTTATTGGTGCCGGGCATCTCGACAGTCTTACTCTCGATCCCCTTCTCGCGCAGGACTTCGGCTAACACCTCCATCCGGCGATTAATGCGGGAATTATCGGCTAAATCCCTTAGCAGCAGGGCAAAGTAGCCAACTCCTTGAGTATTACTGAAGCCGACCATCTCATTGTGGTTCATCTCGGGCAGCACATTCCAAAAGCAGGGAGTTTTACTGTTCTCGTTGATCTTTATTTTGGCAATGCGGGCAACCGGCCAGTAGCTGTCGGAGGTATAGATAAGGGGGATGCGGCCAGGAAGCAGTTGGGCGATCTGTTTGCCTTGTTGTTCTAGCTCCATCTTTGATAGTGATTCAGCGGCCGCCAGTAGCATCTCCTTGTCAGATGTCGCCAACACGCCAGCGGAAACTAACAACTGGGTTAGAATTGCGATGATGTAACCGGATGACATCCGCGGCTGGAAGTTGTCAGACTCTCTTGTCAGCAACACCAGTGGCAAACTGTGCTCGCGGGCAAATTTGGCTAGCTTACCGCCAGACGCCACCGCTACTACCCGGGCTCCCTGTTCATACGCCAACTCCACGGCAGAGAGGGTTTCCTCCGTGTTTCCGGAAAAGGAGATGGCGATGACCAAAGTTTGGGCGGATACCTTTTTGGGCAGGTCATAGCTACGATGAACACAAGTTGGGACTATGATGTGCCCTCCAAATAAATTAAAAACGATATCTGGGGCCAGAGCGCTCCCACCGATACCGACGACGATCACCTCGGCTACGTCGCGAGATAGTTTAACCTCTTTAGCCAAGTCCAATCCCCGAGCGAACTGCTTCGGGTAATTAACGATCATAGAATGCATATCAGACGGGTCTTGAATGCTCATTTGGCTAACCTCCTTACTAGTTTTATCTCTTTGCTGCGGCTATCAATATCAACTTTTGACTCGCCAGTATAAGGGGTTTCCATAATAAATGGCAGGTGCTTAAGCCGAGTGGTATGGAACAGGTTAATAAAACCCTGGCGGCCGATATATCCTTTGCCGATCAATTCGTGGCGGTCTTTTTTCGAACCCAGATCGAACTTGGTATCGTTAGCGTGAATAAACTTAAGATGTTTGAGACCAATTCGCTGATCGAACTCCCGTAGGAGCGCTCGGATGTCCTTGGGCGTGCGCACATCTATCCCCGATACGAATAGGTGGCAGGTATCAAGGCAGAAACCGAATCTGGCTTTGTGCTTCAGGCCTCGCCAGATCTGTCCCAACTCCTTGATGGTGTCTCCGATCCGGTTACCGGCGCCGGCGTCGTTCTCAATGATCAGTTGAACCGGCCACTTCTCATCGGTCAGCTCCGCTAAGCGGTTTAATGTTTCGGTGGCAAGCCGGACCCCTTCTCCGTTACTGTGTTTATTGCTGCCACAGTGAAAGTTATAGCCAGTGGCGCCGATCCGGTACGCGACTTTCATCTCTTCCTTCATTTTCTTCAAACTAAAACCGCGCAAAGTTGCTTTGTGGCTGGCGGGATTGGGTAGGTAGGCCGAGTGGACCAGTACCTGCCTAACCGGCGAGATTTTCCACCTCTCCTTGAATCTGGCCGCCGCCGCGTCGCTTAATTCCGGGGTATGCCAAACCTGCGGCGAGCCAACGAATATCTGCATCACCGTGCAGCCGATCGCCTCGGCCTCCGCAAAAGCCCGATACAGCCCCCCGGCACTGGAGACATGATAGCCAAACAGCATACCCGTATTATACCGGCTGGCCGTCACTTGGTTTTGAAGAGAAACCAGTTTTTCTTGTCGAAGTGATAGAGCACGTAGGTTCCGGTAAGGCGCTTGCCAGACAGC
>Ga0315282_10007396_pt1 | contig 18048 bp, 17 predicted proteins | sample YL17G07_20_MG_FD_203693 | JGI IMG/M metagenome (GOLD analysis project Ga0315282, IMG submission 203693) | Sediment microbial communities from Yellowstone Lake, YNP, Wyoming, USA - YL17G07_20 | ecosystem: Environmental > Aquatic > Freshwater > Lake > Sediment | place: USA: Wyoming | collected...
AAGTACGAGGATTTTTCTAGTAAATACTCGAAGTTGGAGAGCGAACTTCAAAGCGCCCTGTTTGAGAGGGAAATCTTGAAGAGAATGTGTCAGCCTTTGGAGAACCGTAAGCTCAAGACGGTGGCTGAGCGGAAACGCTAGGTGAAAAGGGTGTGTTGAAACGGGTTTTGAGGGCCTCTGTTTCTTTCTTGTTGGTTCTTGCTTTGGCGGGTCTGTTTTCGCATGGTGTTTTCGTTGTTCGTGGAGCTGATGAGGCTTCAACGAGTGTTGGAGATGCGGATGTTGCGGTTCGCCGGGCTTTCAACGCTACTTTGGATGCTGAGAGGGCTGGGGCAAACGTTTCTGGTTTGATTTTGAGGCTGAATGAGGCTGGAGGGATTCTGACGGAAGCTGAAATCGCGCTTGGAAATGGGAATTCAAGCGAAGCTGCCAGCAAGGCTGTCCAGTGCATTGGAATTGCTGAAAGTGTTAAGGGCGACGCTGATGTTTTGAAGGCGTCGGCTTTGGATGAGGCACGGACGGTTTTTTGGGCGTCTCTCAGTTTTTCTGTGGTGGGCATTGCCGTGTTTGTCGTTGTTTTGGCGCTTGTTTGGCGCTGGTTCAAGGGCGGCTATGCCAGGAGGATGTTGGGTATGAAGCCTGAGGTGGCGCATGATGAAGCTTGAAGACTGCAAGGTTGTTTTTGCTGCTGTAGGGTTGATTGGCGTTTTGATTCTTGCTTCGCCAACGCTGGGCTTGGTGCTGCATTTGCCGGGAGGTGAAAAGTTTTCGGAGCTTTGGGTTTTGGGTCCGAGGCATAAGGCTGAAGACTACCCGTTCAACGTTACTGCTGGCGTGAATTACTTGGTTTATGTTGGGGTTGGCAATCATATGGGTTCTTCAACGTATTATGTTGTGTATGTGAAGTTTAGGAACGAGACTGAGCCTTTGCCTAACATGACAACTGGGGCGCCGAGTGTTCTTGCGCCTTTGTATGAGTATCGTGTGTTCCTTGAGGACAATAGCAGCAGCGAGGTTCCTTTGACTTTTTCGTTTTCTAACGTCTCTTCGGTCGGTGGCCAATCCACCGTTGGAAATCTTACAATAAATGGTGTTCCTTTTGGTGTCGATAAGTCTGTTTCATGGGATGCGGTAAACAGCGGTTATTTTTATCAGCTTTTCATGGAACTTTGGATTTACAATCCGGCGTCAGATGGGTTCAGTTTTCATAATCGTTTCGTCAGCCGTTGGCTTAACATGACAGCTTCTGTTTGACATGTGGTTTATTGTTCTAGAAGTTTTCTCTATTATTGTTTAAATTCGGCGATACGAGTGCTAGATTTAACTGAAAGGAGAAGACTTCGTGGATTACTCTCGTGTCTTGGTGCTGATTGCTGCTCTGAACGAAGAGGAAGGCATAGGGCAGACCTTGTCTGAGCTGAAGAAGACGTTAGATAGGCCTACCCTTCTGGTTGTAGATGGCAACAGCACGGACAAGACAGTGGAGATTGCGAGGGTAATGGGAGCCGAGGTGTTGGTTCAGAGGGGAAGGGGGAAAGGAAATGCCATCGGACAAGCAATTATGCACGTGAATGACGGTGTTAAGTATGTGGCTTTCATAGATGCTGACTTCACTTACCCTTCAGGATATTTGCCTGAGATGATCAGGATTTTGGAAGAAAATCCAAGTGTGGGTATGGTGTGTGGGAACCGCTTTAAAGATGAACTGAATCTGGGAAAGCTACATGACATACTCTATTTTGGGAATAGGCTGCTTGCTTTCACGCATAACTTCTTGAATGGAGTAGAACTCGATGACCCGTTGACGGGTTTGAGGGTTGTGCGTTGGGAGATACTGAGAGGTTGGAAGCCTAAGTCTAGAGGTTTTGACATTGAGGTTGAGCTTAATCATCAGGTCGAAAGAAAAGGTTACGGCATTGTGGAAATGCCAATAGAATATCGGCGTAGACTTGGAGAGAAAAAACTGAAGCTTAGACACGGATTAACAATTCTAAGCAGAATACTAAGCGAAAGCCTACAGTCACGTGCATAGATGTTGAAGAATAGATTGGTCTACGTAAAACTTTTGAGCTGAGGTCGAAAACTATTGAGACTTTTTTTCTTGGTTTTGGCTAGGGACGAGAAGCACGTTGATGAGAAAATTCAAGAGTTGAAAGGTTTAGGAGTGCCTTATTTGATTGTATGTGGCAAAAATATTAACCATCCTAATGTCTTGTATCGGAAACCAGAAGGAAAATATGATGCCATAAATTTTGGTTTCAAATTTATTCCAAAGGATGTCGATGTTGTGGTTCTCAATGATGTGGACACAAAAATAAGGAATTTTGAAGCTGCATTGCGGTTGTTTCGTTTTAAGGATGTTGCCCTTGTTTTTGTGAAGGTGTCGGTTAAAGAGGGTCCTCAAGAGCTTTTCTATAGTTTTCTTGATCGCATAAGGCGCAAGTTGCTGATAGCTGCTAGTGGAGAGTTAATGCTGATTAAGTATAACGTGCTGAGAAGGATTATTCCAATAAAGCCTTGTAAGGCGGAGGATAGTTACATGCTTCTCAAAGCTTTAGAGCTCAAAAATAAGGCTATCTTCTGTGAAGAATGTTGTGTAGAGACGGAAAGAACCAGAATCGACCAACAAGAGGAAGGTTATAAAAGAAGAACCGTTTCAGGTATATATCAAGCTTTAGCTTATACGAAGCCACCGCTTGGGGTTAAGTTGTTTTATATGATTTTGCCTTTTGTGTCTCCTTTGTTGCTGATTTCTGGAAGAAAAGGTTATTTCTGGATGAAAGGTATCCTGCTTGGCTTTTTAGATTACTTACGCGGCGACATATCAGGGGTTTGGGCACCAATTTAAACAATGGAGATTCTGTTCAACTACATTTGGAAGTTCAAAAATGCCCAAAGAGAATACTCTAAATAACTATAAGGAAGCGCTAATCGCCTTTAATCCTACATTTGCATTCTACAAAGCTGTTGTTGTAGAAGAAATCCTGAAAGAAATCCAGCCAATTTCCATATATCTTGTGGGAAGTTTTGGGCGTAATGAGGGTTCATTCTATTTATCTGACGAAGGTCTCACTCCACTGCGCGATTATGATATATTAATTGTTGTAAACGCCTCTGTCAAAAGCGATGTTATTGAAAAAATAAGGAGGAGCATACACAAAAGGCTCGGATTGCCTGACCCTTATTCAAGGGCTTTTAAATTCAAAGGTTTTACTGTTTGGATAACGCAAGCAACATTGAAGGACATTACTGTATTACCCCTGTTGAAATTCTATGAATTAAAGGAAGCTTCTAAGATTCTCTGGGGGAAGGACGTAAGAGACTACATTCACATAAAATTTGAAGATTTATCTGCATATAATGGCGTTCTTATTCTCCTCAGCAAAGTTGAAGGTTTACTCGGGCTTTTAAATATCAAAGGATTAAGGAAAGAAGATGCGAAAAAAAATATTGACTTTGTCTATGAATGTATGAAGACATATGCGGAGATGGGCACGTGTTTAAGTTTGCTTAGCAAAGTATATGAGCCAAGTTTTTTGCGGAGATGCACTCGGCTTTCTAAGAGTTTTGATGTTTTGTTTCCTGAGCTAAGACAAATGAATAATGCCTTGCCATCGCTAATGGTTACCTATGCTTACAGAAGACTTCTGATCGAAAATAGTTCGTTGGTTAGTTTGGATCTTGGAAGGCTTCTGATTGAAACTCTAAAAGATTCAAAAATTATGGTTTGGTATTATTTACGCAAGGCCTATGGAGTTAATATTGTCTGGTCACCTACATATGCTCAAGTGTTCGACGATTACATTAAGAAGTTGAATACAAAAGTTTTAGAAGATCTATTCGATTATTTTATGAAGCAAAAGATAGGCATTCGCTCAAAAATCATTAGGCAATTAGCAGTAAGACTCTATCTGCGATATATTTTGTTCAAGTTTTTCATTGCAGCGCGTAAAAGAGGTTACCAGATAAAACTGCGCGTTCTATTTATGCGCAATGGAAACATCATGATGAAATTATGGCTGGTAGGTTTCACGCTACTAGAAAGTGTTAAAGAAGATTTTAGAATCGATGCAAGTGCACTCTATGTAGCGGCGGGCAGGCTCTGTGAAGTACTAGATTCTAGTCACATACAGACATGTTTGTCAAAAGAGAATCTTGAATCAAAGTTCTCGTGTCTGCAGAAAATGACTTTAGATATTCTGGATGTTGCTGATAGAACTTTTCACCGAAAAGATTGATAGTAGAAGTTGAAAACATGAAAAAGGTAGTTTTGATATGGCTTGACGCCTTTTCTGATCGTTATCTTTCCCCTGATTTATGTCCTTTTTTGTGGGATTTGAGTAGAAATTGTTTCTTTTCTAGGATTTCGCCATTGTTTGCGTATGTAGGTATAAAGCATTGTTTTGAGTTAGGTGTTCCAATAAATACACATAAGATTTGGAACGATCACGTATTTACTGGTTTTCATATTGGAAACAATGTACAGCATGCATTATTTCGGGGTTTGCTGCGTTTTGTGGATAAGGCTTCTTTTAGTGATGGGTTGAATAAAATTTTGCGGTATGCACTTTTTAAAGTAAGTAAAGTTGAGTATGGAACTCCTCATTTAATTCCGGCAAATCTGATAGATTTCTTTCCTGTGCCGAAGAAAAGTTGTGAAAGTAAAGATTTGTATGAAGTATTAAGAGAGCATGGTGTTAAATATTTGAGAAAGGAGCCTAAGCTTAACCGCAGTGAGTCTGCGATAATTAGAAGCATACCTAAATTACTAGAGGCTTATGATGCTCTTTTCTTTAAGTTAAATTCATTAGATAGATTGGGGCATGAGTATGGTCCATTGTCAGATGCTGTAAAACAGCGCGTTAGTTTCTTTGATGATATGTTAAAGAAACTTGTTGGAACATTAGATAAGGATGCGGTTTTGATAGTAATGTCTGATCACGGCATGATTCCTGTTTTGCGCAGTTTTGATATAACTGGTTTTCTTGACCGTAAGGGGTTTGAATATGGTCACCATTATATCTCGTTTGTAGGAGCAACTTATGTTTCTTTCTGGTTCATAAACGAAAAATACAGAGATGCAATTGTGAATAAGTTAGATAAACTGGAAGTGGGAAGATTCCTTACTTTCGACGATAAAGTGAGACTTGGCTTAGACAATATAGGCAAGGAGTATGGTGAAGAAATATTTGTTTCCGAGGAACACAATGTTTTCTTTCCAGAATTTTATCACGTGAGGAAACCTCCGAAGGGAATACATGGTTACGCGTTTGGCAAGTATGATATGCCCATTTTCTTGATGTATGGCGATGTATCAATTAGCTCAAAGAAGTCTAAGATAGACTTCATCGATGTGATGCCAACGGTTTTGCGACTATTAGATTTGCCAATTCCATCATCTGTCGAAGCTAAATCTCTAGTATGATACTGCTCAGAACTTTTAAGCAGAAATGTGAGGCGACAAAGAATTTGCTAGTTTGCATAATTTCGCAAGAATTTCCTCCCTATACTCATTATGGAGGAATAGGTTCTGCTTGTTCTGATCTTGTGTCCAGTCTTTCCAAGGAAAGTGTGAAAGTTAATGTTATATGCGGAGGAATCGGGTTTTCAAAGGCAAAATTAAATGACAATGTAACAGTCGTCACGGTGCCTAGCAATTCTCATGCGCCTAGGCTTTCTTTTACGATGAGTGTTGCAAGAAGAGCATCAGTCGTTCTCTCTTTAGTAGAGAGAGCTGATGTTGTTCATTTTTTTAGTTCTGTTGGTTCGCTTACTGGCTGGATAAAAGAGAAAACAGGGAAGCCTGTGGTGAGTAGCCTTCATAGTGTCCCTTTCCGAAACTTAAGAAGTTTTCTTTCCTCACCTTTCTCAAGTTGGACCTTAAGCGATGTTGCATCCGATTTATTGGAATATCCTCTGAGTCACATTTTTGTGAAAAAAACGTTACGTGACTCTGATCATATTATCGTTCCATCTTTTCATACACTTGAGGATGTACTGGCATCTTATAATTTACCACTTGATAAGTTCTCAGTTATTCCGAATGGTGTTGACTTCAATATGTCATTCTTTCAATCTTCATCTAATTCAAAAGAAAGAGATGAATCAGATTCTATTTGTTACTGTGGAAGACTGACATGGGTTAAAGGAGTTACATTCCTCATTAAAGCTTTTTCCATCCTTGCTAAAAATGTCGGTGATGTGAATTTGAAAATCATCGGAGGTGGACCTATGGGCAGGCATCTAAAGAGAATTGTATCTGATGCTAGCATGGGTAATAATGTTCACTTTTTAGGCAATGTTTCCAGGGAAAAGGCTATTCAAGAGATGCGCAACTCAAGTTTCTTTGTTCTTCCCAGCCTTAACGAGAATGGTCCTGTGGTTGCTTACGAAGCAATGGCTTTGGGAAAACCTGTCGTTGCCTTTGATTTTCCTTTCGCCCGAGAATTCATTAGTAATAACCATAATGGCTTGCTCGCCAAACCTTTCGATGTGAAGGATCTTTCCGATAGGATGTTAACTTTGCTCACTGCCAAAGATATCGCCACGAATCTTGGCAAAAATGCGTATACGTACGCAAAAGAGAAGCACAATTGGTCCACTAACGTAGAGAAGTATATGAGTATATACAATAAACTTGCTGAATTGCAGTGAAATTTGCGGAACGGTTTTTAAGTTGAACAAATCTACGATTTTGAAGCTAATACTAATAGTTGCAATAATAATTCTAATTGGCAACGCCATAGCAATATCCAGAGACTATCAAGATAGCTGGATTCTTGAAGGATTAGAAATTCCCTTCATCTTATTTATAGTAACTTACGCGTTAGCCTTCTTCTCTGAAAAGAGTGTGTTATCGCTGGTCGCGCTTGCCGTGATAGGACGAGCCGTATTTCTCCTGATTCCAAATTTGAAATATGTTTGGTTTCAAGGAACAGCGATTGATCAGTTTCGGCAATATAGTTTGGCCAGCTATCTTTATAACGGAGGTCATATCGCAAATCAAGGGCCAGTTTCTATCCTTTTCTACAGTGATACGCCATTTATTCATATCAGTTTCGCCATATTTTCGATCATCACTGACGTGCCAGTTGTCGATTCAGTCAAGTACTTACCTGTTTTTTTGTCTTCACTTTATCCATTATTAACCTATATAATAGTGAAAAACCTGAAGTTCTCAGATGATACAACTATATTGAAATACGCCCTATTCATTTCATCGTTGCCGCAGACCGCACTAAGTTATATCGTCACCGGGAGCCAGTTTGGAGTATTATTAATCCTTTTGATTTTGACCAGTTTGGTGATGCTACTGCAGAAAAACGACCGGAGTCATTGGTTTGTCTTGATACTTTTTGTATTGGTTCTGCCAATGACACATTCTATTTCTTCTTTGGTACTCGCTGCACTTCTTTTGGTTGTCATTTTGTTCCAGAGAATCTCTTATTTTCGCCTGAAACCGCATTTACGATTCGGAATGGTAATGATAACGATATTGACATGTGTAGCATGGCTTATGTTTTCAGCAAAGTTGGCGTTTGCACAGATCTTGCAGATAGTTTTTTTGAGGATCCCAACGGGTACGACCTCATCGTTAGAATCAATACCCTCTCGGTTTTTTGAGCTACTTCGCATTGACATTTTTGGCGCTCTAAGAACAGCTCTGGTGTATTATGGTGCTGACCTCTTTCTCCTGTTTCTGGCACTAAGCGGTTTGGTTGTCCTCGTGAAAATGCGGAAACGGCTAAACAGCATTCAGCGTTTTTTTCTTCTGTTTACTAGTTTGATGCTTGGGCTTTTGCCAATCGGGTTTCTGCTAAGAGCGGGCCCCTTCAGGCTATTGTACTATGCAAGCCTCTTTTTTCCAATTCTCTCTGCGATACTCGTTGAGCGTATACGGAAAAAGAGTCGTTGGATGCCTGCGATCTTATTCGGATTACTGATATCCTTAGTTACTATACAACTTTACCCATGTCAGCCGCTTATGCCGTCAGCCAACGTTGTATCAAAGGACTTACCTCCGAATGAATCCATTGGTGAGGTAAATGAGGTAAATACTATCTATCAGAGGCGGATGATAGAATTCGCTCAGCGTTACGTTGACGGTCCAATCGCATGTGATCTAGTTACACAAGTTCAAATAGAAAGTTTGACAGATTTCAATTTTTCTCTTGCCTATCTTACACCTTACTATCCCCTTGACAAGAACCAGCCAGAGATAAAATATGATTATTTCTTAGTTCACCTTCCTGGGATCAGTGGAAAGTTCAGTGAACCGGCTGAATTGCGAACGAGAGATCTAATACTTAAGACCATATACAATTCGAGTATTGTTTACACGAATGGCGAGTCATATATACTTCGCCCATAAACCATTGTGCACATGCAACTGAAATCTGCTTGCTTTAAGTGTTTAGTGCGCACAAAAAGCCAAGAACTTTGTGAGAAAGACGAAGATGACAATTAGGAGCTCCTGGTCACTATTCGACGTAGAGCGTTCAAAATGTCTAGCCAGTCTTATTCCGTCCACTCCTTCAACGGCTTACGCTCTTGATTTGGGTTGCGGCCTAGGATTGATGACCGAAATAGTTGGGAAAAAAGGGTATACGTATGTCGGACTTGACATTTCGAAGAATGCTCTTCTAAAAGCCCATGAATCAAATAGCACAGATTATGTTCATTTTCTGCAAGGTGATGTTGACTCTTTACCTCTCAAACGTCTCTTCAAGCTTGTGATAGCGCTCGAAATCATTGAACACCTACAAGATCCTCGTAATCTGCTTGTTGCGATTAACAAAGTCCTACTTGACAATGGTTACCTAGTGATTTCCACACCTAATAGAGTTTCGTTAGAAGGATTCAAAGGAAAAATGGAAGAGATTATACTCAAGAAAAGATGGAATGCGTGGAACATGGAACACAAGTACATATTCTCTTCGTTCGAGTTTCTATCTCTTTTTGATGAGAATTTTTCACTGATACAAGTTCTGGGTTACTATTTTCTGCCCAAGATTGCATCAGAAAGATTTGAGCAAAAATGGTGGTTTGGAAGGCATCTAAGGTTCTTGAACACACATCAATGGCCTCTTAGTTTTCTTGGTTTCCAGACTATTGCGCTCCTAAAGAAGGTCAGAGTGAATTAGGATATTGTTCGCACGCGTGTTTCACTAATATTAAGAAAGCGCGCATGTTACTTGCTCAGTGATGTGTACGTCTTCACAAAAAGGAAGGATTTAATGAATCCAAAAGTTAGTGTGATAATCCCCACCAAGAACAGGGCTCACTATGTCTCTTTCGCAATCAAGAGTGTTCTAGATCAGACATTCAAAGATTTTGAACTCATAGTTTGTGATGCAGCCTCAACTGATAATACTGAGGAAGTTGTAGGCAAGTTTGATGATGAAAGGATTCGCTATATTCGTGAAGACATAGATAGGGGAGTTTCTGCATCTAGAAACATTGGAATAAGAAACTCTAAGGGTACATTCGTTGCTTTTTTGGATGATGATGATCTATGGATGCCAAGCAAACTTGAAAAGCAGCTAGATCTGATCGAAAAGAGACCTTCTGTTGGCGTAGTCACTACTGGTTTTTGGGAGGTCAACCAGCGTGGCAACATACTAAGATTCAAAATTCCGTCAGTTAAAGGGAAAATCTTTCCAGCAATATTACGGAAGAACTATGTGGGAAACTGTTCGATGGTTTTAGCTAGAAAAGAGTGCTTGGAGAAAGTAGGTATGTTCGATGAAAACCTTCATGCTGCAGAAGATTATGACCTCTGGATAAGGCTTGCCAAGTACTACGAGTTTGAATATGTTAAAGAATACCTAGTATTGGGTAGAATTCATGAAATAAGCATTAGCACTGATCGACAGAGGGTTCTAAGAGCTACTAAACTGTTGCACAAGAAATACTCAAGAGAATTGATGAGATTACCTGATCGCCGAAAAATCCTAGGAGCTTGGCACTATAATCTAGGGGTGCTTTACTGTGGATGTGGAAACGCAGGCCAAGGAAGAAAAGAATTTGTGAAAGCAGTTGCTAACGATCCGTTTTCCATTCGATATCATGGCATGTTATTTGTGTCTTTTCTTGGATCAAGCGTATCTAATTTACTTCTAAGAAGCCCTTAATAGTACAACACCCGTATGATCATCGATTGTGATTCTTGAAATCATTCCGCCGTCTGCAGTCCTAAATGTATTTTGCAGATCAATAGAGTAAGGCATATCGGTTGGATTGACTAAAACTTTTACATTGCTAAAGTCCCGGGCATAGACATGAGTTCCTGCTACGACATAATAATCATTGATTGGCGCGCCGATGTTAATGTCAAATAATGGCTGAATAACTTGGCTAGTGAAACTCATATCTGCAGTAGATAAGGCAAGAAAGTTTTGGTTAGTTTTTATTCCTAAAAGGGTTGAAGCAAAAGCGTATGTCAGCATCTGTTCTTTAGTACTGTTATTTGGAAGCTGATCCAGCATAACAGCAGCTCCGAATATTCTGTTTAGGTTCTGTTTGAGAAAGTTGTCTTGGACAAAAATGAGAAAATTGAGACTGTCAAGCCATTCTGCTTCGCTCATCCAAACTCCATTATGCCAGAGAAACTCGCTACCAAACCCATCCATAGGCGAACCATTCAGAAACTCCATATAATCGTTATATCTTCGCCAAAACCTATAACCTTCCATTATTCCATTGCACAACAATATCTTGGAACCGATAGCGTTCTTAATTTCCCTGTGAATTTGAATAAGAGCTTGTCCAACCTCTTCGTTAGTCCAAAAAGTCCCTGTCCTCGGATTTGTTGGTTGAGTCGAAGCAGTCCAGAAAATCTCGTTAGCCCAAGCATACAAACTGTTATCAGCCATAACACCGTCAAACCCATATTGATCAATATTCTCTTTAACCCAATTTGCCACCCATTTCTGATACTGTTCATTACCAATGTCAACAAGATAATGATCAGGATAATTCGTATCATAAACCAACTGCCCATTTACATCTTTCAAAAGCCAATTTCCATCTAAGGCCTTTTGCCATTCAACACTCTGATAAGAAATAGCTTTTATACAGCGATAAAGCAACGCTTTGAAATCTGGTCTTATTTGACGAGCTTGTTGTATTTTTTGGGCGTCCCAGCTCCAAGCTTGACACATATCAAAAAGGCTGACAAGCGTCGTTGCATCCATTTTTTTTAGGATGTCATCGGGTGCATAGCGTTTTAAAGCAAGGGTTTGTGTCGTATAGATAATTGTTCCATAGGAGTTTATGCTTTCGCTTGTTTGCGCTCCTTGAACTGTGGTTAAAAAAACAACAACTAGTAAACTGTATGCCAGTAGTACGCGTATCCTCATATAAGGTCTATTGTATATTCTGTCATACGATATAATAAACCTTTTTGACCTTTAGGACATCGATAGCATGCTTCAATAAACATGCAAAAAAGATACGAAAATGAAATATAAAAACAAAGTAACTCCAAAGGCAATTTGGTTATCAATAAAATATGAGTCATCCACATCCTGAAACCCAATTTCGGCAGTAGCACGATACTTTCAAATAAGGTAACGATTTATCACAAATAATTGTCACAGAAAATTAAGGAAAAGAAAACAAATGCTATCCTATCTTTCTCAAGTTGGTCATCTCATCAAGTTCAGCTTAAACAGTCCAACGATGAGACTTGAAAAAGGCATGCTGATAATATCTATCGATGTTGACGTAGGTAACAAAGAATTAGGGGTAATCAATAAGCATAAGGATAGTAGAGACGTCAACAGGTATTTTAGCGAATATTCAATTGGAGTTATTGAGGAATTGGCTTTACCAATGTTTTTAAGTCTTCTTGAAAGATTCGAGATTCCAGTAACTTTTGCCATTAGGGGGCAATGGTTAGAAGTTCCAAATTCCACACTAGATTGTCTTTTGGGATCGTCAATCAAGCATGATATTGGCGGACATGGGTACTATCATCGAAGGTTCAAGCATTTGTCTCGGGAAGAAGCTGATTTTGAATTGGCAAAGATTCATGTGGCAATGAATAGATCTTATCTTACTCCAGTGAGTTTTGTCTTTCCTGGCAACAGTATTGCATATTTAGATTTACTCACAAAGTATGGGTTTAAATGCTATAGAGAACATGGGGGATTTTTGAAGGATGGTTTGTATATCCGTCGTCACTGCCAATTATGGGATGTTCATCCAAGTCTTTATGTTGATCGCTACTCGAACTTTCTAGTTGTAAGAAAAATTCTTGATTTATGCTCTAGCAGAAAACTTCCTTTCCACATATGGTTTCACCTTTGGAACTTCGGAAATACAAAAAACTCAATACAAAATTGCTTGAAGAATTTATTCTTTCCATTTCTGCAATACGCAAGACACCAAACCGAGGACGGAAGATTGACTTTTGAAACTATGGCCTCAGCAATTCGCATAATGGAAACCAAAGCTGATCTTATTCATACTTCCAACAGTTATGGGGAAAACAATGGAAAGCAAAGGTTATAAATTCTTTCTAGATGCTGAAATTTGCCGAGAAAAGATGAAACCCAGAGAGTCAATTTCACTTGAACACCAAAAGGGAAACGTATGTTCGTAGAGGAATTAAGAAATAATAGTGAATGGGAGAACTTCCTGCAAACTTCTCCAGATGGAACATTCTATCATAGTCTAAAATGGAAAGAAGTAATTCAAAGATCATTCCCTCATTCCCCTCTCTATCTGACATTGAGAGACGAAAATGGGCGGCTTCTTGGGATATGTCCAGGGTTCATTACCGATCTAATGCGTATGAAAGTCTATAATTCAATACCATATTCAGACTATGGAGGCCCATTGGTAAAGGAACCCTGCATCGAGAAGGCTTCTTTGTCTTTACAAATTTTTCTTCAAAGATTTTGCCTTAAGAAGGGCATAACATATGCTAAAATTTGTTTTATGGATGGCAAATTGGCGCAATTTTTCAAATCACCATTAAGCTATGAGGATAAAAGTTCGGGTATTATGGAGATTGACCTCAAGACTACGCCATCAGATTTCATATGGAACAAAATATTTTCCAAAAATCTACGACACAATATAAGACGCCTTGAACGAGATGGTTTTCAAGCTCAAGAAGCTCAAACAAAATCTGATTTAAGAGATTTCTACAGTCTATACTACAAGAACATGAAATACATTGGTGGTTCGCTTTATTCCTATGAATTCATGGAGAATATTTGGAAAACACTTTATCCTGATAACCTTCGCATCTGGCTCGTTGGAAAAGAAAAGAGAATTGGGGGAATTGTTGTCTTCAAATACCGACAAAAAGCATATTGGGCTTATGCAGGAATCGACAGGAGTCAAAGTTATTCACCATATTCGGTGGTCCCTTATCTGATTTGGAAAGAGATTAAGAAAGCGGAAGAGGAAGGCTACAGGTGTGTATCTTTGGGAGCAACATCAAGCGATTCGAGGAATCCAAAGCATCTTCAAAAAGTGAGTCTAGGTGGTTCATTTTATCAACAGAAAGTATTGTGGCATCCTTTTGGTTTCACAGGGCATGTTCTACTTCAAACCAGAGCTAACGTTATTTCCTTTTGGAAAACTTTCAGGAACTTTCTGCCACATAATCTAAAACATTTTTTGGAAAGTAAACTTTCAAAATTTTGACTTCAGAACTTTGCTATGAAAAACAAGATGTTCACTATTCAAAAATTTTCATTCAAAACCTCTTTTAAGCCATACCCCGCGGAAAGTGTCATATGTCTAAAGTCTTAATGTAAATTGTGACCAATCCCAAGTATCTGGTTGTATAATACTGATCGGTGAGTGAAGTGAAGGTTTCGATTTGTGTTGTTTCAGATCCTAATAAACTGCATCAAATCGAGGGTATGTGGAATACGTTAATAAACGGATACTGCAAAAATCCGTTCCTCCTGAGTGGATTCATCAAGCAATTTATGGAGTTCAATCATTCAATGGGATGGACTCAATTTGTTTTAGTTATTTCAGTCGATAACAACATCGTAGGCTTATCTCCCTTGAAGATGAAGAGAAAGTTTGGAGTTCGATTCGTTAAGTTTCTACCCAACGCATGGTTTTCTCCAGATTTCATAAGTAATGATCAGTACCGAGAAATCTGCCTAGCGTACACTCTTGATTTCTTATTCAAGACCTTACGATGCCAATTTGTCGATGTTGTTCTACCATTCGATTCCCCTAATCTGCAAATTATTAAGCAAAAGTGTAAAACCAACAAAATTCATTTTTACACAAAACAAGAGATGGGGCACCGTATTCTTCCCGTCAGATGTACTTGGACTGAATTCGAAACATTTAAAGGACGAAATTTCAGGGAGCGATTCAAGAGGACAAAACGAAAGTTGGATCGCCTTGGTACATGGAGAATCACGCGGACTGAAAATGGAAAAAAAGAATTTGACATCATCAAGAAAATTCTTGATATTGAGAACATGAGTTGGAAAGAGGAGTGGCGAGTTCGTACAAGGAAAAAAGATACAGATCTTTTAATGATCTTGGCTGGTTCGCAGCATATGGTCGAAATTGAACCATGTTTCAAATGGGAGGTGTGGTTCCTAGAACTTAATAACCAAGCATTAGCTTATACTCTGAATATCCAATATAAAGAGGTATCCTATTGTGTAAAAACATCTTATGACAAACGTTATAAAAGATTATATCCAGGTATTTACATCATCAACGCAGCCATTCGCGAAATTTTCAATGAACGCCAAATTAGAAAAATCGATTTTCTCACAGATCTTCCTTTCATGGAAACTTGGACTTCTTTATGCTCACCTAGAGTCAGAATCGTGATGTCGCGTAGCAGTGTCCTGACATCTATAGCAAAGGTTGTTCTTTCAAGTAACCCCTTTAAAGGAATTCTGACTATATTGTCTAAGAGGACACCATTGATAGCTGATTTTATCAGCTTATAAATCAGGCTTAAATGTATTCTTGTGAGAATCATTAAGCTATATGTGTATTCAATGTAATTTTCTTGCTATGATTACTGAAGCAAGACTAGACAAAACTTGTATGGTGTAATAAGTAGTAATAATAAATAAATTATAAATTCAAGTATGATTGATTAAAGCCATAAAAAGTTAAGGAAAGAAAATCATATTGAAAAAGAGAACTTGTGCAAGTTCGATACTAGTGCTATTATTCATAAGCATGTTAGCTATTTCTTGGAAATTTTCAGTGAGAGGTGATTCAAGTTCAATTTACATCAGACCTGACGGATCTGTAGACCCACCTAACACGCCTATTCAGCATGTAGGAGATCGGTACACTTTCATGAGCAACATCTCTGGTTTCATTTTTGTGCAGAGAGACAATATTTTCATAGACGGAAACAGTTGCTGGCTTCAAGGGAATGGAGTTGGCTATGGATTCGACTTGACTAGTCGAAGTAATGTAACCATAACTAATTGCACGATCACAAGTTTTTGGGTTGGCGTTCATGTGTATTTTTCCTCCGATGTGTTTCTGTTGAACAATCATGTCAGGTCAAATTTGAATGATGGGCTTCAAATCATTGTCTCTAACGGGAGTTATATGCATGACAATTATTTTACACATAACGGAGGTTGCGCTATCTGGCTGGGCTGGTCGACTGAGAACAATGTCTCAGGAAATTTTGTGACAGACAATAATGCTGGTGTTATGATAACTGATTCATCTGCCGTTATGAAGAATAATAGCATCAGTGGAAACAGTTATAACTTTGGCGTTGATGGGGGGCAACTCTCGCATTTCATAATTGACGTAGACACATCGAACACTGTTAACAACAAGCCTATCTACTATTGGGTGAACAAACAAGACATGGAGATACCGTCTGACGCTGGGTACGTCGCGGTTATTAACTCAACCAACATAACTGTTAAAAACATCACTTTGGCAAACAACTATAACGGCATTTTATCCTGTTTCGCTTCCAACTTAACGATACAAAATGTTTCATTGTTCTATAACTATTATGGTATCGTCTTCTTTAAGTCGTCGAACAATAATATTACAAGTTGTGATACAGAAACTGGGTATTGCGGTATATTGCTTGAAGGCTCTTCCAATAACAGCATTACGAGAAGCAGAATTGTCAATAATCAATATGGTTTCAAGATTGTAAGATCATCAGACAACCAAATATATCATAACAATTTTCTCAATAATGTAAAACAAGCCTACACAGATGCCGAAACTATAAGCGCTTGGGATGATGGCTATCCCAATGGTGGAAATCATTGGAGCGACTACAAAGGTGTAGATTTGAATAGTGGGCCTTATCAGAACATTACTGGTAGTGATGAAATAGGAGATACACCTTACCCCATTAATGCAGATAATAAAGATAATTATCCATTAATGGAACCGTGGAGCCCACCTGAAGACAAGACAGCACCAACAATTGAAACTCCATCCTACACACCCAGCGGAGACGTTCCACTAAATCAAGAAGTAACTGTCACCGTCAATGTGACGGATACAGAGAGTAGAGTAAAAAACGTAACGCTATCATACAGGCTAGGCAACATCACGTCTTGGACTAGTCTTCCAATGAGCTACAACACAACAACTGGCCTATATGAGACTATAATTCCTGATCAGCTAAATGCAACATCAGTGTCCTTTAAGATAACTGCTTTCGACAACGCAGGAAACATGGCAACAAAAGACAACGCAGGAAAATACTACGTCTACAACGTGATTCCCGAACAGTTTACGCTAATAGCCTTGCTATCGCTCATGATCACCTTAACTCTGATTATTGTATACGCAAAAAAGAAGTCGGTTGGCACAAAATCCCCGTCTGCGCCGGTCAGAAAATGCGCGTAGCGCGCGCTTCAGGAACTAGAGAAGGCAGGCATCATAAACAGCTCGGTATACAGCCAGAATGACGAGCCAATACAAACGTGGAAGACATAAGCGATTAAGAAGACTTGGTAGCGAACAGAGCAAAAAACCACAGAAACTTCAAGCTTCATCACATACTCCAAATCACCAAAGCAGACGCAGCAAAATAGGAGGACACAAAGTGCGGATAGAAATCGGGTTTGCACAAGCACTCTTCATCATAATGCTCACACTGGGCACTATAGCTCTAGTAGCCTCTACTATATTCACATCAACGATACTGGCCTTCATAGGACTAGGCCTAGCCTTCTGGGGAGCAATCCTCCTCTACATCAGGCCTGAAAAATACACAAAAAAAGTCCTCCTAGAAGCAGCACTATCACCTTCACCAACGACACTAAATAAGATGATACAAGAATTCTCTTACAAAGGAGACGTAACATACTTGCCACCAAAGTACTTCGCAGACCCAGAAACCACCAAGATATACATATCAAAACATAAGGACACAAGCCTGCCGACACCAGAACAAATCCAAAAATACGAAAACCAACCCGTAGCAAGAACCCCACAAGGCATGCTACTCACACCGCCAGGCATTCAGCTGTCAAAACTGCTCGAAAAATCACTCGGAACAAGCTTCATCAGAACAGACCTCAAAAACCTACAGCAGAATCTCCCAAAACTCTTCATTGAAAACTTGGAAATCGCCGAAAACCTGGAGATACAAGCAGAAGACGACATGACCAAAAGCACCACAATCTACGCAAAAATAACCAAGCCGTTCTACGCAGACACGTTCAAAGAAGCAGAAGAACCTTCACAACTAACTGGCTCAATAGGCGGTCCAATCTGCAGCGCCATCGCCATCGCCATAACCAAGGCCACAGGCAAACCCGTAAGAATAATGAACCTAAAGAGTTCCGAAGACGGTAACACTATAGAAGCCAGCTACGAAATCATAGAGGAATAGCACAATGAGTTTTCCACTGTCATTCTGGGACATAAGCCTATGGCTAGCAGTCACAGCCATAGTCCTGCTCATAACATCAGAACTCATCTCACCATACTACGGAAAAACAAACCTACTCATCAACAAGAAAAGACTACGAAACGTAGCAATAATTGTCTCAACACTCTTCCTCATAACAGTGGCAATAAGAATAGCTACCATCA
>Ga0315282_10007397_pt1 | contig 18040 bp, 22 predicted proteins | sample YL17G07_20_MG_FD_203693 | JGI IMG/M metagenome (GOLD analysis project Ga0315282, IMG submission 203693) | Sediment microbial communities from Yellowstone Lake, YNP, Wyoming, USA - YL17G07_20 | ecosystem: Environmental > Aquatic > Freshwater > Lake > Sediment | place: USA: Wyoming | collected...
CATCTCTTCACCTCACATAAAAAGCTTCAGCGCTACATAACCGCAGAGCATCAGGATTAGACTGTGTTTCAGTCCAGCGTTTATTGTTCCTTCGCCCATTTTTCCAGCGACAAGCCCGCCGAAGAAGGCTTGTATGGCCGTCATGTGGAAGAATATGCGTGACATTTCCTCCGCCGATATCACAGCTGTTCCCAGCATCGGCAAGCCTTCTATGCTCACGAAGAAGGACTTGAAGAGCAGTGTGATGGTGAATAGGAACACGAAAAAAGCCACGTAGATGATTGCGATGTATGGTCTTGTTTGCGCGTGGCGTTCCTTGTTAAGCAGAAGCGTGGTCTGTATGAACTTGCCCATGGGGTCAAAGACTTTTTCCACATGTCCTCCAGAACGGCTTGCCTCAATAATCATCGGAACAGTTCTCTGCACGAGCACCGTGTTAACCCGTCTTCCCAACGCCAAAAGAGCCTCCTCAAAACTCATCCCCCACGAAATCTGCGCAGTCATCTTCTTCAACTCAGCCGTGAGTGGTCCGTAGTCTCTCTTTGCAGCTTCCTCCAAAGCCTGCGGCAAAGTCATGCCGGTCTCTTGAGCCTGAACAATGCTTCTGAAAAGATCCGGCAGGTGCTCATCTACGGCTTTCCTCCACCTGTAATCAACATAATTCAAGATTGCCGGAGGAGAAACAGCGACTATTATGGCGAAGAAAACAAACTCGTCGAACGTTCTGGTTCCTCTGAAAATGACGTAAGCAAACAGAATCATGGCCGCTGCTAACGAAACCGAGGCAACCCACGCAATCTTCTTCACTTTTCTCTCTACTTTCGGCATCCTATTACCACTTCGGTGAAGCAGCGTCCAGAATTATCAAGAACACAATTGCCCCGATTGGCAGACCAATGTAAGTAAGCAATCCGAGCAGAAGGTCAGGGCTCAAGATGCCTAGACTGCCGCCGCCGAGCATTGCCATGACAGCGAGCATTATGACGAGGAGCAGTGGGCCTGTCAAGAGTATGCTGACGTAGAATTCAGACAACATGGAAAGTGTGTCTGAAAACTTGTGCAGGCTTATCCTCTTCAGTTTCATGTATTGCTTCGATTTCTCGCGCAGATACGCAGTCGAGTTTCCACCTGAATGTATCGTTGAAATGAATCCTTCGAGCATTTCCTTGAACCTTTCTGAAGGCGTGCGCTTTGACGCTTCCTCCAGCGCTGAGAGAATGTCTGAGCCGAACAGGTTCACGTCTCTGACTATGTTCTTTGCTTCAAAGGATACAGCCAGCGGCACACTGAGGTCTGAGAGCGAGTAGAAGACTTTTTCAGGAGAAACCCCCGCGCTTGTGAGGATCGACATGTACCCAGTTGTGAAGGGCAACTCGTCCTCAAGCGCTCTCTTGAGGGCGTCTGCTCGGTAGATGGGGTAGAAATAGAATCCAATGATTGAGAATGCAAACGCGAAGAGGCTTCCGCCGATGCCGAACATCAATGCTGGTAAGAGAGGAATCCCGAAGGCAAAGAACAGCAGGAGCGGAACGCAAGCCAGCACGCCAGAGGATATTAAGATGGTGGCGAAAACTGTTAGGCTAACGTACGCTTTGAAGTTCACTTTCAGCCCAGACCTCTGTAGCTTCAAATCCAAACCCTGAAAAAGCGGCATGATGCTTGCTGTCTTTTCTCCTATGAGCTGGTAAGCCGTAGACTGCGGGTTTTCAAACGCGAATCTTGCCGTTTCCTGCTGCGCATGCTTTCTTCGGGCTGTAACCTTTGTGGAAAGCAGTCTAGGCATTGACTTGATGCGGTTGCGAAGATCTCTGATTTTCTTGAGAGCCCAGTTGTTTTTCATTTCAGCCCCACTCTGGCCTTTTGGAAAACACGATTCGGGTTGGCATAGTACTCGCGTATCACGTTTGCAACGTCAGTGTACCGTCTGATGCCTTTCTGTGCCATCCATTCCAGCACCGTTTTCCTGTGATGAACCTCGCTGTTGACGTCTTCTTTGCTGATGTCCATTTTCTTCATGTGCCTTTCAAGAATGGCGCTATGGCCTGAGAAAGTGAAACTGTCTTCTCTTGGGTTCCAACAGAAAATCTCTCGGGTCAGTATGTTTTTTTTCTTTGCGTCAAGCCCCGTGACCTCTGCGGTTGTGCTTGCCTTTCTCGCCGGTCTTCCTTCGATTTCTGTTCTGGTCATGACCATTATGACGTCTGCCATCGCCACAAGTGAAGGAGGAATATTCATAGGCTCGGATTCCAGACGGTTTATGACTGCCTCAACAGACTCTGCATGTATCGTGCTCATTCCAAGGTGGCCCGTTGCCATCGCCTGGAACAGCGTGTATGCTTCCTCGCCTCGTACTTCGCCCACGATTATATAGTCCGGCCTTTGTCTGACCGCTGCCTTCAGCAAGTCGAACAAGGTTATTGAGCCGCTCTTCTTGTCTTCATGCCCAAATCCCAGTCTTACAACAGAGGGAATCCAGTTTTCATGGGGCAGGTTAAGCTCCTGCGTGTCTTCTACACTTACTACTTTCATCTCGGGTTTTATGAACATTGAAAGGCAGTTCAGCATGGTTGTTTTTCCAGACGCCACACCGCCTGCCACTATGACTGAAGCTCGGTTTTCTATGATGTACCACAGATACGCAGCCATTTCAGATGAAATCGTTTTGAAGGCGATCAGATCCGAAATGGTTAATGGGTCAACTTTGAAACGTCTTATGGTAAACGTTGAACCTCTTCGCGTAACCTCATTTCCATAGGTTAATTGTATTCGGCTGCCCTCTGGGAGTGATGCATCCAGTATCGGTGATGCAATGGAGATGTTCTTTCCCGCTAGATAGGCTAGGCGGATTATGAAGGAGTTGAGTTCTGTTTCGTCTTTGAACATGACATTGGTAGGCAGCGACTCGTACAGTCTGTGCCAAACGTAAATGGGTATGTTAACACCATCTGCAGATATGTCTTCGATCAGGTGGTCCTTCATCAACGGGTCAATCTTGCTGAAGCCTATGAAGTCTCTCACAACGTAATAGATGAGCTTGTCAACTGCTTCAGGCTGCACCTTTATGCGATACTTCTTGATTATGGCCTTGGTTTTGTCTTTCAGGTAGTTTTCTGCTTTCTCTCTGGTTTCTATGTCCCTCAGGTTGACATCCACTTCTTCCATCAAGAAGGTTTTGATTTCTTGCAGTCTTTTCTCTTCTTCTCTGTTGAGTGTGGGCTCTATGATCTCATAGAGTGTTTTCTGCGTTTCTGGGTCTTTGACTATGGCAGCGTAAACATAGGGTTCCTGTATAGCGTAGGCTTCTCTGAAGGCGGTTGGTTTTCCACCTGTTCTTATGATGACAGGTACTTCTGTCTGTTCTAGAGTTTCGAAAGTTTCTGGCTTTTGCTTCTTTACCGTTGATGTTGTCCTCCTCTGTTCAGAGAGTATAGTACTTTTCCAGCAGATATACTGTGTCGTGAGTCTTAATAAGGTATATGCACACACAATCTTTAGCATTATTAACATTGACCAACTTAAATAGAACGAACGACGCTGTACTCTATGGAGATGCAGATTGAGCACGGCGGATGCTCAGCGCGTTCGAAAACCCAAACTGCCCAAGAAGCGGATTCTTAAAAAACTCAGGAAGAGAAAGCCCAGCGTTTCGCGAGCCTTTGACGGCGGAAAAACATCCAAACCAAGGCAGGCGGCTCTAATGAAGGGAGTGAAGTTCTGCCCGAAATGCGGGTCAATCAACATTTTTTGGGCTTCTGGCCTGCCGCAACTATGGTCAATTTGGGAGTGCCGAAACTGCGGGTATCGGGGAGCGCTGATTCTTGAGGACAGCAAGTTGGCAGAGAAACTGCGAGACGATTACGCCAAAAAGAACGTTGAACGATAGGCCGTCTTATTCAAGCGTCGCGTGTCTGCGTTTCAAGTCCGCTTCAGTTCGCCCCAGCCGATGCATCAGCTCCACGATCAAGCTGTCTAAGAACACCATGCAGTTGTTTTCGAAGATGCTTCCAAGCGGAGTTAGAGGCTCACGCTCACCGATGATTTGCCTAGCCAAGTAGTCTTCTTCTTTCGGCAACCCTGCCTTCGTCCTTCCTTTAACAGTTACAACAAGGTCAGCCAGATGGCCTAATGGAGATTCTGGAAAAGACGTTATGGCAATGACTTTCGCGCCGATTTCTTTGGCGGCTGAGCTTGCGGTTAACACCATTTTTGTCGTACCTGTGCCCGAAATGGCTATCAGCAAATCACCTTTCTCCGCGGCTGGCGTTATAGTTTCACCCAGAAAATACACGTTAAATCCGAGATTCATTAAGCGCAACGCGAAGGATCTGGCGACGAATCCGCTTCTTCCCATCCCCACCGTGAAAATCTTCTCGTCTCTTGCCTTGAGCAGAAGCTCTATGAGTTTTTCAACCTCGTTCAGGTTGAGCTCTTCAATGGAAAGCTTGATGCATTCAACAATCTCGTCTGCCGCCGCTTTCAACCATTTCAAGCGTTCTGATCTCCCGAGAAATCAGTTACACGACTGGCAATATTAAAAGACTTGCGGTTTAAGACAGGCTTCTCAAAAGCTCATTCACAGTTGGGATTCTGAGGAACAGACGGGCATAAATCGCGATTACCAGAATTCCAAAGGTTATGGCTATCAGCACAACGTCTCCTCTGTGTATCTTGAGAGCGTAGAGATTCGTGCGCTTTTTCGTGGCGCCCCAAGCACGCGACTCCATCGCTTCAGCCAACTCGAGACTCCTGCGGATAGCACCTATAATTAACGGTATTAGAATCGGAATGTAGTTTCTTATTCTCTTGAGAAAGTTTCCGCGCTCAAGCTCAAGCCCCCTCGCCTTCTGCGCATCCATGATCGTTTGTGCTTCTTCAGCCAACACTGGAACAAAACGCACTGCAGTCGTGAAGGCAAACACAAATTCGTAGGGAACACGCGTCTGTTCCAGAGCCAACCCAAGGTGATCGGGCGAAGTGGTCAAGAAGAACACGGAGAAGGACTCGACGAGAACCATGAATCTCAGAGTCATAGCAACGGCGCTTTCCACGCTTGGTGCAGTGAACACGTAGGCGTCTCTGAAGAATGCTGCGCCTATGTTTGTCAAGAAGATTATCGTGGCAAGGAAAGCGGCTCCTCGCATTGAACGAAGCCACTCACGTTCAACGCTTGCCAAGAGAATAAATGGGATTTGTATAAGGAAAAGTATCACCAACGGCAATAGCTCAGAGAAAACTATGGTCACTGCAAAGATTGCACAAACGTAGACAAACTTCATTCTCGGGTCGAGATTATGAATGGGAGAAGAGACTTTTCTGAACTTGAGTCCGCTGAAAACGCTCATCTGGCTTTCTTCTCCAAAATTTTGAGCAATATTTCCCTTGCTTCATAGACGTCGATGACGTTCTTGGGCAATTCCATGTCGGGCATGTTTAGGAAGATTTGGGCTATCTGCGGGGGCACGATCGATGCTTTAGTCACAACATCCGTGTCTGTCAGCGTCTTTGTTGCTTCACCGTCTGCAATGATCTGTCCGTCTCGCATCAGCAAAACTCTGGGATTGCACTCAGCCACAAACTCGACGTCGTGCGTGACGATGATTACTGTTTTCCTCTGAGTTCTCATCTGCAGGATGAATTGGCGAAGCTTCTCTTTTTGCTGGTAGTCCTGCCCTATTGTTGGCTCGTCCAATATCAGTATTTTCGGGTTCCACGCCAGAACTGAAGCTAGGGCTACACGTTTTCTTTCCCCGCCGCTGAGCATGAATGGCGAGGTTTTCCTGTATTGGGTTAAGCCTAGAAGGTTTAGTGCCCAGGTCACCCGCTTTTTGATGACGGTTTCCTTGAATCCAAAGTTTCTCAGTGCGAAGGCTATTTCTTCTTCAACTGATTCGCTGAAAAGCTGGTGATCCGGGTTTTGAAAAACGAAGCCCACGTTTCTGGCGAGCGTTGCCACGCTGACTTTTGTTGTGTCAACATCGTCAACGAACACGGTTCCCTTTGTTGGTTTCAGCAGTCCATTGAACTGCTTGACAAGTGTTGTTTTTCCAGCGCCATTTTGCCCCATTATGGCTACAAATTCGCCGTTGTGAACTGTTAGCGAGATTCCTTTCAGGGCTTCTATGTCATTCGGATACGTGAAATAAACGTCTTTGACTACGATCATCTGTTTTTCGAGGCCTCCGTCAGCATGCGTGCCATTTCCTCAGAAGACAAGGGGACTGTGTTGCCAAGTTTCAGCCCGTCCTTCTTCAATATCTGGTAAAGCCGTGTGGCTTTCGGAATTCCAATCCCTATCAAACGGGCTTCTTCTGAGCACAGAATTTCATGCGGATCGCCGTCCATGACAACTTTTCCTTCATCCATCACTATAATGTGGTCTGCATATCTGGCTGTCAAGTCGAGCCTATGCTCAACCAACACCACCGTTATCCCAAGCTTTCTGTTCAAGTCGCGGATCACTTCGAAAATCTTTTTCGCGCTCAACGGGTCAAGAAATGAGGTTGGCTCGTCCAAGACCAATACTTCAGGCTGCATCGCCAAGACAGATGCAATTGCCACTCGCTGCTGTTGCCCACCTGAAAGCTCGCTCGGCGCTCTTTCTCTTAAATCGTATATTTCTGTGAGATTCAACGCCTCGTTGACTCTCTGGCGCATCTCTTCTCTGGGCACTCCGAGGTTCTCAAGTCCGAAGGCAACATCCTTTTCGACGGACAGGGCAAAAAGCTGGTTTTCGGGATTCTGAAACACTAGCCCAACATGCTTGGCTAGCTCATAAATCGGATGCTCTGAAACGTTCAGCCCTGAGACAACTGTTTCGCCTTTCATTTCGCCTTGATAAAAGTGCGGTATTAATCCGTTAAAGCATCGGCAGAGGGTTGTTTTTCCACAGCCGCTTGGACCGGTGATTAGTGTGAACTCGCCTTTTTCAACATCTATGGAAACATCTGCGATTGATGGTTTCGGGGCGCCTGGGTAAGTGTAGGTTACGTTTCTTGTTTCAATTACTCCCATGCGAGTGGGCCTGCCTAGTTTTAAGCGGGCTGCTGGCTCATTTAAGAGTAGCTACTTAATTATGGCTAGCCAATCTCTGCCTCAAAAGACGCAGGCAATACTTAAGCCCAGTTTCGATGTCCCCAGTGCCATTGACGCCAGCGGCTGTGGCATGTCCACCGCCCATGCCATGGAGGAACTCGCCCAGAGGCTTAGCGATGTCCTTGCCTAGGTGAAGTCCAGTTTTGGTGTAGAATTCCCGATTGGCCCGCATGCTGATCTCTATGCTTTCATTCTTCTGCCCAGCTACGACGGCAACATGCGCGCCCAAGTCGATTATGGCTCTGGCTGCTGAGGCTTGGTAGGCACTAACGTGGGAAAACGCAACTATCCACTCTCCGACCTTGAGAAGCTTCGCCCTTCTGCAAGCTTTCAGCCGAGCAACACGTTCAGAAAAATCCATCGGCAGGGCAAGCAATGGCAGTGTTTCTTGTGCGTTCACGCCGGCGTCGATGAGTTCTGCAATGTTTTTAAGTGTAGATGAGTTGGCTAGGACAAAATGGCGCGTGTCAAATGCTATGCCCAGGAACAATGCTTTTGCCTCATTTTGGCTTGGCTTAACGCCCATTTGTTTGTAGAAATTGTAGACTATTTCGCAGGTTGAGGAGGCTTCTTCGCTGGTCATGCAGATCCTGGCTGTCTGTTGCGTTTCTGGGTGGGCTGCGTGGTGATCAATCACTATGATTGGAACCTTGGAGGCCTTCACCTTTTCAGCCAAGCTGTCCAATTGCTGGATCGTGTTTGTGTCAAGCAGCACAATCGCATTTGCCTCATCGACCCTAGGTTCGTTTTTCATTTCTATAGGCAAATGATTGAGAAGGTGTTTTGAAAGTCGGCTTATTCCATGAGCTACTCCAATTTCAACTTCCAATTCTGGCCTCAAATACTTCAAGAGACCTGCAAATGCGTAGGCCGAACAGATTGCGTCAGGGTCTGCGTTGTGGTGGCACAGCAGAACAACCAGCTTGGCATTCAGCTCATCCAAAACTTGGGTTATGTCTGTGAACTGCACGCTAGCTCCCTCAAATACCTTTCAGCTGAGTTGAAAGCATACTTGACTGCTTCGTCTGCCAACTTCTGCACGTCATAGTCTCTCATTGATGATGATAAAACGATGTCCACGTCGATGGCGAGCTTGAGAGGTTTCGCGCCTTCAACCTCGGCGCATACGTTCAACGTCTCAACGTCTTTCGGGGAAACATTGGATAAAACGTATTTTCTTGCGTTCTCCTCTGCAATGGCGCACAATTCTTCAACCTGTTCACGGGTCAGTTCTGGTATACCCAACTCTTCCACAAATTTTCACCTAAACAAACTACGGTTGAGGGGAAGGTGAAACTGGATTCAAGTCTTGTTGAAGCTTGGTCTGCAGGTCCTTCAGCTGACCGCGCAGGCGCTCCTCTTGTTTGGCCAAGATTGACGTTCGAGTGCTGAGCAGTTCTTTTCGCTCAGCCAACTCTGTGCTTATCTTGCCCTTTTCAGTTCTTATCAGAAGCGAACCCGTTGCTTTGTATATGACCGCATCGTCGGTAAGTTTCTGCAATTCGCCTGATGCTTGGTCAATTTCTGTCATTTCTAGCTCTACCTGCTGTTTCTGCGCCAGAACCGATTGAAGGGTTTGTTGAAGCTGCTGAAGCCTGAGCAAGCGTTCTTGGACCTGCGGCGGAAGATTCGAAATGTCTTCGCTCACGTCATATTCCTTCCATTCTGCACAGGAACTAGGCTGAGCTATTAATTAAGCATTTTCTACCATCATACAGCATTCCAGTTTCATGGTGTATCGAGGCATGGGTGTGCAGCTTGTGCTTCTACGACTTCCAAGACGCTGATTGTCGAATTCATCCATCTTAGATAAGCGTTAAGAGCTGCGCGCAAGGCAACTGTGTCTTTCGCTGTGATTTTCAAAACCAAGAATGAACCGTCTTTCTGCAAAACTGCCTCAGATCGTGTTGTAGCCGCCTTCTTGGTCTCCGGCTCCAAAGCTCTGAAAACCGTTTCCAAGCGCTTCTTTGAAGCGAATCTCAAACGTACATTGGCTGCCGCCCTCATTGCTTTGGCTCCCTAACGAAACCTGATACATTGGTTATGGTTGATTTGGACACAATCTCTTGCTCTCGAATCAAAGGACACGGCAATTCCTTTGGAACATAAACCGCATTTCTTCTATGTCAAATGAAAGGTTGTCAAAAAGTGAGGGGCAGGCTTTTTACTGGGTTTCTTCCTGAGTTTCTTCTTCTGCCTTCAAGATTTCCTCAACAGGTGCGCCTTTGGCCACACGTTTCGCCACTATCCCAAGCTTTGTGGTTGGGGTGTACGCGCCCCCTGTGAATGTGAATCCGCATTTTCTGCATTTCCACACGCCAACACTTTCTCTTTTCACTCTTCGAAATCCGCATTGTGGACATATGTGAGGGGTTCTAAGTTCAGTGAGCACTTTGATGTACCTTTTTCTGACTGTGACTCCGTAGCGGGTTCCCAGCCCTCTCGTGGGACCCACTTTCTTGGTTCTCTTCCCCATGCTCCGTTCACCAGCCTAGTTTCTTGCGCAGTTGCTTGGCTTTTTCTTTTGCTGTTTTCGCCGCTTCCTGTATCTGCTCGGGCGTGAAGTATCCGCTGCCACCCTTCTGGATTGCGCATATGTTACCGTCATCATCAATTGCCATTGAAATCCTCGCATCCATGACCTGTTCTTCTTCCAGCCACGGGTCAACAACAAGCTTGTTGCCTATTTTTGCGAAAGTAACCGTTATGGGATGTTTCTTCACCGGGAGCTGAGTGTAGCCCGAGGTAAGTTTCACTTCACCCTCTTCGATTTGGTACTTGCTCATTTTCGTGTTGAGCAACGCAGCCGTGGCAGCGAGTGCTGAGGCGTCTATCAGGTTTCCGTCGTGATTGAGCACGTAAACGTCCACGAAGATAACGAACACTTTCTTTCCGGGTTCTATGCAAAGTTTTTCGGTGTCGATGGCTTTTGATTCTCTTATTCCTCTGTCAACGATTCTGGCGAGTTCTATGGAGTTCTCGTCTGGCGGTCCCGGCTCGAATGTCGGTGAAGCCAAGGGGACAAGTTCAGCATTTACTGTTAAGACGCCCTCGTTGGGAGTGTCTGAGAACGGTTCCCCGAGCTCGACTTTTGTACCTGCCAAGACTTCGGTTTTTCCCAAGAGCACTCTTGCTGACCCTTCTGCACGTTCGATTATTCCCTGCTCAATGGTTATTTCGCGGTAGTCTGTCAGTTCTCTTCCGTCAAGGCGTTTTCCCTTTTCGATTAACTGTGCTATCTGTTTCTGTTTTACCTTAGTGATTACTGATGACATTACTCTTCAACCTCCTTCACATCTATGTACTTGGCTTTCAACGACTCTTTCTGAATCGCAGAGATTTTCTTGCACCCCCCGATTGCCAAGCTCACAGCCTGCTCGAACTCCTCAAGTGTGAGTATTCCGTCCATCTGCAACAATGTCACCGCGTTCAAGTTCGGCATCAGGGCTAAGGGGACGTCAGCTGAACCCAACTTGTCTTCCTCATCCATCAAGTCCAACACTACAGTGTCTTCGACTTTTCCAGCTGCACACGCGACTACAATGTCTCGCATGGGGATGCCTGCGTCTGCAATGGCAAGAGCTGCGGCTGTTATGCTTGCGCATCTTGTTCCGCCGTCCGCCTGCAGAACTTCAACAAAGACATCCAGCGCTGTTCGAGGGTAGTATTCCATAAAGATTGACGGTTCAAGAGATTCCCTGATAACTTTCGAGAGTTCGACTTCTCTCCTTGAGGGAGCTGGGGATTTTCGTTCTTGAACCGAGAAGGGCGCCATGTGGTAGCGGCATCTCAAAAGCATTCGATCCTGAAGTGACAAGTGCTTTGGATGTACTTCTCTTGGCCCGTACGCCGCTGCCAGAATCTTGTTCTTTCCCTGTTCAATATATGCTGACCCATCAGCGTTTGACAATACGCCTACGTCAATTTTGATCGGTCTCAGCTCGTCTGGTTTTCTTCCATCCAGTCTTACACCTTTCTTGTCGATTAATTTTTCTGGTTTATCATTCATTCTTGTTTTCCTCCATTTTCGCTTTTTCTTCCTTAAGCATTTGGGTTACGCGATCGGTTAACCCACTTGTGTGGGATTCTTCATCGATTTTGTGAATGGCCATTACGGCCAACTGTTCACTTTCAAGGGTTTTACCCGTGATCAATATGACTCCGTTTAGTCCGAGGATAATGTTGCATCCTGTTTCCTGTTTTATCATCGATATCATTGAGCCTTTTCTTCCTATTACGCGCGGAATCTTTGTCGGGGTGATTCTGAGTATTTGGCCACGTGTTATCTTTCCAAGCCCGGGTTCTCCGACAGTCAGTTGTGGGTCGTGTGTTCTGTCGTAGGAGGCGACTTTCGCGACGATTAAGTCTCCCATGTCAAGGACCTGTGACAAGTCATCTTTCTGCGGTCTGAACGGCCTACTCAGTACGTCTCCTGCTCTCAGGATAGCTGGATAAGGCGCGTTTATGTCAACCGTCCAGCCGTTGAATCCGACTTCCGCAACCGTTCCTATCACTATGTCCCCTGCTTTAGGGATGTAAAAGGCTTTGAGTGCCACGACACTGACTTTCTTGTTTTCTGTTTCCACAAGTCCGAGGCGTGAAGCGTAGATTTTCTCGTTTTCCTTGTAGGTGTTTTCTCCAGCAACATATTCACCTTCGGCAATCAAGTCTCCGGGTGTTACAATCTGTCTTGTTTCAAAAAATATTGGCATATTTTCACACCTAACCGTCATATGTTAAACATTCAACTATGAGATTATTTTCGCTTCTCCATTTCCTTTCGTTGTATCGCCTAGCTTTTCTAGGAATGGGGCATATAAACCTGCTGGCATTTCCACCACGCCATGCCATGAGCCGTCTGCGCGCCATTCTTCGTGTTTTATCGTTCCGAGCCCTTTTATCGTTCCGTATGCTTTTGCAGAGTATTGAGCTGGCACCGTGACGGCCACGGATACCTGTTCCATTTTAAGAGGCAGGATGGTTCGTAAGAGTTTGATTATGTCTTTTGCCTGTTCTTCAACTGGTTTGAAAGGGTCTATTGAATAGTGGATTTGCTCCATGGCGTTTTCTATTCTTAATGGTGGGTGCGGAAGGTTTGTCTTAGGGTCGACGCATTGCCTTGTTATGAAGTCAACAATCTGCTTTCTCTTTTCGTCGACCATTTTTCTGCGCTGTTCAGTTGTGAGCTGCAGCGTTCCTGCCTTCAGAATTGTTTCTGCAATTTTGAGCGAGTCTATCGTGCCGAAGGCTTTGCGCAGGCTTTCTTCCGAGACTTTTGTGCCTTTGCTTGCGTCTGAATATATGGTCTCGCTGACCAGAACTTCGGTTATAGCGGCCAATTTTCGCATTCGGTAGTCTAGGGCTTTTTCCGGTTTAACAAGGATTTCGAAGTGGTCGCTGCCTTTTGTGATGCGCGCAGTAGTGTATTTTTCACCCATCCCCGCTTCACTTGCCCGCGCCTAACTCTTTGACATAAGCTTCGATTTCGCTGTCGCTCATCGTTTCCATTTTCTTTGTTTCGGAAGGAATGACGGTTATCTTCATTCTGGGCGGTAACTGTCTTGCTTCTAGGGCTTTTGCCAGGCATTTTACGGCGAGTTTCTTGGTTTCTTCTAGATTCATGTTTTCCTTGTATTCCTCTTTCAGTATGCCTGCTACCGTCTCTCTTCCTGCGCCCTGTGCTGTAGCTTTGAATCCTCTGTATGTTCCGCTGGGGTGGGTTCCGAATACGCGGGTTCCAGTCTTGTCAACTCCGGCGAAGATTATCGAGACTCCGAATGGTCTTACGCCTGCGTGTTGCGTGTAGAGCTGCTTGATGTCGCATATCCTTTTGGTTATCACTTCCACATCTACCGGTTCGTCATAGGTTAGCCTGTTGCTCTGGGCGTACACTCTTGCTTGGTCTATGAGTATGCGCGCGTCTGAACTCAGGCCGACTATGGCTGCGGCGACGTGCTCATCAATTTTGAAAATCTTCCATGAATATTCTTCCTCTTCGAGAGGCTCAACATTTTCTTCCGCTCCTATAACTACTCCTTCCGAACATCTTATTCCTAAGATTGTGGCTCCACGGTTAACGAGCTCCATCGCGTACTCGACTTGGAACAGCCGTCCATCTGGCGAGAAAACCGTTATAGCACGATCGTATGCTCCTGGTGCCGCAAATACTGACATTCATTCCACTCTCACAGTATCATCTAATCTTTTGCATGTTTCATATGACAACTTGACTAAAAACCTTTTCCTATTAATTATCGCTTTTAGTTTAGGTCTTTACTTGCGTTTTCGGTCGATCTTCAAAGCTGCAAAAGTCGTACCAATTACTATCACAGTAAAAGGAGCTAAAGCAGCTTCTAACATAAGAGAACTTCAAGATGCATTTTACAGATCAGTTATTTCAGGAGTTTGAGAAGTCTCTCAGTTCAAGAAAAAAGAGGCAAGACTGAAAGAAAGTACACAGAAATACGCACCATGGGTAGTGCGTAAGATTACTGAAGCTTTCACTTATGGAGGTTAAGTACTTAAGGGGGCTAAGCTTTCATTCATTAATATATTTTTGACAATAAATCATATATATTGACAAAAGTATATTAATTGCTATGGGACCAGAATCGCCAGTGCCACAGAAAGTAGTTGAGTATGTCGCAAGACATGAAACCATTTCAGTAGAAGAAATGATGCAAGGACTTGATGTTTCCCGAACAACCGCAAAAAATTATCTAAGCCGCCTCGCAAAAATGGACGCCGTCAAGAGAATCGGAAGAGGATTATATCAAGTAGGAAAAGGACCAACAGCCACAGTGGAGCTATCTCCAGAACTGTCACTGATTGCTAAATATCTCAAACAACGCTTTCCAATGGCGCAATTCACCGTATGGTCTATAAACATGTTAGCCGACTACGCACACTACGCGGTAGGCAGAGATTTAATCATTCTCGAAACAGACAAAATGCTTTCTCCAAGCCTACGTGACGCGCTTATAGGACGACGATATCGTGTGATACTAAATCCTGAAAACAAAGATTTCCGAGAGTATGCATATTACAGCGATACAGCCATATTCATCTTGGAAAGAAACGAAAAATACGGACTCCTCGAAGTTGAAGACATATTCATCCCCACACCAGAGCGAATTTGGTTAGATATCTACTATCTCATCACAAGAAAGGAGCTAAGTTTCTCTCCTGGAGAACTTGGGCGAATTTTTGCAAATATGCTACGCAAGGGAGGAGTAAACTTTAACCGCCTTCTAAGGTATGCACAAAGACGAAACATCAAAGATGAGATGATAATATTCCTCTACGATCTCAAACGATTCTCGCAACTTGCCATACCTGATACACTTCTTGTTGGAAGAAAAGATGCCTTAAGAGTCATAAATGAAATGGTGGAAGGAACAAGAGAGTGATGCCCACAAGCAAGATGGTTGGAACAGAAGAGACATTCAACCCGACGAAAATCCGCAATCTATTGTCACAAGGAGTCATAACAAATCTCACTAGTTTAGAAAAAGCGATCTTCTGCCTGGAATATGTCGGACAACTCAAAGAAGAAGGATTGGACTTCATATTCAAAGGAGGTTCAGCAATACAGACACTTTTAGGAGGCAAATGGACCCGCCTCAGCATCGACATTGACATATGCACAGATTCATCAAAAGAAGAACTCGAAGCCATTTTGGAGAAAATACATCACAAATTCAGCGGGAAATCCTTCTCATACACACAAAGGGAGAGAGAAATTAGCGGTAACATACCGTTTTACCTATACAGGATAGAAACACCCGCTATCACAGAAAAAAGCCGAACAATACTGCTTGACGCAATGGGAACAAAACCAAAATTTGCCACTCAACAAACACCTCTAAAAGCCTTCTTTTTCGATTCATCCATAAAGGTTACGACTCCCACCATTAGCGCACTCCTCGGAGACAAACTTTCCACAATTGGACCTACCTCAATCGGCCGCCCTCTAAATGACAGCAGAAATGGACTCGAATACGCAAAACATCTATTTGACATAGGAATCCTGCAAGAAACCGATTTAGACATAAAACAATGCAAAGCCAGCTACAGCGAAGCCATCCGCATCCAATCAAAAATCAGAAACAAAGAGTACACATCGCACGAATGTTTTGAAGACTTGTTGGTTACATGCCAAGTGGCAAGCTTACCACAACGAGGTGGAGAACAAGCCATCAAAAGGCTAATGCCTTCAAGAGCCAGTAGGGCAGCCTCAAAGCTTAAAATTCTACAAGATGGTTTACGAAGATTTCGACCATTTCTCGTCCAAAACATTAGCTTTACATGGGACGAGTTCCGCAATTGTGCTGCACGGACAGCACTTCTGGCAAAAATACTAAACAGCAACATGGAAGATACTAAAGCAATAAAGACTCTTAAATTCGAGACTCCAACCACAAAAGAAGAGATATTAGTCTTAACAGAACAAATCACACAAATCCCGAAAGAAAAACGATGGTTCATCCTGCTTGACGAAATAGTAAACTTCCCAAAAATCCTCAGAACATGGCACAGTTTCTTCTTTCTCGACGAGCCTAAATGAAAAAGATTTTCAATCTTTTCGTGAGTCACCTAAATACAAGTCTTACACGTCAGAAAAAGAGGGAATTTGCGGGAGACTTCGCCACCGTCGCCGCTAAAAACTTTTTCCTATGTCGCTTTCTTTTTCCAAGTTTGACTCGGAGGTGCCTACTGCCTGTTCAAATGCTGTGTTGAGCGCGTGATACCCGTTTCTTGTTTCAAGCGTTGACTGAAATCTGTTCTCCGTCGACTTTGACTCCAAACTGTGGCTCTGGTCTCTTTGCTGGTCTAGCCATGACTATGCCTGTCTGAACGACGAAATGTGACGCGTGGCGTGTGCACAGAACCATTTCTTCTTCGAGTTCGCCCTTTGATAGCATGCATCCCCCGTGAGTGCACTTGTTTCCTATGACGTAATACTTTCCATCCAAGTTGACGAGGGGAATCTGTTTGCCGTTTGCCCCAACGCCCAGCATTTTCCCGGCGTTGAGTCTCCTGTGGATGCCACTTTGACGAGTCCCTTATTCGCGCACGCGCTATGTTCAGGAACTCAAGAATGCACTTGCCTCGGTTCAAGACTACATCAGAAAATTAAAAGCTAAGTAAGGGAAGCCGAGTTTCACAGTACAAACCGTCTTTTTCCTATGTTCCTTCACATCTATGGTGCTGTTTGGATTATTTTTCCCAGTCTAGTAGCCTCTTTTGTCCCTCGATTTTCCTAATGTCTGTCAAGTCCTGCGTGGCTTCCATGGTTCCTAAGTACTTGCCGTCTTTGTTTCTCACGGCGAAATATCGTATGTGAACAAGACGGTTATCCATCGTGATCCAGAATTCAGCCGAGTCCTTTTCACCCCTTCTGAAGGCTTCGATGATTCTGTTCACGATGTGAACGCTTTTCTGTGGATGGCACATTTGTACCTTTCTGCCGATGACGGCCTTGGTGCGCACGAAGATTCTTTTTTCAGCTTTGTTGAAGTATTTCACGCGGTCATCCTTGTCTATGAAAGAAATGTCGATTGGAAGCGTGTCCAGAACCGCCTCTGCTTCTTCCTTTGAGAGGCTTCCCGTTTCAAACTGCAACAGACCTTCAGGAACTGTTTCGGTTTTTCGTCTTTCAGTTTGCAGCGCAACTGTGACTTGTGGCGGTGTAAAGCAGCAGTATCCAATCTCGTCGAATTCCTTCCTGGCTTCCTCCCACTCTTTGCTTGTGACCACCTGTAAGGCAGTGGGGAAGAGTATGTTGTTCTCTTTGAAAAAGTGACTTGGCAGAATGCTGCATAAGGGTTTGGCAACTTCGCCTAGCTGTGTCCTGAAGTCGTGGAAGCTTATGGCATTCCAATTCTCAACCAGACTGCGAAGTTTCTTCTTTATATCTCGTATCTGGTTGTGTTCCATCCACATTATTGCAGGCGGCTCTGTGATTCCATGCTTTTCCAGCATGGGAAAGAGGACGTTTTCTTCTCGCAAGTAATGCTTCTCTGCATCTGCAAAGTCCTTCACTATGCCTTGCACTTCTGTTAACAAGTCTCCAACATAGACTACATCGCAGGCTTCTTCAATCATCTTCACTAAAACCTCAAGTCTTTCTGCGCGTTGTGTAAGCATCTTGTGTTCTTCCATCAGAATACTGATTGGGTGTCCGGGAGGAGTCTGTAATTCCTGTTTTTCAAGTTGCTCGCCGAAAACCGCAAGATGGATATCGCACAGCCTCTGAAGTTCTTCCCTTGGCATTCCTTCCTTGACAAGCTCTTGCTCAATCCTTGCAATGTCTTCGGAGCTTGTGCCCCTCAAGATCTGCCTGAATTTCTCCTTGACTTCTTGCGGTGGAACGCCGTCGTGCAACTGCTTGATTATCTCTTTAAGCATTCTCTTCTTGTCCGCGCCTACCTCGCTCATTTACCGTTCACCTTTAATCTTCGCTGCAAGAGCCTTGCCGAGCTCCACAATCTGTTTAACATTGCTTTCAGACGGTGGACCATTAATTTCCAGTGCTCCAACGACTTCCATCTTCGATGGACCCAACACTTCTTGAACGTGCTTTACGGCTCCACCGCCCCATCCGCACGAGCTTAGAACCACTCCATATTTCAATGGCGGTCTCAGTGCTTTCACCAAGTACGTGGCATACACTGCAAGCGGGTGTGCACCGCCCAGCACTGTGGGAGCGCCCAGCACGATGGCCCTTGAGTCCACTAAGTCTTTTGCCACATCACCTATGTCTGCAACAGCCAAATTGTACTTGACAACTTCGACGCCTTCAGAAGCCAGTACGTCTGTAATCGGCTGGACCATCTTCTCCGTGCTGTTCCACATGGTCACATAGACTATTATCGCCTTTTGTCTAGTCTCACCGTTTGACCATTTCCTGTAGGCGCCGAGGATACGTTCGGTGTTTCTATGCATC
>Ga0315282_10007398_pt1 | contig 18040 bp, 15 predicted proteins | sample YL17G07_20_MG_FD_203693 | JGI IMG/M metagenome (GOLD analysis project Ga0315282, IMG submission 203693) | Sediment microbial communities from Yellowstone Lake, YNP, Wyoming, USA - YL17G07_20 | ecosystem: Environmental > Aquatic > Freshwater > Lake > Sediment | place: USA: Wyoming | collected...
GGCATGGCCTTCGCCTCCTAACAAAACCGGGTTGCCTACCCTTCTTATCGACCATCGCCCACTCAAACCCTACAAGAATTTATGAACGGGAGCACTTAGGCATTAGTCATTCGTGCTTCGTCATTGACTCGACATTCGGGTTTCGGATTTCGTCATTCCCGGCAGGGCTACTCCTTCGCCCCGTGGCGGCGGAGGAGACGTGCCACCGCATCGTGGTGCATCCGCAATGCGCATCCGAGTGGCGTCCAGCCGACACTGTTCCTGACATTGACGTCAGCCCCCTTGGCCAGGAGCAGTTGAGCGATCTTCTCCTGGCCCCACCACGCGGCCTCATGCAGCGGCGTCCAGCCTCGGACGTCGCTGGCATTGATATCGGCTCCCTTGGCGATCAGGAGTTCGGCCATCACCCAATCCTGAAACAAGACGGACTCGTGCAGCGGAGCGCGACCATCCGAATCCCTTGCGTTGACGTCGGCGCCTCTGGCGATGAGAAGCGCCGCGACTTCTTTCCGGCCATGTCTCGCCGCGAAGTGAAGAGGCGTCCAGCGGCTGCAACTTGTCTCGTCCACGAGGCGCGGGTTTTCTTTCAAGAAGGCGTCTACTTTCTCCACCCGTCCGAGCCCGGAGGCGGCAAAGATATCCAGCTCGGCTCCCTTGTCCGCGAGCATCCTGGCGAAATCCTCCCGTCCATGGAAGAACGCCAAATGGAGCGGCGCAGCGCCTTCCTTGTCCTTTGCATTGAGATCGGCACCACTGGCAATCAGGAGATCGGCGAACTCCTTCTCACCACCAGGCGCCGCTAGGTGCAGGGGAGTCTGCCCGCGATCGTCCCTTGCATTGGCATCGGCGGACTTCGCGATCAAGAGCTGCGCGATGGGAACTTGCCCCCGGAGGGCAGCCATGTGCAGAGGCGTCTGACCTGTCCCGTCCTTGGCTCCGACATCGGCGCCGTTCATGATCAGGAGTTCGGCCACCTCGCCACATCCTTGCTCCAGAGCGCAGTGGAGCGGGGTCCGACCAATCCCGTCCCTTGCGTTGACGTCGGCGCCCTTCTTGAGGAGGAGTTCAGCGACGTCCCTGTGGCCCCACTGAGCCGCCCAGCCGAGAGGAGTGCCGTAGGAATCCGACTTCGCATTCGCCGGGCAGGGAAAACTCCTGAGAAGCAAAAGAACGGCTTCCTTGTCGTTCATCTCCATCGCCGCGAGCATGTGCCTTTCGAGGATGCCTTTCCGGACGAAGTAGACCCCAAGGAGCACGAGCACGAGGAACGCCACGATGCTGAGCGGGATGGGGAAGTGTAAGCGCCTCATCTCATTCCTCTCCGGGGTTCATTCCACCCAGTCGCTCCTCACCCGCCTTGGTCCCGACGGCCGGGAAGGTCGTGCGGCGCCGAATGACGAATACCGAAATCCGAAGGGCGATTCAAGCCCGAAGCTCGAAATCCGAATGAGAATGCCTGCGTCCGAGCGAGTTGTGCTTCGTCATTTGATGATTCGTCATTGATTCGACATTCGGGCTTCGTCATTCCCGGGTGCCGCCCCTCACCCCAACCCTCTCCCCCCGCTGGAGGGAGAGGGGGAAAGGGACGCGCCCCGTGAAAAGGTCCCGTAGAGTGCGAGCGCGGTGGAACGAGTGATCTTCACGGGGACCATTTTCCCGACAAACGCACTGGCGGATCCCGATGCATCGGGACCAGTGGCACAAATCGCGTCGTCTTCGACGATGACGATGCGGTGGTCGCGGGCGCGGCCCGTGAGCCGGTCCTTCCGGGTCTTCGACGGCCCCTCGATGAGCACCTCGACCGTCTTTCCGACGAACTTCGCGTTCTCCTCGGCCGAGATGCGCTCCTGGAGTGCGAGGAGTTCGGCGTTGCGGCGGCGCTTGGTCTCCATCGGCACGTCGTCCGGGAACTCGGCGGCCTTCGTCCCGGGACGCGGGGAATACTTGAAGATGAACGCACTTGAGAACCGGCATTCCTCGACGAGCGAGATCGTCTCGCGGAAATCCGCGTCGGTCTCGCCCGGGAATCCGACGATGAAGTCGGTCGCGACGGCGAGAGCGGGCACCGTCCGATACGCCTCGCGGACGAGCTCGAGGTAACGCTCGCGGGTGTAGCCGCGGTTCATGCGCTCGAGGACTCGCGTGGACCCGGACTGCGCCGGGAGGTGGAGGTAGGGACAGACGCCAGGGCAGTCGCGTATCGCCTCGAGCACGTCCGACGTCACGTCGGCCGGGTGGGAGGTGATGAACCAGATGCGCCGGAGGCCCTCGAGCGCGCTCACGCGGCGGAGGAGCGTCGCGAGGCTAGCGCCCTCGAGGTTCTTCCCGTAGGAGGAGATATTCTGCCCGAGGAGGGTGAACTCGATGACGCCCCGGTCGCGGAGACGCTTCACCTCGTCCAGCACCTCATCCATGGGCCGGCTGACCTCTCGTCCGCGCACGTAGGGCACGATGCAGTAGGAGCAGAAGTTGTCGCACCCGCGCATGACGGCGACATAGGCGTGGGACTGACTTGGCGCGAGATGCCTGCGGGAATAGACGGCTGAAAGCTCGGCGTCCTCACGGGTGGCGAGCTGTCGTCCCTCACCTCGGCGGACACGCTCGACCAACTCGAGGAGCGAGGGGAACTCCGACGTCCCGCAGACGACGTCGACGTGGGGCGCCGCTTCGAAGATGTGCTCCCGGTCCTTCTGCGCCATGCAGCCCAGCACCGCGATGACCACCTCGGGACGCTTCTCCTTGAGATGCCTCAGCCTAGCGAGCCGCCCGTAGACGCGAGCTTCCGCGTGCTCCCTCACCGAGCAGGTGTTGAAGAGGATGATCTCGGCGGAGAGCGCGTCCTCCGTCATCTCGTACCCGTCCTCTTCGAGGAGACTGCGGATGAGCTCGGAGTCGAGCCGGTTCATCTGGCAGCCGAAGGTTTCGAGACAGGCGAGTTTTGTCATGAGACGCGGACCTCAATTGCCGTCGGAAAGCCCGGCCTCTCGTGCGCGGCCGCCGCGGCCGAGGAGAGAATAAACCCGAAATCCGAAACCAGAATGACGATTCAAAGTGCGAAATCCGAATGCCGAATGCCTGAATCGTACGGGCATGTCATTCGTCATTTAGTCATTCGTCGTTGATTCTGCTCTGTAGAAAACACCCTTTGTGAGTGACGCCGTTTTTTTCCTCTCTCCCCACCGGGGGGAGAGGATTAAAACTGAGGGGTGGATTTCTTCTCATGCCAGCCGGGTCCACCCCTCACCCCGCCCTCTCCCCCCAGAGGAGGGAGAGGGGGGAATCAGCAAGACGGGCGTTTTCTACAGAGCCGATTGATTCGCCATTCGGACCCGCCTTTGCCAAGGCCCGCCACAAGCGGGTAAACTTCGGCGGGCAAGTTTCGGACTTCGGGTTTTTGCAGCTTCGGGTTTCGGGTCTCGCCTATAGTATAGGCCGACAGGAGGAAGCCTCAAGAAGGAAAGGGGGGATCACCTCAGGAAGTAGAAGTAACAGAAGACGGCGGCGGCCGCAACCAGGACGACGACGCCGAGGATGACCACGACGTGTTTCTTGCGGGCCTTCTGGTCCACGGGGATGCCGATCTTCCGCCGGGTGGGATTGTAGCCCCTCTCCATCATCTCGTGGAGCTGGTCTTCGGCCTTGAAGGGGGTGGGGACGGTGAGGGTGCGGCCGCACCTGGGACACGAGACGATGCGTCCGACCATCCAGTCGTAGGCCGCCAGGCGCTTCCCGCAGCCGCAGACAAACTTGAAACGACTCATGGGATTTCCCGGAAGTATTTGTGCGGCCGAGCGCGAGCGGTCCAGGCGTCCCGCGACGAACGTCGTCCGAAACGAATCCGATCAGGCGGATGCTCTGCCCGGAATATCGACGGAGCACGCGGTCTTTTTCCGCTCTCCCGTCCCCACCGGGAGGGGGCACTCAAGTCGGCGGCCTCGGAGGTTTCGCGCGGGACGTCCGCCGGAGCTTTTCGGCGGGTCCGCCCGCACGTCCCCCGGGCGCCCGGTCCTGCGGACGCACATCGCACGTCCTGCGCCCGAGGACCCCGAGGCGTTCGAGCGCCCTCACGTATTCATCGCACAAGAGATGCAGGAAGATGAACACCGCGAGGAGGATGGGGATGCACTTCACCATGAGCAGGATGATTTCGGCTTCGGTCATGTCCGGTGCTCGCGTTTGCGGGGACGGGGAGACCCGTCACCCCTCGATGGAAACCGCCTCACACACCGACAGCCCCACATCCCCCATGCTCGAATCGGCACCCCTCTCGGGAAGCTTGAGCGAATCCCTCCTCGGACCCATGCGGCCGGTTCGGGCATCTCCACACGCTGGAGGACTTCCCTGCGGCCGCTTACTGCGTCTTGATGAACACGAAGTAATACATCAATAAGCCCACCCCCAGTCCCGAAGTGATCGATATGGCAAGCGCCGTCTCCAGCGTAAACCCGAGGCCCTCGCGGACCGTCAGGAAATACACGGTCAGCGTAAGATACAACACCAGCACGAGGATTGCAACGGCCTTTCCGGGCCGTCTCAAGATAACCCAGGTCACGAGCGTCGTGATCCCGGCCGCGATGAGGTACCACCGCACGGCATCCCAGTAGCCTCTGAGGAACTCCTCGATTGCATCCATGGGAACTCCTTATCGCCGGACGAGTCGCGCGACGTAGCCGCCGTCGGGTCCCCCCGCGCGCGGAAAAAGCGTCTCTTCCGCGTCGAGCGTCCACCCGGGCGACCCATCGAGCACCGAGCGGACGACTTGCTCGTTTTCCTCCGGTTCGATGCTGCACGTGGAATAGACCACGCGGCCGCCCGGACGCGCCGCCCGAAGCGCCGTCCGGAGGATGTCCGCCTGCATCTCGTGCATCCGTGGGATGGTTTGGGGGCGCAGACGGTGTCTTGCCTCGACGCGGCGGCGGAGGACGCCGGTGTTGGAGCAGGGGACGTCCGCCAGCACCGCGTCGAACTTCTCCTTCATGGCGTCGGGGATGCGTCGTGCGTCGCCGACCGAGGTGCGGATGCTGCGGATGCCGAGGCGTCGTGCGTTCTCCTCGACGAGTGCGATCCCCTCGGGCGAGCGATCGACCGCGAAGACCTCCGCGCGGTCGTGTGCGAGTTCGGCGAGGTGCGTGGTTTTTCCGCCCGGCGCGGCGCAGAGGTCGAGCACCTTCTCGCCCTTGCGCGGCCGGAGACTCCTGGGCGCACGCATCGCCGAGGTGTCCTGGATGTAGAACTCGCCCGCCGCGAACGCACCGAGCGCCGTGAGCTCGACCGGCGAGAGGAGCCGCAGGCTGTGCTCGACGTCTCCGGGTGCGGTGCGGGCCCCGGCCGCGGCGAGCGTTCGGGCGAGCGCTTCGTCCGTCGTCCTCAGCGTGTTGACACGCACGGTCACGGGCGGACGCGCGTTGGACGCTTCCACGAGATCGATCGCGCGGTCACGGCCGAAATGATGCAGCCACCGCTCGACGAGCCAGCGGGGCATGCCCCCGGCCGTGGCGAGGTATCCGGCGAGGTCCGCGGCGGGGTCACGAAACACCTCCCGGCGGAACCGCACGACGAGGTCCTTCTCGATCAGCAGTTCCCGAGCGGACGGCAGAAAGCGCCCGCGGATGCGGAAGGTCTTCTCGATCATCCGGAGGAGCTTCCGAAGGACGGCGTTGACGAAGGGCGCGGACTGGGGACGCACGAGCCGCTTCGCCAGCTCCACGGCTTCGTTCACGCTGGCGTGGGCCGGCACCTCTTCCACGAAAAGGATCTCCGAGGCCCCCATCCGGAGGAGGTCGAGAAGTCTCGGCTCGAGCCTCCGCAGGGGAGTCTTCGAGCAGAGCCCGAGGAGGTGGTCGAGGGTGAGGAGCCTGCGGATGACGATCGAGGCGAGCTCACTCGCCGGCGCGCGGAGACGCGCGGGGAAGTCGCGTCGCTCAAACTCGCGTGCGAGCACCTCCTGGAGGAAGACCCCGTCCCCCAGAGACCGGTGGACGGCGGAGACGACGAGTTCCCGGAGCTCCCCGAGCGCTCCGACGGCCTTCACTTCCGCAGGAACCACTGGATCGCCCCTTCCACCGCTTCGAGATCGACGTCGGTGTCTTTGCACGGCCCCCTCGGCCAGCGGTTGATCACGCCGAGGACCGCCTTGGGAAACGACGCGAGAATCCCCTGTCTCAGTTCCTTGTTGCAGGCGATGGCGACGACGGCCTTGACGGACCGGTCCTTGACCTTTTCGACCGCGAGGTGTCCCCCGGTCGCCACTTCGATCCGGCAGGAGTATTTTCCGCTGAGTGCGATGAGGGCGGAGACCTTGCATTTTCCGCAGCGCTTGCAGTTCCACACCCCGGCGATGATGTTGTTCTGACAGCCGGAGCGCTGGAGACAACTCGGCAGGATGAGGAGGAGCTGCTCCGGCGTCACGCGTGTCCGCCTGAGACGCGTGGCGAAATTGTTCAGTCCCACCACGATCCTACTCATGGTCCGTGAACCTCATGCCCGGAGCGAGGCGGTGACCGCGGGCGAAGTCGTCCGCGGACATCGCCCGTGAGCCCGCCGGCTTCACCTCGACGAGGACGAGAGCCCCTTCGCCGCAGGAGACCGCGATGCCCCGGCGCCCGACCCCGAGGACCGTGCCGGAGGAGGGGTCAGGAGCCCTGCTGGAGGGGCTCGAGACCTCTTTTCCGGCGTCTTCCGCGACGACGCTCCTCAGCACGGTCAGGCGGAGATGCCTGGCCGTGCGATCGTCGGCGAGAAACGTGAACGCTCCCGGCCAGGGGGTCATCCCGCGGACGTGGTTGCGGACCCGGCGCGCGCACTTCGTCCAGTCGATAAGCCCGTCTTCCTTTCGGAGCATCGGTGCCCGGGAGACCTTCGAGGGATCCTGGGGGATCGCTCGAGCGGTCCCGGCTTCGAGTTCGGCCAGCGTCCGCACCATGAGCGTCGCCCCCACCCGCGAGAGCGCCTCGCCGAGGTCACCCGCCGTCCAGTCCTCCTCAATCCGGACCGCTTTGCGCGCTAGGATCTCGCCGGCATCCATCCGCTCGTTCATCCGGATGACGGTGACCCCCGACTCCTCTTCCCCGTTCAGGATGGCCCAGTTGATCGGAGCGCTTCCGCGGTACTTGGGAAGAAGCGACGCGTGCACGTTGAAGCAGCCCCATCTCGGGCTAGCGAGCAGTTCCGGGGAAAGCTTCTGCCCGAAGGCACTCACCACCATCGCGTCGGGCTCGACCTGACGCACGAGTGCGAGCGTCTCCGGGGCGTTGATCCCGGCGGGCTGAAATACCGCGAGACCCCGCTCCACGGCGAAGGCCTTGACCGGGGAGGGGAGGACGCGCCGTCCACGGCCCGACGGACGGTCAGGCTGGGTGATGACGAGCGCCACGTCGTGCCCGGCCTCCAGACACGCCTCCAGCGTCGGCACCGATATCCCAGGCGTCCCGGCAAAGACAATCCGCATCCGAAATCCCACTCGCGCGGCAGGAAAACCCGTCCAGACAAGACAGACGTAAGGTCCAGTGGAATCATACCACCGGCTGCATTCGATGACAAGCGGATTAGGCCGCGCGGACAGGGAAGCTATCCGCCCATGGTTAATTAGGGACAGTCACCTATTATTTGTCTGATGAGTCGTGGATTTGGCGCAAGGCCAAGCGATGGCGTCAGCGTGATCCCAAATCTGGGGGTAGCACCGACAAATAATAGGTGACTGTCCCTAATTAACGTGGACACGGGTGTACCCGGAATCCGACAATCGCACAAGGCTTTTCGGCGTAAGGAGTTACGCCGTTTCGAGCCCCCCGGATGCGCTCCACGTGTTCACAAAATCCGACAGTTCGGCAATCCTATTCTGCTCAAAAGATTAAACATTCCTCCCTCGGCCCGACGGAACACAAACATCGCAAACACCTTATCGCCGGTTCAGTAGATTCAACACTGATCGGGTGCCCAATTGGCACGGAATTTGCTTCAAAATGCAGTGCGAAGGGGTGGTGTTACCGGGATGCACCTCTGAGACCGGAGAGCCGCGGAATCTGCGGCCGGAATGCGCCCTGGAAGCCGGCCGAACCGGCCAGGGCGGCGGCGCCTCCGGAATCAGACACGTCGAAGGACGGAGAGGAGTCGGAGCAAATGAATCGCTTGGCTGTGGTGATCCTATCGGGCATGCTGTTCGTGGGGGCAAGTGTAAGCGCTAGCCCCCTCGACACCATCACGATCAAGACGCATCCCCCCAATATCACAAACGGGACGATGTTTCTGTGGGGCGGCCCCGTCAAGGGCGGAGAGGCGATCGGAGGGATATATCGATTTGACGTCAGCACGTCGGATCCCCCGACCGGCGAGGGAGCTCTGTTGGTGCGCGACCCGGCGACGGGACTTCTGGACGCGTTTTGCATCGAACTCTTGCAGGACCCGCCGACTTCGTTCAGCACGTTTCAGGTGGTGATGCCCGAAGACGCTCCCATTCCGGGAGACTTCATCCCCGGCCCCATGGGACACCAGAAGCAGGAAGAGCTCCGCGAACTGTGGGGAAGATACTTTGGCACCGCGAAAGCCAGCGGAGGCGCCGCCGAGGTGTTCTCCGCCTGTGTGTGGGAAATCGTCTACGAAGACAATGACACGGTCTGGGATGTCACCACGCTGGGCTCGGCCGATGGTCGCGGGTTCCGCTGCACCGGCGCCGACACCACACTAGCCAACACCTGGCTGGGAAGTCTCGACGGCACGGGACCCCTAGCGAACCTGCGGGGACTGACGAACACCGAGGACCAGGACTTCCTAGCGGAGACTCCCGAACCGGCGACGGTGACGCTGCTGGTTCTTGGCGGCGGCGCACTAGCGCTGATCCACGGGCGCAGGCGGAAGTAGGACGCATTCTTGCGCACCCGCGGACGGAGAGGATCGGACGAGCGATCGAAACTGCCCGCCGACGGCGGGTGAAACGGCTCTGGCGGAAAACGGGCCTCGCTCCCGGGCGGGGCCCTTTTCCTTTCCCCGCCCGCCGTCGCGGTGGTAGAATGGCGCTAGCGTCGTGTCCCGGGAATTGCTTAACCATGTCATTCCGAGTCCCCGATTCATCGGGGGCGAGGAATCCGGCACCGAGATGGCGAAGCGCGTGGGTTTCTCCCAAGAATGCGGCCGGCCATGGGTTTGCCAGGCCAGATCCTTCGCTTCGCTCAGGATGACATAAAACAGTTATTTCCGGGACAGACTGCTAGCGGACGGACGTGTCTTCGGGCGACCATCTCCGGGGACGGACCAACCCATGACAGACGCAGGCGGACGGGCAAGAACACTGGTGCTGCTCCTATCGGCGCTCCTCGTCGTCTGTGCTTCGGCCGCGTCGCCCGGGGCGGAGCAGGCCCCGGAAAAGGACCGGGCGGCCGAGAACGCCAAGGTGCTGGACGCGATCGTCGAGGGATGCCGACGCATCGAGAAGACCCAGGACGAGAAGGGCGGGTTCGCCCTCGACAAGAACTGGTACAACGGCATCGACGGGACGCGCGACTACGGGTGGCTCGAGTTCAAGGTCGGGTGCACGGCACTCGGGGTCCTGGCACTCCAGCACGCCCTGCCGCTGCTTCCGCCGGAGGAGGCCGACAAGGCGACCAAGGCCGCCAAGAAGGGCTTCGATTTCGTCCTGCAGAAGAACCCCGAGACGAAGACCTACAGCGCCGGGGTGCTGCTGACGCTGCTCTACGAGGGAAACCCGCAGAACCCCGCCCAGTACGCCAAGTGGATCAACTCCTACGCGACGATGCTGGTGCTGAGTCAGGTGCCGACCGGCCCCGCCAAGGGGATGTGGAGCTATAACCTCCTGACCCCGCAGTGGATGATCGACCAGGGGTTGCTGCCGCCCGCACGCATCGTGAAGGACCCGCACCGCACGGGACCGCCCGACAACTCCAACACCCAGTTCGCGGTGCTGGGACTCGTCTTCGCCCAGCAGGCGGGCTTCCAGGTGCCCCGGGTCGTCTGGGAGCGTCTGCGGGAACACTACCTCACCACGCAGACCCCGGACGGCGGCTGGGCGTACTACGAGGCGAGGAAGAACCCGACCGTCAACATGACCCTCGCCTCGATGGTGTCGCTAGCGATCTGCGAGGAGATGCTGCGGGACCCGGCCCACCGGCAGTGCATCGCCCCGCCCCGGAACACGCCCGTGGACCGCGGGCTCGAGTGGCTGGCGAAGAACGGGAATTTCGACCGACTGTCGACCTACGGGTACTACGGACTGGAGCGGTTGGGGATCTTCATGGGACGCAGCGAAGTCGGGGGCGTCGACTGGTTCACGGTCGGCACGCAGTCGCTGACCCGCGAATATCGGTGGGGGGCCGACAACACCGGCAATTACAACGACCCGGAGCACCCCCCGCAGGTCGGCGCCGCCTTCGCCGTCCTCTTCCTCGCCCGCGGACTCGAGCCCGTCATCATCAACAAGCTCGACCGCAGAAACACCAGCGACTGGAACAACGACCCCTACGACGTCAAGCACCTGAGCGAATATATCGCGGTGAGGTTCCAGAAGCCCGTGCAGTGGCGGATCGTGACCCTCGACGCCTCGGTGGATTTCCTGCTCAAGGTGCCCATCCTCTTCGTCAACGGGCACGAGCCCCTGGAGTTCACGGACGGGGAGAAGGCCAAGCTGAAGGAATACGTGGAGCGCGGCGGGACGATCCTAGCGGAGGCGTGCTGCGCCAAGCGCGAGTTCGATCGCTCCTTCCGCAAGCTGCTCAAGGAACTCTGGCCCGCCACCGACCTCGTGACACTGCCCAGGACACACCAGGTGTTCATCACTCCCAAGACCGTCCAGGGGGAGCGGCTGGTCCTGGGGCTTCCCCTGACAACCGGGCAGGGGAGACTGGGCGTCCTCTACCTGCCTCACGACCTGTCCTGCCTGTGGCACACCGGCTCGGTCGATGCGAAACCGGCGCTCGACCTGGGGGCCAACATCTATTTCTATGTGACCCGGGTCAATCCGGCGGCGCCCGAGGTCCCAGCCAAGACGCCTCCACCCGAAACTCCCGTGAACCCGCCTCCGACCGAGGTCCCCGCCAATCCGCCCTCCGCCGAGACTCCGGCAGAGTGACCGTGCAGGGGTTGTTCGGATAGGCTCCCCGAACGTAACCCTCTTCGTAACCATTCTCTCTTCCGTGAGACACCACGGCGTAGAAGTGCGGGCGGGATCCGATACTGATTCTCCGAGTTCGCGGGACGGGGAGGAGGTCGAACTGGAACCACTTGCCGCTGTGCCGCTGTGAACTGTGATTCCGGCAGGCATTCACGTCAGTGGCGATGATACTTCTTTAGGTCCTGATCGTTATTGACTCCAGGACGTGCAACAATAGAATTGCGAAGATATTGGCGGCCTCGTAGTAGTTGGTGAATGAGGTACCCCGCGGTTGGACTTCTTGGGTGGGACAGTGTCTCCACGCCCGTCAAATGCTGAATCGCACAACTCAGCGCCAGTCATACTCTATGTACCAGTTGCCTCCGATGGTCGTGTAGCATATCCCCTCCGACGTGGTGCGTGCATGGGCTTCAGTGTCGCCGACTATCGGGGTCGGGAGCGCTGGCGAGAACACGATGCTCTTGACATAGCCAGCCGGCACAACGCCTGCCCTGGCGATACAAACGGTAACCTGTCCGCTACCCGAGTCTCTGGACACTCGAAACCCACCGACCGCTTGCAGCAGTTTCAGGTACGTGCGGTACCGTTCGCGGGACAGGCCTGCGCGGCTGAGCATCTCCGTCTCGGTGTAGGTTCCGGTCCCATCGGTCCTCCATGTTCTGCCGATCAACCAGAACTTGCCCACGTTGTCATCGCCAATCGATAACAGTTCCGGCTCGACCAAGATCATGTCCCGCAACTTGGCGAACTCTGACTGATGCGCCTGGTAGAGAGTCCTCAGCGACGTGTCACTCGGCGGGGGTCGAAAGTCGGAAAAGAAACCAAGTGGCCAGAAATCCCGCATGACAACACACATTCCGACCACAACTGCCGCACCCAAGACCACGTAGGCCAGCAGAATGCGCACAAGGCGCTTGGGTTTGGTTTTCTCCACCGGCTTTTGCTGTGCAGCAGGTTCCGGTTCGCTCATTCAAGTTCACCCATCCCGTGTTCTGGCGGTCCGCTGTGGTGTGCCAGTTGCCAGCGAGTTCCGGGGCGAAACCCCCAGTCGGCACGGTCATTGTCCCTCCCGAAAACTTCCTCAGCGTCATCATATCTGGCGTTACGTCACTTGTCAACGAGCCAACCTGTGGATAACGGTGCCACGGCCACGCCACCCGTCTTCGCAAAAGGCTTTGCGGGTTCAAGACATAGAGACGGCCGGCAGAGGAGCTGCCGTGCGCGGTCGGTACACATAGTGGGCGGTATCAGATTCGATACCGCCTGAAAAAGCTCGGGGCTCCGAACAAATTCCAAGAACCAAGCTCCGAACAAGCTCCAAGTTCCAATAAGCCAAACGAAGAGAAAAAAACACCCAGCCCGCGGACGTTATCTTGCTCTGTTTGGAATTTGGTCCTTGGAATTTGGGATTTGGTTCCGGCGGCACTGGGGAAGATTGCAATGAGTGAGGGACGCACGGCGGGCGGGCCTCAGGATGCGACAGTCTACTCCTTCTGGTCGGAGTCGAACATCATCTGGGCGACGCGGAGCGTGAGGATGGCCTCGGCGAGTTCCCCGTCGAAGAGTCCGACGGTCTCGATGAAATCGTGGGCGAGCCGGCGGATGTCCGAAGCGTTCGTCGCGACGGCCGACATCGACTTCCCGAGGAGGAGTGCCGCGACGGCCGGCGGCTCGCTCTCATCCAGACTCTCCACCGTCTTGGTGAGCTTGCCCGAGCGGTCGAACTCGATGAGGATGGTGCCGCCGGTGAACCGCTCACGGACCACCGCCGGCCACCCGTCCCCCGTCACCTTGTAGAAGAGCTCCTTATCCGTCCCGCAGTCGACCGGCTCGGCCGCACGGAACCGCTTCACCTCTTCCGCTAGGCGGAGCAGCGCCTCCTTCACCGGATGGAGAGCCGCGATGTAGAGCCTCAGCGTTTCCGACCGCGCCTTCTCGACGCCCCGGATGGTCTCCAACGGAGGCATGTAGTAGCTGACCACGGTCAGCTCGCCCGGCTGGAACTCGAGCGGAAGGAGGTCCAGCTCGAGGAGGTCGTCGATGCGTCGGCTGAAGTGCACGAGGAAACGCCGGTAGGGGAACGAGACGTCGACGAGCGGGAACTCCCAGTACTGGCTGATGAGTCGGGCGAGATGGGCCTCGTCGACGAGCTTCATCTCGACGGCGCGCTGGACGAGCGTGCGTCCGTCGAGCCCCTTGAGCTTGAGCAGCTTGACGAGGCACGCGCGGTCCGCTTTGCACTTGTCCACGAGCATCGCCAGGAGCGACGCTTCGAATTCGCCGTACTTGCTCATCGGAAACTCCTGCGTGACCGATGCATCCCGCCCGTCATGCCGGGCCGCTATGCGGAAGCTCCTTCTTCCTACACGCTCCCGCAGACACGAAAACCCGGCGTCATGAAGATGGCGCCGCGGCTTCTTCGCCCTCGATCAGTCCGCTTCCACGAGGATCCGGAACTTGTTGCTCGTGTAACCCAATCCCTTTTCATCCTCGAACTCGCGGATGCTGACCGACCAGTTTTCCTTTACGACTCCCATGGCGGCGCGGTTCCCCCTTCCTGAGGCGGGATATCGCGGATCGACCTCGGGGTGCCTGGTGGGATACATCGCCCTGTCTCCGGTGACCTCCCACCAGCAACTGAACATGTCGTAAAAGCCCCATGCGTTCGGCTTTCTGGATTTCACCGGCAGGACCGATTTCCAGCCTTCGTTTCCCGCGCTGTTCTGGTCCCGGTACTTCTCCGGGAATCCGGGATTCGAGGTGCCCGCTCGAGCCGCATACTCCCATTCGGCGGCCGAGGGCAGCCGCACCTTCCGTCCGGTCTTCTCCGAAAGCATCTGGCAGAACCGGTCGATCTCCGCAAAGGGAGGGCTCTGAACCGGCATGCTGGGGTTCTTGACCGTGCTGGGATTATTGCCCATCACCGCCTCCCAGACGTCCTGCGTGATCGGGATCTCCGAGAGATAGAAGGGCCTGGTCAGCGTAACCGGGCGCGGGTATTCCTCCTGGTAACGGTAGGCCATGTAGAAGGGCGCGCCCAGCATGGCCCTCCCCGCCGGAACTTTGATGCACGTGAGAGACAGGTTCTTGCCGACCTGGAGGATGAGCGGTTTCTTGTCGGGCATGGCGAACGGGCGGTCGGGGGCAAGCATCTTCTCCGGATAGTTGAGCCTCGTGTCCTCGATCCTGCTGGCCCGGATCCACTTCCTGCCGTCTTTCTCGTAGAGGATTCCCGTCACGGCGCTTGCCCGAGCGGAGGAGCAGTAGTGGCCTTTGCCGGTATTCTGCCCCGGCGGCTTTGCGGGACTGTCCGGGGCGATGTAGAACTTCAGCTGTGCGTTGAACTGGTCCTGCAGTTTGACGGCCGCATCCGCGTCCAGTCCCTTGTCCGGATAGAATTCATCCATGATTTTTTTCACCCTGGAGGCGATCCCGGGACTCCCGTCAACGGCGAAGATGACCATGTAGTTATGGTCTTCCGGCTTGGGATCGGGGATGACCATCCCGGCGCATTGCAGGGCGCCCTTGACCGTCACCTCCTCGCCGCCCGCAGCAGGCGTTCTCTCCTGGGCCCATCCGACCGTCGAGAAAGCGCCCGAAATCAGGATCAGAAGCGCAAGGCGCCAGGCGATCGCGCGCGTTCTGCTCATCGCTGAATCCTCCCGTGTCTGGAAAACGATAGGGTCGACATTTGCGCGATGGACTCGTCCCGACGGCCGCCCGCGGAGCTTCGCCGGCCCCCGACTTATAGGTGCTCAGGGCGAAGCCGATACAACAGCAAATCCGCTATTTCGAGGCCGGCGCCGGGAAGGCCGGGACGGTGAACTTCGCAAGTTTTTATTTCACCAGGTTACGCTGGGGGATAAACTGGGGTGCCGGGAAGGCCGGGACGACGAACCTCGGCAGGGGCATCGTCACGCGCTCGGGCAGGTTCGGCATCTCCCCCGTGCGAAGGAAGTCCATCATTTCGCCCCATACCCTGGGAAAACGCTGGGCGACCGGCTCCAGCACCCCGTGTCCGCCCCGCTCGACGATGATCACCCGCCCATTGGGGAAGCTCTTCTTGATCTCCAGCGTGTTCTCCACGGGCGTCTGCGTGTCCCAATCGCCTTGGGCGAAGACGACGGGGATGGAGGTCTCGACCGGCGTGCGGAAATCGTCGCCCACGTCCGGGGACGGCCAGACCTCCGCCGAGGCGATGTAGCTGTCCCAATTCCACTGGCCCAGGAACTCGGTCGCCGGGTCGTTCCGCAACCGGCGTTCGCGCCCGGGTGTCACGCCCAGGCTGGTGTCGATCAGCGGCCCCACGAGCCTCAGCTCATTCGGACGGCTGCGGCGCTTGGCCAGCACCGACGCGGCCCACGCATCGTAGTGCTGGTAATACAGAGACAACAGGAAAGCCGGGCCGTCGGAGGCCTTGTGCAGAAAGTCCCGCTGGAAGTCCTCTTTGCCCAGGGTCACGCTCGCCGTCTCGCCGCTCTTCGGGTCCTTCACCTGGACCGTCACCGGCCCGCGCTCGAACCGCTTGAGGACCTCCTTCGCCGCCGCCTCCAGCCCCCCCGGAGGCAGGTACGGCTGCAGGGCTTTGTCCTTCTCGGCCTCCTTCCAGGAACGCTGCATCGCCCCCAGGACCTCGGAAGGCATATCGTATCCGAAATCGATCGGCTCCACGCCCGAGAGGAGCGCCCGTGTCACGATCTCGGGGTGCAGTCGCATCACGCCGAAGCTCCACTGCGACCCGAAACTCGTCCCCACGAGACTGATTTTCTCATAGCCGAGCGCCTTGCGGAGATCGTTCACGTCCTCGACGCATTCCTTGACCGTGTAGCCGCGCAGGTCGACCCCTTTCTTCGCGAATTCCGCCGCCGCGTCACGGGAGAGCTGGACGTAGGCGGCGGTGCTGCGGGCCAAACTCGCCGGCTGGTCGAGCGGTTCCTCCGGCGAGCGATAGCTGTACTTCAGCACGTCGCCGCGTTCGCTGAATCCGCGCTGGTCCACCAAGAGGACGTCGCCGGCCACGCGGTAGCGGAGGATGTGGCGAGCGACACCCTTCAGCCCCATCACGAAAGAATTGGCCGGGCCGCCGGGGAGGTGGAAGGTCGGCGGGCCCTTCGCCGGGGGAATCGCCTTGAAGCGTGCGAACCCCACGCCGATGACGCGGCTCCTGGGCTCGGCGCGGTTTTCCGGCACGTACAGCGTGCCGAGTTCGTACTCGATCTTTTCCGCCTCGGAAAGGGCCAGGGACGCCGGTTCGACGACGACCTCCCCGGCCTTTCGCGGAGCGGACGCCGCACGTCCGCCCGGCGCGGCCCGCTCGGCCCCGGGCTGCTCCGCCTTGCCCCGGTCTTCCTCCGCGGCCGCCGCCAATCTACTCATGGCCAGCGAAAGCACGATTACGCCCGCAATCAGTGCCCGATACGTCCGCTTGAATCGGGTCCAAGCACTGGCTCTGGACGCGGAATCCATCGCGCACGAGACCTCTTGTGTCGACATGGGCGTCTTACCCAAAGGAAGGCACTCCATTTCATTCCAGTCCGTCATACGGCCATCATCTGCTCGTGTCTCGCCAGGACCATCTTATAGATCGGGAAGGTTTTGCAGAGTTCGGTCACGCGGAGTCGGACGGCCGCCTGGACGTCGACGCTCGTGGAGTCGGAGAGCACCCGGTGGATGCACTCGGCGAGCTCGTCCATCTCGGGCTCCTTGAGCCCGCGGGTGGTGACGGCGGGGGTGCCGAGGCGGATGCCCGAGGTTTCGGCGGGTTTGCGCGTGTCGAAGGGGATGAGGTTCTTGTTGCAGGTGATGCCGGCGGCGCCGAGGACGACTTCGGCCTCGGCCCCGGTCACGCCCTTGCCGGTGAGGTCCACGAGCATCAGGTGGTTATCGGTGCCGCCCGAGACGATGCGGTACCCGCGCTTCGCCAGTCCCTCTGCAAGGGTCTTCGCGTTGCTCACGATCTGCCGCTGGTAGGCCCGGAAATGCGGGTGGAGCGCCTCGCGGAAGCTCACCGCCTTCGCCGCGATCACGTGCATCAGCGGCCCCCCCTGGATTCCCGGGAAGACCGCCTGGTCCACGATGTCGGCGTATTTCTTCTTCGAGAGGATGAACCCCCCGCGCGGCCCCCGCATCGTCTTGTGGGTCGTCCCCGTGACGAAGTCGGAGGGGCCCACCGCGTCCGGATGAATCCCGGCGGCGATCAGTCCGGCCGTGTGTGCGATGTCGCTCATCAGGTACGCCCCGACCTCGCGCGCGACCTCCGCGAACTTCGCGAAGTCGATCTCCCGCGGATAGGCGGAACTCCCGGCGATGATCAGCTTCGGCTTGTGCTCGCGCGCGAGCCGCAGCACCTCCCCCATGTCGATCCGCTCCGTCTCGCGCGACACCCCGTACGAAAAGAACCGGTAAAACACCCCGGAGAAATTCAGCTTGTACCCGTGCGTCAGGTGCCCGCCGTGCGCTAGGCTCATCCCCAGAATCGTGTCGCCGGGCTTGAGCACCGCGAGGTAGACGGCGAGGTTGGCGCTCGACCCGCAGTGCGGCTGGACGTTGGCGTGCTCGGCCCCGAAGATCATCTTCGCCCGCTCGATCGCCAGCCGCTCGCACACGTCCACCCACTCGCACCCGCCGTAGTAGCGCTTCCCGGGATACCCCTCCGCGTACTTGTTCGTCAGCACCGACCCCTGGGCCTCGAGCGCCGCCTCGCTCACGTAGTTCTCCGAGGCGATCAGCACCAGGTGGTCCTGCTGACGCAGCGTGTCACGGTAGATGGCCTGGAAGATCTCGGGGTCCGAGAAACTCAAGGGCTCTGCGTTCATGCATTCTCCAATGACGACACTGAGAAAATGGTGTCATCCTGACCCCGACGTGTCGGGGGAAGGATCTGGCCGCGATAGGGGGAGAACACCCCTTTTCGCGATGAGC
>Ga0315282_10007399_pt1 | contig 18037 bp, 15 predicted proteins | sample YL17G07_20_MG_FD_203693 | JGI IMG/M metagenome (GOLD analysis project Ga0315282, IMG submission 203693) | Sediment microbial communities from Yellowstone Lake, YNP, Wyoming, USA - YL17G07_20 | ecosystem: Environmental > Aquatic > Freshwater > Lake > Sediment | place: USA: Wyoming | collected...
AACCAATATCCGTGAACAATATCAGATTGATCGGAGCCTGGTTCATAACCTCCATAATGGAACCATCTCTCTACCGTCGCTTGTCCGGTCGGATAATAATCCCGGCCATTGATATTAAGATAGGCATATTCGATCGTCGAATCATAAAAAGAATACCAAAAAGGAGTCCAAGGCATCAAATGATTCGCATTCACGCTAAAGCTTCCCTCGAATCCGTCTCCGTACACTTCGAATTGGAATGAATCCGGCAAAATGAAATCACTCCGAAAATGAAGATGGGGGTGGACGAAAACGTCAAACAAATCTGACGATAAATAATCAATGGTATATCCGGTAGACAATCCGCCTGACGCCGAGTTATCGTTTTCCGCGCTTTCTTTTTTGTACAACACGGCGACAGCGCCGGTATATGAGCAGCCTTGATACATGTACCAATCAATCCAGAAATAGGTATATAAACCATAGACCGGCAACTCGGGATTGTCGAAACGAGAAACGATCCAGACAGCTTCATAAGGCCAATATCCATAAGGCGGAACCTGCGGTTGTGCGCAAGCGGAGTCATCATCAGTCGCAGTATCATCGTCCGGCGCGAAATCGTCATTAAAAAATACGAGGTCATCGTCCAGGGTGGAATCGTCATCTCCTACAGGATCATCATCCGACACCGAGTCGTCGTTTATCAAGAAATCGTCATCGATTGTATCTTCGTTATTTGAAGAGTCGTCATCTTGGGTGAAATCATCGTCCGAATGGAAGAGATTATAAAAAGAATGATTGTCGATATTTTCGGCGCAGGCAAATATGAATACAGGAAAGCAACAGAGCAAAAAAAGAAAAAACCATCTTGATGCCCTATTAATAATTAGTGGCAACCGACTTCGATCTAGCATGAAAGATCAATTTCAAACGGCATCATTGACCTCGATTTTTGTTTTTATTTTCGTACTAATTTGAAATTATGTGAACACTTTTTCGTTTATCGATGCCCGGTCGCCTTCGAGTTGAGGAACCTGACTGTATCTCATAAGAAATATCAAAACGTCGCCGGCATTTACGTCTGTGATCATCAATTTGAGACAATCCGGAATATTTTTCTTTGTTGCTTGATAGTCAGGAATGATTTTCAGTACGCTTGTCGGAAAAAATGTCTCAAGCAATATTAAAAATCATTTTTTAGAATTACTTTGTAGTGCTTTCCCTGAAATAATAATAGGAATTATCTTTTTTATGTTAATTTAATCCGCTAAAGAGGGACAGAAGAGAGTGTATTTTGAATGAAAGCGCATTATTTTTCGATTGTGCGGATTGAAAGGAAATTCAGCATTAAGGCTGCAAATCCGGCTAGTCAACATTTTCTGGTCTTGTGCTCACTCTAACCCTATGACTTTTTATTATGACCTCACTCAATGAAAATTATCATTTCTTCTTTAATCCTCCTGACAATTTTTTCGAATCGAATATAAAATAAATGATTTTAAGAAAGAGGGTCCACAATGCGAAACCCTGATCACAAGATAATTTTGATGACAATGGCTATGATAATTATAATCTCATCCAGCGCTCTGGCCGCGACCATCACAGGTACGATCTATCATGATGCCGATCAAAATTCCCGATCGCATTATGATCAAACTATTGACGATCAAGATGTGCCGCTCCCAGGAATTCGAATTCATTTGTTAAATGGAACGACCGAACAAATATTAGAGACGGATAACAACGGCTCGTTTCTTTTTGATGATATCGAAGCCGGTACGTACTTTGTGGAAGTCGAGGTCAGCCCCGATCACGTGTGCACCAGCCACGATCACCCGATTCGAACGCCCCAAGCCATTCATGAAGGAGCCATTCGGATTTTCACTATAGGCGACAGCATCGGCGTTATCGGTTCGGATCATCCCTATCCGGAAAGATTGGCGGATCATTTTTCCCAGATGATCGACGCTACGCTGAATAACCAAGCCATTGGCGGGACAAAAACCACCGATTGGCTGCCTGGCGCGCCGACCGGATATTTTGAGGATATCGTGATTCCTGCATTGCCGGATTCGGATATCGTTACGATCACGCTGGGCGGAAATGACTTTGCCGTATATCTGCCGCCGTCGCCGCCTTATGATCCATGGCAGATATTTTTAAATTTTCTCCAGAATCCGGAATATGTATTCGAAATTTTGCCGAATATAAAAACCATCATCAGCGCGATGCAAGAGATCAATCCCAACTGCGATGTCATTTTCGTGGTGTATCCGAATTACGCAAACAGCACGGCATGGTCCGATATCGTGGGACCATTGCAGCCGCTGGTCTCATGGGGCATGAACCTCTTGCTGTCTTTTGCCCGCTGGTCCATAGGCCAGGTAGATGACATTGTGCTTTCGGACATGCTGGGCGCATTGGGCGATACCTGGCTCGATCCGTATTTATTCGATCAGATTCACCCGAACGATGCGGGCCATCAACTCTTTGCAGACGTGATGTTCAATACGCTCGGCGGGGTTGTTATCGAACCGGGGAAATTGGGCGAGGATCGCCTGGTCGGTTTTTATGCGCCTGATCTGGTCCCCGTTGATGATGACACAGCGGATGATGATTCCGCAGCCGATGACGATACTGCCGATGACGATACTGCCGATGATGACACGGCTGATGATGACACTGCGGATGATGATTCTGCTGACGATGATACCATAGACGATGACACCGTCATCGACGACGACACTTCGATTGATGACGATACATCGGTCGATGACGATACGGCAGACGATGACGATACGGCGTCAGACGACGACAGCGCCGCTGATGACGATTCCGCAATAGACGACGATTCGGCCCCTGACGATGATTCGACATCCGATGACGATGCGAGTGATGATGAATCGTCTGACGATGACATGACTGACGATGATGCCGAGCCGACGAACAGCGGCAATAATGGCGGCTGCGGATGCTGAAGAGGATCTGAAAAAATACCTGTGGTGAGCGAAGCCGAACCAAAGGAGACGCTTGATGGGCTGGACGTTCAGAAAGTCAGCCAGTATAGGGCCTTTCCGAGTTAATGTCGGTAAATCGGGAGTCGGATTTTCAGTGGGCGGCGGAGGGCTCAGAACCGGAGTATCTTCGCGCGGCAGAAAATATTCGTCATTCAGCATTCCCGGAACAGGCGTAAGATATTACTCATCGAAAGGCAAATCATCCACAGGTTGCCTTGTTATCATAGCGGCGCCTGTGCTCGTATTGTTGCTCCTGATTGCGATGTTTGCGCACTAAGTTGTGAAAGGGATCGATCATGGTCAAATTCGAAGCTGTTCGTATGTTCCGAACTCCTCATTCCGAACGCTTTGTGTTGCAAAACGAAGGCAAGGATTTTGCCTCTTTGGATTTTCATTATCTGCTTAACGGAACCGTGGCAGCCACGGTGATCATATTCGAAGACAGCGGCATTGCAGAAAAAGATATTCCGGAATTGCTCGTCAAGATCGATGATGTTCTGCTTCCGGAAGTGAGCATGGAAGAAGGCAATATCTTTTTTGCGGTGGTCATCGGGCACGTTGCCGGGAATTACACGCCGGAGCACGTCGATGCCGGCAGTCATTAAAAAAGTTGCGCGATTTTAAATGCATTGTGTTCTTAGTGGAGGGGCCTTTATGCAAAAATCCATCTGCACTTTTCTCGCAATTTCGATTTGCGTTTTGCTTGTTTTCATGATTTGCGGCTGCAATAAAAATCCAAGCAATAAGACAGTTGCAAGCAAAAGCGAACCCGCACAGAAGCCCCGGAATATTTGGTACGATTTGAATCCTACCGGTCCGCTCGTGGATACAATCCTGGGAGAAGCATCGCACATGTACTCAGGACCCGAAGAATCGTGGTCGCGCAATTACGAACTTCAAAAGCTCTCTGAAGCCGGGATTAAACGATTTCGAGAGACCATTTCTTGGAAAGATGTGGAGCCGGCCGACAACGAATGGCATTTCGAGAATACGGATACGCTTGTGGATATGGCGCAAGAATACGGATTCACTGTTGACGCCAAGCTCTGTTACGGAGTTGATTGGGCCGAGCCTTCAGGCAACGACAGCGATATCAATCCGGAAGTTTATGCGGATTATGTCGGGCATGTCGCTGAACATTACTGCGGCACAATGCAAACCCTGGAGATCTGGAACGAACCCAATCTTGATCACTTTTGGAAGCCTTATCCTGATCCGGCGCATTATGGATCAATGCTCATTGCATCTTATATTGCCGCAAAAACCGCATGTCCGGACATTAAAATTGTTTTTGGCGGGCTTTCTTCGTTCGACAACGAAACATTAATCCTCGGCTTCTGGAATTTTCTGGATCGTGTTTGGAAAGCGCATCCCGACATCGGAAATTATTTTGATATCTTTGCGATCCACCCGTATACGCTTTTACAGTTTACAGCTCCTGAAGTCTCGCTATCTGTCGACGACATGTTCACCTGGCCGGATTTCGAAACAATGATCGGTATGGCAAAAGACCAATTGTCCAAAATGGGTCTTGCCTCCATGCCTATTTGGGAAACCGAATTCGGCTGGCCCTCTTTATATATTGGCGATGAGGATCAAGCTGCATATCTGGCACGCGCTCTTTTGATCTCAATCAAGTCCGGCGTGGAGGTTTGCCATTGGTACACATTCTGGGATGGCGACGGAACCAATACCACTCCGACTGAAGATTATTTCGGGCTGTTCACTTATCCTGCCGGCGAAGGCGAGACAAGCCCTAAAGAAGCCTATTACGTTTTAAAAGGCATGCACGAAGTTCTCGGTCGCTCCCGATTTGCAGCAGATCTTTCACCCCGATTGCTGTTGCCTGCCGGGGTCTATGCCTTGGCATTTTTAGATAAAGACACCGGTGCGGTCATTTTCGCCGGTTGGGATTCCAGAACAGGCTATTCCACAGAGGTGGCGCTTCCTTTTCCGGAAAATGCCACCGGCTATCAATTACTCAACGACCATAACGATGTGATCCAAGAGGGCGATGGCGACAAGATCGTTCGGGTCATATTAAATAAACATGTACAGTATGTGAAGTTTGAAGATTGAGGAGAGTCGAATTCATTAAACTCTTTACTATTTTCTGCATGGATCAAGCGCCCTTGCCTGGGATACGCCCTCACTTCATTCGGATTTCTTTGGATACCGCACGCGATATACAAGCCAGCGTTTGTTTTCATAGCGGAATCGCGGAATAACGCCAAGGAACTCGAAATCGTCCTCTCGTGAGTTTTTGGAATACCTTTTAAAGATCCGGATTTCTTCGAGCCAACCGATGATATATTGGATTCTCTCGGCACGAATATAGTCAATAATCTCATGTTTTCGAAAGGCCTCCAGGGCATTCCGATTAACCACGCCATCCAGATTAATGACGTGCAAATTCGGAGCAAAATATCCCAGGCTGCCTGATTGAAAACCGCCGATTCTCGTCCCATCGAAAAAGGTATCGGATGCATAAACGCCGATCTTGCGATAACCGAATTGATTACTGTCTGAAGATAAATACAAATTATACCAATAGAGGGTTTCCATGCATAAAAGAATGGCTAATGCGAATGTCAGCGTGTTTTTATATTTAAGTTTATCGAACTTTATATCAAGGCGATTTATCAGAGCAACAACGACTGTAATGGGAATTAGGATCAATGGGAAAAAATATCTGGAAAAAAACCATGGTGAAAAAAAGTACAAAGTATAAGCGGGAAAAATGGAAAAACCGAACAGCCAGATTAATTTGTAACGCCAAAGATCCTCGAGAATTTTTGCTCCCCACGAATTTTTTCCTTTCCACCATTTATGCGCCATGCCCCCGATTATTGCAGGGCCTGCAATCCACCACAGAATCCTGGAATTGATATAAATGGCTTGGAAGCCCAGCAGAACCATTGAATTGTAAAAACTCAAATCCGGCGGTCGAGACAGAATCGCAAGATTCACAAACCGCACGGCTAATCCGCTTTCCGGGAAAACCATGCCCGTGACGGCATACGAATAAATTATCCAGGGCAAATAGATGGCGCTTATCCCCAGCGTCATTGCAGCTATTAAACGGAAGAAAAGAGCCGGCTTTTTGTATTGTCTGAGGATATTCGCGAAAAAGAGTATATAAATCCAAGCGACCAAAAAAATAAAATCGATTCGCGCCAACAGCCCCAATCCAAGAATGACGCCATAAAAGAAGAGATTTTTTAATGATGGAGACTCTTTATTTCGCTCAAATAAATAGCAGGAAAGGAGTATAAAAAATGTGGCGATGCTTGTTTCCAAGCCGTTCATGCTCGTTGCTATCACCATCGGATGTACGGCCCATAGTGCGGCCCCTATGACTGTAGGCGGACGCCAGCCATAATAGAGATGCAGCCATCGAATCAAAACGATTAAAGAAAGGATGTCAAAGGCTATTAAAACCGCCAACGCCCATTTGACCGCCTGATCCAAAGAAATTCTATCGAGCGGATGCCCTAGATTCATCACCCAATAAATCGGCGCGGCAAGGAATGCGTATAGTGGTTGGTATCCGTTTGTCGGAACCCCGGAATAGCTCGATCCAAGCCCTGTCGCGAGATTTTTTGCAATGGTCAGAGAGTAATAAGCATCGTCAAGAATTAACAGGGAATCTATAATTTCAATAGGACGGAAAAGAATTGCAGAGCGCAATATTATTGCAAATACAATGATTAATACGCACCAATATAAAGACGCTTTTGACCGCATACGCTTCGTCCGAACATCTTGACTTATCTTACATAAGTCTTCTGCCGGTTTTTACGTTAACGATGTAGCAATTTACTCTCGTGATTTTATTTTTCATTTATATATCAAAGTCGGGTTCCGGAATATGGAAGCAAAGCCTTTTGCAAAGATTATTCTGTAGTGCGACGTTCGGGATTTTTTCCGTTCAGTTTGATTTTTGCCGCATCGATTTGGCTGTTTGCATTTTCTTGGATATCCCGGATGAAAGTAGGCGAAAAACGCGAAGCCACGACCAGGCGGGGAATGGATTCACGGTTGGATTCGCTTACGTATTTCGGTAAACCGCGCGAGTAGAAATCCACTGCTTCGGCCAAACTTTTACCTTTTTCATAATCAATGAAAACCAGTTCCCAAAAAGCCAGGTGCCAGAGTTTTTGCTTTTCGATCTCTTCTCTTTTATCCGGTTGCTCTTCCAGATAGGCGGTCAATTGTTTATTTTCCCATGCGATTTCCCCGAGTACCGCTTCTGCAACCTGAGCCTCGGTCAACCGGGCGGCATCCAGCGCCGCATTCAATTTTGCCGTGCAATTTTCGGGAGGATTGAAAGTTGAAATTCGGATCACCGCCAGGACGGCCTCCTTGCGCAAAAACTCTGCCGCGCGCAACGCCCAAAAATCCCTGGAAGAAGACATGACTGCGACCAGTTTCAGATCTTGTTCAACGATCTCACAAGCCTCGCCCAGCTTTCCTTGTTTTGTGAGCGAATCAGCCAGACGGCTCCGAAGTTTGCCCAATCTTCCAAGGCATCCCGCGCCGATTCTCATCATGGTGTTCGCCATAGGACCTCCGGGTTTTGGAGGCGCTACGGTCTGGGCCGAAGAAATATCGGAAACCATTCCAATCTGGTTTTTGTATCGCGCAAAAAGGATTTCGTCATCCTTGCCGTCGAATTCCGAGATCTCCGCCTCGCACATCTTGGCCGCTGCATAAACAAGGTTTTTGTAACAATCTTTGCAAGAAGGCTTTTGGTATTGAGCAGCCAATCTTTTTTCCATTGAGGCCGCTAAAAGCTTGGCTTTGCCGATAGGCATCCATTCTTCTTTGCAACATGGCAGAAGAAAGCATAATAATAAAATTGCGAAAATGCATTTATATTTCATGATAGATGCTTTCTATTGATCAAAAGGATATCCAAGGACTTCAGAATAAGCAGCGGTAACTCGGCGATAATGAATATCAAGCGAATATTTTTCTTCTACGGAAAGCCGAGCGGCTTGCCCCATTTTTGCCGCCAGGACAGGGTTATCCGCAATCCATTTCATTTTCTCGGCAAGAGCCGCCGCATCGCCCGCCTTGAACGTAAAGCCGGTGACGCCATCCTCCACGAATTCCGGCAATCCGCCCTGCGCGGATACAATCAAAGGCCTTGCGAGCGCCATGGATTCCAGAGCGGCAAAAGGGCCGTTCTCGTACCAATCGGATGGCATGGTTGAAAAGCCGCATCGCGACACAAGATGCATGAGTCGATCCATTTGGACGAATCCGTGGAACACTGCCGGAATGTTTTCCTCGGCAGCGCGCTTTTTCAGGTGATCTTCGAGAGGCCCTGTGCCTATCAAATGGACATTTATGCCCGAAATCTTGGCGGCGGTCAGAAGCGTGTCCAGGCCCTTTTCGCGTGAAAGCCTGCCGAAGTACACGCCCGCCTGCGGCTCTTCGACGGGCAAATCCGCCGGAAAACGCGCCGGATCCACAAAGTTGGGGATAGGCATTATTTTGTAAGGAGGCCATCCGCATTCCACAAGCCGGTCGGCTAGAAACTTGCTGGGTGAAAACACCCTATCGATGTACCGGTCATAAAGTTTCAGCGTGCGGTTGAAGTAGCCTTCGAGGCAAGCGATCGTGCTCGCCGCGCGGCTGTCTTTAAGGCATTTTGCGGCGACCGCGCGGTAAAAGCGCGAGCCGCCGCATTTCATGCAGACGACGCCTTTTTCCAGATCGTAAAGCCGCTGGTTGGGGCAGATCAGCTTATACTCGTGAGAGGTTTGCACAACCGGAATTTTGTGGCGTTTCAGCACAGGCAGAATCGATGAGGTGATCTGAAAACCGAAGCTGTGAAGATGGCAGATATCGGGCTGAAATTCGCCGAGCAATCTTTCAAGATTTCTGGCGGCTTCCAAAGACCAGATCGTTCCTATTCCGGCCCGGGCTTTTTTTATAAAGGATTGTCGGATATCGAAGTTGCGATTGCGGATGAAAAAGCGATCCCAGGGCGTTGACCGGTTTTTTTCATGTTGCATGGAAAAAGGAACGACTTCATGGCCGCGACGAATGAGCTCCTCAGACCACTCGAATACGTACCGTTCCGCTCCGCCGGCCAAATAATAAAATTTGTTGACGATCAGGACTTTTGTCATGGTGAGGAAATCTTAGGCTGCATGCCGTTCTTTTGTCCACAATATCATTAGAAAATAAGATAGAGAAACCCAAATCGCGATCTTTTAAGAAACGAAAAGACTGATGCCGGAGAAAATAATTTATGCCGCCGGTGAATGCGAAGTGCTTGCGCCGTTTTTCTTAACGATCTGCTCGAAGAAAGGCCTTACCGCTTTGGGCAAAACAGTTCTGCGATAGTAACGCACCGGTTCGTTTGTAATCTCTAAAATAAACGAAGTGCGATCGGGCCGATTGGTCATTTTTACTTTTTGTTCGCGGTTGGGCGCCTCGATTTCTTTCTTGATTGCCATGCAGGTTTTGTAATAGGCAAAAAGTCTCCGGCCAAACGGAGAGGCAAATCGATCAAAGCATTTGTTTCGGCTCACTCGTTCATCTTCGTTTGTATTTAATAGATTCAAAAGTTCTTTGACGAGTTCTTTATCCATGTCCATGAAGCAGTACTCCTCATTGATGCTCAAATTTTACCACATCCTGATTCAATAAAAAAAGATCGGACCAATTAACATCAACATTAAGATTTTTTTTTATAAAAAGGATAGAGCCTTTTCAGTAATAGATTCAACTACACTTGTTTGGGACTCAATCCTTCCCCATTTTTCTATAAAGGGCTTCCTATAATCTCTATTATCCGATTTACAAAGAAAAACAGCAACTATCGTTCGTCTGGCAGAATTTTGGCGAATCCGGGCAGGTCGGGTCCTGCATTAAAAGTCACAAGCCTTGCGCCCAAAACTTCGTCAAAGTCAAAGGCCGTTACCCTGGCATTATCTGTGCGCATCTTGAAAAAATGGCTCATCGGCAACCCGAGCAGGTGGATAGTGATCGTAAGGATAACTCCTCCGTGAGTCACCATGAGCACGCTGCCGCTTTTGCATGCCGGCAAAATCGTATGGTCGAACGCCTCCAATATTCTGGCTTTGAAATTCGCTATACATTCTCCGCCCGGGAAACAAAAATTATCGGTAGCGTTTATCCATTCTTGAATTTGCTCCGGATGCTCCTTAATAAGCTCCTTGAATTTTTTGCCTTCCCAATCTCCGAAATCCATTTCAGTGATGGCGGCAAGCTGTTGAGTTTTAATATTTTCCCTGCCATCCAGAATGATCTCCGCCGTTTTGACCGCTCTGATCATGGGACTTATAAATGCAGAATGAAATAGAATCGGCCTGAGAAACTCCGTCAGTCGATGCGCCTGAGAAATTCCGTTTTCATTCAAAGGAACATCCGTTTTGCCCGCGAGTCTGCCTTCGTCATTATATATGGTCTGGCCATGTCTGACCAAAAACAGTCTGCCCATTACACACCTTGTTTCATTTTTAAGTGAGCAATAATCTTTTCCGATCCGCACAAATTGACAAACAAATTTCGACGGAATTTACGAAATGATGAGACAACCTGCAAGTCTTTAAAGGTGACGATCGTTTTTTATTTGCAATTAAAATTGTTCTTTTATCGCTTTCTCCGCAATCTCCAGTGCTTCTGTGGTTGTAAGGCCGGGACTTACGAGAAAGGCTTCCAAAACGGCGTTCAGCGCCAAGCCGATGGCCGGTCCCGGCGGCAGCCCAAAGGTCTTCATAATGATGTTGCCGTCAATGGGAGGCTTGCCGCGAGAGTCAATACCCCTGCGTTCGCGTTCAAGCTGCATGAGATGATTCAGATAAATCCTTATATGTGCCGGGCTTTGCGGATCGGCATCGGGTCCCCTTGTGGCCAGAGTATCGGCCATAGCAATTATTCCGAGGTCTTTCCAAATTTCTTGTGCTTGCCTTAAAAACCGGGCGGTTGCCTTTGGGGTGATCTCCTTGCGTAAGAAACCTTCCGCTAAAGAGGCAAGGCGCATGTGCAACTCCACCATCGATGAGATATATCTGCAGAGAGTCCGGGGCAATCGCAAAGCTGCGCAATCTTTTGCGGCCATTTGAGCGCCGATCGATTCATGCCGATAAAACGTGATCCGACCGTTTTCGGCAGCAGCCTTTGAAACCGGTTTTCCGATGTCGTGCAACAGTGAGGCCAGCTTCAACCCGGCCGGGTAATCCGGGTCTGAGGAACTCTCCAGAACTTCATATCCTTCAGAGGAGAAGAAAGTTTCGGGTGAAGAGATAATGTTTTCCAGTTGATAAAGGCATTCCAAGGAGTGATCGAGCACCGGGAGATGATGAAAGGTGTTTTGAGCACACCCCTTTGAGGCTTTCAATGAAGGAAACACTTGAAACAGCACTTCGTCGTCAGAAGCGGCTTTAAGGCCTTCAATAGACGATGGAAGGCGCAGAAGCTTAAGCGTTTCTTCCCCGATGCGCTCGGAGGGTACTGTGTCCAGTGAACGAGCTGCGGCAATTGCAGCCTTGCGCGTATCCGGATCGACTTCAAATCCGGTCATGGAGATGAAACGATATAATCTAACGGCCCGCACGGGATCCTCATCAAAGACACCGGGCCGGGGCATCCTAAGAAGGCCGTGATGAATATCCTCCAGGCCGCGTGCAGGATCGAATATCGTAGAATTTAAAAGATGGCTGTGTTCCAAAAGCAACGCTACCGAATTGATGCTCAGGTCCCTGCGCAAACAATCTTCTTTTATGGTTTTTCCCATGCGCGAAGTGAGATCCAGGGTGCGTCCTGATGGCAAGATAATCCGCCATGATAAGAATCGCGAATTTAATTGAAAGCATTTTCCGAAAACCTGTGCAGCAATATTTTCAGCCATTTGTTCAATCGATATTGACTCCGATACGGAGAAATCCAAATCCGTGATCTCCCGCCCCAAGAGCATATTGCGCACCGCCCCTCCTGCCAGGCAAACCTCTGTGCCCTGCGAGAACTCAACGACAGCCTCGAGACATTGGCGGAATTCATTTTCAGAAAAGTATTTTTCTAAATTTAGGCAAGGCTCCATGTATTATTTGATCTTGATAAGTATGGAGTTTAAAAAGCGAGGGTCCGGCGCTTCAGGCTGATCGAACAAAGCCAATTCCCGGGTAAGTTCTTCGAGCCACGGCTTGACGGCCACAATAAGTTCAGAAAAGCGATCGCCGGCTGTATTCTGTGCCCACTGGTCGATCTTTTGGATAACCTCTGCCTTGAGGGTGACTTGTTTTTTATTGAGAAATTGCGGCAGGTTTGCCAAATCAGGCTTGGATAACGGTTCCAGGGCCACCGGCTTGCCGAGTAAATCAGAAGCCAGCACTGTGTTAAAGAGAGCCATCCAGGTAAGGGCCGAAAGATCATCCAGATTGCAATTGGTCAGATCAACGGCTCCCAGCTCTTTGGCGGTAAGATTCAATTTGTCATGCATGATGGAAGATAGAAAGGAAATCTGGTCCAGCCTGGATCGAACAGCCACAAGCTGCCCGGGTTCGCTGAAATTTCTGCGTTCGCCTGAAGAAAGAATAAATACAGGTTCCGGCTCAAGCAACCCGAATATCATTTCCTGATCGCGCGGATCGACAAGTAAGGTATCCAGCGATCTTCCGTTTGCGGTAATTTTGGGCAGAATCTTCTTTGTACGCTGCCTCTCTTTGATCACCAGCGATCTGCCCAGGTTGTAAATTTCCAGCATCACCGATTCGCTTAAGATTCGACACGCCTCGATCAAGTTGTCTCCGGCCAAATGCCAGACGCCCAAGTTTAAAAATCCGTCCACTCGGTGAACGATATCGCGCACGCCTTCTAAATCCGCCAGATCGATCTGCTCCACGATAGTGGCCATATTGGTAAGGGCCATGATCTCGGAGATTGCTGCGTCCCGGCCTGGAAATCCTGCTGCCAATGCGCGCATCAGCAGAGAATCCCGATGCCGGAACCTCGTCAAATATCTTTCCTCGGACAAGGAGGTCGGTTCTGTGAGCAGCGCAGGCGCCGCCTTTTGATGCGGAACGAATCCGTCAGGCTCCACATAGTGTCGAATCTGAAGCGATTCGTAGTATTCGGGAAAACCGCGAACAGCCAGTCTGGAGGTGCGCTCCTGATAAGCGCTTTCTTCCAAATCCGCCGGAAGCTCCCAGTAGACCGCTTCCGTGAGGAGCTGGAAGAATTCGAAATCAACCCGAAAAATTCTCTGCAGCAAATCCAGAATCAGGCTCCTTTCGTCATCCGTCCCGAAAAAACGAAGAAGATACCGGCCATCCGGCGTGAGGAAAGCATCCGGTTCCTCATCGGGGATTTCATTGGAGAGTTCCTCGATTTTTTGCATAGACATATAACGCTTAATGAACAAAGTAATGAGGCTTAGATCCATCGCTTTTAGTTGTGTGATGAATCGTTCGTCCCCCATTTCATGGATCAAAGTGAACCATTTTACCGTGGGCTTCCGGGTGAGCTGATCTTTACGCCAACATTCCAGATCCATGATCCCTTGAAATTGTTGAGATGTTGAAAGCTCCAGAAGAATGATGGCGTCTTCAGGCCCTATTTCCTTGACCATAAGGTACAAATCCTGAAGGGGCAGGACAGGCACAACTTTTTCGGGCTCCGGATGCTCTAAAATCAAGTCGAATGCTTTACGGGCCGGATATCCAATGATCATCCTGGCCAGATCAAGGGGCGGCGTCTTGGCGATGGCTGAGGCGTCGGTCTCTTTGATGGCCTCTTGGCGTTTCGTCATATCAAGGTTGATTTTCCGTATCGGGCGGGCCGGCCGGCCCCTGGTTATCGATTTCCTGCTGATCCTGCGATTGGTCCGGATTCGGAGGTTGGTAAGGCGGACGACCGCTATCCGAACCTGGTGGAATGTCCCTCTCAGGCTCATTTCCCGCTTCGGGAGCATTCGATTCAGGCCCTCCCATTGACGGCGAAGTCTTGCCCGGAGTGAAGTTGGATCGAGGCGAGAGTCGGTTCGGCGGAGTCATTCCAGGTCTTCTCGGCAACTGACCGGGTTTGGTGGGGCTTGTCCTCGGCGGTATAGTAGGGCGAGGCACAATCCTGGAATGATCTGCGGGCCCAGGTTTCTTGAGCATTGTGTTTACTTTTGAGGCGCTGGGTGCTGTGATCGCGTTTTTATCTCCGGCTGCCCCTTCATTATCATTTGATCCGAATAACCCCTTCAGCTTGCCGAAAATGCCGCCGGACTCTTCTTTGGCCGGCGCCGGTTGACCGGGTTTTATGGCAGCACGGCCGCGCAAGGTTCGACCTGGCGCCGGGTTTTCTTTTTCGATTTTAGCAAGATCGATTACCGGTCTTTGCAAACCGGGCATTAACGGTTTTTCAGGTTGGAAATACCAAATCATAGTTGCAACTACTACTACTGATGTTCCCAATGCAATCAGAATTTTTTTGGTTAGCAAGTTTTTAAGCATTCTTTTTGCCTCCGATAGGGCATCCATATCATTCCTCTTTATGGATATGACTGTCAAGGAGAAGAAGTTGTTCCATTAATAAGATGATACAAATGGTAATGACGATAAAAGACAGCCTCACCCACTCAGAACGACAACGGCAAAAGTGGTTGTGGCTACTGATTAAAAATTGATAATTGGCAAAAGAAGACCTGCTCCGAGTTTTGGGAGGATCTTTATATTTTGTAAGACTTTTTTTGATGGTTACATCGTTATGTATATGAGCAGCATTACATTCAAGGCAGCCACAATCCCGGCAATGATCCAAAGCATGATTTTATTGAAGAGCGAATTCTTATATTGACCCATTACCTTGGCGGATGATGTGAGGTAGATCAACGCGAAAATGGTCCAGGGAAGCTGAATACTAAGGGCGATTTGACTCCAGATTAGTCCTTTAAAAGGATCTCTGAGGAAAAAGACCAAAATAATCGCGCCGATCAAGGTGATAAAAACGCCAAGGCGCGAGTGCGGGTCTTTGAGATCAAAAGGCTCGCTTGAAATCCCCGAAAAAATGCTTCCGCCTGCCATCGCTGCGGTCACTGACGAGGAAAATCCGGCCAAAAGAAGGGCGATAGCGAACACAATCGCGGAGGCATTGCCCAGAAGAGGTCTTAAGGTTGCTTCAGCTTGCGAAAGTTCGCTCACCTTAATCCCTTCATGGAAAAATACCGCCGCAGCCATGATGATCATTGCGCTGTTGATCGCCCATCCCACAGCCATAGCAATCATAGTATCCAGAAATTCATAACGAAGTTGCTTTTTGATGATGGCTTCGCCTTCATGGCTCCACTTGCGACTTTGGATGATCTCCGAGTGCAAGAAAATATTGTGGGGCATAACCACGGCGCCCAATACGCTCATCACGATTGGCAATGCGCCCCTTGGAATGGTCGGCGTCACCCAGCCCTGGAACGCTTCCGACCAATGCAAATGCACCAGGCTCAGCTCATAGAGAAAAGCCAAACCGATCAAAGAAACAAAACCGATGATATATTTCTCGATCCTCCGATAACTGTTGGAAAACAGGACAAACATAACTGTCGCCACAGTCATAAACGCACCGATCGGAAACGGAATTTTAAAGAGCATATTCAGGCCTATCGCCGCTCCCAGCACTTCAGCCAAAGCCGTGGATATGGCAGCCAGGACAGCGCTGGCTAAGAACGCCCTGCTTAACCATTTTGGCAAATACGTGGAAGAAGCTTCGGCCAAGCAAAGGCCGGTAACGATTCCCAAATGGGCGGCATTGTGCTGAAGAAATATAAGCATAATAGTGGAAAGGGTGACCATCCAGAGCAATGAATAACCATAGCTCGAACCTGCCGCGACATTCGCAGCCCAGTTGCCGGGATCTATAAATCCGACAGTAACCAGAAGCCCTGGCCCAATAAATTTGAGGATTTCCAGGGCCCCTAAATTCGGCTGATGACGGCTAAAAATCTTCTTCAGTTCCATGATTCGAAATTGCCATGCCAAAGTTTTTAATTAACGATAACGCACCGCCAGAGATAAAAGAGGAAAAAGTCGCATTGCAATTAAAATATTCGACATTATTTTTCGGTCAATCCGCAAGAAAAAATTTTGTATAGTGTACGAGATCGAATGGCGATGCACAACCGGAGATTTCGTTAAACAAAACACAATCGAATATTTCATCCTCGTTTTGATCTCTTTTGTTTGTTGGACGATAATAGATCGCAATTGAAACGAACAATTTGGGTAAATGCATATCCCAATGAATCTTCAAACCAATATCGGACAAAGAGCTTTGGTAACCGGCGGAAGCGGGGTGTTGGGACGACATCTTGCGTCTGCTCTTTTAAATCAAGGGATTGCTGTGCGTATCTTGGATTTGAGTCTTCCTCCTCAAGAATTGCAAGGAATCGAATTTGTCCAAGGCGATCTGACGGATGCCGATACGGCAATGAATGTGTGCCGGGAATGCTCGGTCGTTTTTCATCTGGCGGGCCGGATGCCCCAGGCTCTCCTTTCGGAAGAAGGTTTCAGGAAGGTGAATGTGGACGGAACGCGCAACGTTGCAGAGGGATGCGTCCGCCACGCGGTTCCGATGATGGTCTTCGCCTCGACCATCGAAATATACGGTCCGCAAACGGCTTTTCCCATCAGTGAAGATGCGCCCAAATATTTCACCGGAATTTATAGCCGCAACAAATGGGAATGCGAGCAGATGCTTTTAGAGTATCGGAGACGAAACGGCCTGAGGGTTGCTATGCTCAGAATGCCGATGATTCTGGGCCCCGGCTTTTACCATGAGAAGGCCATGATGGAAATGATGCGTCGAGTGCGTCGCGGGAGGCCTTTGCCTCTTCCCGGCGGCAGAGATCTGCCATTTGTCGCTGTGGCGGCATCGGATGCAGCAGATGCGTTCTTGTTGGCGACAGCTAGGAAAGACGCAGATGGGGAGGCGTTCAATATCGCTGCAACCCGAGCCGAACCCACCAGAGAATTGTTTTCAAAGTTCATTCAAGCAATCGGTTCGACATCCGTGATTATCCCTGTGCCTCGATGGATCCTTTCACCGTTGATTTCCGTTGGAGTCAAATTGAAACGGCCGATCCCGTTCCTTCATACCCCTGCTGAGCTTTTGCCTTTTGCGCTGACCGGAGGAGATTATGACATATCAAAAGCGAGAAATATCTTGGGATATGACCCCAAAAAAGATTGCCTGAGTTCCTTAGTCGAAACATATAATTGGCTGTTAAAGCAGAATTTGCTTTAAATGAAAAAGCATTTAGTGATAAACGGCTTTGGCTAAGAGTTATTGGAAAAGACCCTTGAAACCAGACAAAGAGATATGATAACCTTTTTTATAATAATCTCGAATTTTTAAAAAATAGTATGTAACTCTTGGTTTTCTAACGGATAGGGGGGAATAAAATGGCAACCCCAGCGAGTAAATTTGCTGCCATTCCCCTAATTAATAACTTTGCAAGCGCCCTTCGAAAACATGCCATGTATACTTCCGGACATCCGATCCTGAACGAGACATTGACTACACTCAGAGCACAATTCAACCGATTTTTTGAGACTTGGCCGTCGTTGGTCGTCGGCATCGGACGAGACTCTTTGTTTATGGAAGGAGATGAAGTCGGCGGTGAAAAATGGATCGAGTCGCTGGCTCAAATGCTCCATCGGCGCAGCATCAGCCAGCTTACATTTTTTCGCGGCCTGACTTTTCGGGAATTGGAATTGTTTTTCGAAATCTTGGAGTTGGACCCTCTTGTGGTGCGCAATGCGGGCGGTTATCAAAAATATTTCACATTAAAAGGGATCTCCGCCATTGAAGTGCTTGAAATCGATTATCACATCCATGAAGGCGATATTGATTTTCAGTTGAACACCCTTTCGGATGCCCAGGTTTGGCATCTGATCTCCAAAAGGTGGCAATCCGGCTCGAGAAAATTGACTGATGAAGATCTGAAATTTGCGGGAGGGTTGTTAAAAGACGCGGCAAGGCTGGCTGCCTTACTGAATTCAGCGATTTCAGAGGATAGGAGAACC
>Ga0315282_10007400_pt1 | contig 18035 bp, 13 predicted proteins | sample YL17G07_20_MG_FD_203693 | JGI IMG/M metagenome (GOLD analysis project Ga0315282, IMG submission 203693) | Sediment microbial communities from Yellowstone Lake, YNP, Wyoming, USA - YL17G07_20 | ecosystem: Environmental > Aquatic > Freshwater > Lake > Sediment | place: USA: Wyoming | collected...
GTAAGAGAACGGCGACTATCCTATAGTTTATCTGCGATATGACCTCTATTATAAAAGAAATATTAATAAAACGAAATTTAATATGCGAGTTAATTCTTAAAGATTTGAAGATTCGCTATTCAAGGCCTTTGCTGGGATTTTTCTGGGCATTTTTATCTCCCTTTTTAATTGTAATTATATTTTATGTCGTTTTTTCGATGATTTTAAAGGTTAAGACAGAAGAAGCCCCTTTTCTATTATATTTAATGAGCGCAATATTTTCGTGGCGGTTTTTTCAAGACTCACTTGTTTGCGCAACTACTAGCCTAATCGACAATAAAAATTTAATCAAAGAATCTAATTTTCCGCATTATCTGATACCTATTTCTATTGTCTTGGCAAATGCGATAAATTTTTTACCTTCTTTAGCAATAGTAATAGTTACCTCTTTGTTTACTTTAAAAGGGCTGCCCATTTTTGTATTATTCTTACCGATAGTTTTGTCTATCCATTTAGCCATAGCAATAGGGCTTTCAATTATACTTTCAATTCTCTATGTGAGATGGCGAGACATAAAATATATATTAGAAGCGGCGTTGCTTATATTATTTTATTTTACCCCGGTTTTTTATTCTATCCGCCTAGTCAAAGATTCATTCCCACCGTTATTATTTACAATTTATATTAATAATCCTTTCGTCGCTATATTGAACCTGTATAGAATAACGATCTTAAAGGATTTCTACATATATTTACAAAGATATATCGGCCTTTCGTGTCTTATTGTGGTACCGCTTGGCTTTGCTGTTGTTATCTTTTTGTTTGGATTCTATTTTTATAAGAAAAACAAAAACAATATAAATGACTATCTCTCCTATTAAAACTTTAGAGAATAACACACAGATAAATAAAACGGTTGAATTAATATCTATCAGCAAGAAATATCCTCTGTCAAAAACCGACAATAAAGATATCAATACTAGTTTTGAAGAATTTTGGGCACTGAGAGATGTGTCACTTGGTATTTATCAAGGACAGGTGTTGGGGATAATTGGTAGAAATGGAGCAGGCAAAACCACGCTTTTAAATATCATTGTGGGAGTTTTGTCTTCTACGCAAGGTAAAGTGTTCGTTAAGGGTAAGGTATTAGGACTATTCAACTTAGGTGTAGGCTTCCAGGATGAATTGACAGGTAGGGAAAATATATTTCTTAATGGTGCGATATTGGGAGCTACCAAGAAAGAACTCGAAGATAAACTAAGTTCCATAATTGATTTCTCCGAATTGGGTAATTTTATTGATATGCCTCTGGGTACATATTCACAGGGCATGCGGCTTCGTTTGGCATTTAGCGTAATTGCTAATTTAGATTTCGATATTTTAGTAATCGATGAAGTATTGACAGTAGGCGATGCCCTTTTTCAAAATAAATGCTTCCAGCAACTAATGGACTTTAGGAGAGCCGGAAAAACCTTGATAATAACCACTCAGGATATGGCTTTAATTGAGAGATTCTGCGATAAAGTAGCGCTTCTTGACCACGGCTGCCTGTTGCATTATGGCGATACGCCTGGAGGGGTCAATAAATATCATGCGATATTGAATACAGAGAAATTTTTTGTAGGACCAGCGCAAAAGAATATAAATTTAGTAGAAAATACAAAAAAATGGGCAGACGATGTTTCTGGCTGGGGTAAAAAGTTAGGGACAAAAGAGGTAGTGATAGATTCAGTATATTTAATAAATAAATTTGGCGTAAAGACTAACCAAATTAGAAGCAGGGAGCCCCTGACAATAAAAGTGCATTTTACAGCGAGAAACAATGTTAAAGAACCCCATTTTGGCGTAGCTATATTTAGAAATGATGGCGTATATTGTTACGGACCAAATACCCTATTTGATAATAAAAAAATTTCAGAATTAGGGCCAGGAAGAGGCTGGTTTGCGCTTGAATACAAAGAACTCTTGTTTGCCCCAGGCGAGTATAAAATTTCTGTAGCAATTTGGGATAAAAATGAAAGAGTTGCCTTTGATTACCACAACGGGTTTTATAAATTAATAATTAAGGGTCCTAATAGCGCTAGCGAGCTCCTGGATATGTCCTTTAAATTTTACCCCAGAAACTTTGTAAATTTCAGGAGAACAAATATGGATATAGCCCTGGATACGTTAATTGAGCAATGGGGTAAAAAGATAGATACGGAAGGAACGATTATTGAATCCGTAAAGCTCTTGAATCATCTTGACGAGGGAAAAAAGGTTTTTAAGACTAACGAACCTGTTAAGTTAGCCATTAATCTCATTAGTCTTAAGCATTGCGGTAAAAATTCTTATTTATGGGTAGGTATTTATAGAGATGACGGCATCTATTGCCAGGGGATAACGCAGGCGCTGGGTAGAAATAAGAATTTCAAGGTTGTTTTTCCTAAATTACCGCTATTACCAGGCAGTTATAGAATTTCTCTTGGAATCTGGGATAGTCTTGCCTCAAAATTTATAATATGTCACCATGCTATTTATCCCTTTCGTATGGTGTTTAATCGCCAGGATCACGGCACGGTTTACTTGGAGCATAAATGGACACTATGAACGAAAGACATACTAACAAAATAAAAGCAAAGCCTTTGGTTAGTATTATTGTAGTCAATTATAACGGCAAGAAATATTTAAAAGGCTGTTTCGCTTCCCTGCTGGGTTTAAATTATCCTAAGAATAAACTTGAGATTATCATGGTGGATAACGGCTCAAGAGACGACTCTGTGCAATTTGTTCGCGATAATTTCCCTCGGCTTAAAGTTCTTCAGAATGATACTAATAATTATTGTAGGGCAAATAATTTGGGAATATCTAAATCCAGAGGCAAATATGTAGCCCTGCTTAATAACGATACCAAGGTAACTAAAAATTGGTTAAAGGAATTGATAAAAGTTGCAGAGTCTGATAAGTCAATAGGTGCGGTGGGAAGTAAAATATTATTGCCTGATGGGAAGATACAGAATGCAGGGCATGTTGCCTTGCCTAATTTTTATTGGTCTGAACGAGGATTTGGGGAAGAAAAAGATAAATACGCTAAACTGGAAGGAGTGACAAGTTTATGCGGCGCAGCTGTTTTATACCGGAAGAAATGCTTTAAGGAAGTCGGGTTATTCGATGAAGATTTTGTTATGTATATGGAAGATGTGGATATGACTTTTAGATTAAAGAGTAGCGGCTGGAAAATAGTTTTTGCCCCGCAGAGCACTGTTTATCACGAGTTTCACGGTTCCGCTAATGACGAAATGTCCCGGGCGTATATAGAAAGAAATAGGCTCTTATTTATTGCAAAACATTATCCTGAGAAACTAAGCGAGGCTTTATTAGGCAGAGGATATTTTACAGTGGGCCAAGGTCTAAATTATTATGGGAAGACATATCAAATATTGCCAGAGGTCATCGTCAAGATACACAAACATCATGATATCGGAAAAGCAAGAAACGTGTTGGTTGAATTACTCAATGAACTAAGTAAGATTTCCAATTACGAGAATAATATTTTAATTAAAGAAATATGTAGTTTAAAAGAACAAATTGAGCGCGAGCAAAAGCTGTGTCAACAAGCCAAAGCTGTGCTTAATCAAGCCAACTTAGACCTCACTAAAACCCAGGCAGAACTCACCCAAACTAAGGCCGAGCTCACCCAAACTAAGTCCGAATTCACCCAAGCCCAGGTAGAACTCGCTCAAACCAAAACAACGCTTAATCAAGTGAATTTAGACCTCACTAAAACCCAGGCAGAACTCACCCAAACTAAGGCCGAGCTCACCCAAACTAAGTCCGAATTCACCCAAGCCCAGGTAGAACTCGCTCAAACCAAAACAACGCTTAATCAAGTGAATTTAGACCTCACTAAAACCCAGGCAGAACTCACCCAAACCAAAGCTGACTTTACTCAAACCCAAGCAGAACTTTTGATAAAAATACAAAGTTTAAATCAAAAAAATCAAGAATTAGACAGTATTTATTCTTCTGAAGGATTTAGATTTATCCTACGTCCTTTGTGGAGTTTGATTTGGAGCGCAAGAGAAATTATAAATAAAATTGGGGAAGGCATAAAACAATTCGTTGAAGTTTCGTTTATTCCCCTTTTATTTCTTACAAATATTTTTGTAATCTTTATCTTTATTTTCGAATATTTATTATGGCAAACCTTAAAGATACTCTTGAAAGCAAAAATAATTTCCAGGAGTACAATGAACTTTGAAGATTTTAAAATAAGTATCGTGATCCCTAATTATAATGGTGAAAGTTACCTAAAGGAATGCCTTCCGGCGCTTTTCAAGACCAATGAACTTCAAAGCAATATAAATGAGGTTATAGTTATTGATGATGCTAGTTCGGATAATTCTGTAGATTACGTAAAATCAAACTTCTCTCAAGTAAATTTAATTTGCAATAATAAAAATTTAGGTTTTGGAAAAAGCTGTAATAAGGGTATTAAAGCAGCAAAAAATGAATTAATAATTTTGTTAAATAGTGATACCATCGTGTCCGAAGATTTTATCCCACCGCTAATAAAACATTTTAAAGATCAAGAAGTATTTGCTGTTTCTCCAAGGTTGTATTCCTGGGATAAGCAAACTTTTGTTACGGGAATGTATATGGGTGATTTTAAATATGGTTATGTGCATATCTGGAATGAGAAAGAAATGACTAGTTTGCCAAAAATTGATAAAGCAGCACCTACAATTTTTGCTATAGGTTGCGCGGCATGTTTTCGAAAAAATGATTTTTTAAGCTTGGGAGGGTTTGATAAGATTTTTGAACCTTATTCTTGGGAAGACATTGATATATCATATCGGGCTATAAAAAGAGGCCTGCGTGTGATTTATGAACCCAATAGTTTAGTGTTTCATAAAGTACATGGAACAATAGGGTCATTTAAACGTTCTGTCGAAATAAAAAATGAATTGTTGTTTACTTGGAAGAACATCACAGACTTAGAAATGATTATTCAACATTTCTTATTTTTTCCCCTGTATTGTTTCTGGAAAAAAGAGGAAAGGCACATACTATTGAAGGGATATTTATTGGCATTGGGGAGTTTATCTCGGACGATTGTGCATAGATTCTTGGAAAGGATATATTCTCTCTATAGCGATAAAGAGATATTTCACAAACCTTTAAAATTTTATAATTATTCAGATGAGAAAAATAAATTTCATCAGAAAAAAGGTGACGGACTAAATACCTTATTAATGATTACACCATTCTTCCCTTATCCATTGAAATCTGGTGGACAGGTTAAAATGTATAATTCTCTTCAAAGGTTAAGCAAAGAATACAACATTATTTTGCTTTCTTTCATCGAAAATCAAGGACAGGAACAATATGTATCTGAATTAGATAAATTATGCACAAAAGTTTTTACTGTTTTAAGGCGGCCAAGTTGGAATACTATTTTTAATAAAGTTTCGCCTCCCGTTTTTATAAAATACTTTTATTCTAAAGAGATGAAAGAGAAATTGCAACTTTGTCTTAAAGATTACGACATAGACTTAGTGCAAATCGAGTATATCAATATGGCTTATTACGCAAAATTTATACCAGTTATTCCAAAAATACTTGTGGAACACGATACCAGTATTTATACCTTAGCCAATTCATATGAAAAGCCGGTATTTGGGAAGATTTTTCAATTCTTTGATTGGTTGAATTGGTCACATTTTCAAAAAATGATTTATTCTTATTTTGATAAGATTATCACTTTTACTGAAGAGGATTGTAAGATTGTTCAAAGGGCAGCACCACGAAATAAGATATCTATTATACCGATAGGTATTGATTTAACTAAGTATGAATTCTCTAAAGATAATAAAAAAACAATTGATATTTTATTTGTAGGACATATGTTGCATTATCCGAATATCGATGGGTTGAATTATTTTATTAACAAAATATTCCCATTGATTAAGAAGGAGATTCCCGAAGTTAAGTTTTGTGTAATTGGTTCTTGTATAGAACAAACAAACTTACAGATAAAAAATGATACTAATATCGAAGTAATCGGAGAAGTCCAAGACATCAGGCCTTATTTGTCAAAGACTAAAGTTATGGTTGTGCCCATCCGCCTGGGAGGCGGAATGAAGGTTAAGATATTAGAGGCAATGTCTGCAGGAGTGCCCGTGGTAGCAGCAAAAACCGCGGTGAAAGGGTTAAAGGTAATCGCTGGGCAAGATATTTATGTTGCCAATTCAGCTAATGATTTTGCTGATAAAGTTTTAAGCTTGATACAAGACGAGTCTAAACGCAAGACAATAGCACAAAATTCAAGAGAGGTTATTAAAAAATATTACGATTTAAATCGGATAGCTTATGAGGAAAAATCTGTGTATAAGAACTTGCTCCTAAATAACAATGAAATAGATAAAGACCAATTTATGGCTATTGACCAGCCAGCTAAAGATAATAAAGAGCCTCAGCTTGTGGATCTGGTAATAGTTGCGGGTTGGGATATTTTATTGCGCTGTAATTATCGCTGTCCTTATTGTTTCAATAACGGCAGATGGGAACAATTAGAGGCTCATAATAAACCTTATACGCATGAAGATTGGTTGAACTTTTGGGGCAGGATATATCAGAAATACGGAGAGATTTCTATAATTATTGCTGGGGGAGAGCCATTTGTTTATCACGGGTTACTCGATTTAATTAAAAAAATAGTTTTATTGCACCGTGTCGAGATCTGTACTAATTTGTCAGTTAATATTGACAAGATTATTCATGAATTTTCTCCTCAGCGGCTTCTGCTACATCCGAGCTTTCATCCTTATCGTGCCGATTTAGAAGAATTTATTAAGAAGATATGCGCTTTAAAACAAGCGGGATGGGACTTAAGGCCAGTTATAGTCGCTTACCCGCCCCTGTTAAACAAATTAGAATATTTTAAAAAGAAATTTTCTGACAATGGAATAGGCATTTTTGTCCAGCCTTTCATCGGAGAATATCAAGACAAGAAATATCCCGTAGGATATACAATTTCCGAAAAAGAACTGATATTGTCTTCTATTAATGTAGATATAATCAAGTATCAGCTCAATAGTATAAATACTTCCGGTAAGTTATGTAAGACAGGATTTAAATATTTTAGAGTGTATCCCGATGGTTTAATTTTTAGGTGCGCAACTGCAGAAAGAGCGATGGGTAGCATAGAAGATAAAAATTTTCACCTTTTAGATAAAGCTGCCCCTTGCGAATTAGAATTCTGTATTTGCAATAACGAATCCGTTTATTTAAATGATAATAATAAGGATAGAGATAGCGCATAGCATAGATGCATAATTAAGACATGAGAATTAAAGAATTAAATATTCCGTTTTTAAAATATATCGGAATTAATTGTATCATTGTTTTATTTATCTGGATTTCATTTTTCCCCCAACTCATCCAGGAAAAATACCATTTTGTTATAAATATTTTACTCGTTCTTTGCTTTACAATCCTTTTCTTCAGAAAACGCACTTCTATTTTTAAATTAAGCGATTATCCGCTGTGGATTTTTCTGGCAGCGATTAGTATAAATGTTTTCTTTGCTCAACAAAAAAATATAGCCCTCAAGACCTATTTAGATTTAACTATACCCATGTTTATAATTTACTACTTAGTTTCGGAAGATTTTTCTTCAGGAAAAAGTTTTAATCTTTTAGTAAAAACTATATGCATATCAAGTATTTTTGTATCCTTGGGAGGAATTTTAGAATCCTTGTTTAAATTTAACCCTATTTACAAGTATTTTATCTATAATCCTTATTACACAAGATATATAACTGGTTTTGTGCGGCCTATGTCTACCCAATATAACCCTGCACCATTAGGAAGTTATTTAGTTGCCTCCTTACCATTTAATTTTCTATTATTTAGAGGGAATAAATCCTTATGGAGGATATTAGGTGCGGTAGGTATAGTATTAAATACTGTGGTATTAATCTTTACTTTTTCTCGGGGTGCTTTTTTAGGGTTGATCGCGATGAGCACCTTTTATTTATTTATGCAAAGAAAATATATTTCAATTGCGGTATTTTCGACTATTCTAGTAATTTTTATTTTTATATCGTCTTTATTTCCTTACCCTCTTAATAGGTTCTCAAAAGATTACATAATAGCAGACAAGGGCACTGCGATACTCTCTAATTATAGGATAGATCGGTGCCTTATGACAGGTCACATACTTAAAGATCATCCATTCGTGGGTTTAGGTTTCCAGCATTTTAGAATAAAATTTTATGAATATTATCCTCATAAGAATACTATTCCTTATGAAAATATGATTGCAGATAATATGTATCTTACCGTTTTAGCAGAGACTGGAAGTGCAGGCTTTTTAGGACTTTTTATATTTATTATTTCGCTATTTAAGAAAGCTTGGAGAAAATTGCATGCATTGAGTAATATGCCACAAAAAAAACAGCAACTACTTTTGATTTTATCTGCTTTTGTAGGATTATTGATTAATATGGGAGGGTATGAACTTTTTTATTGGCCAAATCCACATATTTATTTTTGTATATTAATAGGTTTGATAGAGGCAAATTATAGAAACATTGGAACATAATCAATATTGTTTAAAATGATTGAGTCTTAGCAAAATGAGATATATTAAATTTTATCGCTATCTTCTTCCATATTGGAAAAAGGAAATCGCAATATTATTTTTAACCGGGATTAGTTTTGGGTTAGGTTTGGTTTTCCCGTATCTTACGAAACTCATTATTGATAAGGCCTATGTAAAAAAGGACCTCGGATTATTTATAATTTTGGTTACGGTTGTCGGGAGCGTATTTATCGTTAACAGTATTATTAATGAGCTTACTAATTATTATAACCGTTCGATAAAATTATGTGTCAGTTTTAGTTTAAATAGGAAGGTATTTAGAAAACTGCAATATTTTCCTTACCAGTTCTTTCAGGATACCTCTACCGGGCAACATCTTTACAAAATCGCTTATGATATAGAGCGCGTCACGCAATTAATTTCCGATATCTTGCCCCAAGTCATATTTATTATACCCAAATCATTGTTCATTTTCTGCATAGTATTATATCTGGATAGAAACGTAGCTTTATTTTCTCTGGCGTTCCTACCTTTTCTATATTTTGTGCCTTTATTTTTTACAATAAAATTAAAGAAAGTAATAAAAATATGGATTGAAAATTCACAGCATATTTTTGAGAGGGCCCAGGAGATATTATCGCATATGCAACTGATAAGGGCGTTTGGAAAGGAAAGGCGCGAGATAAGAAGCTATATATCAGGCTTAATACAAAATACCCGAACCAATCTCGTAAATACGAAATTAGAATTAACGGGTTCATTTGCAAGCAGCATTGCCCATCGTGCCATTTTTGGCTTGATTATTTTTTATGCAGGGTTTCAGTTGATAAAAGGAAAAATGACCTTAGGGACCCTTAGTGCTATAACCCTTTATTTGAGCCAGCTATCAGGGTTACAAAATATCTTGGCCTATTATCTACAACAGATATCTTTGGGTCTTGTTTCCTGCGAGAGATTAGAGGCGGTGTTAGATGCTCCCATTGAGTCTCAAGAGAGAGAGCAAGTCAAAGAGGTTGTATTTCCCAGAGGTAGAATAGAGTTAAAAAATGTAACATTTGGCTATAAACAGGATAGATTAATTTTGGAGGATTTTAGTCTTTGCATACAGGGAGCCTCTTGCGTTGGTATAGTCGGAGCTTCCGGATGCGGTAAAACCACTACCATTAATTTAATTTTAAGGCTTTATAAGCCCCTAAAAGGAGAAATTCTTATTGATGGGTTTAATATAGATAGCATAAAATCTAAGCCGTTCTACAAGCAGATTGGTTTTGTCCCCCAGGAACCATATCTGTGGAATGATACTATTGAGAATAATATAAAATATGGGAAGGAAGATGCAAGCCCAGAAGAGGTCCGAGAGGCAGCCTCGATTGCCCGTATTGATACTTTTATAAATAGCTTAGCAGATGGTTACAATACGGTTATAGGTGAGAATGCTTGTAAGATCTCCGAGGGCCAGAAACAACGCATTGCTATTGCAAGGAGCGTGGTTAAAAGGCCCAAGATTTTAATTTTAGATGAGGCATTGAGCTCTGTAGATTTAGAATTAGAAACCAGGATAATTGCTAATATTAAAAGCGAACTTAAAGATAGCACAATAATAGTTATTTCCCACCGCTTACCTACTATGAATACAATGGATGTAGTATATTTCTTCGCTAGCGGATCTAAAATCGACATGGGTACGCATGAAGAACTTTTGCGACGGAATACCCAATATCAGAATTATCTTGCCCATGAGATAGCCCGCTTTTAATTTCTTTTAGAGAATAGGGACATAGCTATATATGGAATTCGTAGTCTGTAGAGTAAGTCGGTTTTTTTGGTGTAAGGTTTTAAGTAATAGAATTTGCAAAATTGTTCATAGGGGATATTTATTAAATAAAAAATTGGTTCAAATACATTGTCGTATAATAAGAAGTGAGCTTTAAGGTAGTTTTTTTTAATTGAAGGCTGAGTTTCGAATGTGTGTTTAAGGAGGAACTTCTTAATAAGAGTTTTCTGCCAGAAGGGGATCTTTATTTTCTTAAATATATCCTCGGGGATATTTGTTTCGGTAAAGAGGCAAGTCTGCATTAGGATAAAATATATTGCAGCATTCATCCTGCCTTGCCTGCTTTCTTCTAGTACATAGTCCCAGTTGAATCCGGGTGACTCTTTTATGATACGCGCAACATCCAACACTTGTTTCAAAGAAAGTATGTTTCCATAGTGGCGCCAATGGAGGGCAAAGCTAAAAAGGGCATCCTCAGGTGAGAATATGCTTATTTTATGATTTCCGGCTTCAACATCTTTAGTCCTTTCCCAAAGATGAGGCAATATAATTCTGTTGCCTCTTTTGAAATCTAATCCCCAATGTATCTCAACCATAGTGCGTTCTTTATAAAATGCAATATGGCATTGTTTTTTGCGCCAATATTCTTCTCTAAGGCCATGGAGTTTTTTTTGGTAACCCAAACCAGATAATATTTTTTCCGCCCGAGCGAATCGTTCTTCTTTTATAAGAATATCTATATCTACCATGCTTCTTAAGTCAAAAGCTGGGTAAAATCTTACTAAGATGTCTACTCCTTTTAAGGGTAGCAGAGAAACGTTATTTTGTTTGAATGCCTCATTTATTTTTAAAAACTCTTTCCAGAATTTTATATTTATATAGATATTAGCCAGATATTTTGATTTTAGATCTGAATAAATATCTTCTGGGATCTGTTGAGCATAATTTTTTCCCGCGAAGCGGGATCCCGTAAGGCGGGATAATCTGTAAAAAACAAGCGGTGTTATATTATGCACTTCGAGGAGCTCTATGAATTTGTCTATCTCTATATTTTCGAATCGTAAAGGCTGGCGTTGGTTTATAATATCAAGTAAAAGCTTAGATTCAGGTATATTGACCGAAGAATATTCGGATTCCATAAATATGATAATAAGTTTTAGGATAAGAGAAGTCAAGTGATAAATCCCCTTGACTTCTTTTGTGTTTATATTGTATCATTGTATCTGTGGCATATAATATTAATAAAGGGCTTACTGAGAATCTCTGTAATGTCTGGGATTTTTTATTTGCTATCACAGATGAAATGCTTATAGCTTACGCTTATAGCTGAACAGGGAGGTATAAGGTGACAAAAAAGAAACCAAAATGGGGCAAGCCGAAACTGATTGTGTTGGTGAAGGGAAAACCTGAGGAGAGGATTCTAGACCCTTGTAAGGCTATCGCGGCCTCTGGGCCGACCGGGGTCGCATCCGGGTGCTGGACGCCTTGGTGGCCCGGGGCTTGCGCCCCCGTCGGATGTCTTGCCACGGCCAACTCTTAGCCCTTGTTCCCTTGGGTCTTGGTTCTTGGGATAATCGTGATGAAGACAGAGTCTACGGACTCCTGCCACGAGTTTATCAAGGGCTATGTAAAACCTCTTCTGGCGAAGTTCCTGAAATTAATCCTGCACAAGCTTAAGTATGCTACGCGATTACTTGGAAATAAAAAGAATAAATACCCTGCCCCGCCTGCCCCTGGAAGGCAGCATTGACCTTACCTATCGCTGTAATGATAATTGCCGGCACTGTTGGTTGAGGATTTCACCTAACGCCAAAGAAAAGAAAAAAGAGATTTCTTTTGAAGAGATAAAAGGTATTGTCAATGAGGCAAAAGCTATGGGTTGCCGCAGGTGGTCTATCTCTGGCGGAGAGCCAATGCTTCGGCCTGATTTTGCCGAAATTTTTGATTATATAACCCGTAACTCTCTTGCTTACTCTATTAATACCAATGGAACCCTAATTACCCCTCAGATTGCCCAGCTTATGAAAAGAAAAGGTACTAAAATGATTGCTCTTTACGGAGCAACTCAAGATGTGCATGACCATATTACACGCCATCCCGGCTCATTTGAGGCGACTATGCAGGGGTTCGCTTATTTAAAAGAAGCGCAGGCAGGCTTTATGGTTCAACTTATTCCGATGAAGGATAATTATCATCAGTTTAAGGATATGGTGCATCTGGCAGAGTCATTAAGCCCCCATTGGCGTATTGGCGCCCCCTGGCTTTATCTTTCAGCGGACGGTGATGCTGAGAAAAATAAGGAAATACGCAGTCAAAGATTATCTGCGCAAGATGTCGTTGAGTTGGATAAGCCTGATTTGTCTTATGAAGAATGGTTTGAGAACGAACATTTTAATCAACATTGCCATTTAGAAGAGAGTGATTATCTTTTCAGTTCTTGTATAGCTACAAGGCGGGATTTTCACATTGACCCTTATGGTAATATGAGCTTTTGCTGTTTTCTAAAGGATGCCGCTTTTCGATATGATTTAAGAAAAGGAAATTTTCAGGACTGCTGGGATAATTTTATTCCGTACTTGGCCGATAAGGTTAAAGTTAATCAGGAATATAATGAAAATTGTGGTTTATGTAAATTACGCAAAGATTGTCGCTGGTGCCCGGTTTATGGCTATTTGGAACATCGCAACTTTTCTGCCAAGGTAGAGTATTTATGCGAGGTGGCTAAAGAAAATAAAAAATTTAAGGAGAACTGGCAAAAAAACCACCGGCGATATTATAGAATTGCGGATATCACGATGCAGGTGGATTCGGATTTGCCCATTACTGACTCTACCTTTCATCCGAAGTTTAAGGCTTTTGAGGTTTCTGGCCCGGACAGAGATATTGTTACCATAAGGCATCATTTTTCTCTTCCAGAGTTAAAGGAAAAAGATTTAGGCATAGAGGTTTATCGAAAAGCTCCCTGGGCAGTATATAAGAAGGGCAGTTCTTGGGTATATTTAGGGATTTCGCCGAGAGATGAGGATAAGCGCTTTCACCGAGTAGTTGTTTTTAATCATAACCATACCCATGCTAGGATATATAATGATAAAGATAGAGAAGGAACTTTTCTTAAAGGGAATTTACACTCTTTAACTCTGTTTCCTTCGGACCAAATCCTTCTTGCGCGCGTTTTAGCCGATAGGGGAGGTTTTTACTTACATTCCTGCGGCGTAAATTTTGGCGGGAAAGGCCTGCTTTTTGTAGGGCACTCTGAAGCAGGTAAATCCACAATTGCAAATATACTTAAAGGCAAAGCTGAAATCCTCTGCGACGACAGAATAATTATCAGAAGACAGAAGACAGAGGACAGGGGACAGAATAACGGATTTAAGATTTACGGCACCTGGAGCCACGGAGATGTGCCGGAGGTATCGGCAAATTCCGCGGCTTTAGAGGCGATTATGTTCTTGGAAAAGGCAGATAAAAATCTGGCTATACCGCTTCATAACAAGAAAGAAATAACCAAACGGCTTCTCAGTTGCCTTATAAAACCGTTTGTAACCGTGGATTGGTGGGATAAGACGCTCGCATTAATAGAGAAAATCAGCAACGAAGTCCCTTGCTATGTGCTTGAGTTTGACAAGAGCGGACAGGTAATGGAGGTATTAGAGAAGGTAAACCATGATTAAGAAGAAATGGGAAAAGCCAAAGCTGATTATTTTAACCAGGGGGGAACCTGAGGAGAGGTTGTTGGGGCTGTGTAAAAGCCATGCCCCGGGGGGCGGGCCCGCGGGTGATGAGTACGGCTGCCACATCGTCGGCTTCATGGGCTGGCTCGGGTGCGCGGACGCGTCCCCCAGCTAGCCCCAATTAGCCCTTGGTCTTTTGGCCTTTGGAAAAAGCGCAAAGGTGGCAAGAATCTTTAGGATTAGAGAAAGAGAAGTCTTCGGGTAGAAGAATATTAATGATTAAGGAGCTGCCCTCATGCGTCGGGAGTCTTATGTAACGAAACAGGTTATCGGCAAGACGGATTTCTTAAAAGGAAGAAAACCGATCTTGGGCAGGCTGGATATAGAGCTTACCGAGCGCTGCAATAATAATTGCCTTCATTGCTCTATTAATTTGCCTGCTGACGATTGTGAGGCTAAAAAAAGAGAACTTTCAAGCGAAGAAATAAAAGAAATTTTAAAAGAAGCGGTCTCGTTGGGTTGTCTGGTGGTAAGATTTACCGGCGGTGAGCCGCTTTTAAGAGAGGATTTCGAGGAGTTGTATATCTTTGCGCGCAGGCTCGGTCTTAAAGTTTTGATTTTTACCAACGCAACTTTAATTACTCCTGATTTAGCAAAGCTATTTAACCGTATCCCGCCTTTGGAAAAAATAGAGATTACTGTTTACGGGATGAAGAAAAGTTCATATGAGGCAGTAACCCGAGTTTCTGGTTCCTATGAAGCTTGCTGGCACGGCATAAATCTATTATTGGAACACAAGATTCCTTTTGTAGTCAAAAGCGCTCTTCTTCTGTCCAATAAAGATGAAATAGATGAATTTGAGGAATGGGCTAAGACTATTCCCTGGATGGATAAACCGCCTTCATATTCTATGTTTTTTGACTTGCGCTGCCGGGGCGATGGCAAGAGAAACGAATTAATAAGAAAACTTAGACTTACGCCAGAAGAAGGATTAAAAATTCTTACTCGCAGAAAAGATAGGTATTTGAAAGAAATGAAAGAATTCTGCTCTAAATTTATGCGCCCACCAGGCGATAAACTTTTTTCCTGCGGCTCAGGAATTGGTGGTGGTTGTGTAGACGCGTATGGAAATTTTCAGCCCTGTATGATGCTGAGGTATCCGGATTGCGTTTATAATCTTAAAAAAGGTTCGCTTAAAGATGCGCTTACGAACTTTTTTCCTAAACTGAGAGAAATGAAATCCGGCAATTCTGATTATTTATTTCGCTGCGCCAGGTGTTTCTTAAAAGGCCTATGTGAGCAATGCCCGGCTAAATCCTGGATGGAGCATGGGACCTTGGATACCCCAGTTGAATATCTTTGCGCAGTTGCCCATACACAAGCGAGGTACCTTAAATTGTTAAAAGAAAACGAGATGGCCTGGGAAATTAAAGATTGGAAAGAAAGGATAAGAGACTTTGTCCAGGAAGAAAAAAGTGAGGTGACTTATGCCTAAGAAAAAATGGGAGAGGCCGAAGTTGATTGTGCTGGTGAGAAGTAGGCCAGAGGAGGTTGTCCTCAGTTACTGTAAGGGCATGGGGGGGTCTGCCGACCCTTCGTCGGGGCATGGGCCGTGTGTTGAATTCACACCGCTGACGTGTCCGCGGACATGTGAAGGTACTGGTGGCTCTTAGACTAGTCCTTGTTCCCTTGGGAGTTTTTATCCCTAAGCCTGCCGGTGGATAATGGGGTAAGAATTATTTTTCGAGGAAAATAAATCCAATGTTTTAAAGAGAGGTAAAATATGCCTAAGAAAAAATGGGAGAGGCCGAAGTTGATTGTGCTGGTGAGGGGTAGGCAGGAGGAGGCAGTCCTCCAAAATTGTAAGAGCGGCTCGGATCCGGCCTGGAGCGGTATTGCTACTGGTTGTCGCGCGGTAGACCCTGTTGGTGGGTTGTGTGGGTCGCAGTGTTCGGGGACTATGTCATCGTGATTGCGCCTAACTCTTGTTCCCTTGGGTTTTAGATCTGGGAATAATCGTGATATGCAGTAAGTTATGGGGATGGGTTGTGTGTTGTGGGTGGGGTTGTGGGTTGTGAGGGCGAGGTTACAATATAGGAGATGCCATGGAAATAAAACTTAGTCTTAACAGTGTTTATATGCCATCCAAAGACGTGGTAGCCAGAGACATTCAGGGAGAATTGATTATCGTCCCTATAACATCCGGGATAGGTGACTTAGAAGATGAGATATTTACGCTCAATGAAACCGGCCGGTTAATCTGGGATAAATTGGACGGCAAACGGAGCTTGAAAGACATAGCTGAGGAATTATCAGCTGGATTTGAATCTTCTGCTGGAGAAATCAAAAAGGATGTTTTGGGTTTAGCGCAGGAACTTTTAAAAAGAAGGATGCTTATTGAATCCAAATAGAGTTGAATCAGAATTTTTAACAATAAAAGAAGAGGAATTCCTTCTTTCTGGCAGGGCTTTAGTTGAACTTGTCCGGGAGGTGCTTTCTAAAAATACCTGTTTCAGGTTAAAGGTTAAAGGTTTTAGCATGTCCCCGTTTATTAGAGATAACGACGTTGTTACAATATCTCCGCTGCGCAATTCTTCGACAAATTTTGGCAAGGCAGCAGCTTTTCTTAATCCGCAAACAGACAAACTTGTTATTCATAGGATAATCGGTAAAACTAGCGGATTTTATTTTATAAAAGGAGATAGCATTTTTGCGGCAGACGGTTTGATTCCTAAAGGAAATGTCTTGGGGTGCGTAACTAAAGTAGAAAGAAAAGGTAAGAATATTTTTTTTGGTTTAGGCTGGGAGCGGTTGGTTATAGCTTTATTTAGCAAAATAAAAATATGGCATGTATCCAGCCAGCTTTGGAAAATATTTCCCTCCTCCATCAGGGATATCATAAGGTTTGTAATATGAGCATACCCTTTATCTCGCAGGTTCTCCTGCCTGAATTTAGCCTTTGGGAAAAGATGAAACATGAAAGAAATGTTGTTGCTTTTGCCTTAGAGATTACTGCCAGATGCAATAACAACTGCAGGCATTGCTACATAAACCTGCCATCCAATGATAAAAAAGCGCAAGAGAATGAGTTATCTTTTGATGAGATTAAAAAGATAATAGATGAAGTAGTGTCTTTAGGCGCTCTATGGTGTTTAATTACAGGAGGCGAGCCACTTTTAAGGAAGGATTTTTTTGATATATATCTTTATCTAAAGAAAAAAGGCCTTCTGGTATCGGTTTTTACCAATGGAGCATTGATTACCAGAAAGCACATAGAATTCTTTAAAAAATACCCTCCCAGGGATATCGAGATAACTGTTTATGGAGTAACTCAAGAAACCTATGAGAAAATTACAAGAGTTCCTGGTTCATTTAATGCCTTTATGGATGGCCTAAATCTTCTTTTAGAACATGGTATCAAGGTTAGATTTAAGGCAATGGCGTTGCGCTCAAATGTCAATGAGTTATCTGATATTAGCAGGTTTTGTAGGGAAAGGACAAAGGATTATTTCCGTTTTGACCCGTTTTTACATTTACGTTTTGACGGGAACAAAAAGAGAAATGCCGAGATAAAATCTGAGAGATTATCGCCAAAAGAAATCGTCGCTGTTGAAAAAAGAGACCCTGAGCGTTTTCAGGCCTTAGAAAAAGGATGCGATAAACTTATTATGCCTGAACTTGCGTATACCAACTGCAACCATCTTTTCCACTGCGGCGCAGGTAACGGTAGTTTTACTGTAAGTTACGACGGTCTTTTTCGGCTCTGTTCTTCGCTTTGCTACCCTGATTGTGTTTATGATCTAAGAAAAGGGACGCTTAATGAGGCTTGGCAAAATTTTATTCCTAAGGTCAGAGATATGCGCTCAAATAGAAATGAGTTTCTCAAGAAGTGCCGCAGTTGCTCATTAATTAACTTATGCATGTGGTGTCCAGCAGTCTCGCACTTAGAGACTGGCGAGTTAGATAAGCCAGTTGAATATTTTTGTGAATTAGCTCATGCCCGTGCAAGTTTGCTGGATAAAGA
>Ga0315282_10007401_pt1 | contig 18035 bp, 19 predicted proteins | sample YL17G07_20_MG_FD_203693 | JGI IMG/M metagenome (GOLD analysis project Ga0315282, IMG submission 203693) | Sediment microbial communities from Yellowstone Lake, YNP, Wyoming, USA - YL17G07_20 | ecosystem: Environmental > Aquatic > Freshwater > Lake > Sediment | place: USA: Wyoming | collected...
TCCCCCGAGGGGTTCCTGCTCAATGACATTAAAGGGGAACATGATCATCTCAAACTCGCCGGTCCTGACTGCCTCGATCATGACAGCCGGGTTGTGACCAGTGAGAGCGATGTGTTTTACCCTCCCCTTCCGCTTTTCTTCCTTCAAAAGATCAAGCGGCTCTTTCATCGCCTGTTCGAGTTCCTGCGGCTGATTAACTGCATGGACACCGTAAAAATCAATACTCTCAACCCGAAGCCTCCTGAGGCTTTGCTCGATGTCCTTCCTGAAAGCATCTGTCCCCATCTTCCACGCAATGGAGCGGGACGCAATGACCCAATCCTTTTTTCTTGAGGAGAGAACTCTTCCCAGCTTCTCTTCGCTGTCCTGGTATGCAGAGGATGTGTCAAAATAATTGATGCCCAGTTCAAGGGCTCTCTTAAGGACCAGGTCTGATTGCGCTAAAGAAACGCGCGGGAGATACATCGCACCGAACCCCAGTCTCTTTACCTTGATGCCTGTTTTCCCCAAGGTAATTGTTTCCATTTCAGACCTCCTTGTCAACTTTCCCGTGATCTCATTTCGACAAAGTTTTTGTTAATATCCAGCTCACGATACTGATGAGCAGTGCACCCAGGACCGCACCTGCGAAACCATTGACATGAAATCCAGACACAAAAAAAGCTACCAGCCCGAGCATCATTCCATTGATGACAAACAGAAAAAGTCCGAGGGTCAGTATGGTAAGGGGAATGGTGAAAAAGACCAGAATCGGACGGATGACCGCGTTGACGATACCGAGGAGAAATGCGGCAACTAAGGCATCCATCACCCCATCTACCCAGATTACCCTGGGCAGGAGATAGGCAATGATCAGGATGGATGTCATATTGATCAGCAGGCGGATTATGAGTTTCATGCCCCCTCCTTAGATGCAAAAAAACTGGGGAAAGACAGCAGGAAGATAGTACTCTTAACCGTCTCCCCGTGAGTTAGAAATTTACATAGTAAAGAAGATATTGTAAAGTAAATTAATAAAGAGTGGTGCTCGTATGAAAAAGTTCAGGAAAAGTTCCATCCGAGGTAAGCGAACCAAACAAGGAGACAGCAGATGCAAACCATCACCTTAGGGAAGACCGGCATCAAGGTAAAGAAGCTTGGTTTTGGTGCGATGTTCCTTCCCCGCATCTCAAAGGAAGAATCTGATAAAGTTCTCAACCGGGCACTTGAGCTGGGGATAAACTATTTTGATACCTCTTCAGCCTATCAGGACAGCGAAGAGAAACTGGGAAGGGTCCTCTCCAGCAGGAAAAGGGATTATGTGATTACGTCCCGGTCCATCTCCTGGAAGATGGGAATGGATGCCTTTAAAAAAGAATATGAGCAGAGCTTCCAGAGATTTCAGCTGGATATGATTGATTTTTACGGGTTCCACGCTGTCAACCAGCCCAATGACCTTTCGATGGTGATGAAGGAACCACTCACGTTCATGAAGGATGAAAAAGCGAAAGGCAGGATCAGGCATATTGCCATCACCGGCCATAACCCGGTGACCATGACCGAAGCCTTGAAGACAGGCGAGTTCGAGATGACAATGTTCCCTTTCAATGTGATTGAGAAGGAACCTCTGGATACTTTGATTGACGCTGCTAATCGTCTGGGTGTTGCCACTTCCATTATGAAACCGCTGGGCGGCGGGGTGATTGAGAGCAAGGCCATTGCCCTCAGGTTCTTCCTGAATCATCCCATCGGGGTAATCACACCGGGGATGTCATCCATCCAGGAGTTAGAGGCCAATTACAAGGTCATTGATGAAAATAAACCACTCTCACTTGAAGAGCTCAAGAAATTGGAAGATGAAGTTGCCTCTCTTGGCAAAGAATTCTGCCGCCGCTGTTCCTACTGCATGCCCTGTGAACATAACATCATGATCCCCTTTGTTCACATGATTCACATGAAGTGCTATGGGAAAGAGATGAATGATGATGTAGCCCACACCCTGGAGCTGGCGAAGCGCATGCTGCCTGGACTCGAAGCCTGTGACGAATGCAATCAGTGTGTAGAAAAATGCCCTTACACCCTCCCCACGCCCAGGAGAGTAAAAGAGTTGAGAGAACTCCTCAGCTCACAAAAATAGAGAAAGGTATTTAATGGACGGGGAGATCTGATTGACGCGCCCTCACCTTCTTTATATAGTGTTCTGTAAGAAGGAGATCTTTCATCAACAACCCTTGCAAAGGAGGAATCGCCATGAAAAGTAAACATTTCACGGGAGCGCTCCTGGCCGCCAGCTTCTTTACTCTTGCCTGGTATGGAGCGCTGCATGCATACGAAAAAACCCTTACCCTGACAAAAGCTGATCTGGAAAGCTCGGGTGCATCCCGCCTCGCGCTCCTCTTTAATATCGACGAAGCAAAGGTAACTATGCTGCCGTCAGCAGATAAAGAGGTGATTGTAAAGGCTGTGGTGGAATATAGCGATCCGAGGCTTGAGCCAACCCTCGATCAAAGCAGCCTGAGCGGGGTGTATACGGCGAATTTCGAGTCGGGATCAATAGAGTGGCCCCCGTACCCCAAACCTCCTCTCTTAGTCCACACATGGACGATCACCCTGGGGAGCTACGATACTGACACAAACCTGGAAATTGATCTTGATGCCGTGTTCTCGAATATCGACCTCGGCAGCTTGCCCCTGACAGGATTGAGCCTGAATGTAGATGCAACGTCAGCAAGCATTGATTTCAGCACTCCCATAGGCCGGAAGGCATCAGCCGTATCTGTAGATTGCGACGCTTCATACCTCTCGATGACAAACATCGGCAACACCGATTTCAGCCTCTTTCACCTGGAGACAGACGCGTCCATTACCATGCTGGACTTTCAGGGTGCCTATTCCGCGGGTGAACACGAGATTGCAGGCACTGCAGACGCAGCTGCCTTATACGCCTTTCTCCCCATGGACACCGGGGAACACGTCAGGGTCTTATCCGACCTTTCAGTGGTCATGATTACCGGGGAAGGGTGGGAAAAAGTAGTGAGGATGCCCCAATACAAGGAATATATTACCGAGGATTACGAGACTCAGGCTGTACAGCTGAACCTGGAAATTGAGGCCGATGTATCGACTATTTTCCTCAGCCGGGATTAAAGGGTATTGAGTCATGGGCGAGGGGAGAAACGATACATGAACAAAAAAATACCTCTGACTGTTCTTATTGCCGTGTGTGCCCTATGCACCTATTCCTGTTCTCCTCAACAATCCACCAGACCTGATGATGAACTGAATAGCCTGAAGAAGGATATTGAGACGCTCAAGGCCGGGCAGACTGCGATTCAGAAAGATCTCCAGGAGATTAAAAACCTCCTGCGTGCAAAACAGGCGCCTCAGCCGCCCGAATTTAAAGAAACAACCCTGAGCATTCAGGGCGACCAGTTCAAAGGGAACAAAGAAGCGAAGGTGGTACTCATTGAATTTATGGACTACCAGTGACCCTACTGCGCCAAGTACGTCCGTGAGACGCTGCCCCAGATTGAAAAAGAGTATATCGTAACAGGAAAGGTGAAATACGTCGTCAAGGACTTTCCCCTGGAATCGATCCACAAGCTGGCACGCAAGCTGGCCGAGACTTCAAACTGCGCGGCCGAACAGGGGAAATTCTGGGAGATGCGCGACCGCTTCTTTGCCGATCAAAAAAACCTGAAGCTTGAGGATTTACCGGTCCATGCCCAGGCGCTCGGCCTGCAACAGGAGATCTTCAAACAGTGCCTGGACGGCAAAGTATATGCTTCCAAGATCAGCGGGGACGTAAAGGAGGCCCAGAGTGCAACGGTGAGAAGCGTTCCAACTTTTCTCCTGGGATTTGCTGAGCCGCAAGGCAAGGTAAGGGCAGTAAAGATGATAACAGGTGCCCAGCCTTATGCTGTCTTTAAAGAAGCTATAGACACCCTTCTCAGTTCACAGAAATAATGAGGATTTGTAGGGGCGAACGGCTCCGCCGCAGGCGGACCCCTACCTTACCTTCTGTGCCAGTAAACTTGCGATGGCTTTCTTTATCCCATCCTTTTCAACAACCCCTTCCTCGTAGAACAGTATCTTGAAGTCTATAAATGAGAGGAGAAGTTCGTTTTCCTGCAGGAGGTAATCCGGGTTGAAGGGCTTGTCGTATTTCTGATGTTCCATGGTGTAGGTCTCAAACACCACCATGCCGCCTTTTTTCAAAGCCTTCTTTATCTGCGGGATGAGGTTTCGCTCCAGAAAGTAAAAGTTAAGGATTACATCATATTCATTTTCAGGCAGGATGTAGGTGGCGAGGTCTGCCTTGATTGCTTTAATAGACACACCTTTTTCTTGTGCATATGCTTTTGCCTTTTCAACGGCCACCGGTGATGAATCTATTCCCACCACTTTATAGCCATTTTCAGCAAGGAAGATTGCATTCTGTCCGACACCCATGGCTAAATCGAGTGCCTTTCCTTTCGGGAGCTTTGAAAGATTTTCTTTCAGGAGGGAAGCTGGTTCCCTGACCTCACCTTCCCAGGTATTCTGATATCGTTCATCCCAGGTCAAAAAGACCGAAGGCCCGCCAAAGCGGGTATGTTTTTCAGGGGTATCCATAGAACTTATCTGTAATACCGTACCTTTCTCTGCCTCTTGAAGAAAAGGAGAAGGAGCATTCCACAGCCAAACCCGCCGATGTGCGCCCAGAAGGCGATCCCGCCTGAAAAACTGGATGAACCGGCAAATGTTCCGCTGAAAAGCTGCATGATGAACCAGAAGGCCAGGAAGAAGAAGGCGGGTATCTCTATGAACTGGATGAAGAAGAAGATAGGGACAAGGGTAACCACACGAGCCCTGGGGAAGAGGATAAAGTATGCACCCATTATGCCGGCAATTGCCCCGCTTGCACCGATGGTAGGAACCTGCGAGACGGGCTGGGTAATGATATGGGTCATACCGGCGCCGATGCCGCAGAGCAGGTAAAAAATGAGGTAACGGGCATGTCCCAGCACATCCTCCACATTGTCTCCAAAGATCCAGAGGTAGAGCATGTTTCCTAAAAGATGCAGCCACCCTCCGTGGAGAAACAGCGAGGTAAAGAGGGGCATAAACGTTGCAACAGGAGAAAAGGTATCCCTCGAAAGCAGGAAAATAAACTTATGGGGAATGACACCGAAATAAAAGATGAAGTGCTCGAGATACGGCCCGAGGGATACCTCGTAGAAAAAGACCACGATGTTAAGAATGATGAGTGATATATTGACAAAGGGGAAGGTGCGGGAAGGTATATTATCTTTGAGGGGAATCATTTATTATCAATTAGCAATCAGGAGACACGTGTAATACTTGAAAATAGGGTTCTTCGTTGCTCAGAAATATTTTTTCGACAATTCTAAGCCTCGCTTCACTGCAAATTCGAAACTCACCGCCTTCGGCGGTTCAAACAGCCGAATTTGCGACCGTTACGCTTCGACAAGAATTGTTACCGAAAAAATCTTCAATTCGCACTCAGATCCCTATTTTCAGATCGCTCGTCAGGAATGTCAGGTGATCTTTGACGCCTTCTTCACAGAAAAGGTCATTTCCTCAACCTTTGAATCAACGTCCACCGTAACCGTATCCCCCTCTGCAAATTTCCCCTCCAGAATTTGCAAAGCGAGTGGATCCTGAATATACCTCTGGATTGCCCTCTTTAACGGCCGTGCCCCGTAAACCGGATCATACCCTTTATCAGCAATTAACTGTTTCGCCCGTTCACTCAACTCAAGAGAGAGCTTCCTTTCCTTCAGTCTCTTCCGCAGATACTCCAGCTGGATATCAATGATCTTTTCAATATGCTCCCTGCTCAGGCTGTGGAAGATGACGATCTCATCTACCCGGTTGAGGAACTCGGGACGGAAGGTATTCCGGAGGATTTCGAGGACCCTCGACTTCATTTCCTCATAATCCCTTTCACCCAAGTCCTGGATAAACTGCCCTCCCAGATTGGAAGTCATGATGATCAGGGTGTTCTTAAAATCCACGGTACGTCCATGTCCGTCAGTCAGCCTTCCATCATCGAGGATCTGAAGGAGGACGTTGAATACCTCGGTATGCGCCTTTTCTATCTCATCGAGCAGAACAATAGAGTAAGGTTTCCGCCTCACCGCTTCAGTCAGGTAGCCTCCCTCTTCGTACCCCACGTAACCGGGGGGGGCACCGATCAGCCGGGAGACGGTATGTTTTTCCATAAACTCCGACATGTCGATTCTTACAATTGCCTGATCGTCGTCAAAGAGGAACTCAGCGAGTGCCCGGGCAAGCTCTGTCTTACCCACGCCGGTCGGGCCGAGGAAGATAAAAGAACCGATAGGGCGCTTGGGGTCCTGGAGACCTGAGCGCGCCCTCCTCACCGCATTGGAGACAGCCTCGATGGCCTCTTCCTGTCCAATCACCCTCTTCTTGATCCTGTCTTCCATCTTGAGGAGCTTATCTACCTCTCCTTCCATCATCCTGGCTACGGGAATGCCGGTCCACTTTGCCACAACCTCAGCCACATCCTCTGCATCCACTTCTTCCTTGAGCATCTTCTGATCTTTCTGGATCTTTTCCAGCTTCCTGCTTTCATCTTCGAGCTTTTTCTGAAGAGCGGCGTTTGTCCCGTAACGGATTTCAGCCACCTTTTCCAGGTTGCCCTTTCGCTCCGCTTCCTGCTCTTCTATCTTTGCATGGTCAATCTTTTCCCGGATATCCCGGATACTCTGGATGAGCTTCTTCTCCTGCTGCCAGTGCGCTTTCATCCTGCTGCTCTGCTCTTTCAGGTCAGCAACCTCTTTCTCAATTTTCTCGAGACGCTCCTTCGATGCCTTATCCTTCTCTTTCTTCAGGGCCTCTCTCTCAATCTGCAACTGGAGGATTTTTCTCTCCACGTCGTCGATCTCAGAGGGAAGGCTGTCAATCTCTATCCTGAGCCGCGAAGCTGCCTCGTCGATCAGGTCAATTGCCTTGTCCGGAAGGAACCGGTCAGAAATATAGCGATGGGAAAGGGTTGCCGCTGCGACTATCGCCGAATCCTGAATCTTCACTCCGTGGTGGAGTTCGTAGCGTTCTTTCAATCCTCTCAAGATGGAAATGGTATCTTCCACTGTCGGTTCACCAACCTGAATCGGCTGGAATCTCCTCTCCAAGGCAGCATCCTTTTCAACCCGCTTCCGGTATTCATCCAGGGTGGTTGCACCCACACAGCGCAGTTCTCCGCGGGCAAGCGCTGGCTTCAGCATGTTGGAGGCATCAATCGCCCCTTCTGCAGCACCGGCACCCACCATGGTATGGAGTTCATCAATGAAGAGGATTATCTGCCCCTGGGACTCCTCGATCTCTTTGAGCACAGCCTTCAGCCTGTCCTCAAATTCCCCCCGGTACTTGGTTCCGGCAACCAGAGCGCCCATATCGAGGGCAAGGACTTTCTTGTCCTTCAATCCTTCAGGTATATCGCCGTTGATGATGCGCTGGGCAAGGCCCTCCACGATTGCAGTTTTGCCCACGCCCGGCTCACCGATGAGCACCGGATTGTTCTTGGTCCTGCGAGAAAGCACCTGGATGACCCTCCGGATCTCATCATCCCTCCCGATCACCGGATCGAGTTTCCCCTTGCGGGCAAAATCAGTCAGATCACGGCAGTAGCGTTGTAGAGCCTGATACTTCTCTTCTGGATTCTGGTCGGTTATCCGCTGTGAGCCCCTGATGTTAACCAGTACCTTATAGATGCTGTCTTTGCTCACCCCAAGTCTTGAAAGTATCTTCCCTGCCTCTCCGCCTTTCTCATCCGCAATGGAGATGAGAAGATGCTCTGTGCTTATATATTCATCCTTGAGGCGTTCAGCCTCTTTGAATGCCTGGTCAATAACTTTTTTGAGGCGGGGGGAGATGTAGGGCTGACTGACTCCACCGCCATAGACCTGTGGTATCTTTGCTATAGCCTTTTCCAGTTCAGCAGCAACCACCCCAGGGTCAACACCCAGGTTTTTTAGAATGGGAATCACGACCCCCTCTTTCTGCTGGATCAGGGCAAGCAGGAGATGTTCGGGTTCAATCTGCTGATGGGAATGCTGTTCTGCGATACCCTGAGAGGCCTGAAGTGCCTCCTGTGCTTTGATGGTGAGTTTGTCAAGTCGCATGGCTATCTACTCCTTGCTCATAATTAAGTTTCAAGATGCATGTTACAAGACGCAAGAAAGATGGGCGCATAGCAATGCGCCCCTACGTGAAACTTGCACCTTGAGACTTGCAACTTGCAACTCAAAAAAGGACTTGCACCTTGCATCACTACTCCACCTGCACCTTGATGTGCTTAGTCTTGCCCTCCTCTGCCTTTGACAGGACGATTTCAAGAATGCCGTTCTCATATCTGGCTTTAACTTTGTCCTGCTGTACCAGGTGCGGCAGGGTGAAGACCCTTTGGAAGGTTCCATAAGAACGCTCAATGCGGCTGTAGCTTTTTGCCGCGCTATCCCGCTCAAATTTCCGCTCCCCTTTAATAGTCAGGGTATTGTCTTTGATCTCGACAGACATGTCTTCTTTTTTCATACCTGGGAGCTCTGCTGAGAGCACGATTGTATCCTCGGTCTCATAGATATCAACCGGAGGAACCCAGGAACCGAGAGCAAACAGCTCTTTCCCTTCTCCTGTCCGGAGTAATGAAAAGGAATCTTCGAAGATCCGGTTCATCTTATCCTGAAGCTGAGCCAGATCCTTTAATGGATCCCGTCTGTCACCAGCCATCTTCCTGACACCTCCCTCTAAATTTCAGATTGCAGATTTCGGATTCAAAATTGTTACTGAGATTATTTTATAACAAAATCTCTCACGGCTCTACAATTTTAACCTTCATCTCAATCCGTTCCAGGGGGTTGTCCATTCGGTCCCTCTGCTGGCTTACAATCTTGTCAGCCACGTCCATCCCTGAAACGACCTCGCCGAATACCGTGTATTGCCTGTCGAGGAACAGAGCATCTGCCACACAGATGAAAAACTGGGAACCGGCGCTGTTAGGATCCTGAGCCCTGGCCATGGAAAGGATCCCCCTCTTGTGCTGTTTAGCATTAAACTCCGCCTTGACCTTATAGCCAGGGTCTCCCATTCCGTGTTTAGACCGGTCAGGCGACTTTGTATTGGGGTCTCCGCCCTGGATCATGAATCCCGGAATCACACGGTGGAATGTTGTAGTGTCATAGAATCCTTTTTTAGCGAGCTCAATAAAATTGTTTACGTGAATTGGTGCGACATCAGGGAAAAAATTCAGCTCAATATTCCCGAGCTTTGTTTCAATAATCGCTTTCGTTTTAGCCATCTTCTTAATCTCCTCCTGGGTAAATTTTCTGTCTTTCATTTCTCCCTGGACACTCTGAACAAAAAATAGGGCGCAAATCATTCCAAGGTAAATCTTAAGGTATTTCATATAGTAACCTCCAATTTGTAAGGTTTTACATAAATGAATTGATAAACTTTCTCACCCTCTCCTTCCCGTGATAAATACCAAAATGCCCTTCGCACAGAATATCTGCCTCAAGGTTCATTAAACGCTCAAGCGACCTGATATAGTCCTCCTGGTTGGAGAGCAGAGAAAGGTTGAGGGGGCCGTGAATGTCCTGACCGAAGAGAACTTTTTTACCTTCGCTCTCAATTACATACATAACTGAGCCTGGAGAATGTCCCGGGCAGTGCAGCGCTCTTATCTCGCCGCTTCCAACCTGAAACGTCTGCTTCGGTCCGATAATCTTGCAGTCCACTGTAAAAGGTATCATCGTCTCTCCATACCACAGGGCTGCTGTAATCTCACTGTTGCCTGTTTCAAGATACACTGCATCCAGCTCATGGGCAACAATTTTACAGCCATAGTGCCGCTGTACGGCCTCGGCCCCGCCTACGTGGTCATAGTGGCAGTGAGTCAGAAAGAGATACTCTACTCTTGCTGATGCAGGCAGACATTGCGAGATATTCTGAACAAGTCTGTCATTACGGTAACCACAGCCTGCATCAATCAGTGCAGCGCCATCTCCAAGGCATACCAGGTAGACGGCAGCATCCTCAGGGCTTGTCAAATCACCTCCCCCTACCTGCCAGATGTTTTCTGTAATCTGCATAATAAATCTTATGGTCAAAGGGTCATGGGTCGTAGGGTCGTAAATACAGGGTCATAGGGTCAAGGGTCGGAGGGTCATAAGACCGCAAGGCCCGCTCTGCGGGTAGATCTTTCCTACGCCCCTATCTTCCTTCGCCCCTTATTTTCTTGTCTCTTCGCCCCTCTCACTGGATATTTACCAAGAAATTTTTTAACTCTTCCTTCACTGTCGAATCATTCACTGCTTCAAGGGTCCTGTTCTTCATGGCGTGATTGGTGAGGGCATCAACGCATACCCGGGCTATTTCCTTCCTATTCACTGACCCTGAAATCTTCCCGCCCTCGCCAAATACCGTCTTTCCCGGAAGATCTCTATCTGCGAGACCCCCGGGCCTGATGATAGTGTAGCTTATGCCGCAGCTCCGGATGAACTCTTCAGACTTTTCTTTCATCCTGAGAACAGGGGTCATGAGCAGTCTGAAGAAGAAACTGATTGCGTATCTGCTATTGCCCACGCCGATGGAGGAGATAACTACCATGTGTCGCACACCTTTTGCCAGAGCAGACTTTGTTAGGTTCTGGTTGCCCATATTATCAACCTTGTTGTTCTCCTGTTTGTTGAAGGGTTTTTTCGAACCAATGGCGCTGATAAGGAAGTGTGCTCCATCCATAATTTTTTTAAGTGATTCTGGTGAGGTGAGGTCCCCTTCCACCAGCTCAACTCCCTCACGTTGTAACGAAGATGTCTGAGAAGCGGAACGAACCATTGCCCGCACCTGATAGCCCCTGTTCAGGAGCTCTTCCACAATAAGCCTTCCCGTCCTCCCTGTTGCCCCTGCAACGACGACGATCTCTCTATCCTTTTCCATTGCTCTTCCCCCTCTCCCTTATTTAATCAGTAATCCTTAAAACGTTCTCTCATGCTTGTCAAGAAAAAACCCGACTCTTTTCCAAACAGTCCTTTTTAAAAGAACACAATAATGGAGAACAGTTAAGGCTCCTCATCTCAAGCTTTGTAGCACAGATTATTTTTAAATAATTGAATTGAAAAACTCTCTAATCTGACTATAATTTTACAGCTTAAACCGGATGAGTAAACACAGGGAAATCAGGGATGGGTTCTCATTACACTCAGAGAGATAAAGCAATAGATAAAACAGGAGGGATCATAGAGAAGGGTCTTATGAGGGGAATTATTCTACTCCAAGCGCTTCTAAATCAGCGAGATCCTTCTTCCTTCCCAATGCCTTCTTATTCGATATAAATTGTTCACGTCCAATATAGGTAGCGGGTATATCACCATACTTCCCCTCTACCCTTCCTGAAAACGCCTCTTCCCATGTAACCCCTGTAATTGATGTCATCATATCTACACGAACCGGGGGGACACCAAGCTGTATAACCTGATCGGAGGTCTCAAAATCAGTCGCCCTTAATCCAGCCGATCCAAAACCAAATTCATCAAGGACTGCTATAATACGCCGAGCATTGACTGAATTGGGTTTGACAAGGATATCTATATCACCCGTATAACGTGGAGCACCGTGGAATGCCAGTGCATACGCACCAACGATCATGTAATCAACGTTGTGCTTGTTGAATAACGCAAGCAGATCTCTGAAGTCTTGCTGCCCTTCCATGATATTGCCCCCGTAAATAGTCCACCGTCGCAACCCTTTCTTCAGGGGTTTTGCTCGACCAATAGGCCAGGTCATAGTTTTTCAGTAAAGAATCCCGCAGACTATGTTTAGCTACAATTTTCTTTATCATAGAGTAATTTTATCACATTTTGAGTCCAATAAGAAATCCCTTTGTACAATCTTTTTTTGCTGGCGCTTACATCGATTCTATGATTAAATTGTTGACGTTTTCTTGTATTAAAATGCCTTCTCAATGACAAAGAAATTATCCTTATTCATTCTCCTCATTCTTATCTCCACCGCTTCTGAAGCGGCCTGGCTTTCTCCCGTGAAGCTCACCGATAACAGTGCCGCAGACCAGGTCCCTGCCATCAGCGGGGATGGAAAGAGGATTGTTTACTACAGCGACGAAGATGGCGACAACGATATTTATCTACTCACGCTGAACGGGAGAAGGTGGGGCAATCCCGTTAAGCTGACAGACAATGATTTTGATGACTTTCTGCCAGACATAAATTTCGACGGAACGCGCATAACCTTTCACGGCGGGGAGGGAGATGAGAGACACATCTACTTCATCGAAGAAAAAGACGGGATATGGGGATCGCCTCTTCAACTCACGAACGGGATTACCAGAGATTACTACCCCTCAATTGACTATACCGGTGAAAAGATCACCTACATGACAAGACTGGATGAAGAAGAAAATATTTACCGTAACGTCAATGTTATCGAGAGGAAGGATGGAATATGGCAGACACCTCTGCAATTGACCGCGGCAACTGTTGAAAATATCTTTCCAACCATAAGCGGTAATGGGAGCGTCATTGCCTTTCACGGGAGGGCAGAGGAAAATGCTGACCGCGACATCTATGCTATCCACTCTCAGGGCAATCAATGGATGTCCCCCCTATTGCTTACAGATAACAACACAACAGACATGCAGACTGCTATCAATGGAGACGGAACACGGATTGTCTATTACTGGATGGAGACCTACCAGTCCCACATGACACCAGGTGCCAATGCAGAGATTCACCTCCTCGAGTTCCGTGATGGGGCCTGGCAGGAGCCGCTGTCACTGACCGCAACCCCTCTCTATGAATATGATCCGACCATAAGCGGAGATGGCAAGAGGGTAACCTTTGACCAGTCTGATGGAACAGGCAATGAAAAAATCGGGATTATTGAGGAAAAAGACGGGTCATGGAGTGCGATTGAGATCCTGACAGACAGCTCCATTTCCGGCTTCCGCCCGAACATAAGTTCCAACGGAGAAAAAATAGTCTTCTATGGCACGAGCACCGTGGATCCGGATTTTGAAATCTATCTTCTCGAAGATGCTCCCCGTGCCGCAACCATAAAGGGAACTGTCGTGAAAGCAGATACCGGCGAAGGAATGCAGGGCGTTGTGCTGGAAACTCAGCCGGGAAAGTATCTTGCCGGCACTGATGCCGGAGGAACCTTTACCCTTAAGGTATTACCGGGCTCATATACGATTACCCCGCTCGCTGACTGTTATCAGTCAATTGCTCCGGTAGGAGTTAAGGGGATAAGAGGAGGTGAGGTGGCAGAGCTTACCATATCCCTTACAGCAGGTAATTGTTTTCCTTATATACCATCAAACCCGCAACCACAAAACGGGGCACAGGATCAACTCCTCAATGTGGTCTTAAGCTGGCAGGGAGGCGATCCGGATGGAGGTGATGAGGTCTCCTATGACGTGTACCTGGGCATCGGCACAGAACATCATATTGAAATGGAGATTGTCTCCCCTCACCAGAAAGATACCAGTTATACTCCTCAAGACCTCTGGTACAATACCACGTACTACTGGACGATCGTGGCGCGGGACAGTGAGGGCGCAGAAACAACAGGTCCCCGGTGGAGTTTTACAACCATAAAGGCAAGCATCTCAGGCACTATTGCGGATGAAGAGACAGGAGAGTCGATTAAGGGCTGCAACGTTTTTCTCTTTTCTTCTGAAAATGGTATATCCGGCCAGACGCGTTCAGATACTCAGGGCAGGTACGGATTTGACAGCCTTGTTCCGGGACAGTATAAGCTCGCCCTTTTCAAGAATGGATACAGCGTGGAATATCTCTTGGTAGATTTTGAAGGGGAAAGCGTCACCAGGGATTTTACCCTACAAACCGTTCAGTAAATTTGACAATCTGGTTCATCATCCGTACTGTTTCAACCGGGTACCTGCCGATAGCAGTTTCTCCGGATAGCATTACGAAGTCTGAACCGTCCAGGATCGCATTAGCCACATCAGTCACCTCAGCGCGCGTGGGCCTGATGTGCTCGGTCATACTCTCAAGCATCTGGGTAGCGGTAATAACAGACTTCTTTCTTTCATTGCATTTCCTGATGATCATCTTTTGAATCATGGGAATTTCATAGATGGGGAGAGACACACCCATGTCACCGCGGGCAACCATGATGCCGTCAGCAACCTCCAGGATCCTGTCGATATTCTCAATGCCCTGGCGGTTTTCAATCTTGCCAATGATCTGGCACGACGGGAGACTGTCTTGGATGAGATTTCTGATATGGATAATATCTTCCTTGTCCCGCACGAATGACTGGGCAATGCAATCGACCCTGTTCCTTATTCCGAACTGTATATCTTTTTTATCTTTGTCTGTTAAGCCGTCAAACTGGAGATTCGCATCAGGGATGTTGACCCCCTTTCTCTCCTTGAGGAGACCGGGGATGATTACCTCTGTCCTGAGAGAGTCTGTCGTCCTGCCCTTCACCTCGAGGACAATGTTACCGTCGTCTATGTAGATTAAGCTACCGATCCTGATATCCTTAAGCGGACCATTATAATCAAAGGGGATAACCGTTCCATTATCCGGTGCACCCTTGCGGTTCGTCAGGAATAGTGTCTGCCTTTTCTTCAGTCCAACTGCCTTTTTCTTCTTGAATCTCCCGATCCGGATGCGGTACCCTTCGAGGTCCTGCAATATCCTGATCCGGCGGCGGTATTTTTTATTTAACTTCCTGATCAGGTCAATACGACGCTGGTGATCGGCATGTGTCCCGTGGGAAAAATTCAGCCGTGCTACATCCATGCCGGCGAGCATCATGTTCCTCAATACAACAGGACTGTCGCTTGCAGGTCCGATGGTGCAGATGATTCTACTCTTCTCCATGGTGAATTGCTCTCAAGGCTCAATCAGCAAATTCTTTAACGTCTTCCTGCACCCTTCACTGACACCCTCATCAGAATAGCCGAGGGTAACCACTGACATGAGTTCAAGATCCTGATGGAGTTTAAGATAGCTGGAGACATCACTTTTCCTGTTCGTTATCTCACCCAGCCAGCATGTGCCTAAGCCCATGGAGTGCGCCTGCAGCAGCATGTTCTGGATACAGGCTCCAACTGCCATCAAATCTTTATCGTGATTGTAAGAATCCGCCACGTCCATGCAGACAACGATCACGAGCGGTGCATCTTTGATGATATTTCCGTACTTGGTGAATTCGGCGAGGCCATCTTTTTTAGTCTTGTCTTTAATCACGAGAAATCTCCAGGGCTGGTTATTCAACCCTGAAGGCGCCCACCTCCCTGCCTCCAGTACCCTTTCAATCTCTTCCTCGGGAGGAGGTTTTTTCTTATACATCCTTACTGAACGCCGTTCCCGGATAATGCCCAGTATATCCCGCTTATGTCCGTTGTCATCTTTAGCCATATACGCTACCTCGTTACCTAGTGCCCAGAATAAATGTCAAAATCCAAATTACAAATGAATGCCAAAATCCAAATATCAAATTTGGTATTTGAGCTTGGTCATTTGGATTTTTCACTATTGCCTGTTGCCTAACGCCTATTGCCCCTCCTCTACTTCTCTACCGACTTCATCCCGAAGGCTTGTCTCACCTTGTTGATTCCGGCAAGTTTCTCCTCGGGGAAATTCTTCCACTCTTCTTCGGTAAAGACCTGCCTGCCCGGGCTGCAGACACTATTGGGGTCAAATACCTTTCTTAATTTTCTCAAGAGAAGGTGAGCATTGGGCCCCTGCTCAGGGAAGCACGTGATGAGCGGTTCTACCGGACCTCCGAAACCAAACGGCGTGGTATTTCTCTCGGCGGCGTTTCTCACTGCACCGAACATGGTGATGGTTAAACACTTTTCTAAGGAATGAATGTCTGTGGGGTCGGGATAGATGTCTGTCTCAGAGAGGGTGTAGCGTCCTGCCGGCTCAATACCGTAGATGAAGGTAGTGTTGTTGGCACCTCCCCTGTCGGTAATGTGGGTTTCGCCGAACTGCTCCAGGAGCTCGCGCCAGAGCCTGCTGTGGTATTTCGCCACCTCCGGCGGCCCTGCCGGGAGAACTCCGCCGGCGTACATCCTGCGGTTCATCCGGTATCCGCAGACATTCCTGATGCAGTCCAGGTTCCAGGGAGCCAGTGCCTGGAGCACATCCGGCTTGTTATCCTCTGAAAGGAATTTCCCGCCGAACTCTTCTGCAATCTCTTTGAGCACATGCTCTTCGTATTGTATCTGTTCATCCGAGGTGATGCCGACGACGATCACGTAGAGATTCCAGTGCGGGAAAAAATTCTCCCGCACCCTCTCCTCAGTCATCTGCTGAGTGGGAGAGCAGTAGTAGGCTGAATAGACGCCTGATGCATTTAACCCTATTCCGATACCGGCATGGGCAATGGCGCGGTAGGCACTGATTTCAGAATCATAATCAGGAAATTCAATCCAGTAAAGCCGGTGTTTCACCGGAGCAGGCGCCTGGTCAAATGCCGGCTCATAGTACCGGGGTATGGAGGGACGACCTGCAGGAGGCTCAGGCATATCCCTGCCTCCCACCCAGGTGTGGAGCTTAACCGTTATTTCCGTTATGATGCCGGTAGTGCCGGCACTCGTCCTTATGAGCCCCAGGAGGTCAGGGCCGGGCCCATACTCCCAGAAATCCTCTGCCCCGGATATCCCCCTGGCGCCGGTCCTGAGGATCTCACCGGTAGGCAACACGAGCGTGAGGCTTACGAGATTCCTGTCTAAGAGCCCGTACTTCTTGCTGGTCTGCCAGATACCGGCAAAGGCAGCCTGGGAAGCGAGTTTGCAAAGAGTGGTTGCGAGAGGTGTCCCGCCGTTCCACAATCCCACCTTCGCAGCCTCTGCCATGAGCTGGGCGTAATCGGCGAAAGGCTCAAGGGTTGCCGTCATATTCTCTGCATTGATCTCGAGAACCCGGTTCATCCTGCTCAAATGCATGCAGATCGTTGGCACATTAAACGTTGGCGAGCTGATCGCCTGCCCGTTGGTAAAAGGCACGAGAGGAACTCTGTACCGGTTGGCAACGCTGACGATAGACTGAATTTCCCCGGTGCTCCCTGGCAGGACAACGCAGGCAAATATATTGGAGGGGTCCTTGTGGTGTTTCTTCAGGAATCCTTCAGCATCAAGGGACAGCTTGCTGTATGCCTCTGCCACAGCCCTGTCTTGAGAGATCCAACTGCTCCCAACGATGTTCTCTAATGCTTTATATACCTCAGGCTCCAGCCTGTTGGGTATCATCCTAATATCTTTCATTCTTCATCCCCCTATCTCCCCATCTTCTTCGCCAGCGCATCAATCGTTTCCTGAAAAAGAGGATAGGTAACGTAAAAAGCAAAGCAACCTTCGTCTGTGCTGAATCGTGCCTTTGTCCCCTTTTTAACAAAAACAATATCACCCTTCTTCGCAGTGAAGGACTGCCCGTCAAAACTGTAGGTAAGTGTGCCCTCTATAAAGAAGTCGATCTCATCAACAGGAGATTCAACCTCGCGGAAGTAACCAGGGTCCAATCGGATATATCCCGCTGTCATGTTCCCGCTTGCCGGTGATTTAATTGCCTGTGACAGGTGCGCCTTTTCATTCACCTTCCCCAGCAGGTTAACGTGTCCGAGTTTCTTTGCCTCCTCTTCTCTCACGATATAGCATGGCATGTTATTACCTCCCCTTTTGTTTTTCCCTGTATGGCACTCCTCCCTTGGCAAGGGTGAGCAGTCGATCATTTAATTTCTTTGCCTTTTTACAGGCATTTTCTACATTTACCAACCTGCTGAATGCCTCTTCACACGAAGGCACGTACATCTTTGCTGAAGTGATATTGTCCAATATCACCGTGAACAGATTATGTAATTCATAAGCAATGCCGCTGGAGAGGATTTCAAGCGATTTAACATTGCGTAACTGCTCCATTTCTTCCCGTGTCTTTTTGCGCTCTATGGAATAGCGGAGTATGCGGGTAAGGGCATCAGCATTTATCCGCCCTTTCACCAGATAATCCTGAGCTCCTTCTTGAATAGCCCGAATA
>Ga0315282_10007403_pt1 | contig 18033 bp, 20 predicted proteins | sample YL17G07_20_MG_FD_203693 | JGI IMG/M metagenome (GOLD analysis project Ga0315282, IMG submission 203693) | Sediment microbial communities from Yellowstone Lake, YNP, Wyoming, USA - YL17G07_20 | ecosystem: Environmental > Aquatic > Freshwater > Lake > Sediment | place: USA: Wyoming | collected...
TTAAAATAATCCATATCTTTTCTTTTATAAAAATTAAGGAGGGATTCCAGAATTATTATTCCTATTCCATCATCTCTCCTTAAGGTATTGCCTAAACCAATTACAGCTATTTTCTTAGACACTTCGACTTCCTCCTTCGATGAACTCAGGACGAACCCTAAGCGTAGTCGAATGGGTTCGCTTGAGTGTCAACTAAAAACACTAGCCGTTTCGAGGAAAACATTCTTAGGATTTTAATACCGCCTCACGACGGCAACGGGGACAGAGAACTTTTACACGATCGGAACGCATAAATTCTTCTTTAGGTAAGAGCTCTTCTTTTAAGGCGAGATTCAAATCCCTTAAATAGAACAGCATAAGCGAGGCGTTGGAAAAACAAAGTGGCCCCAATCTCTTAGCTACCCATAATATCTGGTCATAGGGTGCAATAATTTCTCCACAACATTTACAGAGAACAAGTTCTTTTTTTATCTCTTGTTTAAGGTCCTCCCTTTTCCCTGTAGTAGCCAAATCGAATTCAGAAGATAAAACGATTCCTTTTTCTGTTGGGCAATTTGTCTGGCATTGGCCGCAGAATATACACATATCCCAGTTTACCGTCAAAACCCGCTTATCTTTTACATCCTGCATATCTATTGCCGTTGCCGGACAGACTTGAAAACAGGCGCCACAACCAATACAATCATCTTCATGAAACTCGGGTCGCCCCCGGAATCTCTCGTAGGGTTTATGGGCTTCATAGGGAAAACGACTGGTATATGGACCTTTAACCAGCGCCTTTATCGCCTCTCTTAATTCTCTTAGTTTAGGATATTTCATTTTTCGTCTTCTGCATATTTATCGCAGACTGATTTATCCCAAAGTTTCACGCCTGATTTGTGCGCGCCTCGGGCTAAAGCATGGGCAGAAACCGGAGCAGTAAGTAAAATAAATATTATGCACAAAACCGCCTTTATCCCTGCAGCAGTAAAGCCTTTAAATAAAAATAAACCCAAGAGAATACTACAAGTTCCCAAAGTAACGCATTTTGTAGAGGCCTGAAGCCTATTATAGACATCCGGCAATCTAATTAGACCGAGACAACCAAAGAAATCAAAGGCAAGACCGACAATTATAAAAAACATACCTATTGTCTCATTCATCAAAATTTCTCCCTTCAAGATATTTAGCCAAAGCTAAGGTAGAGATAAAACTCTGCAACGCCCAGGCAATGCCAATATCAATATACCAGTCTCTGCCTGTGGGCATTCCTAATATTGCGCAGAAGCCCAAGACTAAGATTCCTAAGATATCAATAGCCACAGCTCTATCTGCAGGAGTGGGACCTTTTATAATACGCCAGAGGCAAAATATGCTACAGAAGAAAAGCACAAAAAAACTGTGTCTTAAAAGAGGGGATTGCCATTCTAATAAAGAAGGAAAGGGATAAAAAATAATTACTCCGAAAATAATTATAATTACTACCAACCCTATAAAGTAGCGCAATCGTTTCATTCAAAAATCCTTCTTAAAACATCTTCAAACGTTTTTACAATAATCTCTGTGGCCTTCTGGATATCTTTGTCTTTGACATCAATCCAGTGTATGTATAGAAAGCCGTTCTCTTCGTCTATATCTACGCTCATTGTGCCGGGAGTAAGGGTAATAGAATTTGCCAAAAAGGTCAAACCCGTATCTGATTTTAATGTAGTCTTTACCTTAACAATGCCGGGATTAATAGGTAAATCCGGATGAGCCACACGATATGCCACATCAATATTTGCCTTTATACATTCCCAGATAAATAAAGGAATATAGTAAAGAAACCAAAGATAGCGGGTGAACTGTTTAAATCTATGCGGCCTTTTTACAAACATATCACCCGTCATAAAAGAAACAAAGGCGCAAACAAAAACTCCGATAATTAAATGTTGCAAATCAGGAGGCCAGGTCAAAAATAACCAAATTATAAGTGCAAGTATAAATAAAATAATCTGACTTTTTCTCATCTTAGCATACCAAAAACCGCATCTTTATAACCATTACCTAATAACAAAACATTAACCGCTGACTGCAGGAAAGGTTTAAACAAAGGCACTATCAATAAGCCGCTAATCACGCAAATAATACCCAAGAATATCATGGATAACTTCATTAGCCCCGGCACCTCTCTTATATTCTGCCTTGCTTCGTTGATTTTCCCAAAAAATGTAAACTTAAGAAATTTTAAATAGTAAGCCAAGGTTAAAATGCTTATCAATATAGCAACCAATGCAGATACAAAGTAGCCTGCCTGTATTGCAGCAATAATGATGATTAATTTACTCCAAAACCCACCTAAGGGAGGAATGCCTGATATCGCCATTGAACCCAAGAGGCTTGTATATCCGGTAACAGGCAAAGAACGGCTTAACCCGCCCAATCTGTTTAAGTTGCGTGTATTGGTAGAATACTCAATAGCGCCGGAGTTCAAAAAGAGCAAAGATTTAAAAACAGCGTGATTAAATAGATGAAATAATGCGCCAAAAAAAGCTAAAGGTGTGCCTATTCCTAGGGCAAATATAATATAGCCTATTTGACTAATGCTAGAGTATGCAAACATCCTTTTTATATCAGTTTGTGCTATAGCTAAGAATGCACCTACCACCATAGATATCATACCGAAAACTATTAAAACAAAAAGTAATCGACTGGAAACTGTCAAGATATTAAAGAAGACTCTGCAAAGAGCATAAACACCCAGAGTCTTTATGAATACTCCTGAAAGCATAGCTGATATAGGGGCAGGTGCAGAAGGATGCGCATCAGGAAGCCAAGCATGGAAAGGAACCAGCGCGGCTTTTAAACCAAAGCCTGCTAAAAACAATACTGCTACAAAATTAACCATCTGACCAGGTGGCTTTCCCGATAATACTTGAGAAATATCCGCCATATTTAAAGTAGAGGTATAACTATAAAGCAGAGCAATTCCTAAAAGTATAAAACTAGAAGCTACTGAGCCCATTACCGCGTATTTGAAAGACGCCTCTAATTCTTCTGCCTCAGTCCCAAAGGCAACTAATGCGTAACTGGCAATGGAGGCGATCTCTAAGAAAACGAATAAATTAAAGAGATCTCCAGTAATGATTATGCCGTTCATCCCCGCGAGCATCAGCATAAATAAGGTATAGAATCTATACTTATCTGTATATCTTTCCATATAATTAATAGAATATAGTGTTACCAGAAAACTCACCAAATTTACCGTAACCAGCATAAAAGAAGTCAGGCCATCCAAGACCATACAGATTCCTATGGGCGGTATCCAGCCTCCTACTTTGTAGACAAGAATTTTTTGAGTGGCTACTTGCGAAATAGAATATAGTGAAAATATTAATAAACTCAATGTGCCTAAATTAGCCAAAATATCACTAAGATTTTTTATCTTTTTCCCAAAAAGCGAAATCAGGAATGCCGTACCTAAAGGGATAATCACAAAAAAAGGTAGCATCATCCTCTTAATCTCCTAATTTTAGTAATATCGAAGGTGCCGTATTTCTCGTAAATTCTTATGGCAATAGCCACAAGCAATGCGGTAACCGCCAGACCAATCACAATAGAAGTCAAAACCAAGGCCTGGGGTAGAGGATCAACCATATTTAGAATATTTTGGTCTTTGGCTAATATGGGTGCACGGCCGTGTGCGCGATAACCTATCAAAACAAAAAATAAATTCACTGCATATTCAATAATCCCGAGGCCTATAATAATCTTGATAATATTTCTTTTTCTTAATACGCAGTAAAGCCCGATGCAAAATAAAACAAAACAGAGAATATACTCGCTCATTTCTCTTCGTCCAATCCTTTAAATAAAACTAACACTGCAAAGATGGCAAATAGCCCTGCCCCTACCTTAAGAGATATGGCAATATTACATAAGGGGATAATGCCGGCACTGAATAACGTAAAAGGTTTGCCTTTATGCAAGAAAAGGTTAAAAAAGAAATATCCTCCTAAAAAACCTAGTAGCGCTATCGATAAAAACATCAGTGCCCCGAGGCTCTCTAAAATAGAGGCTTGTACCTGGGAGAGTTTTTTTAAGGCAACTTCCTTACCGAAGGCAAGCATAAGATGGATAAAAGAAAGCGCAATAATTACTCCGCCCGCAAACCCACCTCCCGGGCTAAGATGGCCGTGTAAAACAATATAAATTCCGTAGAGTAGAATCAGGCCCACGGTAAGCCGCGTAATAGTCTTAACAATTAAAGTCATTCCTTTTTCAGGATTTTTCATTTTTTATCCTACCTATTCTTCTGACAATAGCCAATACACCCATCACTGCGGTAAAAAGAATGGTTGCCTCACCTAAAGTATCATAACCTCTAAAATCTAAAATTATAGAAGCAACGATATTGGTTGCACCGGTTTTTCCTAATCCTTTATCAATATATTCCTGGGCTACCCTCATAATTGGTTGACCAAATTTAGGTAAATCTTTAAAGGCAAAGTAAGCACATATCAAAAATAGTCCGATAAATAATAATGTAGAGATGGTATTAAATAACCAGCGCCCATCTCTTATCAAAGGTATATCCTTGTTTATGGTTGCGCGGATAAGAATAATCAGACATAAAATTTCTACAACGAGCTGGGTGATGGCTAAATCCGGTGCCTTCAGAATCAGAAAGGCCATAGACAAACCCAATCCCACTGCACCTACAGCGATTACGCTGGAGAGCAAGTCCTCAATCTGAACCGCCACGATTGCCGCAAAAACCATAAATAATAAAAGTAATTGTAATTCCATAGTTATCTCAATAACAGCAAAAATAATCCCAGCATCCCTAATAAACACCAGGCTAAATATGTAGGCAATACTCCGTTATGTAAGTATTGGAATACACCGGATATGGAAAATATAATGTTCTTGCCTTGCTCATATATATCAAAGAAGCCCGCTTCCGCTCTTTTATATATTGCACGTAATAATCCCAGTTCTTTTATAGTATTATAAAACTCTGTGCCCGTAACCCTCGAATCCTTTAAATCAAATGGTTCTCCACCCACAAAGGTTATATCTTGACGTATAGTCGGCCTTAACCATTTTAATTTAAATATGAAAAGCCCTAAGACTAAACCAATAATAATAAGTAGGGTGGATAATCCGGCATACCAAGTGCCGATAAAACTTACTTGACCCACTGCTGGGAGAATGAAATACTTAAGCGGAATCTGATAAGCGAATACGCCAAATATCACACAGATAATAGCGAGTATCAGGCAAGGAAGCCACATGGTCCAGGCAACTTCATTCTTGAGTTCTTGGGCTCGTGGGTTCGTGGGTTGACCTAAAAAGGTAGCATGAATTAATTTCATAAAACTAGCTAAGGTAAGGGCAGAGCCGAACATCGCTGCCACCAAACAGAGCGCATATATAATCATTTGCCATTTGCCATTTGCCATTTGCCATTTGCTAATTAGGCCCTGGTACACCATCCATTTGGAAACAAAACCATTAAAAGGCGGGACGCCGGATATGGAAAGACTAGCTATGAGCGCTGATATATAGGTAAGTGGCATTACTTTGGCAAGTCCCCCTAATCCATCTAATTCACTTGTTTTAGTGCGATACTCAACATTACCACTAGTGAAGAATAAGCAAGATTTATATATGGCATTATTAAGCATATGGAATATTCCTCCCGCGATACCAATAGGTATGCCCGTGCCTATCCCCAGGACCATATACCCTACCTGCGAAACTGCATGGTAACCCAAGAGCCTCTTCATATTGTGCTGGACCAAAGCCATCATTACTGCAGCAATTATAGTAAAGGCACCAATAAGCATCAAAAATATATTCAAAGCCTCATTCATCACAAATAAATCTAAAGAAATCCTTGCCAATAAATAGATTCCTAACAATTTATCTAAAGAAGCAGGTAGGTAGGCGACTACAGGTATAGGAGCGGCTTGAGCGCAATCCGGAATCCAGGAATGAAACGGCATTGCCCCAGCCTTGGCAAAACAGGCTATTGCAATACACAAATACGCAAAGACCGTTAAACCATTATTAAATTCCAATTTTATACTATCCATCTGCAGGCTACCGGTCAGGTAATAAATTATACCTATGCCCAAGAGCATTAATGCATCTGAACCGCCCACAATAATAAAAGTCTTTTTGGCGACGGTACCAGCATCCTCACCCATATTAATCAATAGGTATAGGGTTAATCCTAAAAATCCCCAGAACACCAATAACAGGATAAGATTATTAGACAGAACAGCGCCTATTGATACAGCAGCGGTCAACATAATATAGGCATAATATTGGATAAGTCCTCGTCTACCACTCATAAACTTAGAAGAGTAGATTACAGTCAAAACAGAGAATAAGCCTATAGCCAAAACTACAAAACTGTTCAGTTTATCTAATTTAAGCCACGGGTAGAAATATTGTATCATTTTAGCTCTGAAATATTCTTTGCAATTGCTTTGGCGTGGTGAGAAATCTGGGCAGTAAAATCAAGAAGATTTAAAAACATGTTGCAGGCACGAGGAAGACAAATACCCGCCACCAGCCTTTGCGTATGCGTCTCTCTGTATTTCTGAACGAGATTATCCACATGGTCTTCTTCACCACACAAAACACGCCTAGCAAAATTCTTATCATTCATCCTTAATGCCTTCTGGACATCTGCGAGCTCTGTTTCAACTACATTATACAGATGCTTATACTCATCCACGGCATCATCGCTAAAAAGGAGTTTCTCCTCTATTTTTATCTCAATCCGCTCAATCATATCCTTTATATAATCGCCGATTTCTTCTAAATCCTCAACTATATTAGCGAGAAGCATAATATTCTTCTTGTCAACGCCTTTACCTTTAGAAATAGCTACTAAAGACGCAGTCAAGTTTCTTTCCATATCATTTAGCCGTTCTTCGTCCTTCAACACGCCAGCTAAAATGTCGGAGTCGTGTTTCATAAAACCATCAAAGGTATTCTTTAACATAGACAGTGCCAGAGTTGCCATATTATTTATTTCTTCTCTTAAAACAGTCAAATCTTCCATTATTTAATAGTATTTCTTAACTTCTGTGTTTTTTCCTGCGACAGTTTTATCAGGTCCCAACCATTCATCATCTTTTTATCAGTATGCTTATCCAAAACTATTAATCTTTCGGTACAACAATAACAAGGGTCAACTGCTGCTAAGGTAATTGCTGCATCAGAGATAGTTCCGCCCACGGCTGCGACTTTATTGGAAGCCACATTCATATAACTAGGAGCACGGACTTTATGCCTAATCGGCCGATTTGTGCCATCGCTTCTTACATAATGAAAGCACTCACCACGCGGCGCTTCAACCCTACCAATACCTTCTCCTGTGGGTATATCTTTTACATCTGCGTCAATTTCACCCTTGGGCATCTTATCTAAGCACTGGCGGATAATACTAATTGACTCATATAGTTCTAAAATTCTCACTACTGTTTTAGCAAATATATCCCCATCCTTTTCTACAATCACATTCCAGCTAACCCTATCATACGCACCGTAGGGGTCATCCCGACGCACATCTATATTTATGCCTGAAGCCCTGCCAGTAGGTCCTTCTACACACCAATCAATTGCCTGTTGCTTGGTTAAAATACCGATGCCCTTAAGCCTTGCCTGTATCACTGGGTCATCCATTACTGCGCCACGAAACATATTTACAGCAGGAATTAAATCATCCAGTGTCTTTTTTAATATAGGTATATATTCATCTTTTATATCGCGTCTTACTCCGCCGATTTTCATCATTGCATAGTGATTGCGATTGCCGCTAATCATTTCAAACATATCCAATATCGGCTCGCGATACTTCCAAGCCCACATCCAAACCGTATTATATCCAATAAAATGCCCGGCTAAACCCAGCCAAAGCAGATGGCTATGGATGCGCTCCATCTCAGCAATAATTGTGCGGATATAAAGCGCCCTTTCCGGCACCTCAATCTTAGCCAAATCTTCTACAGCATTAACATAGGCAAAAGGGTGCGAAGTAGAACAAATTCCACAAATACGTTCAACCAAGAAGGTCACCTGGTCAAAGTGTTTATGTTCGGAAAGTTCCTCAATACCCCTGTGGTTATAGCCGATAACGATATCGATATCTACTACTTTTTCGCCTTCCACATAAAGCCGGAAAAATTCTGGTTCTTCTTGCAAGGGATGATATGGACCTATAGGTATGACAACTTTATGACTCATGTTCGTGCCTCAATGGATACTTTCCTTCTGGCCATTCATCAGCCAAAAGTAAACGTTTTAAATTTGGATGCCCGATAAAATTAATCCCTAGCATCTCCCACATCTCACGCTCAATCCATTCTGCAGCAGGAAATAGAGGCGCAAGAGAATCTATTTCGGGCTTTTTTTTATCTTCTATTAAAACACGCACAGAGATTATTTCGCCGGTTTTATCAAAACTGAAGTGATAAAGTATCTCAAAGCCCTTAGGCGTATCAATTCCAGAAGCAGTAATAAATCTTAAGGCTAAATCCTGAAATAAAATCCTGGCTGCTTCTTTTAAATCTTCTGGTTTGAGAGAAATATATACCCTTCTTAAGGAATGCCCATACCAATTAATTATCTTATCGGCTAGTTTTTCTTTAACTTCGTTACTTATGAACATCATTTTTTACCTTGTAGTTTGTTTATCAGTTTTGCTACGCCGGCAATTATTGCCTCTGGCTTAGGAGGACAACCAGGAATATATACATCCACCGGTATCAATTCATCTAAAGCACAAGGGCTGTTATAGCCGTCTTTGAATATTCCTCTACCCAAAGCACAAGTTCCGCAGGCAACTACTATACCAGGCTTGGGCATCTGTTTATAAACTTGGATTGCTCTTGTTGCTGCTTTTCTTGATAATGAACCGGTAACTAATAAAACATCGGCGTGACGAATACTTCCTACTAAGACTATCCCAAATCTTTCTACATCAAATCTGGGAGTTAATAAATCCAAAATCTCGATATCACAATTGTTGCAAGAACCACCAATACATAAGTGAAAGACCCATAAAGACTTGGTTAATGCCTTTAGTTTTAAGTTCATATTATTTTCCTAATATTGCCAAGCCCACTGCTATAACACTTAAAATAGTCAGTGGACCCCAGAAAAATCTTAATACCTGGTCAATGCGCAAGCGCGGATTTGTATTTTTAACTAAAATTATAATTACCAATATGGTAACATATTTGCCTATTAAGGCAAATGCATTTAAATTCCCTGCCCAGAATAAAACAATCAGAAATAACGGTAGTGTATAGAGCAAAATCGCCTTTGTCAATTTAAAGATGGCTAAAGGCAGGCCCGAATATTCAATAAAGACACCTGCCATAATCTCCTGCTCTGCCTCAGACATATCAAACGGCACAAAACCTAACTTTGCCTGCATACAGATTATAGCTACCAGAAATGCCAGCATCCCCGAAAAAGACACCAGATTTGAGCCAAAATTTATCTGATGATTTAAGATGGGACCAATCTGAATACTACCAGCAGATTTAATGATTACTACAATTATAGATAATATAAATGGTAACTCGTAACCTAAAACCAATTTCATCTCTCTCGATGCTCCTACAGAAGCCAGGGGATTGCGTGAGCTAGAAGCGCCAATGATTATTGCTATGGCGGGAATAATCAAAAGATATAAAACCACAATTAAATCACCAGCAAAGCTTTCCAAAGGCAGGCGCACAGTAACACCCAAGATGGTCGCTACTAAAATTGTACTCAAGAGGCCTAAAACTGGAGATAATAAGAAGGTTATTTTTGCTCCAGCAGGAACAATTGTTTCTTTACCCAATAATTTTACAATATCTACAAAATTCTGATACCAGGGCGGACCCACGCGCCACTGTATACGGGCAGTCACTTTCCTGTCTATCCATCCGGCAATTAATCCTATGCAGGCACTAAATAAAAATCCGGGAAATATCAGATAATTAAATAAGATTCTCATTTTTTCTTAGCTTGTATATCTTCTTTAGACCATTTTAGCGTATGTACAGCCAAATGTTCACCGACAAAATAAATATTTTTTTCTAAATCTTCTTCTATTTCTTTAATCTCCAGTGCTTTTTCAGGACAACTGGTTATACATTTGGGAAGTTTCCCCGATATGCCTATGCAGTAATCACATCTGGAATCTAAATAAGGAATAAAATCCTGAAAAATTATCCCAAACGGGCAAGCCACAGAACAGGACTTGCAACTTGTGCAACGCATCTTGTAACGTTTGATATGCCCATCCAGGGCGCGCTCAAGGGCATTATGATAACAGGAATTCACGCAAGGTGCCTCTTCGCAATGGCGGCAGATTGTGGCAAAGGTAGCATATTCGCGTAAGGAGGCAATTCCGTTATTCTGCGAATGGTAGAAATAATCACAGTAGACCTTACATTCCTCGCATCTGCTACAAATTTCTAAATCTACAAATAGTCGTTTCATACAACCTTAGTCCCAGATATCGTGTATATCTTTTAATTGCTCGTAAGTAAAGACCGGGCCGTCTTTACAGACGTAGTATCTGCCCATACGGCAATGCCCGCATTTACCTAAACCGCAGGACATATTCTTTTCCATAGACAGATATATATCTTGCGGTTTGAATCCCACATCTAATAGCTTTAAGGTTACGAATTTCATCATTATGGGAGGACCGCAGACTATCGAGATTGCCTTCTTCAAATCTACAGGCGGATCCTTTAATATCGTGGTAACCAAACCCACATTACCTTTCCAGTGGGGGCTACCTACATCAACAGTAGTAACCACATCCACCTTCTTCTTTTTTGCCCATTGAGGAATAGACTCTTTATATATAATGTCATCGGGTGTGCGTGCGCCGTAACGTAATACTACCTTATTATACTTATTGATCTGGGCAAATAGAGTAAAGAGTAAAGAGCGTAAAGGCGCCAAACCTACGCCTCCACCCACAATTAGGATATCTTTCCCTCCAAATTGATCTAAAGGATATCCTTTACCATAAGGCCCGCGAAGACCCAAAGATATATTTTTGGAACTGGCGTGCAGCAAAGATGTGACTCTACCTACATTCATTACTGTCACATCTATCTTGTCTTTGATATTTGGGTCAGATGAAGGTGTAAAAGGTGCTTCTCCTATCCCGGGTAAAGTCAATTCGATAAATTGACCTGTCCTAAATTCAAATTGCTCGCGAGGTTTTAAAACAAAAGTTTTAATTGTCGGGCTCTCAGCAATTATATCTTCAACTATCGCTTCTTTCGGCTTATAGATACTATTCATGTCTTAATGCTAAGTTTATTGGCTAAATCTTTTAATACTTCTCTTAAATCAATTTTACCGGGACAGACTTCAATACACCTTCCGCAACCGCAGCAGGCAGGCATACCTAAATTGTCTATAAAGAAGTCAAATTTTTTGGTAAACCTAAACCTTAGCCTCTGGGCCCTCAATTTATTAGGATTAGCTCCTCCGGCAACCCTGGCGTAATTTGCATACTGACAGGAATCCCAGAGTCTAAGTTTTTTATTAATATTATCTTCTTTTTTATCCGTTAATAAAAAACAATGGCAGGTATCGCAGATAAAATTACATCCTCCGCATTCGACGCACGTAAGCATAAATTGCTGCCAGGTATCCAGATTATATCCTTCTTTTACCAATCTCTGTACAATGTCTTTGGAAACCAAATGTTGCGGCAGGAGATGCCTTTTAAGCCGCTCAATAAGATTATCTCGTTTAACTTTACGGGCTGCTATTTGAGTATCTTTGGCGATAACAAAATATTCTTTATATTGCTGTATGATGTCTTCGCCTTTTTGGGAACCTACTTCTACAAGATATCCCTCGCTTAGCGGTGAAAGGTTAAGGTCAAAACCTGCTGTCGGATGCGGTAGTATCTCCCAGGCAAGGCAATGGCAGACTTTTTTAAAATCAGCGCAGTCGCTGGAAACAAAAATTGTATTCTCTCGTCTTAAACGATATAAAGAATCAACCTCTGCCCCTTCTAAAAAAACAAAATCTTGAATCTTATGGCCGGCTATATCACAACTTTTAACACCGAATATAATGGTCTGGGGTAAATCCGTTATCGAATCATCTTGATTAAAGTATTCTGCAGCTTTATCCTGCGTGTGTGTGAAAAAGGCTTTAAGAGGTTCAACAGCGCGATAGGGATTAAATACGAGGGGCTCACCCTTAGGCAGGTCTTTATAAGAATAGTCTGTTTCTTTGGTAAAATTTGGTTCTTTGGCAACCGTAGAAAATACCTTATATCTCTTTTTTAACTTATTGAAGAGTGAATTTAACTGGTTAGCTTCAATATAATATATGTTGTACATCCGGAGAATTGTAATGGGTGGGATCTTGTGAAAATTATCACAAAATAGCCCTAAAAATAAAAAATGTTATTTTAAAATACTATATTTAAACCTTATTGTCAAGCAGAAGTTTCATTAAGTAGTGCAAGGATTATTTCGCACTTTCATATTGAAGCATCCTCTTAGGTTGTTGAATTGGCCTTAGGTTTATGTGTTTGATAAGGCCAAATATCCAAAGGTTAAGGCTGCGTTCGTTCTTAAAGTAGCCTTGTATCTTAATGCGCCTGCGTATCTCTTCAAGGAAGCGCTCCAGGTGATTAGTGGTTGATATAGCGCTTCGTAGCTCCTTAGGAAAATCATAGAAGTTAAGCGTATTATAAAACTCATCCTGAAAACATTTAACAGCCCGAGGCTCCTTGTCCTTCCACCGGTTTACAAATAACCGGAATCTCTTTATAGCATCTTGCCTTGATACAGCTTTATAGATATTGCTAGCCTGCTTCATAAGCCTAGCCCTATGCTTAAACTTATATCTTATGTTTTGCATAAGATTCCTTAGCTTATGCGTGTAGCAGCGCTGCCTGGGAGTATAGGGATAGACCATATTTACGGCAGCGGTAATCGCCTCTGAGCCGTCCTGGATGATAAGCTCTAATACTTTGCCTTTTAGACCCCTGCGGTAAAGATCGTTTAAGAAGCTGGTGTATTCTTCTTCGGTCTCGCCTTTGGCCAGTTTAAAGGCAATAATTTCCTGTTTGCCATCCTTGGTTATTCCTAAAGCAAAAAGAATCGGTCTTTTCTTTATATCAACCTCTTTTATATGTACCCATAAGGCGTCGATAAAGATAAAACGGTATTTATCTTCTATCGGCCTAGATTGGTATTCTCTTAGATCATCGCTAAGATTTTGTAATAATTGAGATGCTGTTTGGTGGCTCACTGAGTCGCCAACAAAAGCCTGGAAAAACTTCTGCTGCTTACGGGTGGAAAAGCCCAGCAACAGCGATAATACGACCATGTCGTCGAACTTCTTCTGCCGCCTCTGGTATCGGGTAAGCAGCCTATAGACATACTCCCGGCTCTTTTTCCTTACCTTAGGGATTAAAAGCTTGGCTTTACCAAAAGTAGTAGTAAATGTTCTCGGGTAGGTGCCGGAACGGATATCCACGCGCTCATCCGAATGTTCATATAAATCAGCTTGCAGCTGTTCCTTAAACTCTGCAAATATTGAATTCTGGAAAAATCCTTCTACCACAAGCCTTGCTTTAGCTTCCATATCATCTGATTCTACCTGGTTCACTATCCCCATCTCCCGTAAGTTACGCTTTACATATTGCCATTGCTTTGGTAAATTACTGGTAGAGAAATTTACCGGATTCATAGGCGTATCCTCCTTTGCTGGCCCCTTAAGGGCTGGTTAGGTTAATAATTTGCGTTATCAACCTAAGAGGATATGCCTTTTTTATTCACAAGGCAATATCAAAAGTGCGAAAGATATTTTACATTATGTTTAATGACGACACAACTTATGGAGCGATAGCGAACATAAGTTGTATGTCGGAATTAACCCCTCACCCAGTTACTACGAAGAGATACTACTATGTATCTGGGTGAGGGGTAAGTTCGACCAACAAGCTTACGTTCACTTCGTTCCGTAAGCTTGGGTCTCACTTACTTAGCTATTAATTCGGTTATCTTAAATATCGGCAGGAATAAAGAAATAACAATACCGCCGATAACAATACCCAGAAAAGCAATTACTATGGGTTCAATCATACTGGTAAGGCCCGTTACTGCCGCATCTACCTGTTCATCGTAAAAATCAGCGATTTTAGAAAGCATCTTTTCCAGCTGCCCGGTCTGCTCTCCTATACCAATCATACGGCAAACCATGGGAGGGAAAACTTTGGTTTTAGATAAATACCGGGAAATTAATTCACCATCCCGCACACCCTTACGGCACTCTAATACCGCATCCTCGATTACTTTATTACCCGAAGTTTTACCCACAATATCTAAAGCATTTAAGATAGTTACACCACTTCTTACTAAAGTAGAAAATGTGCGTGAAAAATTGGCTAATGCCACCTTATGAAAAAGTTTTCCTATGACCGGCGTTTTTAATTTTTGGGCATCAAAATTATAGCGGCCTTTCTCCGTACTGATATATCTCTTAAAAAGAAAACCAAGGACAACTAATAAGACCGCGAAGATTAAGAAATATCTGCTTAATAAATTGCTCGTCTCAATCAGGATTCGCGTGGGCAAAGGTAATTTTCCCCCGAAAGAGGAAAATATTTCCTTAAATATAGGCACGACCTTAAGCAATAAACCGGCAGTAATCAATATGGCCATACTTATCAAAATCGCGGGATAAACCAAGGCCGAGCGGATCTTTCTAGTGAGTGCTGCTGTTTTCTCTAGATACGTGGCTAGCCTGTCTAAAACCTCATTGAGCGTACCCGATGCTTCGCCTGCCTTGGTCATATTTATAAAAAGTTCAGAAAAAACCTTGGGGTGTTTTGCTAAGGCATCATAGAAGCTCATTCCCGCCTCGATATCCTGGCGCACCCTTATAACCACATCCCTTAAATTTTGATTATCAACCTGCTCACCGAGAATCCCTAATGATTGGACTAAAGGCACGCCTGAATCAATCATTGTGGCTAACTGGCGTGAAAAAATAACCAAATCATCAAGCTTTATTTTTTTATCTTGGGTCTTTAATATTTTCTTTTTCGCAGGCTTAATCGAAACAACCACCAATTCTTTCTGATGCAAGATATCCGCAACTTCTGTTTCAGAAGAACCCTCTAAAATACCAATTACAGTATGGCTATTCTTATCTTTGGCGGTGTATTTGTAGGTATTCATTTTTTAATAAAACGTAAAGTGTAAAGCGAAAAGCGTAAAGTTAAAGTTTAAAACTTAAAACGTTTTAAGTTTTACATTTTGGTTTTACGCTTTGCGCTCTTAGTTTTACGCTCTTATAATTTATCCACTACCTTTAGAAATGCTTCTACCACCTTCGGATCGAATTGCGTACCGCTATTTTTCTTTATCTCCTGGATGGCTTCTTCTTTGGAAAAGGGAACTGGCCTGTAAGAACGGGGAGAACGCATTGCTTCGTAGGCATCTGCTACATGGATGATACGCGCACCCAGTAAAATATCATCTTCCTTACGTCCTTCAGGATAACCCGAGCCATCGTAGTGCTCATGATGCTGTCTAACCAAATCTATCACTCCATCCAAGAAGGTAAGCGGCTCTAAAATCTGTGCGCCGGTTTGAGGATGACGTTTTATCTGTTCCCATTCCTGACTGGTGAGGCTTGTAGGTTTACCCAATATACAATCCTCAATTCCGATTTTACCCAAATCATGTAATTCGCAGGCATCCCTGATTAATTCGATTTCGGCAGCAGGCAGGCGCAACTCTTCAGCTATACTAACAGCGTATTTAGCCACATTCCCAGAATGGCTATGGGTATAATGGTCCCGGGCATCAATAGTCTGAGCCAAAACCTTAATTGTGCGCATATAGGTCTGGCGCAGGTCTTCATAAAGCTTGGTTAAATTCTTTGTTGATTCTTCAATTCTTCTGGCTAAAAGCGTATTCTGCTTTTGCAAAGAAGTATTGTACTCCTGTAGTCCATTAACTAATTTACGATGCGCAACCGTCAATGAACGCAGATCCATGCCTTTTTTAATGAGAAAGAATAGTTTTTCCAGGTTAATCGGCTGACTGATAAAGTCATATCCGCCTAGTTTGTATATCTCTTTTAAAACTTGAGGGCTGGCTTCTTCAATCAATACAATAATAATGCAATCGGGATCTATGGCTTTTAAGCTCCTGAGTAAACTGGCGCCGTCCATATCTGGCATGCCAAACTTGACTATTACAATATCAAAAACGCCGCGCCTGGCAGCCTCGATACCGGAGTTGCTTTTGGATTCGCAGGAAACCGAATATCCGCCATTGACAGTTAATTTTTCTCTCAGATACTTTGAGATTACCTCGTCATTATTGATCAATAAAATACTGTAACTTGCGCCCATATTATTATTCCTCTTTAGTCACTCTGATAACCTCCTCCAATGTTGTCAGGCCCATCTTTATTTTTAGGAAAGCATCGTCTCTTAATGTCTTCATGCCGCACTTTGTTACAGCATATTGCCTTATTTCATCAATGGATTTTCTCTTCATAATCATTTCCCGAATAGCATCATTAATAATAATCGCTTCTAAAATTGCTATTCTACCATAAAACCCTGTACCATTGCAATATTTACATCCGCTTGCAGTATAAAAAATTACCTTTTCTTTAAACCCTATGCTTTCCAAAAATTTATCGGGTATATCAACGGGCTGTCTACATTTAAGACAAATTCTACGGCAGAGTCTCTGGGCACAGAGCATAATAAGGCTTGAGGCCACTAAAAATGGTTCAATACCCATATCAATGAGCCGCGTTATGCTGGATAAGGCATCATTGGTGTGCAACGTAGAAAACACTAGTTGTCCGGTTAGCGATGCCTTTACTGCAATATCCGCGGTTTCAGAATCTCTTATCTCACCAATCATAATCACATCAGGGCTCTGCCTTAAGAGGGAGCGTAAACCCGATACAAAATCAAGGCCGATCTCGGGTTTCACTTGAATTTGGGTAATCCCTTCTATTTGATATTCCACGGGGTCTTCAATGCTAATGATATTTCTCTCGGCAGTATTTAACTGACTTAAGACCGAGTATAAAGTCGTTGACTTACCAGAGCCTGTTGGCCCGGTAACCAAAATCATACCAAAGGGCTTATTTACCGCTTCTTTAAATATAGCCAAGGGGTGTTCAGAAAAACCCAGCTGGTCCAACCCAATGGATAAATTAGATTTATCAAGTGCGCGCAGGACGAACTTTTGACCGAACGTCGTAGGCAGGCTTGAAACGCGAAAGTCCACTTCTCTTCCTTCGAATTTTACCTTGAATCTTCCGTCTTGCGGGATACGGCTCTCAGTAATATCAAGATCAGAAATAATTTTAACCCGAGCCAGAATGGCATTCTGGTTTATCTTGGGGAGTTTAAATATATCGTATAACGAGCCGTCGATACGGTATCTTATACGCAGGCAATCTTCTTCTGGTTCGATATGTATATCCGAAGCTCTCTTCTTTAAAGCCTGGGCTAACATAAGGTCGACTAATATAACAATAGGCGCTCTTTTACTTTCTTTTACCACGCTGCTCAGTTCTATCTCATCCTGTCTGGCAAACTCAGTCTCTTTGACCTCTAAGCCTGGCTGCGTAAAATCTATAATCTGCTCCATATCTTTAAATTCTAAATGGTACTGTGTATCGATAGTCCTGAATATCTCATCCTGGGAGCTTAGGACTATATCAATATTACAACCGGTAAGCATCCTTAAATCATCTAAGGCAAATATATTTAAAGGGTCGGCCATGGCTACAGTAAGACTATTGCCCATGCGGGACAAAGGAATCAAGCAATATTGTTTGGCAATATGTTCCGGGATGAGCTTGGTTATCTCGGGATTAAACTTATATTTGGTAAGATGCAGTATAGGTATGTAAAGCTGGCTGGAGAGAAGAGAAAGTAATTCCTCTTCGGAAATAAAGCCCTGCTCAACTAATACACGTCTTAACGGTATTTCTTTTTGTTTTTGTATTTGCAGTGCCTTTTCT
>Ga0315282_10007404_pt1 | contig 18031 bp, 14 predicted proteins | sample YL17G07_20_MG_FD_203693 | JGI IMG/M metagenome (GOLD analysis project Ga0315282, IMG submission 203693) | Sediment microbial communities from Yellowstone Lake, YNP, Wyoming, USA - YL17G07_20 | ecosystem: Environmental > Aquatic > Freshwater > Lake > Sediment | place: USA: Wyoming | collected...
ATGGCTTTGCCAACCTCGACTACCATCCCCCTTTAGTCTACGAGAAGGTCAACGTTCCACCGGCCACCAGCCTGGCTATGATCGCGAAGGCTGCCCGGGTAGACCTTTCAGAGATTCGTGCCCTGAACCCGGCCCTAAAAAGGGAAAAGACCCCTCCCCATGTTCTTCATTTCGAGATCAAAATCCCCCCGGGGAAAAAAGAGACCTTCGAAAAAAACTTCTTTACTCTCCGCCAAGCCAGCGCGTCCGGGACCAAGAAGCATCGGGTTCGCTCTGGCGAAACTCTGGGGCGTATAGCCAAGAAATACAGAATGGACCTGCGAACCCTCTGCCAATTCAACAACCTTTCACCCCAGGCTCGCCTTAAGCCCGGTGCAACCGTCCTGCTCCCTCCGTAGCAGGGGATTGCAAAGATTCTCGAACATGGTCTCCGTTGCCGAAGCTATCCGTCAAATCCTGGAGCAGATTCCCCGCCTGGGGAAGGAGCGTTTGAACATCCTGAATTCTGCCGGCCGGGTCCTGGCAGAAGACATCATCGCCCCGCGAAATATCCCTCCCTGGGATAACTCCGCCATGGATGGCTACGCCGTTCGCTGGCTGGATATTCAGACGGCCTCCGCGGGGAGGCCCTTCTTGCTTAAAGTGCTGGCGGATTTGCCGGCGGGAAAAGTTTTTTCCGGGCGGCTAAGCCCTGGAGGAGCGGTGCGAATCATGACCGGCGCTCCCCTTCCCCGGGGCGCGGACACTGTTGTCCAGGCTGAGGATACAGAGAAGGCCGGCGAATGGGTAAAAATCTTCGCCGCCACGAAAAAAGGGAAGAATATCCGGAGGGCGGGGGAGGACGTCAAGGCGGAGGAGCGGGTCCTGGATGAGGGGATGGTGCTGCAACCTGCCCACATCGGCATGCTGGCTTCGATCAAGCGTTCCTTCGTTTCCGTCTACCAGAGGCCGCGAGTTGCCATTCTCTCCACTGGCGACGAACTCCTGGAAATCGATGAGCCCTGGGAAGAGGGCAAAATCATCAACAGCAACAGCTATGCCCTGGCAGCCCAGGTCAGAGAATGCGGGGGCATTCCCCTGCAATTGGGAATTGCCAAAGACCGCCGGGAAGACCTCCTGGCCAAGATTCAGCAGGGCCTGCAGGCCGATATTCTGGTGACCTCCGGCGGAGTCTCTGTCGGGGATTATGACCTGGTCAAGGCCATGCTGAGGGAACTGGGCAAGATGAACTTCTGGAAAGTCGCTATGAGGCCCGGCCAGCCCCTCGCCTTCGGGGTCATTTCCGGAAAGCCCCTCTTCGGACTTCCCGGAAATCCCGTTTCCTCCATGGTCTCCTTCGAGCAATTCGTCCGACCCTCCATCCTGAAGATGGCCGGACACCGGAAACTTTTCCGCCCACCGCTCAGAGCGGTCCTGAGGGGGGATATTGAAAAGAAAGGGGGGCTTATTCATTTCATCCGCTGCCGGTTGTCAATTGAAGGGGAAAAAATTTACGCCTCGACCACCGGCGATCAGGGATCGGGAATCCTTTCCTCGATGGTGAAGGCTCAGGGTCTGCTCGTACTCCCCGCGGATCAGACTTTGGCCCGGGGCGGGGAGGAAGTCACTGTCATACCCCTCGACCCGACGCTCTTTCACTCTGATACGCCCACCTATCTCTCCTGGTCGGGCGCCCGCAGAAAAAACTGTTGCTTCGGCGGCCGCTTTAAGGTATAAAGAATAGTTGACTGCTCCTTGTTCTTTCGCCGTTGGGCGGGAGGACTATCGAACCCACAAGGAGGATCGTGATTTGAGACGCTACGAGACCATCTTCGTCACCCAGCCAGAGCTGTCCGATGAAGACCACGCTGAGTTACTGGAAAAACTGCGCTCCATCCTCACAAGCCTGAAGGGAGACCTCGTCAAGCTCGAGGACTGGGGTGTGAAGAAGCTCGGGTACCATATTCGCAAAAACAGCCGGGGCCGTTATTTCTTGATGGATTACCTGGCGACACCGAATTTGGTCCGGGAGCTGGAGAGAAACCTGCGCCTGAGTGACCGCGTCCTCAAGTTCCAGACGGTCAAGATCAGCGACCAAGTTTCCCCGGAGGCCGCCCAAGCCTTAAAGGAGGCTGCGCCGCCCGAGGGGATGATCAAGGTCACAGAACGAACCTCGCTCCCCGAGGAGCAAGAAGAGGGCGGAATCTGAGGGAGGAAAAAGATGCCCAAGCCCCAGTTTAAGAAAAAAAGGCCCTTCCAGAGACGGAAGGTCTGCGTATTCTGCGCAGATAGCAGCATGAAGATCGATTACAAAGACGTGAAGACTATGCGCCATTTCATCACCGAGCGGGGCAAGATCCTTCCCCGAAGAATCTCGGGAAACTGCGCCAGGCACCAGCGGGTGCTTACAACGGAAATTAAGAGAGCCAGAAACATTGCCCTCATGCCTTTTTCGATCGCCAGCTCGTGACGGCTCCGCTTCTGTCGGGGTTCCTCTGCCCGGAACTGGCCTGCCCGAGCGAAGGGGAAAACGACCAGCGTGATGTTCAAAACTTTTTTGATCTGCGATAAATTTGAGAAAGATTGTCTCTGGAGTAGCGTAATATTGCAGTGTCCTGCCCCGAGCGGGGCCCTTTGCAACCCTCTCCCGAAATCCATCGGGAAATCCTGAATTCTTAGAAGAAGTCCGACGACCCGACTTCGGGGAAGTTGACTCTTGGGAGGCTAAGATGAAAGTCATCTTGATGGAAAACGTTCCTTCCCTGGGCAGGGCAGGGGATGTTGTTCAAGTAGCCGCCGGGTATGGGCGCAACTACCTCATCCCCAGAAATCTGGCCCTCGAGGCCACACCCGGCAACCTCCAGAATCTGGAGCGGCAGCGCAAGTCGTTTGTCCAGAGGGCCGATAAGACAAAAGAGACAGCCTCGACCCTGGCCACGAAGATTGATTCCCTTTCCTGCACCCTGGCCCGTCCGGCAGGGGGGAACGAGAAGCTCTTCGGCTCGGTCACCTCGATGGACCTGCAGGAATTCTTGAGCGAGCAGGGGATCCCCGTGGACCGGCGGAAGATCTTTTTGCCGAATCCCATCAAAACCCTGGGCAGCTTCAGCATCCCAGTAAAACTCCACCCGGAGGTCACGGCTCAACTCAAAGTCAACGTAGTCCCTGTTCCCCCGGAGGCCTCCGCCGATCGCCACTCCTCGACAAAGGAGAACGCCTGACCGCCCCTTACTCTTTGCGGTAAATAAAAGTGATGGACCTGATGGAAAAACGCCTTCCTCCCCAGAGCCTCGAGGCCGAAGTCTCCGTCCTGGGCGGAGTTCTCCTGGAGAATGAGGCTTTAAACCGTGTTCTTGAGATTTTGAACCCAGGTGATTTTTACCGCGAATCCCATCGCAAGGTCTTCTCTGCGATTCTCATGCTGTATGAGCGCAATGAGCCCGCAGACCTGATCACTCTCTCCGAGGTTCTCAAGAATCGCGGGGAATTGGAAGAAGTCGGGGGCATCGAATACCTCAATTCCCTGGTAAACAGCGTGCCCACCGCGGCCAACATCTCCTATTATGCCAAAATCGTCAAAGAAAAAGGCATCCTTCGCAAACTGATCAATCGGGCCACGGAAATTATCACCCAGGGATATGGAGATTCCGGGGATGTGGATGAGCTCTTAGACCGGGCTGAAAGATCTATCTTTGAAATCTCCGAGGACCGCATCCGTCCTTCCTTTTACCCCATCAAAGACATTATCAAGTCGAGTTTCAAGACCATCGAAAAACTTTTCGATAAGAGACAGCTGATCACCGGGGTGCCCACGGGATTCAGTAAGTTGGACGAGATGACCTCGGGATTTCAGCCTTCTGACCTGATTATCATCGCCGGCCGACCGAGCATGGGCAAGACCGCCTTCGCCCTGAACATCGCCCAGCATGCCGCCATCCAGGGCGGCGTAACGGCAGCCATTTTTTCTCTGGAAATGGCCAAGGAACAGCTGGCCCTGCGAATGCTTTGTTCCGAGGCGAAAATGGATGCTCACCTCCTGCGGGGGGGATTTTTAAGCGAGTCGGACTGGCCCAAGCTTACCCGAGCTGCCGGCAGCCTTTCCGAGGCCCCCATCTTCATCGACGATACCCCGGGGCTTACTGCGCTGGAGATGCGGGCCAAGTCGCGCCGCCTCAAAATCGAACAAAACCTCGGCCTCGTGATCGTAGATTACTTGCAATTAATGCGCGGGCGCGCGGATATGGAACGAAGAGAACAGGAAATTTCCGACATCTCCCGCTCGCTAAAGGCCCTAGCCAAGGAAATTAACGTTCCGGTTGTGGCCCTCTCGCAGCTCAACCGGCGGGTAGAAGACCGGGGCGACAAGATGCCTCAGCTGGCCGACCTGAGAGAGTCTGGAGCCATCGAACAGGATGCCGATGTGATCATTTTCCTTTACCGCGATGAGGTTTATAACAAGTCAGAGGACAACCCCAATAAGGGAAAAGCCCAGATCATCATTGGAAAACAGAGAAATGGACCGACGGGGAAATTGGAACTGGTCTTTCTGGATAAGTATACCCGCTTTGAGGAAATGTCTCCCCGCCAAGAGGAACCATAAGAAATAATTCATTTTTTTATTTTATCCACAGCTGTTCATAAATCTGTGAATAACTCCCCGCCCGCAGGGAAGGAGGTAGAAAGGCGATGCCCGCAAGAGAAATATGGAATCAATGTCTTCGGGCGCTTGGCGAGAAGATCCAGCCCAGGGCTTTCGATATGTGGCTAAAGCCATTGAAACTCCTGACCATGAACGATAACCAGATTGAATTAGAGGTTCCTAATAAGTTTTTCAAAGACTGGATTTCAGAAAATTATCAATCCCTCATTAAAAATGTTCTTTTGGAAAACACCAAGAAGAATTACTCCATCCATTTTCGCTTGAAGGAGGGCAAAGAAGATAAAGACAGAACAACTCGGGCGTTTGATCCCCTTCTTTCTCCCAGGGTTCTCAAGAAGGTGAACGATGATGGGTTGAATCCATCCTACAACTTCGAAGCTTTCGTCGTCGGTTCTTGCAACCAGTTTGCCCATGCTGCGGCTTTGGCCGTAGCCAACCTTCCGGCAAAAAACTATAACCCCTTATTCATTTATGGAGGTGTTGGGCTTGGGAAAACCCACCTGGTCAATGCCGTCGGAAACCAAATCGTTCAAAATGACCCCACGGCTAAAGTTTCCTACCTTTCTTCGGAAAAATTCACCAACGAATTGATCAATTGCCTGCGCTATGAAAAAATGACAGATTTCCGGAACAAATACCGCAACAAGGACGTTCTTCTGGTGGATGACATCCAGTTTTTGGGAGGAAAGGAGAGAACTCAGGAGGAATTTTTTCACACCTTCAACTCTCTTTATGAATCCCGCAAACAGATTGTCCTCACCAGTGATAAACTGCCAAAGGATATCCCGGGCCTCGAAGAACGTCTGAGGTCCCGCATCGGTTGGGGTCTTATCGCCGACATTCAACCACCGGACATCGAAACCAAAGTGGCCATCCTCTGCAAGAAGGCGGAGATGAATAACATTGCCATTTCCAACGATGTCGGGCTCTTCCTGGCCTCCCAGTTGGGATCGAATATCCGCGAACTGGAGGGGGCGTTGACCCGTCTCGGGGCCTATGCGTCTTTAACCGGAAACGAGATCAATATTAACATGGCCAAAGAAACCCTCAAAGACATCCTCAGCGATCGCGAAAAGATGATCACCGTGGAAAGCATACAAAAGGTCGTGGCTAATTTTTTCAACATCAAAGTATCGGACCTGAAGTCTCCCAAAAAGCTTAAAATTTACGCTCTTCCCAGGCAAATTTCCATGTACCTGTGCCGGACCATGACCAAATCTTCCTTTCCGGAAATTGGAGCAAAATTTGGTGGCAAGGACCATTCCACCGTAATTCACGCTTTTCGTCAGGTTGATAAGAAGGCCCTCGAGGATTCTTACATAAAAAATGTAATTGAAACCTTAAAAAATGAACTACAGAAATAGGTCGGGGGACTTGGCTGTGAAAATCCTGTGGATAAAATCAGGAGGGGGTAAGTGAATAATTTTATCCACAGATTTTTCTTTTTTTTTTCACTCTCCTGACCAAATTAAAGTATTTGAAATTTAAGATTTTTTTTATTATAATGGGTTTATAAACAAGATTTATTATTACTACTAAAAAGAAGAATATCTTTTTAAATAAATAGAAGTAAACAAGAGAGAAAAATGGAATTTAAAATTGATCGTGAAGAATTTGCCAAAGGTCTTTACCGGGCCCAAAACATCGTAGAAAAGAAAGCGACCATGCCCATTCTTTTAAACGTATTGATAGAGGCCAAAGGCTCGGAGATTTCCATTACGGCGACCGATTTGGAAATCGGATTCAACGCCTTCCATCCGGCTCGCATTATCAGCGAAGGAACGGCAACCCTTTTAGCCAAAAAGCTCTACGAGGTTATCAAAGAGCTTCCGGAGAAAGAGGTATCCGTCCGCTTAAAAGAAAACCAGTGGGTGGAGGTTTCCTGTGGCAAGTCGGTCTTCAATATCATGGGACTCTCGGCAGAAAAATTTCCTTCCTTGCCAAGCTATGAAGAGGAAGAGTATTTTTGCGCCGAGAGAAACACGTTGAGGGAAATGATCGAGAAGACTCTTTTTGCCGTCTCCTCGGACGATTTGAGATACAATCTTACGGGAATTTTCTTTATCGAAAAGGAAGAAGAAGGAGGGAAATGGATGCGCATGGTGGCGACGGATGGATACCGGCTATCCATAATTGATCGCTCGATGAAGTCAGAAATTAGAGGTTTGGAAAATGGGATCTTGCTGCCCAAAAAAGGACTCGGGGAATTGAAAAAACTTTTGGAGGAAGATGGAGAAGACGTCTGGCTTAAAGTTAAAAACAACAACTTCATCATAAAAAAGGATCGGGTCGTCCTCATCATGCGCCTGCTGGACGCTGAATTTCCCGACTATCGGCAGGTGATTCCTACCCAAACAAAGAAGCAAATCCGTATTTCCCGGACTCATATTTTGGAGTCCCTGCGGCGGGTATCCATACTTTCCAGCGAAAAGACCAAGGGAGTCAAGTTTCATTTCAGCCGGGATCTTCTGGAACTCTCCTCCTATAACCCCGAACTGGGAGAAGCCAAGGAGGAACTGTCCATAGAATACAAAGGAGAAGAATTAGCCATAGGTTTCAACTCCCGTTTTGTCTTGGAAGTACTCAATATATTGAACAGTGAAGAGGTGCTCTTTTGTCTGGATGATGGGGCGAGCCCGGGGATCATCCGCCCGGCCAATGACGAAAGGCACACCTGTGTGATCATGCCGATGCGGGTTTAGGAAGGGGAAAATTTTGTCCACTATGGTAGGAAAGGAGAGAGATCTGGCAGAAAAATCAGCAGATTACACTGCCGAACAAATTAAGGTCCTTCAGGGCCTGGAGGCTGTGCGCAAAAGGCCGGCGATGTATATCGGCAGCACGGGAAGCTCCGGGCTGCATCACCTGGTGTTTGAGGTCGTCGATAATTCCATCGATGAAGCTCTGGGGGGATTTTGCAGTAAAATTGATGTGGTCATCCACGAAGACAACAGCGTTACCGTAGAAGACAACGGCCGGGGAATCCCCGTGGATATGCATAAGGAAGAGGGGCGTCCAGCCGCTGAGGTCGTCATGACCACCCTTCATTCGGGAGGGAAATTCGATAGTGAAAGCTATCAGTTTTCCGGGGGACTGCACGGGGTGGGTATCTCCGTAGTCAATGCCCTTTCAGAATTCCTGGAACTGGAAATTTGGAGGGACGGAAAGGTCTATTTTCAGAGATATGAAAGGGGAGACCCGGTGTCCCCTTTCGAGGTTACGGGGAACACCAAGCGGCGGGGAACGAAGATCCGGTTCCGTCCTGACGGGGAAATATTCGAGTCCATTGAATTTAGCTTTGATATCCTCTCCCAGCGCCTGCGGGAACTCTCTTTTCTCAACAGCGGTCTGAAGATCACGGTCGTTGATGAACGGTCTGAAAAGAGGCAGGACTTCCAATATAAGGGCGGCATCGTCTCCTTCGTCGAGTATTTGAACAAGAATAAGACCACCATCCATCCCAAGCCCATCCACCTCGAGGGGGAAAAGGAAGGTGTATACCTGGACATCGCCCTGCAGTACAACGACGGGTACACCGAGAACCTCTTTTCGTTCGCCAACAACATCAATACCCATGACGGCGGCACGCACCTGGTCGGGTTTAAATCCGCCCTCACCCGGACAATCAATAATTACGCTGCCAGCAACAACCTGCTCAAGAACCTGAAGGTGAGTCTTTCCGGCGAAGACACCCGTGAGGGGCTCACCGGGGTCATCAGCGTCAAACTCTCCAACCCCCAGTTCGAGGGTCAGACGAAAGCCAAACTGGGCAACAGCGAAGTAAAAGGATGGGTGGAAGCCCTGTTAAACGAAAAGTTGGGTACGTATTTTGAGGAAAATCCTTCTGTGGCCCGGCGCATCATCGAGAAGGTAGTAGATTCCGCCCGGGCCCGGGAGGCGGCCCGAAAGGCCCGAGAGTTCACCCGGAGAAAAGGCCTCCTGGAAACCGATTCCCTCCCCGGGAAATTGGCCGATTGCCAGGAGCGGGACCCGCGGGAGAGCGAACTCTTCATCGTGGAGGGGGATTCGGCCGGCGGGTCGGCCAAGCAGGGGAGGGACCGCAGGACCCAGGCCATCCTGCCCCTCCGGGGCAAGATCCTGAACGTCGAGAAGGCCCGATTCGAGCAGATGCTTTCCAACCAGGAGATCAAGACCCTGATCACGGCGTTGGGCACCGGGGTGGGCAAGGATGAATTTGACGTCGAAAAGATTCGCTACCATCGGGTGATCATCATGACCGATGCCGACGTCGATGGTTCCCACATCCGGACGCTCCTATTAACGCTGTTCTACCGGCAGATGTCCCCTTTAATCGATCGGGGCTACTTGCACATTGCTCAGCCGCCGCTGTACCGGGTGAAGAAGGGTAAGGAGGAGGCCAAGTACCTGCGGAGTGAGGAGGAGCTGGAGGATTACCTTCTCGAGAAAGGGATTGAGGACCTGCGCCTCATCCATCCGGGGAGTAAGGCTCAGTTCAGCGGAAGAAACCTTCTGGAAATGATCAAGAAGGCCATTCGCAGGGAGAAAATTTTGGACCGTCTGGCCAAGCGGCAGATGGACCCGGACCTTCTCAGGGCCTTTGCTCAGGAAGAGTCTTTCAGCAAAAGCGCCCTCAAGTCTCAGGCCGAGATGAACCGGATTATCGAAGGCGTCAAGCGCTTTCTGAAGAGACAGCAGAAACAGAAAGGCAGGATGGAATTTTATCTGGAAAAAGACCCTGAGCATGGCAGTTACAACCTCCGTTGCCTTTCCAGCTCCAATGGCACAAACCTGGAGACCCTTCTGGACTTAGACTTAACCAGTTCGGCTCAATTTGAGGAACTACGCAAGTTATCCCAGCAACTCAGCTCCCTCGGCCACCCGCCCTTCATTTTAAAAGCCGGGGACGCCTCGAAGGAGGTTACGAATTTCTCCCAGTTGGTCCAGGAGATCCTTGCCTACGGGAAGAAGGGCGTGGAACTCCAGCGATATAAAGGTCTGGGAGAGATGAACCCGGAACAGCTCTGGGAGACGACCATGAACCCAGAGACCCGCACCCTGATGCAGGTTCGGGTGGAAGACGCAGTCCGGGCCGACGAGATCTTCACAGTCCTCATGGGCGATCAGGTCGAGCCGCGGCGCGATTTCATCCAGCGGAATGCGTTAAGCGTGACGAACCTGGATATCTAAAACACAATTGGTGGTCTCCTAAAAAGTCTCAAAACCATCACTCCTGCGAAGGCAGGGTTCCAGAACTTTTTGACCTCCTGGATTCCCGCTTTCGCACGAATGACGACAGGAGAAAAATTGACTTTTTGCGAGTTTATCAAAATTGGAAAAATAGAAAATCTTTTTCTCCGGGGACCCGCGAAAATCTCAATCCCTAATTTATGCACCTTGAGCCCCTGAACCCTTGACCCCAGCGATCGCGAGACCCCTATGCAACCGCAGAGTTTTCAGAACCGACTTCCCGTGAAGCTCGAAGAAGAGATGCAGAAGTCCTACATGGACTATGCCATGTCCGTGATCATCGGCCGGGCCCTGCCCGATGCCCGGGACGGACTGAAGCCGGTACACCGCCGTGTGCTCTATGCCATGTACGACCTGTCCAATGACTGGAACAAGCCCTACAAAAAATCCGCCAGGATCGTTGGGGACGTCATAGGAAAATACCACCCCCATGGGGATGTGGCCGCTTATGACACCCTCGTGCGCATGGCCCAGGACTTTTCGCTGCGTTACCCTCTGATTGATGGACAGGGAAACTTCGGTTCGGTGGATGGAGACCCCCCTGCGGCCATGCGCTACACCGAAGTGCGCATGGCCCGCTTGGCTGGGGAGCTTTTGGCAGACATAGAGAAGGAGACGGTGAACTTCGTTCCCAATTATGACGGAACATTGACCGAGCCCACGGTCCTGCCGGCACGTTTCCCCAATCTACTGGTCAATGGATCTTCGGGAATTGCCGTGGGGATGGCCACCAACATTCCCCCGCACAACTTGCGGGAGATCCTTGAGGCCACGGTAGCGACGATCAATCAGCCGGAGATCTCCGTCGAGGAGCTGATGGCCATCCTGCCGGGGCCTGACTTTCCCACTGCCGGGTTTATCCTCGGCAGCGACGGCATCCGAGAGGCCTACCTCAGCGGAAAGGGCATGATCCAGCTCCGGGCGCGGGCCTTGATCGAACGCCAGAAACGGACAGAGCGGGAGTCCATCGTGGTCACGGAGCTCCCCTATCAGGTGAATAAGGCAAAGCTTCTGGAGAGGATCGCCGAACTGGTCCAGGAGAAGAAGATGGAGGGCATCTCGGACCTTCGGGACGAGTCCGACCGCGAAGGGATGCGCATCGTCGTCGAGCTGAAGAGAGATGCCGTGGCCCAGGTAGTCCTCAACCAGCTCTTCAAGCACACCCAGATGCAGGTTACCTTTGGAATCATCATGCTGGCCATTGTTCGCGGTCAGCCTCTGGTGCTCAACATCAAGGAGCTGATCCAGCAGTTCATCAATCACCGCAAGGAGGTGGTAACCCGTCGCAGCCAGTTCGAGCTGAAAAAGGCCGAGGCCAACGCCCACATCCTGGAAGGGCTGAAAATCGCCCTCGACAACCTCGACCGGGTCATCTCCCTGATCCGTTCCTCGAAAACTCCCAAGGAGGCCAAAGAGGGGCTGATGGCCAAATTCTCTCTCTCTGAGGCTCAGGCCCAGGCCATCCTGGAAATGCGTCTGCAGCGCCTGACCAACCTGGAGCGGGAGAAGATCAACGAGGAGTATAAGGAGGTCATCAAACTCATCGCTCGCCTGCGGGAGATCCTGGACAATGAACGTCTCCTCCTGAACCTCATCGTCGAGGAGCTGCGGGAAATTCAGGACCGGTACGGAGATGAGCGGCGCACCCAGATCATCGAGGAAGCCCGGGAGATCGACCTCGAGGACCTGATTGTGGAAGAAGACATGGTGGTGACCATCAGCCACTCGGGATACATCAAGCGCAATGCCATCAGCCTCTACCGCAGCCAGAGACGGGGAGGACGGGGGAAGATGGGGATGAGCACGAAAGAAGAAGACTTCGTCGAACATCTCTTCATTGCTTCCACCCATAGCTATATCCTCATTTTCACGGACGCCGGAAAAGTGTACTGGCTCAAAGTCCACGAGATCCCCCAGGGTGGCCGCATGGCCCGGGGGAAGGCGATTGTCAATCTTTTGAACCTCTCCGGGGGAGAAAAGATCACCGCCATCCTGCCCGTTCGGGCCTTTGAGCAGGGGAAGAATGTCATTATGTCCACGAAACAGGGGGTGATCAAAAAAACCGACCTGATGTCTTACAGCCATCCCCGCACCGGTGGGATCATCGCCCTGACCCTCGACCCTGGAGATGAGTTAATTTCGGCCGGCCTCACGGACGGGACGAGGGAGATCCTGCTGAGTTCCCGGGACGGAAAGGCCATCCGTTTCTCCGAAGAAGAAGCCCGGGTCATCGGGCGAACCGCCAGGGGGGTCAAGGGAATCACCCTCGGCAAGCAGGATTTCCTGGTCTCCATGGATATCGTTAGCCCCGGCACCCTGGGAGCTTCCATTCTATCGGTCACAGAAAATGGTTTTGGCAAACGAACCCCCGTCGAGGAGTATCCCATCCAGAGCCGGAGCGGCAAGGGCGTGATTACCGTCAAGACCACTCCCAGGAACGGGAAGCTGGTGGGCACCCAGCAGATCACCGAACAGGACCACGTCATGCTCATCACCGATAAAGGGAAGATCATCCGCATGCGGGGGGAAGAGATCTCGGTGATCGGGCGCAATACGCAGGGAGTGAAGCTCATCGAGCTGGAGCCCGGGGAGCGGGTAATGGCTCTGGCCCGGCTGGCCGAACGCGAGGAGGAGCCGAGGGAAGAAGGGGTAGAAGCAGGCGAGGAAGAGGCCGAAGAAGGGGGCGAGACCTGATTGATGGCTGCGCCGAGCATGGGGAGGGGACGGGTCGGGATCATCGGGGCCGGGAGCTGGGGAACGACTCTCGCCAACCTCTTGGCCGAAAAGGGCCGGGCCGTTGATCTCTGGGTGTTCGAAGAAGACCTATTTCAGGCAATGGGACGGAAGAGGGAGAACGAGGTTTTTCTTCCGGGCGTTCCCCTCTCCGAGAACATCCACCTCACCCATTCGTTGGCCGAGGCCTTCAGCGGAAAAAGCATCCTGGTTTGCGCCGTTCCCTCCCACGCGGTACGGGAGGTTTTTTCTCAGGGTCGGCCTTTTCTTTTGGAAGGCTTGCTGATCATCTGTGCCACCAAGGGGCTGGAGGGTGAAACCCACCTGACCGTTTCCCGGGTAATCAGGGAAGTCATCGGGCAGAACTGGAAGGGGGAAATCGCCTGCCTTTCTGGCCCGAGCTTTGCCCGAGAAGTCTCTCGCAAGATACCTACGGCCGTGGCCGCTGCCGGGTCCACTCTGGCGGCGGCCCAGAAAACTCAAGAACTTTTTTCCGGGCCTTTCTTCAGGGTCTACACCAATCCCGACCTGCTCGGCGTGGAGCTGGGAGGCGCAACCAAGAATGTGATGGCCATTGCTGCCGGGGCCTCGGACGGTTTAGGCTTCGGACACAGTTCCCGGGCCGCCCTGGTAACCAGGGGATTGGCGGAGATGACCCGTTTAGGGGTGAAGATGGGGGCGGATGCCCGGACCTTTTCTGGCCTGGCCGGGCTGGGAGACCTGGTTCTGACCTGTACGGGAGACCTGAGTCGAAACCGAATGGTGGGGCTGGAGCTGGGCAAGGGAAGGAGGCTCGCGGAAATCCTGGGGGAGATGAAAATGGTGGCCGAAGGGGTCCGCACCACCAGGGCCCTGCGCGCCCTTGCCCGAGACCTGCGGGTGGAGATGCCCATCACGGAAAAAGTCTACGAGATTCTTTACGAAAGCAAAGATCCCCGGGAAGCCGTGGCCGAGCTGATGTCCCGCGACCCCCGCTCTGAACGAGAGGGCCTGTAGCAGCCCACCTCTGTTTTTTTCTTGACATCCTGAAAACCTTTTGATACCTACACTATAGTCAGAAAAAATCCTAACTAAACCGTAGCGGCGAAAAGCCGACTTTTTGAGCACCCTATTAAAGATCTGCTTCCGGCGCGGAAGAATTGTTGGCCTAAACAGTTGCTTCCACGCCGGATAGATTGCCTTCCTTCAAGATTATTTGCTTTATTCTTTCGTCCGGCAAACAGTAGCAGTCTGAAAAGAATTTTCAATTAACTGTTTGAGTCATCCTCTTCTCCCGCGAATAAAAAAGGAGGTCGCCATGAAGAAAATTTCCTTAATGACCCTTATGATCGTCCTTACCTTTTCAGTCAGCTCCCTCTGGGCCCAGGCCCCGAAGGTGGTCAAGATTGGAGCCCCCATTCCCCTGGGAGGGGCTGGGGGTGCCTATATCGGCCTCGGCTGGGGCTATAACGACTGCCAGATTTACCTGAATGAGAAAGGGGGCGTCCGGGGGAAGAAAATTGCCTTCCTCGTGGAAGACAATCGCTGGGATGTCACCACCGAGATCGCCATCCTCAACCGGATGCTGACCATGGAGCCCAAAGAGGAGCTCCTCCTTTTTTGCGGAAACCTGATCACCGGTACCCTCAAGGCCCTGAGCGAGAAGATTAACAGGGAGGTCGGAATCCCTTCCATCGCCCTCTCCTACTCCGTGGAGATGTTCGGAAAGAAAGGCGGGCCGGGCAAATACCCTTACTATTTTTCGATCGGCCCTGACTATGCCCAGCAGATCGGACTTCTCCTGCGATACATCAAAAAAGACCACAAGAAGGCTTCCCCCCCGCTGTTAGCGGTGGTCTATTCCCCCACAGAATACGGCCGGGACCCCCTGGCTGACCTCAAGGAAGAGGCCCCGAGACTGGGGATCAAAATCGTGGCCGAAGAAGAGATGGCCATCACGGCCTCGGACGTGACCGCCCAGGTGATCAACATCCGCAAAGCGCAGCCGGATTACATCATCTGGCATGGGTTCTTGCCGCGGATGCTCGTAGCCCCGGTCTTTTTGAAGACGGCCCGGCAGTACTTGCCCAAGGTGCCCATTTTAGGAACTCACTACCAGACTTCCACCCCCATGATCACGGCCGGAGGCCAGGCCGCGGATGGGCTCATCGGAGTCAACACGCTTGTCCAGTGGTATGAGACCCCAAACCCCTTTATCAAACTCGTCCACGACCAAGGTGAAAAGAGGGGCCGGAAGCTTGCCGAGGGGGAGCGGTTCGATTACATCCTTGGATGGGCGCTGGGAATGCTAGGCGCCCACGCCGTGGATGTGGCCGTTGCCTCCGGAGACCTGACCCGGGAGGGCGTAAGGAAGGCTCTGGAAAAGTCCACCTGGGATTTTGCCGGGATGTATGAAGGGCGTCAATTCTCTTACGCCTCCCACAAGGTTCCCATGGCCAGGGTCTTCAAGGCTTCCTTTTCTCAGAGGCAATGGAACCCCATCACTCCCTGGCTGAACGCCGATGAAGAGCTTAAATAGAAAAGGATCTGAGTCATGACTTTTTTTCTCCAGTCCTTTTTTTCAGGGATCCTTAGCGGCCTCGCCTATGGTCTTCTCGGTCTGGGGCTGGTTCTGATCTTCCGGGCCTCCGAGGCCTTTAACTTTGCCGTCGGCGAATTTCTCGTCCTAGGGGCATTTCTCTTCTACATTTTCTACTTCACCTGGCACCTGCCCTTCCTCGTCGCCCTGCCCCTGGGTCTCGGAGCCGCGGCATTGTTCGGCGCCCTCGTCGAGCGGACGACCATCAAACCCCTCATGGGAAGGCCTCACTTGGCCATGACCATCGTTACTCTGGGTCTCGCCAACGTTCTGGCAGGGGGTCTTCAGGCCACGGCCGGAAGCGATCCCTATTCTTTCACCCTTGATCTTCCGGACCTGACCGTCGAGTTAGGCACCCTCATTTACCCTTCTCCGCAGATATGGGCCGGCATCCTTTCCCTAGTCTTTTTTTGCCTGGTCCTTCTATTTTTGTACCGGACCCGCTGGGGGCTGGTCATCCAGGCCACCTCTGAAAGTCAACCCAAGGCCCTCTGTTTTGGGATCAATGCCCAGTTTGTCCTTCTCTTAGTATGGGCTATTGCCACGGTTTGCATTGGGGCTGCCGGGGTTGTCATTGCCAACCTGGGCGCCCTCTCCTGCCAGACTTCTCTCGTCGGCCTCAGGGCTATGCCGGTTATTTTAATTGGTGGCCTGGACAGCATCCCCGGAGCTCTGGTGGGGGGTCTGATCGTCGGTGTGGTCGAGGCCTTGACCGGCGCCTACGTCGAGCCGATGGGGTTGATCGGCTTTAAAGAGGTCATTCCCTACCTTGTCCTGCTTATCGCCCTGTTCATCCGGCCTTACGGTCTTTTCGGGACGGTGAGGATTGAGAGGGTCTGAAGATGCTTGAGGTCGAGAATCTGAGGGTTGTCTACCAGGAGGTTATCTCGGTCCTCCATGGGGTCTCCCTCAAGGTCCGAGACGGAGAGATTACCGTTTTGCTGGGAGCCAATGGGGCCGGCAAAACCACCATGCTCCGGACCATCTGCGGCCTCCTTCCTGTCTATGACGGCAAAATCATCGAGGGGAACGTACTGCTCGACCAAACCTCCCTGAATCGTCTCGACTCCTCGGCCATTGTCAAGAAATACCGGATTACCTACGTGATGGAGGAACGCCCGGTCTTCTGGTACCTCACAGTGGAGCAAAACCTGAAAGCCGCAGCCTTCTCCCGCTGGGATCGGGAGGTTCCCCCCGATATAGAAAAAGTGATGACGATCTTTCCCGTCTTGGGCAGCCTTAGAGACACCAAGGCCGGCTACCTTTCTGGCGGCGAGCAGCAGATGCTCACCATCGGAATGGCCCTCATGACCAAGCCGAAGATCCTCCTTCTGGATGAGCCCTCCCTGGGACTCGCTCCCCTGATCGTCCGGGAGCTTTTCAGTATTATCCGCGGGCTCAACAAGCAGGGACTGACCATTTTCCTCGTGGAGCAGAACGCCCACGCGGCCCTATCGGTGGCCGCGAGGGGGTACGTCATCGAGAGCGGCCGGATCGTCCTGGAGGGGCCCGCAGAGGAATTAATCAAGAATAAAGATGTCCGGGAATTTTACCTGGGGGCGGCGATGGCCGACCAGAAGAGGTTTCGGGAGGCCAAGCGCTACAAGAGGAGGAAGAGGTGGCTTTAGAAAAACCCCTTCTTCAGATCGAAGGCCTAACGCTCTCTTTCGGAGGGGTCATGGCCCTGAGGGGAATCTCCATTGCCTTTCCCCCAAAGGGGTTTTTTTCGATCATTGGCCCGAACGGGGCGGGCAAGACGAGCCTGCTCAATTGCATCAACGGACACTACCGGCCCCAGTCCGGCCGGATTTTCCTGGACGGGGAGGACATCACCGCCCGCAAATCCTACGAGATTGCCAGGCTGGGAGTGGCCCGCACTTTTCAGCGGATCGAACTCTTCTCCCATCTGACCGTTCTTGACAATGTAAAATTGGGAAGGCATTTCCTGATGCGCGCTTCTCCGTGGAGTTGCTTCCTCAGATTCCCCGGGATGGTCCGCGAGGAATTTCAACACCGCCGGGAGCTGGACGGGGAGGTGATCGACTTTCTGGGTCTGTCGGGAGTGCGCAACCGCATCGTGGCCAGCCTTCCCCACGGGATCCGCAAGAGGGTAGACTTGGCCAGAGCCCTAGCCATGAAGCCCAAACTCCTCCTGCTTGACGAGATCATGTCCGGAATGAGCATCGAAGAAAAAGAAGACGTGGCCAGTTATTTGATGGACATCCACAGGGACTGGGACATCACTATCATCTGGATTGAACATGACCTTGCCGCGGTGATGGAGCTTTCTTCCCATGTCATCGTCCTCAATTTCGGAGAAAAGATCGCCGAGGGGAACCCGGCGGAGATCCAGCAGGACCCGGCCGTTGTCGAGGCATACCTGGGAAGCCGGGAAGAGTCGGGCGTTGTGGGAATCTGACGGGGAGGTCGCTCTCGCCGTTTTTCTCCCGCCGATATCCCGCCGCGGCGGGGCTCGCGGGGGACGGTCCGGTCATGAAAGATTATAAGAATTTCTAAGACCATGGCATCGGAAACTTTAATAAGACTGCTCATCGAAAGAGCCAGGGAGCATCCCAACCGGATGGCCCTGCGGGAGAAGCAGTACGGGATCTGGATTCCCACGACCTGGTCCGAACTCTGGGAAAAATCGGCGGCCTTCGGCCGCTTTCTCCTGAGGCGGGGATTGAAACCGGGTGACTGCGTGATCGTTCTGGGAGACAACAACCCCGAATGGCTGATTGCGGAAATGGGAACCCTAACGGCGGGGGGCGTGATCAGCGGCATTTATCCCGACAGCCTTCCCGAAGAGGCCCGATACCTAATCGAGGCCACGGACGCCCGTTTTGTCGTAG
>Ga0315282_10007405_pt1 | contig 18025 bp, 14 predicted proteins | sample YL17G07_20_MG_FD_203693 | JGI IMG/M metagenome (GOLD analysis project Ga0315282, IMG submission 203693) | Sediment microbial communities from Yellowstone Lake, YNP, Wyoming, USA - YL17G07_20 | ecosystem: Environmental > Aquatic > Freshwater > Lake > Sediment | place: USA: Wyoming | collected...
TCGGGACGCTTTAAGACCAAGACCCTCTTGTTTCCATCGGAGTCGGCGAGGGAGATTGCAATGATTTTCTGGTCAGCCTCTCTAGGGTCTGGGATCCTTGTGGCGATCGGGGAGCAGACTTCGATGTCGAGCGCAAGTCGGCGAAATTCGGGTACCGGACACTCTAACAGCTTAAACCATCTGTCAACGTATGCTTTGAACTCTGGGTCTTCGTCTTTGAAGATATCTTCAAGGTTTTTGCGGTCTTCTTCCGGCGGTTGATAGTCGACAGGAATTAGATGGCCTCTGCTGACTGCGTATGGCATTCCTGTGCTGATCTCGCGGTCATAGATATAGGATTCATAGTATCGGATGTTGGCTTCCCACGCTTTCGGTATCATATCCCTTATGCTACCCGATGGGCGGCCGCCGATGGCTAGAGGATCTTTGGCCAGTATCTTCGTCAGCTCAACTTTGCGGTCCGTCAGTGCGTCATATTTTTCGACGGTCTCAAAATGGTCGAAGCCTTGATGGCTTTCAACAGACTTGAGTTCAGTTACGGGCAAATCTGTAAGGCAATATGGAAGGTGCTTGGTTTCGTCGTACCAAGAATAGATCTTTCTGGATTTTGGCTCATACAATTTAAGGGAGACAGCGCTTCTTTTCCCGTCATAGGTTACCGAGATGAGATAAGACGCAGGTAATTTTGTCGTGACCTCTATGTCAAGGTCGTGTACCTCTTCTGTACCAGTGTTCTTCCCATATTGCGGACTTTTCTTGGAGTCGTCTTCCTCTGGAGGCAAAAAAGATTCTAGCGACTTCATTTTATTAACTCAGCATCAATAGCATTCAGTTGGTCTTAAAATAAAATGTTTCCTAGAAGCGAATATCCATCGCGGCTTAGTTTAACTCTGGCTATAGAGGCCTTGAGCAGGGTTGAATCCGACGAGATCGGTGTCTCTTTGGCTTTAGCCAAAACTGTCAGGCTTTTGGGGGCTGAGGATTACGGAGCAATTTCCAGTGCAAATAAGCTTGTCAGAGAAACTTTGAGAAGGCAGAATCTCATCGACAAGATCATTCACACGGTTCTCGATCCTCAACTTGTTGAAGGCCTTGGACTCGGCGCTCGCTCGTTTCTCAGACTCTACACTTATCAGGCCAGACTGAGCGGTCGAGGAAAGACGCACCCAAGTGCTCTGATCAAGTTTGGAAGGGAGATTCTTGGATGGAAGGAAATGGCGCCTATCGAGGAGGCGTTAGGGAAGATTCTGAGCCTTGATGTGAAGACCCTTTTTGCGGGTATTGGTGACGATGAAAGAATTGGGCTGGAAACCTTCAATCCTGCTTGGTTTGTTCAATACTGCACACGTCTTCTAGGAAGAGGCGAGGCGCTTAGGCTTCTCAGAAAGAACATCGAGATTCCCCCTGTCTATGTTCGGCTAAACTCGCTCAAAAGGGACGAAAAAGAGATTCTGGCAAGAATAAGCTCCGAGGGCGTGACAGCCCAGCCGGTCGAGAATCTGCGTTTCTTTTACCGGGTCATCAAAGCGAAGGTACCGTTGACGCGATTAGAAGCTTTTCGAGAAGGCCTCTTCTTTATACAAGACAAGTCGAGCTGTCTTGCAGTAGAGGTATGCGGTGCAAGACCCGGATTGACGGTGCTGGATGTCTGCGCCGCCCCTGGTGCTAAGACGACCTATCTTTCTCAGTTGATGGAGAACAGCGGCAGAATATGCTCGATTGATTACTCGAGTATGAGGATAGGTGTACTTAAACGAGAGCTTGAACGGATGGGTGCTAAGATCGTTCATCCAATGGTTGCCGATGCATGTAGGTCCCTTCCGTTGAACATGGAAGCTGATGTACTTGTTTTGGATCCTCCATGCAGTAGTACCGGCGTTTTCTGGAAGAATCCTTTGGCGAAGTGGAGGGTTGAGCCAAATCTAATCCGTCAGATGGCCGCGACCCAGTACACGATGCTTGAGAATTGTGCAGATCACGTGAAGCAAGGAGGCGTTCTAGTCTATTCGACATGCAGTATTACGATGGAAGAAAATGAGATGCTTGTAGAACGTTTTCTGAAACGGAATCCTAGCTTTACCTTGGTGAGAGCGGAGCCTTGGGTTGGGTTACCTGCCCTGCGAGGCCAAACGGATGCGCAGAGGCTATATCCGCATATACACGATTCAAACGGCTTTTACGTCGCGAAGCTCGTCAAGTCTTCAGAATAGTTATCCTTCAAACCGTATTGTGAACGGAGAGATCACGTTTGCGTGACTTATTGCAAAGCCTGAGAGGCCGAAGGAATCATATAGGTGAACCTCGTTCTGGAGGAAGAAGTAGGGGACGAACCAGCCTTCCTGCTCGTCCATCGTCTCCACGGTGAAAAGAATCTTTCCCTTTTCATATTCCGGCAACCCGTCCAAGAGCGAGTGGACGTATCTTGCATAGTAGTCTGTGTTTTTCTCAAAGTTCATAAAATAGATTCCGTACGTCCAAGCCTCGGTTTGGACGATGAAATAATCTACATACGGCACAATCTTCTCGTATATTTCTAAACGGTCTTGGCCAAAGAAGTCTTCGCTGATAAACTTCTTTCCTATAGAATGAAGACGCTCAGATACATATTTGTAGAATTGGGTGTAGCCGTCTGTGTCGTAGAAAGTGTACTGACCGCTTGTTTTTCCTATCTTTAGAAGCGCGGCGCCATCAAAATCGAAGTCGTCTACGATCTTGAGAATTACTTCAGAGAAGTATGTATAATACTTGGTCCCCTCAGCAATTTCATAGTTGTCGTCTCTGTGAAGATCGGCGTAAGGAACAATCGTGTTTTCGTATAGAATCTCTGGGTGATTCTTCTCGAGCCACTGAGATTTGTATCCTTTGAAGTTGTAAACATAGTCGGCCATGAAGTATACTCCTACAAGAACTTTTTTGCCTTCCAAGTGAAGGAGGCGGATCAGTTGTTTTACATCGGATTGATGCCATCCCTCGTCGAATCGTACCTTGAAGTATTCTTCCACCCCTCTTGTTGCATCATATTCTCTGTATGTGTTGACGAAGTCCGGTGCAAAGGGCAGCACAATTGTGTCCGCATCGTACTTCTGGACGAATTGCTTTATGCCCATGTCATCGACGTTTATCGCGAAACCAGCGGCCGGGCTCTCAGGCACCGCGATGACATAATTCACCTTTTGTGCTTGTATGGGGAGGGGGAACGGGCCTAAGAGTAGGATTGCTATGCCTAAGGTGATGCAGATAGGTATAACGCGCTTGTGACCTAGTTTTGGCAGTTTTAGCGTAGTTAGGTAATAGAAATATCTGGAGCAGATGAGTGGGAAGATGGGAGCGATGGCGATGAGGGCCACCGCTATCGCGTACAGGCCTGTTCCATACCTCCAGTTGTATTTGTACGATACCAAGAAGAAATTGTTTATCGGCAGCGTCAATATTACGAATAGCATGTCCATAAGGACTAGGGTCGTGAAGAGTCTTCTATTTCTCTTGTCCTCTATGAGGAGAAAGTCTGTGATCGCGTAGGGGATGCACCATAGAAAATAGTGGTCGTTCATTTTCGTCGATGTTATGAAGAAGGCCAGTAGAACCGTCAGAATCCCTCTGTTCAATACCTCAAATCCGACTTCGCCCTTTTTCATGCCTCTCAGGATCACGAGGTATAGGATACCAAAAAGAACCGCAAAGATTAGAAATCCGTAATCTACGATGAAATAGAACTCATGTGATAGCAGGAACCAATAGGTAAGCTGACCTATGTGTCCTGCGTGGAAGAAGATCATGAACAGGTAGCTATTGTAGTTGATGATGAGAAATGGTAGTGAGACGATGACTGCCGGGGCTACGCATAATGTGAAGTACTTAGCAATGCTGCCGGCGTCAAGGTTTTGTTTAAACTTCATGTAAACTAGATAGAAGGGAAGAAGAAAGGCCGGATAGATCTTTAAGGCTATTCCAAGTCCCAGCGTCAATGCGCTGGCACTCCACTTTTTCTCGTAAAGGTATATCGTAGAGATAAAAGTCATAATCGTGGGTAGCGTGTCGAACATTCCCCAGATGCTGCCGACCAGTATGACGAAAGGGTTCAGAAAATAGTAGGCGAAACCCTTTGTCGCCGTCTTCTCGTTTCCTGTTTTTTGTAGTATAACGTCGTATATGGCTTGAGCAGCGAAAACGTCGGAAACGATAATTGGCAGTTTGAGGATCAGAATCATAAGGTATATGTTGGCTGAGAAGATGTATGATAAGGCACACCATATCATCCACAATGGAGGATATGCGTAGTAGCCCCAGTACCAGTTGGATTCGACGCCGATATCATAAATGTTCTGGCCCAGCAGAGTTCTTCTGCCAACATCTTGCCAGATCTTTATGTCCCAAGGATGCCCTGTAAAGGGTGCCAGAACGAACCTTATTAGCAGTCCTGAGATTAGGATCTTCGTCTTGTTGTTCAAGGCTACTCACTTCCGCGGGGTTACTTTGGGGTTTGTTGTCTACAACTACTTCATTCAGGTCTCGAATCTCTTAGTTTAGGGTCGAAGAATCGTTTTTAAACTTTAGATATAACTATTTAACGATCCATTCCAAGGTAAAGAGGTGAGGCTTACACATTGGAAAAGACCGAGAAAACGGGAGTATCGCCTTCAAACAGAGTGAGGTCCGCTTCGATATGGCTCTTAGCCTATGGTGTATTTGATCTCGTAGTATTTACCTTCTCAGGCCTCTCCATGACATTTATGGCTACTTTGGGAGCAGCGTGTATAATCGCTGGTTATGGCCTTTGGCTGGCTAAGCGTTGGGGCCTCTGGTTGGCCGTTGCGACTGCGCCCCTCACGTTCTGCGTGGGAGTGGTTACATTTCTGTCTTGGACAGCCTTCGTCGGTTTTGTTTCGAACTTAACTGGCTTAGCGTTGAATCTTGTGTTGATCTTCTACGCAGTTGCGTCGGTTTTCTTGGTCTTTTATTTGCTCTCAAACCAAGAACTCTTTCGTTAATTGCGATTGACGAATAATTGGGGTGATAATAGATTGCCGATTACCGCAATTGGATTGGTCAAGAAGTCTATAGTTGAAAACGAGTCTAAAATCTTTAGGATTCTATCTTGGGTGTTCGGCCTGTTAGCGCTTTCCCTCGTTGCGGTGTATAGCAGCAAAGCCTTCTTTCAAAACATATCGGTGGTGGGCGAGAGCTTCGTTTTAGAAGAACTTGCAGTTCCCTTTCTGCCTTTCTTCTACGCGAAGCCGATTACCTGGTTCAGCTTCTTTGGCTTCCTTTACTGGACGTTCGGCCTGGAATCATACCGGAAGAGATTCATGAAGCTAGAATCATCCTATCGAAAGATTCTGTTCATTGTGGTCGCCCTAGTTGCCTTCGGAAGCCTATACGAGATCTTATTCAACTTTGCCATCTGGACCGCTCTAATGGCGGTTACAGGAATGATGGGGGTCCTCAACCCTGACCTGTTGGCGAACGTCTTCAACGTCCCCAGAGCAATAAACCTCGTATTCGCCACAAAGCTCTGTTTCCTCGTCTTTGGGTTATCAGCGTATTCATTGTACTACCTGAGAACAATTGACCGAGATTCTACAAAGGGCCTATGACTTCGGCTCACAAAGTCTAACGTGAACGTTCTCAAGTTGGTGGATGCTTCATCTCACCGAGGTTGTCTTACCTCTTAAGAAGTCGGGCGACACGATTCCAATTCAGAACGATTAGAGCCGTCAGTATGGAAGCTATGTTTTCAAATAGAACGAAATTGTAGACGACATCGCTCTCGTAGCTTAACTTCAATACCTGCGACATCATTATCGCATGCGAGAAGAGTGCAACAAGACCGAAAACGACGATCGTTACTGAAGCGCTTCTTACTGGAATTTCATAAGAAGGCTTGTCATCTGAAATCTTTTTTGTGCTTTTTTTTAAGATTCTAGTAGAAGCGGTCATCTGTTTGGTCAGGTTGTCCCAGCTCGCCGTTAGTACCAACACGGCTCCTAACGGAACTAGTGTAAGCAAGAAGAGGTCTTTGACGCCAAGGGCGTTGAAGTGGACGGCTGTTAACGATACTGGGATCGAGGCTAAACCGGCGAAGGCGAGTTTTACCAATGAACTTCTAGGGCCAGTCAGTCTCATCCCGCTCACTTTTCCATCTCGTTTTCTAGGTCGATGTTCTAGGTGACAATCTCTTTCAATCGCTTCGTTTTAGTCGCGTTCTTGATTTCCATAGCTACTCTTCTTCCCATGCTTATCGGCTCATCGTAGTATAGTTTACTGTACTGGCTCCCTACGCCGAGGAAGACATTGGTTCCTCCCCCTATTCTGACGGCAACATCATATACATAGTATGTAAGTTCCGATGTTGCGAGGTCAGCGAAGTTTGAGGTGGCTATGCTTTGAAGACAGAATGGACCTATTACAGCTGGTGGGAAGAACTCTTTCGAAGCTTTTGTGAATTGGTCTCCCATTTTGAAGACCATCTGTATTTGCGATTCTCTTATGGTTGCAGCTGTATGACCAACGATTAGGTATGTCGTTGGTATATCAGTTGCTAGTTGTTGTTTCGCAGGGATGCGCACGAGGCCGTCCAGATTGGTCTCGATTCTTCTGTCTATGCTAAGGAACTCTGTTTCATCTTTTAACAGAGAGTGGAAGTAGTTGAAGTTAAAGACGGGACCAACGATGTACTCTTCCATCCATTGTTTCTTGAGATCCTTCTCGTCGATAACTCCTGCTTTTATCAGTTGGTTGACCTTCTCGTAATACTCCTTTGGGCTGGCGCATGTGAAGAAGCCTCTCTCCACTTTTCTCTTAGCGTGGGAAACCTTGACCATGGCGAGTCGGTCGATCTCGTCAGGAGATTTGTAGCGTCTGGGGATCGGTATGCCGGCTTTTTCGCAGAGCCAATAGTAGTTCTTCTCGTATTTTTCTCTGTCCTCGATTCTCAGTATGGAGCGGTTCCCAAACATGGGCACGAGGAACTCGTTTTCTATTCGTTCGACACCCGTGTAGACTACGAAGGATCTGTTCGGTATCCATACTGTGTGTTCTTTTCGAAGCTTATCTTGGACTTCAGGATTGATTATATCTGAAAACTTCTTCAGGACAATCATTTTGTCGACGAGTCTCTTGAACCGCTTGTACGTCTCCTCTCTTCCCTCTTGGCAGACAACGAGGGTTTTGAAACCTTCATCTTTAGCTCCGTCTAGGACATCTAAGGCGGAATGGCTTCCTACCACACCAATGGTTACGTCTTCACCGTAATCTTCTACAATCCTCCAGACTTCTTCTCTTTTTATCACAGTCTCACCGAAATCTAGCTGTCGACAATATCCTAATGCTGTTCAGATTTAAGCTTTTGATTGCTGGAAAGAAGACGTTTCTCACTCAAATTCTATTGTGGCTGATGGCTTAGGCGTTGTATCGTAGTAAACGGCTGAGATGTCTCGGCAATCTTGGATGATTCTTTCGGACAGCTTTTCCAGCCTGTTCCAGCTGATGGGCGCAGGTTGTGCTGTCAACGCCACCGGAGCAAGCTATAGTGGTTTTCTCGCTTCCCAGTGTGCGTTTTGTCTTGCCGCCTGTTTTTCAACGAAGGTCTTAGCTTCAAAGGAACGCGAAGTAGACAACTTTATCATCCTTCTCTGTTCGCAGCATGGTCTTAAAGTGCTTTCGAGAGTCTGTTCTGATTTCTGTTTTTCGCAAGTTATAGCCTTATGTGTAAAGTTCTGATAGGCTCTCCTTCGTCTTCATGACTCCTACGGCAGCAATGAGTCTTCCTAATCTGGGGCCATACTCTTTTCCGATTAAGGAAAGGTAGAGAGCTTTGAAGAGTTGGGGCGGTTTCATTCCCCTCTCCTTCGCCACGTTGTAAACAAGTCCGTGTATGTCTTCGTCTTTCATTGACTCGTTCAGTCTTGAGGCGAAGAATGCCAACTCCTCGCTGAAGCGGTCTATCTTCGTTGGCTTAAGCTGGAAGACGTATTCCTCTGGAAGATATCCTCGAGTGATCCAGTTCTCAACGTATCTTCGCAGATACTCTACGCCTTCCCTGTCGCCTACTCTTTCCGATACTTTGTTCCAGTCTTTGTATACTTGATAATTGGTCAGTATGTCTGCGAAGTCGGCTCTCCACCGTCTCTTGTCCGTTGCAAGACTGTAAGCCAACACAATCTTGTTCTCGGCTCTCCGGAGTTCTCCACCCTTCTCGTATAGATCGGCCGCCTCATCGTACTCTTCGTAGAGCTTCATCAGAGCGTGACCTGATGGATCGAAGTTCTTGTTCTCCTCAATATCCGGTCTGAACAACCGATATTTTATGAGTTCAGGGGGAACGAGTTCTAGCAGCTCCTGTACGTCTAGGCCTATGCCTTTAGATTTTGAGTATCTTTTCCCCCGTAACAGGACAAAGCCGTATCTGTGCCCGATTGGAGGCTCCTTACCAAAGACTTCTCGATGTACGGCTACCGCCGTATCCCAACTTCCTCCCCTAGTATAATGATCTATCCCAGCCAATTCCGCTGAGACGTTCAAGAAGTCCTGTCTGCTAGGCCAGTCTAGGCGCCAGAATAGCTTGTAGTGGTGCTCAGTTATCTTCATCTTTCCCTCGTAGCCGCAGCCTTTGGTGTATTTAGCGTCTTTTGTATCTGAGTATCGAATGAAGTCTTCGTCCAGCGCCTCGACCACAGTCGTAGCTATTCGGCCGCAGTTTTCACATGTCGGCATAGCGATGTCCACCCAGTCTGGGAGGCCTGGTACCCCGCTCATCTCAGCAGTCTTTCTTGCAATCTCCTTGACTAGGCTCCTTTTCTTGTAGAAAACGTGGAAGTAAGGATCGTACTTTCCCGATTCGACGAGTTCGTTAGTCTTCAAAATTGTGGCGGAGATGCCAAAGCGCCTCATGAGGTCTACTACCTCGTTTAGATAGTGGTCGCCATACGAGTCGCAACACTCGTAAGGGTCTGGAACCGCGTACAGCGGGCGTCCAAACCACTCTTTGAGGTAGGTGAATTCCTTCAACGGTTCCGGGATGCTATCGAACGCGTCCATGAGGTCTCCTACGAAGATGAACTCTGTCTTGTGTCCTTCGTCCTTCAGGTACTTTACGAGGGCTGAGGGATAGAGGAACTCGCATGCGGTTCCTATGTGGCATGGACCACTGGTCGTTATGCCTGAGGCGATTATGAAAGGTTCCCTTTTTTTATCGGCAACCTCTTTGGCAAGTACTTCAGACCAGTGTCTAATAGTCGTCAAAGTAAGTGACCGTCAAGGCTTTATGCCTAGTATGTTGTTGGGTGTTTTGGAAAAAGGTTTTGGAAAGGTGTAAAATACCTTTTTATCGGGCTTGGTCGTCGTCTTATCTGGAGCCCGTCGTCTGGCACGGACGACACCATCAGTGGAGATATCACCCGAATAACTACCGCACACCACTTTTTTTGTTAAAGCCCATCGCGTCATTGATATGCCAATCCAGAGGGTGAGAATGAATTATCGCGTGTACGAAATGAACTTGGCTTCAGGGAGTGCTTCAGTAAACTTGTTGTTCTATAATCTTCTTGAAGCCTGCTGAGGCGCGCGCGATTCAATATTTCCAGGCAAGGTACACCAATACTATTATTGCGGCACATGTGAAGAGGTCTGGTAGCATGGCAAACGGTCCAAGACCAAACGCTTGGAATCCGAAGATTCGTTGTAACAAGGGGTTAGAAGTCAAAGCATGAAGAAGCAGAACTGCGGCAAATATTGTCAATGCGATTGTGAATTCTGATTTGATTTTCTGATAAAGCTCAACATACGAGATTAATAAGAAAACTAGAAGTACTGCATTTATCGTCGAAATTGCTGTCTTGACCGTGTAGAATAGTTCGATGTCACCGCGAATATTATACGGCGGTCTGGGATTGAACGGGAAAGGCATAGGCACAAAGGCGGCAGCCCAGACTGCTATGACTATGGCGGCCACCACGACAGCTGCCAGTATTAGGCCGCGTTTCGTACCATTAGCCATGTGGCGTTTCATTGTTTTCCACCCTTTTTTACTTTTTTCAAATTTTCTTCAGAATCTCTTCAAACAAAGCGTAGTTTTCTTCCATTTCAGGCGACAAAAAGTATGTGACGCCGTACTTGTCTCCTGCGGAGATGATTAGCCTGTTCTTCTGAAGCACTTCAAGATGATGCCTTATCGTTCTATAGTCTTTTTTTAGTAAATCTGACAGTTGATTTGCGTTTAGCGGCTTCGCTTTCAGGGTTCTAATTATTTGGGCACGTGTAACACCGCCTCTCGTGCCTGCAATCAGCCATCCAAGCACATACTTCAAATGTCGTGTAGGAGCCAGCATCTACGAAGCTTCCAAAGGCTTTCAAAACTTTTTGAACTCTACATTTTCTTGATTTTTCGTAATAAATAGGTTCTGTTTTGGGTCAGAATTGAGTCTAATTCTGAAATACTCTTTTATAATTCCTCGGATAATTCAGAGGAAAAAGCAGATACGACATCGCGCGCGATTGCAGGTGATATGATACGCGAAAAAAATTAGTAATACTCGGTTTGGTCCTCTTGATTTTAGCTGGTTTTCCTTCGATCCTTAGAATCCTTGTCTCAAGGCGTATTCCTAGTGGTATTCTAGGTGGTGAACCGCAGATCCCGATTATGATTCTAACGATCATGGCATTACAGAGTCTCGGAATCATAATGGGAGTTATGATAACGGTTGTAGGTGTCGTTTCGCCGCCTTCAAAAAAGAAGGAGGAGCCTGTTGAAGATCGCGCACGCGATTCTTATGTTCCGACGCTCAATCAGATAAGAAATAACGTATGTGGGTAAAGTACTTGAAAACGATCTTAAAACTCGAAAACGTTTCAAAAACCTATATGATGGGAGAAGTACCCGTTCCAGCACTTAAAGGAATAAACTTTGAGGTCAACAGCGAAGATTTCACCGTAATTTTAGGTACTTCAGGAAGCGGGAAGACGACGCTTCTCAATATTATCGCGCTTCTAGATCGACCAACCGAAGGCACAGTCTTTGTTGATGAGTTGGATGCTTCAGAGCTAGATGATAAAGAGCTGGCGAATCTTCGGCTGAAGAAATTCGGTTTCATGTTTCAGACTTTTCAGCTGGTTCCTTGGTTGACTGCACTGAAAAATGTGGAAGTGCCATTAACCATTGCTGGGGTTGCGAGAGAAGAGCGTGAAGAGAGAGCGAAAGACCTGCTCAACCTCGTCGGTCTAACTGATCGCATGAATCATAGGCCACTGCAGATGAGTGGAGGCGAACAGCAAAGGGTTGCTGTCGCCAGGTCCTTGGTTAACAACCCAGAAGTCATAGTGGCAGATGAACCAACAGGGAACCTCGACTCGAAGACTGGAACGGAGATAATCTCCTTGTTACACAAGCTAAACGACGAAAAGAAAGTAACTATCGTCATTGTTACTCATGATGCTGCCATCGCATCCAAAGCGAAAAGAACTGTTTATCTTAAAGATGGCCTAGTCGTTAAGGAGGAAGTGAGAGCCTAATGTTAGGAAAAGATTTTGGATATGGAAGCCGAACCTCTAGAAGGACATGCAGGACGGTATTCTTAATTCTGCTGATCTTGTTGCCATTACAAAGTTTAGTTGCTACAACACATGCCGAAGACTCAGGCTATGTTAATGCTGTACTTGATGTAAAGGTAATGAATCAGTTTATCTTAGCAGGCCGTGCCAACAACCTATCCATAGCAATAGTCAACAAGGGTCCCGACGCTGTGTCCCTAGTCTGGGTTACTTTATCGATTCCATCGCCCCTCGCATTGATGGGAAAGGATGATAAATGGTTTTTCCAAGTGATTGCGCCTGGCAGAAACATAACAATAGAAGCCATTGTGTTTGCACCTGAAGGGAGTTTAGGTTCGACCTACTCTGTTTCTCTGGATCTGAGCTACACCGTTGCTGGTTCCAGTGAGACCGAGACTAGAGTGATAAGTCTACCGGTTCACGGCTTCGTAGATCCATGGTTGTCAGGCGTGACATTTTCGCCATCACCAGCCGTTATAAATCAAAGTTTAGCGGTTTCAAGCACAATAACCAACGAGGGATCAGGCACGGCAAAGGCGCTCAGTATCTCAATAGTATCAGAACCTCCATTTATCGCCACAGAGGCTAGTTCCTTGTTCATAGGCGATGTTTCGTCAGGTACCTCAGTGGCGTTCAGCGTCACATGTAACGTTGAAAATGCCAAGGTAGGAACGTATCCACTGAAGTTCATCATCAACTATGAAGACGATACCAACACTTGGGGCTCTAAGGTCGTAGAGTTGAATGTGACAGTTGTAAAGGGGGCTGCGACGACGCCTGGGACTGGAGGGCAAACTAGACCTGTAACTGGTCTGCCCATAGTGGAAATGCTGGTGATCGGGCTCGTCGGCCTAGGAGCCGGAGTCGCATTGACCATTATTCTATACAGAAGGCGTTTGCTGAAGGTTCCTGAAATTTCCAAAAAAGGGTCTTAACTTGAAGGCATTAGACATCTTCAGCATGGCGTTTGAAGCCCTCAAGTCGCGTAAGCTCAGGGCTGCATTGACCATACTAGGCATAGTCATAGGTATAGCCACCATAGTCGTTTTGATATCTTTGACAGACGGGCTCAGAGTCTCTGTCACCGGGCTTGCTGGCAAGACCGGAGCAAACACCCTCACTCTTTCTTCGGTAGGGGAGTTTCTTCCAGGAGGGCGTGGTGTTAAGCTAACCTCATCTGATGTGAGATCCATCAAACTAATCGAAGGCGTCAGTGAAGTCATCCCCTATGTCAGTGGCAGAGTCACATTGAGCGCGGGCGGCAAGTCATATACCGCAACAGTCATCGGCATTGATAACGACCTTCTCCCTGAAATTTTTTCAGATATGAGTGTGGCGCAAGGGACGCTATTATCAACAATCGACTATTCGGGGATCGTTGCTGGCTACAATGTCGCTTACCCGCCCGACTCTCCAGGCACGACCTTTACATCCCTTGGTCAGCTACTCTCTGTCAAGACAGAGGCGGCCACAGCAACCGGTTCAGTTACCTCAGCGCATACATACGTGGTTAAAGGAGTATTGTCTGAGTACGGGACTTCCCTCTTCGTTCAGTTAGATGATAGTGTTTTTCTTTCATTGCCAGCGGCAAACATGCTGCTGAAAAGAAATTACGGTGATTACGATGGCCTCATTGTCGTCGCTAAGACCATCGAAGACGTGAGCTCGATTACGACATCTCTTGAGGAGATTTATGGAACCGGCGTTCGGATAATGTCTTCACAATCGCTTGCAACGACGATTGGATCCATGATAGGTCAAGTTCAGCTATTCTTGGGTGCGATAGCGGCTATATCGCTCGTAGTCGCGGGGGTTGGCATAGCCAACATCATGTACATCTCGGTTATAGAGAGGACGAGAATCATAGGCTTATTCAAGGCTGTGGGGTCAAACAGCAGGACCATAATGGTGCTGTTCCTCACCGAAGCGGCGATAATAGGAGTCCTAGGAGGCGGTGTAGGCTGCAGTATCGGAGCAGTAATGGCTTATATTGCAGGTTGGCTGCTCACCGGCTTTCAAAGCCAAAGCTCAGCTCAAACCGCTGGCACACGAGGAGGCGCGTCGACAGGACTGATGGGAGGTGGAGCTTTTCGGCTTGGTAGCCTCCAACCTGTGTTCACTCCTCAGCTCATAATTATCGCGATCAGCTTTGGAATCATAGTCAGCGTGGTAGCAGGATTCATCCCAGCTAGAAAAGCCGCTAAGCTCGACCCGGCCACAGCACTTAGATACGAATAAGGTTTTGAGTATTAGAAAATTGAGTGCGCGCGCGGTTGGAGAAATGGAAATTGCAGAAGAGAATGGCATTAGCTTTACTGCTAACGACAATGATTCTTGCAACTGCACTACTATCCGTTCCTGTAACTGCGTCGGATTATTATTCTTGGCATACAGGTGAACGACAGATCGTCGCGTACGGTATGCTGCACGACGAACTCTTCCCAGAATACAACTACACGAGGTGGCAGAGGAGAAGCATTAATGTTGGCTTCACGGCCTACGGCGAGATGGTCACCGACCAAGACCCATTCAACACGGGTTCCAAATACGGTGTAGGCTTAACATATCCCACCGACTCAGCCTGGCAGGTACCCATGCCTGCCGGCAAGAACGGTGCGGACTACGGCATCTACCCATGTGAGCACATCGCCACACCCGCACAGTCGGGCGCCGAATGGCAATACTTCCCGATCGAGGGATGGCAGCTCTACTGGAAGTTCAAGGAAGGCACACTGCCATGGAAAATCGACCCAAATTGGCATGTGTCGATGGCCATCTACGGCAACCTCAGCGTACCATACAGACGCGCTAGAGTCGATGTCATACCTGAGTCCGAGACCGTCATAACAAACACTTCAAGGTTGCTCGTCGCTCAGGTCAAGGTTCTAACAGACAACAAGGAAATTGAAGACAGGTTTGGGTTTGAGCCCCGTCTCTTTGAAATAACCGGCACCTTTGTCTTCTTCAAGGACACGAAGGAAATCGCCTCCTACTGGGAGGTCGAGTACCTGAAGACCGAGTACGGTCCAGTCGATGTTATCTTTCGCAGGATGACGGACTTCGACATCGACCAGAAATTCCAGAATGGATCGGCTGAAAGCTTCGATGTCTTCTACGCCAACTCTAGGAAAGGTTCTTGGAAGGATCACCTCACAGGCTTAACCGCTGACGAGGGACAGCAAGACCACATGTTCTGGACCGGATGCGAATACTGGCCACAGAACTACAGCCTAGCAGTCGTCTGGACAAACTCAAGTATTAGCCAATGGTTTCCTCCAGAAGGTTACTCCATTGCTCCACAGCACCACGCCGCGGTTGTCGCATACTTCCCGAACTGCAGCAACTGGGATACCGACGACTGGAACCACTTCACCTACGACTTACACATCGCGCACGGCCTCTTCTTCGGTGAAGGCCTGGGTAGACGCTTCGGCTACCAGCCGACCAGCGTCGAGTACAGGCAGATCGACGGCGAACACTACACGGCTGCCAACCTCCTGCTGGGACAATGGAACTTTACGCTGAGCTCTTCGGCGATGTTCAAGAAGGCCAAGTTTCTGACGCTCTTCGCCATCACCAACTGCTCCGACACCTTCGGATACGTTGGAAGTCCATCGAGCTACGACTGGGACAGCAGAGATAACTACGCGGGACAGATCACCGCTGGCGAGTTCAAGTACCTGCTCAGCGAATTCTTCAACGCAACCTACAAACTATCCACAGGATCCATGGATGCCAATAATAAACCCCTTGACTTGAGCAACTGGTATCCATTCAGCGGTGTTACATGGGACAGCCTATCCACGTATGACGGAAACGTCTGGATAAACCGCGAAATGAGTCTCAACGATCCGAGGAACACGACCTTCATCATCGGCGACAGCAACGTTCACTACGACACGGTGACCGCCGAGGGTGCAGCGACGATAGACACTGTTGGCGCCGTGATGGCCGGTGAAGCCTTCGGAAGCTTCCTCGGCTCTAATACTCTGTCTTCTGTATGCGGCTACGATCCACTCTGGATGGCGATGTACGACACGAAGGTCTTCAGCGCACTCGCAACGGCACCATCATACACTCTGGTAAAGTCCTCCTTGGTGTACCCAGACCCGGTACATGTGACGCTGAAACTCACGGGATGGCAGCGCAGGCAAGGCAGAGGGTATATGCAGAACAACATGGTCACAGACATATTCAGCACCCCGACATGCTATACGTGGGACGTCAACCACACGATATGCATTGGTGGTCCACGCGTCAACTTGGGCACCGCCTACTTCAACGACCACACGTGGATCATCTGGGTCGATCCCGCCACAACGGGATCAGAGTTGCCTGAAGCAGGTTTCTTCAGCATCCCAACCGGAACATTCTATCCAGAGTCTCACGGCGGATACTCACTGATAACCATATGCGAAGACCTCAACCTCACATCCTGGACATCAGTATACGACGGCGAACAAATCGGGGATGGCGTCTTTTACCAGACAAGCGATCAGCTTGACGGTCCTACACTGTCAGACCCATACGCGGGTCTCCTAGTCTACGGCATCAGCGGAATAGACACACATGCGGCCGCCTACTGGCTAGCCCACTACTACTGCAACTTCAACGACCTAGCCACCAACGAGACACTTGGCAAGATTATCAAGAGGGGTGTCACCTCCGTTCTGCTGAACACGGTGAAGATGTGCGGCGTCACCGACAACAACTGGCAATGGGCGATACAGGAACTCGTCGGACCCGTCGCAGGCAGATGGAGAGCCGAAGCCGGATCCAACTGGGGTCCATGGATGGCTTACCCCATATCCATAATCTGGTAAACACAAAAGCAGTAAACAGCCGAAAACTCAATCTTAGATATGAATAAAATTAAGAATTAGGAATAACTGGTATTCTCTAATCAAAGAATTATGAGTGCGTGGAGGAAAAGGATGGTTGGAAAACTCTAGGAGACAAAGAATTACCCGTTTCTCAGCTGTTCTCATAGCGGTATCAATCGTAGTTGGGGCGGTTGCGGGAGGATTTCTAAGCTATTCGATGGTCTCAAAGCAGATCGCTGACCTCCAGAATCAGGTCTCGACGCTCCAAGAACAAGTTGCAAATCTCCGGTCAGCCCAAAATGTCACTAATGTCTTCGGAGGCAACGTCTCTCTTTCTGCGTTGTACGAAAGAATCAAGGGATCCGTCGTCACAATTTACGGATTCATATTACAGACCAATTCTTCGACAACGTACTACACACAGATTCAAGGATCAGGCTTCGTCTACAACTACACAGGACAAATGATAATCGTCACAAACTTTCACGTAGTTCATACCGTTGTCAATATCACCGTCACCTTCATCGATGGGGATAGTTATAGGGCGGTTGTTCTAGGCTCAGACCCGTATGCGGACCTCGCGGTGCTCTCAACGAACGCTCCACAGAACGAGTATAAACCTATTGAAATCGTCAGTTCATCAACCCTAAGAGTAGGTGACCCAGTCATAGCGGTCGGCAACCCTTATGGGCTAACCGGATCGATGACCACAGGCATAGTCAGCCAGCTTGGAAGAAGCATAACTGAGGAAACAACAGGCGGTTACTCGATAGCCAACATAATCCAGATAACTGCCCCCATAAATCCTGGAAACTCGGGAGGCCCACTATTGAACTACCTAGGTCAAGTTGTCGGCATAACCGCGGCAATCGTATCCGATTCCCAAGGACTGGGCTTCGCAATCCCATCAAGCACTATTCTACGAGAGATCGGATCATTAGTCAAAGAGGGCTCATATAATCATCATCCATGGCTGGGCATAACAGGAACAGACATGAACTACGAAATAGCAACAAGAATGGGTATCAACGTCACATATGGTTGGTTAATCGTCGGCGTCATAAGCGGGGGACCAGCTGATAAAGCAGGCCTGCGAGGCGGAACAGAAAATGCCCTAATCGCGGGAAGTCTGGTAACAATCGGCGGCGACGTGATAATTGCGATGAACGGAGAAAGAATTACAAACATGGACGATCTTACATCTTACTTGGAAGAGTATACCTCACCCGGACAAGTAGTTAACATAACAATAGTAAGAAACGGACAGACAATGACGGTTCAAGTTGAGTTGGGAACACGACCGCCGCCAAGCATACCGTAACCGATTGAAAAGAAACGCTATTTCAGGATGGGTATGATAAGCAGTGCGGTCATGCCTACCAGTTTCATGAAGATTAGGATTGATGAGCCGGCCACGTCCCTCAGCGAATCGCCTACCGTGTCGCCTATCACTGCAGCCTTGTGAGCTTCCGTCACGCGTGCGATCTAGTTTTCTCATTCTGGATGAAAAAGAAAATAAAGTACAGCGCGCCTATCATTCGTGGTCCGTCGTCCAAGGCTCTGGGCCCGTCGTCTAGCACGGATAGGACGCTGGCCTGCGGCTATAATCATAGCAGAGAGCCGGAGATCCGGGGTTCAAATCCCCGCGGGCCCACCAA
>Ga0315282_10007406_pt1 | contig 18023 bp, 12 predicted proteins | sample YL17G07_20_MG_FD_203693 | JGI IMG/M metagenome (GOLD analysis project Ga0315282, IMG submission 203693) | Sediment microbial communities from Yellowstone Lake, YNP, Wyoming, USA - YL17G07_20 | ecosystem: Environmental > Aquatic > Freshwater > Lake > Sediment | place: USA: Wyoming | collected...
TCTTTTTATCCCCTCGCCGTGCGGTCTTCCGGGGGAGAGGGATTAAGAGAGGCCGTCGCCTCTTGCCGTTTATCCCTCTCCCTCCTCCGGGGGGAGAGGGGAGGGTGAGGGGCGGCGAATCGCGGAAGACTTACCGACGGAGAGACCATGCATTGAATCCGCGTCGCATGATTTCTGCCACAACAACTTGGCACACCCATGCGGCTCCTCACGAAGCCGGGTGTTGCCAAGAGGAGCTCCAAGTGGTATTAGTACAAGGGGTTGGAGGCGAGACGCCGAAAGTCAGCGGCGGAAGCACCCATCCCGGTGGATCGGGGCCTGTCGTCCGGGGGCATGGTGGAGTTGTCCCGGCTGAGATTTCCATCGAAAGGCGACACGGTGAAGAGGACTTCCTCAGTCTGGGTGGCAATCGGCATTGCTGTGGTGCTGCTGATCGTGTTGGCGTATGTCCGGCATGCCAGCCGGGACGCGACCAAGCTTGAAGGCCCCGGGTCGCTTTCGCTGACCCATGAGGCGGTCCTGGCTGGACCAGGGCGACTGCGCTCGACGGCAAGTGCGAGCGAGCAGGAGATCATTCGGTCGCTGGCCCGGTCCGCCCGGGAGTCCGCGGGCCTGACGCAGGTGACCATCGACTATCCGCTGAACGAAGCCGTCTTCCCGCCGGGGTTTCCCCCGCCGACGTTCACCTGGCACGATTCGGCGGCACAGGCGAATGCCTGGCTGATGGACGTGAGTCCGGGCGACGGATCAGACCACGTCTACGTCCTCACGAAGGGTGACGCTCCTGTTCCCATCCGCGAGGCCGCGCCCGAAGACGTCCCCGAAGCCGCCCGGGATTACAGGCCCACACCCTATCAGATGTCCGCCAGGAGATGGCAGGTGCCCGCGGATCTCTGGGCCGTCATCCAGCGCGCATCCGTGGAGCACGCCGCCACGGTGACGATCCTCGGCCTTGACGTGAACACGCCGGACCGGCCGATGTCCCGCGGGGTCGTGACGCTCGGCACCTCGGCGGATCCGGTCGGGGCGCCGATATTCTACCGCGACGTGCCCTTGCCGTTCAGCAACGCCTTGAAGAACCTAGAGTCCATCCGCTGGCGCCTGGGAGACGTGGAGTCCGTCGAGCCGCCCCCGGCACTCCTCAAGGGCATGAAAGTCTGCGGGAACTGCCACTCCTTCACCCCCGACGGTAAGACGCTGGCGATGGACGTGGACTACGGCAACGACAAGGGGTCGTATGTCATCACGTCCATCGACCGGGAAACCGTCCTGAGCAAGGACAAGGTGATCACCTGGAGCGACTACCGGCGCGAAGACAACGAGCTGACGTTCGGGCTGCTCTCGCAGATCTCCCCGGACGGGCGCTATGTCATCAGCACGGTCAAGGATCGCTCGGTGTTCTCTCCGGTGCCGGATCTCTGGTATTCGCAGCGTTTCTTCCCGATCAAGGGCGTCCTGGTGGTCTATGATCGTCAGACGAAGAAGTTCTTCCCGCTCCCCGGCGCGGACGACCCGCGCTACGTGCAGAGCAACCCGGTGTGGAGCCCGGACGGGAAGACGATCCTCTTCGCCCGCAGCGAGGCCTATGAGCTCAAGAACCTCAAGGACCGCAGTGCCGCCGTCATCGCGCGCGAGGAGGCCCAGGAGTTCTTCGAGGGCGGAAAGAAGTTCCGCTACGACCTGTACCGGATCCCATTCAACGGGGGGAAGGGCGGCGAGTCCCGGCCGGTCCCGGGCGCCTCGGGCAACGGCAGGAGCAACTACTTCCCCCGGTTCTCGCCGGACGGCCGGTGGATCGTATTCTGCCAGGCGGACTCCTTCATGCTGCTCCGGCCGGACAGCACGCTCTACGTCATGCCCGCCGAGGGCGGCCAGCCGCGCAAAATGCGGTGCAACCTCGCCGGGGAGATGAAGTCCTGGCACAGTTGGTCGCCGAACGGGCGGTGGCTGGTGTTCGCCTCGAAGGCCAACGGTCCGTACACGCAGCTCTGGCTCGCCCACGTGGACGCAGAGGGCAACGACGCCGCCCCGGTGCTCCTCGAACGGTTCACGGCGCCGGACCGGGCGGCCAACATCCCGGAGTTCGTCCGTGTCGCCCCCGATCAGTTCACCGCCATGCGCGAGGAGTTCGCCGACTACTACACGCACTTCCGGATCGGGCTGAACCATGAGAGGCTGTTCGAGCATGCGGCGGCGGTCGAAGAGTTCCACAAAGTGCTTGAGGAAAAGCCCGACCACGTCGAGGCCACCTATCTGATCGGCTCGTGTCTGGCCAGGATGGGACGGGAGACGGAAGCCATCCCTTATGTCCGCAAGGCCCTCCAGCTCAGCCCGGATTACCTGGCCGCCCATCGTCTCCTCGGCAGCCTGCTGAGCCGAAGCGGGGAGTACAAGGAAGCGATCCGCCATCTGCGAATCGTCCTGAACGGCAAGCCCGACGATCTGGTGACGGCCAACAACCTCGCCTGGATACTGGCCACCTGCCCGGAGGCCGCCTATCGCGATGGGCGGCAGGCCGTCGAGCTGGCCGAACGGACCTGCAAGGCCAGCGAGTATGGAGTCCCCGTCATGCTGGATACGCTGGCCGCCGCGTACGCCGAGGTCGGCCGGTTCCAATCGGCCGTCGAGACGGCCAAGCGAGCGCTGGCCATCCTCCGTCGCGATCCCAAGACGCCGACCCAGGAACTGGAGTTTCGGCTGAAGATATACGAGGAGGGTAAGGCGTATCGACAGGGGACGACCGCCCCCTGAAGACCGCCGTGCACACGAAGAGTGCGACCGTGAACCCGATCCGGAAATGCGAAGTCCGAAACCGGAAATCCGATTCAAACCCGAAAAGGATGGGAAGTCGGAAACCCGAAGAAGCTCGCCGCATCGTGGCCATTCGGGGGGACCCCTCCGTGCGTTTGAAGTCCCCTGCCGGCGGACTTCATGCAGATCTGATCGCGGTACGCAAAAAGGCCTGTTTGCCGTCCGAAGGGGGGCAAACAGGCCTTAATATGTCAAACCAACGCCCGACTCACCCATGCGTCTCGACGTCCTTGCGTCGTCTCCTGAGCCGACGCAGGACGTAAGTCGCGGTCCCCATGCCCGCCGCCCACAGCAGCATCGAAGTGGGCTCGGGAACTCCCTCCAGCCGAACGTTGTCGACCTGCATCGACACCGGCTGCCCGTCGCCGGTCGTATCCCCGATGCTGAACGTCGCGCCGATGAAGTTGAACGCGTCCAGGCCGTCGGTGTAACGTCCTCCTACACTGTGCCACTCGGACCCATCCGACAACACGCCTCCGATCAATTCAAACCCCCCGCCCGAGGGATCCTCGCCTTCGAGGTTCAGCGTCTCGCCTCCCTTCCAGCCATACACGCCATACTTGGCCTTGAGTCCCGTCGGAAAATCCTCCGTATGGTAACTGAAGGAGAAGTCGAGACGGTTGCCGCCCCAGCCTGTCTGCGGCTTGCCGACAAAGTAGACCAGCGAGTTCCACAAAGTGCCCATCCCCGTTCCCATGGCCATGTTGACCTTGCCCTCGGCGTAACTCATGGCGCCAGGGGCAACCATCAGCCACCACATGCCATCGCCCATGTTGGTTCCACCCATCCACATCCCCACCATGGACATGCCTACCATGGCATAGGACCGGGGGCTGTTGATGACGGCATTGGTCCCGAAGGGCTCATCGATGATGACCTCGGCGGGGGCTCGGCCGCCGAGGGCGAAGAGGGAAACGCATGCAGTCAACGCGATCACGGTTCGACGCTTCACAGTAGCCTCCTCTTGTGTACGGCTCCGGGTCGATGCCCTTTGGACCAAGGAGTCCCGTCGTAACTGGGTTCTCCAGTCCTGTGCCGTCCAAGTTGGCTCACCAGGTCGTATTGGTATGGGCTGTTCGTCCAGTAGACTTAGGGGCTGCCCTTGAGCAACGTGGCTCAAAGCACCTTTACGCATTCATAGCCTCCCGTACCCTTAATTACCAGCAAATCGCGTGCCAATCGCGGCTCAAAATCCTTGTGTTTTTCTTCATATTGCCGAACTGCTTTGAGGTCCTACCGTTGCTACGAGGGTAATTTGAGTACTTTCTGCAGGCCGGGTATACGTGACCTTTCTCGTTGTTCAGTTTTCTGAACACATTCCTTGCGTCGGAATACCCGCTTTGTCCCAATGTCTTACGTCGTCAGGAGTTGCGTTGCGTTGAATTCCAGGTACACTGTTTTCGAAAAAGGACGATGTTTCGTGGCACACAGAGACCTCGGCCTTCATGCCGGATCCTGTGCGCCGTGAAGGGCGTTCACCGGACTGTTTCGTCCGTCGTCTCTTCTTCGGGGTAAAGAACCTTGTAGCCGGCAAACACCGCTGCAATGATGAGCGCCACCGTGCCGGCGGCCAGCAGGATGGGCATGAGACCCAAGAGCATCCTATCCCTCTGGGCATGGTGTTCAAGAGGAAGGGCAAGGCAGCAAGACGGGCAGAGCTTGTCAAACGGAAACAAAGGCAAGGGCAACCTCTCGCCTGGGACGGGACTTACGTGTGAATGGCGTGTTGCGTGATGCGGAGGTTCGCGGCCGTGCCTGGCCGCTACGAATCATCCGGGGACGCCTTCTGCTCTTCCTGCTGAACTCCGCCGTATGTCTCGGCCGCCAGGTCCAGGCAATAGAGGACCCCTGGCGCCGACTCGGGGGTCTTTGTCCATGGCGCCTTGCCCCCGCGGAGATAGAGTCTTCTGTTGAGGAGCACGGGAGCCGTGTAGCAGGGACCGCCTATGCCGTGGATCACCGCCCTGGGTGAGGAGGCCGACAGGCTCCGGTGGTTTCCCAAGATCGACGTCGACGTGCGGGAACTCCTGAAGTGACGGCGGCGCGGCTCTGCCCGGGTCAGGCGGTCGACTTCGGCTTGAAGTCGAGGGCCTGCTTCTCGGACCACACCCCGGTATCGCCGTGCCGCACTTCGGACACTTCCCGTCCTTGTCGAGGTTCTCGGGGCCGGTTTGGCGCTTCTGGCGTCAACTGTTGTCGGGCAGGGAGCAACCCAGGACGCGGACCCGCCGGACGCCGGTAGCAGGCCCCGCCCCGCCTACTTTGCGGAAAGATCCAGACAGATCAGCCGGGGTACGCTTGCGGATGTAGAGTTTCCCCCGAGAGAGCGCGGGGTAGTTCGGGGTCCTGTCGTTCCTGCGCTTCCCAGGAACTCTCACAGGGCAAAGGGGTTGTTGTCGTTCAGGACCTCGTCCAGCATGTTGCCGACCAGGATGTTCCAGCCCACGAAGCCCGGAGCGGCAAGCGGCTCTCCCGTCTCCGCGTCGTAGTTCTCGTGGGTGGCGCCGGTGGCCTTGATGTCCGCCAGGACGAGCCCTGCTACCCGCACCGCGAGTTCCAGTGCCTGCTGCTGGAAACCGTAACGGAGCAGTGCGTGAAGGTACAGGTAGTTGATGATCGGCCAGACCGGCCCTTGAAAGTTGGAGTGGGGTTTGATGATGTTCCGGTTGTTATAGTCGGGGTCGGTGGCGGAGAGGCTCCGCATCCCGTGCTTGCCCCAGAAGCTGGTAGGGTCAAGCAGGTACCTGCGAATGCAGGCGTCAGCCCGTTCCCGTGGGGCCAGCCCGGTCCACAGGGGGTAATAATTGGTGCAGACGTGGCGACGGATAAGCTCCCCATCGGCCGCGTTGAGGTTGTAGAAGGTGGCGTCCTCCTCCGACCAGAGATGCTGGTTCATCGCGGTGCGGATGCGCTCGGCCCTGCCCGCGAAGTCGTCCGCGTCGCCCTTTTCGCCCAACTCGCCGGCGATGTGTGAAAAGGCCAGGTAGTCCCGGTAGAGGAAGGCGTTCAGGTCGGCCCCGACGACCGTGCACTTGGGGTAGTCGAGCACCGCGGGGTTGTTGTCGGCCCCCGCTTCGATGGAATCGTGCCAGACGCCCAGGTCGCGCATCTCGTCCCACAACTCCCTCCGACCGGAAGCATCACGGTGCTCCTGGCGATAGAGGACAATGGTCCTGAGCCGGGGGTAGATGGGCCGAAGCCAGCGGCTGTCGCCCAGGAAGCGCGCCGCGAAGTACGCCCCCTGCGCCAGGAAGGGCTTGATGTGGTGGAGTCGCGGGTCGCGTCCGGCCGCCGTCAGCGCTCCAGGCGTGAATCCGTCGGCGGCGGCGTTGTGGACGAAGTTCAGACACCAGTTGCGGAGCCATATGGCCTCGGAGGGGAACTCCGCGGCTAACGCCATTCCAATGAAGAAGCCGTCCCAGTCCCATGACTCCTCGTAGGGTCCCCCCGGAACCAGGTAGTCGAAGGGCAGCGCGGGGGGACGTGCCCGGCGCTTGACCGCGTGCCTCAGGGGCCCAAAGGCCCGGTGAAGTTCGCGGATCAACGGCTCGTACGCGTAACGGTCGGTCATGCGTTTCTCCTCGGGGTGCCCACGGTCATTTCCCCACGAGATCCAGACAGATCAGCTGGGTATCGCTGCGGATGTAGAGTTTCCCCTGACAGAGCGCTGGGTAGCTCCAGGTCCTGTCGATGACTTTGGCGCGGGTCAGCTCCCGGTATCCGGCGCGGGCGCTCGCATCCGACAGCACCAGTTCCCCGTTCTCATGGAGCTCGATGACCTTGCCGTCCGAACCCAGGAGGCACCGGTGCTGCTCCTTGGTTGTCTGGTCCCACAGCGCGGCGCCGGTCTTCGGATCGATGCAGAAGAACTTCTGGGGACTGCCGTGCGCCTTGTACCCGTGGCCGAAGAGGAGTCCGCCGTAGTACAGGTAGTTCGAGAAGTAGACGCTGTGCTCGGGATCTTTCCATGCCACCTCCGCCTTCCCTTGTCCTGAAGTCGGAAGTCTGACCCCGAGGGTGGGTCCATCGCCTCCCGGCGCCTCGAGGAAGACCATCTCGGTGTCGGCGACCAGCGGCGTCGGGCAATTGAACCCGCCGCCGGGGACGGCCGCGGACCAGACGATCTTCCCATCCCTCGCGTCGAAACCAAAGAGGTTTCCGTAGCCTCTGATGCCCCCTTCGGCGGAGGCGACGACCACGGGCTTCCCTCCGAGGACCATCAGCCCCGGGGAGCCGCCGTAGTTCTTGAAGTAGGGCGTGGACCAGACCTCCTTGCCGTCCTTGAGTTCCCAGGCCACCAGTCCCTTGCCCCATTCCTGGGCGCAGACCGCAAGGATGACCAGGTCTCCGACCACGAGAGGCGAACTGATGAATCCCCAGTTGCGGTAGTCGGGCTCCTTGTCCCGCACGAGGTCCTTTTCCCAGAGGACCTTCCCGGTGGAGAGTTCCTGGCAGCGCAGCTTGCCGCCGATTCCCAAAGAGACGACCCGGTCTTTGGCGATAGCGGGGGTCGACACGGGGCCGAACGTCTGCTCCTTGGGGTGCCAAGTGCAGGGGGTGCTTGTTTTCCAAAGTTCGCGGCCGGTCTTCATGTCGATGCCGCGGGTGATCTCATCGGGACCGTCCTTGCCCTTGCGCTCCATCAGGACGAGAACGCCGTTAGCCGCCACCGGTCCGGAGAAGCCCACGCCGCACTCGATCTTCCAGACGAGGCGCGGGCCGCCTGCGGGCCAACCCGAGGCGAGTTTCGTTCCCTCCACGACGTTGTTCCGGTGGGGTCCCAAGTACTGGGGCCAGTCGACGTCCGTCCCGCCCTTGGAGTCGGCCGCGGCGGCGAAGACGCTCGCGGCGACAAGCACCGTCGCCAAACCGCCGAAGAACATCGCGAGTTTCCCCCGTCGCACCTGCATTTCCTCCGTCATCGCGTTACTTCCCCGACAGGTCGAGACACACCAGTTCCTTGTCATCCCGGACGTAGAGTCGGCCGCTTGCGAGTGCCGGGTGGGACCAGGTCTTTCCCGCGACCTTCATCCGCCCCCGCTCCTTGTAGCCTTCGGGGCTAGCGTCGACCAGAGTCAACTCGCCGTTTTCCATGAGCACCAGCAGTTTGTCGCCGACCAGGATGAGTGAGCCGTAATACGTGCCGTAGCTCCCCTTCTCGCACCAGACCTCCTTCCCCGTGGATATTTCGACGCACTTGAGGCCCCTCACGGCGGGCTTGGCCCTGTCGGACACCTGGGCATACAGGTGCCCCTGGTAAACGACCCCGCTGGAATCACTTCTTCCGAGGACCTCGTTTTTCCAGAGCTCGGGAGCCTCCACCTTGCCGTCCTTGGCCGTGAGCTTATAGGCGACGGTGTAGGGGATGGTCTCGGCGTTCACCGGGCCGCAGGCCTGGATCAGGACGTCTCCGCTGACCACCGGCGTGGCAATGCCCACGGCGAGATGCCGGACCTGGATGGTTCCATCCGCCGGGGAGAAGATATACCCCTCGAACGCCGCGAGATGAAGCGTGTCGATCCGGAACGGCATGGGCGAGGAATAGCAGCCGGAGTATGTGGGGCGGCGGTTTTCCAGGGCCTTCCAGGCCACTGCGCCGCTTTTAGCGTCGAAGGCGAGCAGGAGCCACTTCGCCCACGTGCCTTGAGGGATAATGACCTTCCCGTCCGCCACCAGCGGCGAAACCGTGACCCCGAAGTTCAGCGCCAGCACATTCTGCTTGTCATGCTTGAATTCGGCGAAGGTGTCCACGTTCCACACCACCTTGCCTGTCTTGAGCTCGGTAGCGTAGAGTTTGCCGGCGTAGCCGAGGGTATAGACCAGGTCCCCGACGACGGCCGGCGTCGAGCGGGGCCAGTTGCCGTAGCCGCGCCCGGCGTCCTTGGGCAGGGGCTCATCATAGGCGTGCTTCCACAGGTCGTCGCCGGAGGAAGCGTCGAGGGCGCGGACGACCTCCTGCTCACCCTCGCGGTAGTGCAGGACCAGCACGCCCTCGGCGAGGACGATCCCGGAGAAGCTCCGGCCGATGTCTGTTTTCTTCCAGAGGACCTTCGGCGGCCAGGTGATGGCGAAAGGCTCCGGACAGACCCCGTCACGGTTCGGCCCACGCCACTGCGGCCAGTCGGCCGAAAACAAAGTGCCCGCTGCGAGGGTAAGGGCGGTAACGGTGAAGCTCATCACACATCCACGGCGCACGGTCCTCTCCTCTTGCGGCGGTTACAGAAGGGGTGACGCATGCGTCATCCCTACTTCCTGAGAAACGCGAGGTGTTCCTGGGCGAGCCGGTATTCGAACTGGCTCATGAATTCCCCGGGCGGTTCGACCGCCGGGAGCGAGGCCGGGTCGATCTTCCCGCGTTTCGTTTCCGTCTCCGCCAGTGCGATGCGGAAACGCGCATACTGCTCGATGACCCGCAGGTGGACTTTCAGCTCTTCGAGGAACGTCTTCGGGTCGATGATGAGCGGAAGATCGGGCCGGAAAGAGGGGTCCACCTTCAGCACGTCCACGACCTTGCGGGCCTTGCGGACGATCTCCAGGTGTTGCTCGGGGTTCTCTTCCTCGTCGGGCGACCCCTTGTGAGGAAAACCGGTCAGGAACTTGATGAGACGCAGGTAATCGCTCCGGCATCGCGTGTGGGCGACGGCGAGAAGCCCCTTCGCGAAGCCGTCGGCCGCTTTCCCGAAGGCACGCCGGCAGAATTCCCGCAGCACCGCTTCCGCGTGCCGCCTCGGGTCCATCATCAGTTGTCCCGCCACGTAAAGTCCCGGCACGTTGAGACCATGACAGTTGCTATCCACCGAGTGCCAGGAGAGGAGCGTGGAGGCCTCCCGCGGCAGTGCGTTGAAGTAATCGCCCAGGAAACCGGTGTGGACGTGGATGGAGGGGACGATCTCGTCGTCGGCGAGGTACCACCCCCAAACGCCGAGGGGGCGGCCGCTCCGGGCGATCGAGCGCGCCTCCTCCAGGCTGAACCGTCCTCCCTGGGCGAGTCCCACGTCCTCGCCAAGGACCCCGGCGTAGAGGATGCTCTTCACCGAGTCGTACCCGCGCCACCGCGCGCCGAACTCCCGGTGATGCATCAGCCAGAGGCTGTAGGTCGACCGGATGTCACCGTTGTGCTTGCGGAACCCGGCGACGATCCGGTTGTGAAGCTCGCACGCCGTCGCCAGCGTGCACTTGCCGCCGTAACATCCTCCGGGATCGGCCCAGTGCGTGATGACGTGGTCGAACCACGGGGCATGTCGCGCCTGCAGGCGATAGTGCTTGTCGAGGGCTTCGTTGCCGCCCGGGACGCAGGGACAGGGGTTCTGCCAGCTCCCGTCGTGCATGGTGCCGCGCGAACGCTCCACGTCCACGGGCCCGCTTCCCCAGACGAAGAGCGTCCGTGTCATCCCCTTCGACTTGGCGTAGTCCGCCAGGGCGTGCAGCTTCTCGCCGAGCTCCTCCCGGGTGATCGCGTAGCCGCAGCACGCGTAGTCCTCCGCCAGGTCGGAGACCTGGAGGGAGTTGAAGCCGAACTCCGAGAGCATGTCCACGTACCGCTTGAGCCGCTCCAGCGGCCACAGCTGATACGCATACTTGCGCTGGAGCGCCGGCATGTCCAAGATGTACCGGTCGTACGGGTCGCTCAGGATGACTTCACGTCTCGCGATGAAACCTTTTGGGGTCATGGATGTCCTCTGTGAGCGGGTAAAGGATGGTCGCGACAGTCTCGGCGAGGGGTCGCGTGTCACTCGGACGAGCGGGACGGGACATGGAACCTTCCGTCGTCCCCCGGTCGCCCCGCTCTGCGTCCGACCGCCAGACCCATGTGAGCCAGCAGGCGATCGACCATCCGCGGCACCGAATGGTAGCCGGCGACGTAGGGAGCCGCCTCGGAAAGACGCCGCCGGAGCTCCGCATCCCCCAGGAGTCTCGCAATCTGCTCGGCCAGGTGTCCGGAATCCCACGCACGGAAGAGGAGTCCCCCCATCCGTCCCTCCGCCTGGACGGCTTCCACGACGCCCCCGAAGTCCGGCACAATCACGGGCGTTCCGTGTGCCATCGCCTCCACCGCGACCATGCCGAACGCCTCTCGGTGGATGGACGGGTAGACCACGGCGCGGCTGACGGAAAAGAGCGCCGCACGGAGTTCGTCGGAGACGAAGTCGCTCCACAGCACGGGGTAGCGAAGGTTCTCGGCGATCTGACGACAGGCCCGGGTGTATGAGCCTCCGTGCAAGGTCGGTCCGCAAACGGCGAGTTGCAGCTTCACCCCGCGACGTCGCAGCATCGACGCCGCGTAGAGAATAAGGTCGATCCCCTTCTCCGCGTCGCGGCGTCCGAGATAGGTGATGAGCGGGATCTCGGTCCGGAAGTTCGGGAAGGCGGCCGAGATGCGTCGGAGGGCCTCCTCCCGGTCGACCTCGAGCGCGGGCGGGACGCCGACCGAGATGGCCCGGATCGACGACTCGGGAATCCCGACGTCTTCGATGACGCGACGGCGATAGTCCTCACTGACGGCGACGGCCGGCCAGTCCGACTCCCGCACCAGTTCCCGGATCCGCTCGTACAGCCGACATTCACAGCCCATCGCCCGGGCATAGTTGGCACAGACCTCGTACCCCTGGAACGTCACCAGGTACTTGGGCGGTCGCTTCATCCGCCGACGGGCGGCCAGGAACCAGGCATTCAGCACCTCGATCGTGGGCATCATGTGGGTCACCCCGGCCTCCTCCATCTGCGAAGCGAAGCGCCGGATCAGCTTCTCGTCCCGCTCGACCCCGTCGCACACCAGGCGCAGGATGCCGTCCATGAAGTGCTCGAGCGTCTTCGGCCGACGCTGGAAGAAATTCACCAGGTAATGGTCCGGGAAGAACCACCCGACCGCCTGTCCCACCTTGTCCTGCAGTTCGTAGTTCGACTTGGCTTTCCCGAGCTCCCAGTAGCGGACGATGCTGAAGAGCCAGTGCTGCCGGATCTCGCTGCGGAGTCGAGAGCGCTTGGGACGGTCCATGGTCCACCAGACGTGGACGCGGTAGCCGCGTGAGGCAAGCTCGTTGGCGAGGTTGACGTCACGGACGGTCGCCCCGGTCAGAGGCCCCCCGAACAGAATGATGCCGAAGACCGGTTCGGGCTCGGTGCTTGCCGGCCGCGGAAGCGGCAGTCGGTCCTCCCCCGCTCCCGATTCCATCGGGACCGAGGACGAACCGGCCGCGGGGCGATGCACCCCCGACGACGTGTCAGGTGATATGGATGCCATTCAGACGGCTCCCCCTGAGAATATCACACCCGGATTCGGGACCCAACAGGATGGACATCAGTTTACCGATTTCCCCGCCCCGCACAAGCATGTTTTGCTTTTCCGGCGGGACCCGGAAGGAACATCGTTACCCCCTGAAGTGCAATTGCCGCTTGGGAAGGATGTGGTGGGAAAACTTGGCGATTTGCCGCGGACTGCCATCCTACCATCCCATGGTAAGACGCCGGCAACTTGGGGCTCCCCAATCCCCGTTCATCGGGATTGGGGGTCCCCCGTCACTCGTGCCGGAGGGCGACGATGGGATCCAGTCTGGAGGCACGGAAGGCCGGGTAGAGCCCGAAGACGATCCCCACGGCCACGCTGATGCACAGGGAAAGCAGGATGCTCCAGAGCGTGATGACCGTGGGCATCTTTGTGGCGTGCGTGATGATCCAGGGAAGCCCCACCCCGAAGGCAATGCCGATACAACCGCCGATGCTCGACAGCACGACGGTCTCGATGAGGAACTGGCTGATGATCTGTCTCTGCCTGGCCCCGATGGCACGGCGGATGCCGATCTCGCGGGTGCGCTCGGTGACGGTGGCGAGCATGATGTTCATGATGCCGATCCCGCCGACGAGGAGGGAGATGCCCGCGATGGACCCGAGCACGATGTTGAAGGTGCGCTTGGTCGCCTCTGCCTGTCTCAGGAGTGCCAGAGGGATACTGATGTCATAGTCCGCCTTCTTGTGGAACCGCTTGAGCATCAGGTCGATGGCGGCGGCGGTCGCTTCGACGTCCTCGGTGTTGTCCACCTGCACGAGGACGAGGTGAAGCTCGACGAACTCCCGGAGCATGGCCCCCTCGGTCCTGCGCGTGATGTGGTCGCCGTACCGTTCCCGGGCGGCGCTGAGCGAGATGTAGGCGTCCACGTCCTGGTCGGGGATCGGGACACTGCTGGTACCCTTCTCGTTCACGACGATGCCGATGACGGTGAACACGTTGCCTCCGATGCGGATGGGCTGGCCGACGGAGTGCTCGGTGGCGGTGAGTCGTCGGGCGCCGGTCTCCGTGAGGACACAGACGCCCGCACGCGAATCGTAGTCCCCCTGGGAGAGCACCCGTCCGGCGAGTATCTCACGCTTGACCAGCTCGAACCAGTCCGGCGTGGTGCCCACCACGCGGAGTTCGAGGGTCCGCTCCCCGAGACGTCCCTCCATCCGAACCAGCTTCGCGGGGACGGTCCGCTGGACCGTCGGGAGCGATTCCCTGAGCCGCGCATCGTCCTCGTACGTCAGACCGTAGATGCTCATCATCGCCCGGCGAGACCCCGACGCCTCCTCCTCGACGGGCTTCTTCGAGGAAAGGATGATGTTGTTGCTGCCCAGCTTGCGGATCTGCTCCAACGCCTCGCGACTGGCGCCCTCGCCCACGGAGAGCATCGCGATGACGCTGCCGACGCCGAACACCAGTCCCAGCACGGTCAGGAGCGACCGCAGTGCGTGCAGCATCAGGTTCTTGATGCCCAGCTTGACCCAGCGGGCAACCGGCAGTCCTCGCATCAGACATTCTCCTCCGTGCGGTCCACGCGGCCGTCCAGCATGTGCAGGCGTCGCTGCGCGCAGGCCGCCAGGTCGGGCTCGTGCGTCACCATGACGATGGTCTTCCCGCGCCGGTTGAGATCGGTCAGGAGTTCTATGATCTGCATCCCGGTGGCGGAATCGAGGTTGCCGGTGGGCTCATCCGCTAGGATGACCGCGGGATCGTTGACCAGGGACCGTGCGATGGCGACCCGCTGCTGCTGTCCTCCCGAGAGTTCCATCGGACGGTGCTGGAGGCGGTCCGCCAGGCCCACCATCTCCGCCAGTTCGACCGCACGCTCGCGACTCGCTTCGGCCTCCCACCCCAGGTAGTAGAGCGGCAGCTCGATGTTCTCCTGGACCGTCAGCTGCGGGATGAGGTTGAAGCTCTGGAAAATGAACCCCAGTTCCCGGAGGCGCAGGTCGCTCAGGTGGTTGTCGTCCATCTCGCCGACGTTGTGGCCCTTGAGGAAGTAGCGTCCCGAGGTGGGACGGTCGAGACACCCGAGGAGGTTCAGCATGGTGCTCTTGCCGGAACCGCTGGGTCCCATGATGGCGAGGAAGTCACCCTCCCGGATCGAAAGCGTGACGCCCACCAGGGCCAGCACCTGCGCGGTCCCCATGTGATAGACCTTCCCCACGTCCTCCAGACGCACGAGCACGTTGTCGGAGGAAGTGGGGGACCCCAAACGCAATGAATCGCGTTTGGGGTCCCCGCTCGCGGGATGGTCGGTTCTGACGCTCATTGGCCTTCGGGGGTGGGATTGCCGGCGCCGGAGCGCGGGCCGCGCCGCCCCTGTCCCATTTGTCTCCTCAGGGCGTCGCGCTGCTCGGGAGTCAGGCTCTCCATCATCTTCTGACGTTCTTCCCTGGACATGCTCCGGAGCTTGGCGGGGTCGAAAGCCGGCGGCGGCGTGCTCTCGGCGGCATCGAGGATCCCCAAACGCGATTCGTCGCGCTTGGGGACCCCCGTGCCGGCGTTCGCCGAAGGGGCTGCGGGCGCTGAGGGTGCCGAGGGGGCGACGGGCTTAGGCTCTTCTTCGCGGATCGGGGCGGTCGACGGCCCCAGCGGGGGCGCCAAGAGCACCAGTTCGCCTGGTGACAGTCCCTGGAGGACGTGGACCATGTTGTTGTTATCCAACCCAATCTCGACCTCCCGGGGTTTCGGACCTTCTGTTCCGGGGAGATAGACCGTCGGCTTGCCTTGGACGCGAACCACCGACCATACCGGGACGAAGATCGCGTCGGGATACGTCGCGACGACGATCTCCGCCTTGCAGGTCATCCCGGCGCGCAGTTCCTTCGCGTCGCCATCGAGGTAGATCTCGGTCTCGTAGACCTTGAGGTCCGGGTTCATCCAGGCGCTCTGGGCGTCGGGGAGAAGTCCGATCTTCCCGACGCGGCCCGGGAACGTCTTGCCCGGGACCGCGTCCACCGTCACCCGCACCGGCTGGTCCTTCTTGATCTTCCTCAGACTCGACTCGTGGATCTTCACCTCCGCCATCATCGAGGCCGTCGTGGGCAGGTTGATCAACTCCTGTCGCTCGCGGATCTCCTGGCCTTCCGCCAGCGGCTCCGCGCTGCCCCGGAAGGAGGCTTTGCCGGTGGTCGCGTAGACGACCATCCCCGCGACGGGGGCGTAAATCTTGCACTTGTCGATCTGCTGGCCGAGCTTCTCCAGCGTCGCCGTCTGTCGGTTGAACTCCGATTCCTTGGCCTTGAGATCCGCCTCGGCCTGCACGACGTCCGCCGTCCCCTTTCGCGTCACCCGGTCGAGCGCGGCCTTCGTCTGCTCCACGTTGCTCTTCAATTCCTCCACACGTCGGTTGTAGGTGTATTCCTTGAGGAGTGCGAGTTTGGCCTCGGCCAGTTTGAGGTCCAGTTCCCGGCGCGTGACGGCCAGTTTATCGGCCTCGAGTTCCGTTCGCGTGATGAACTTCTCCTCGGCCAGCGTCTTGGACCAACCCAGTTGGTCGTTGGCCCGCTGGAGTTCCTCCTTCGCGATGGTGATGTCGGCGTCGGCCTGTCGGAGCTCCTGCGGGTAGTCCCCCTCGAGGTACTTGCGGACGTCCATCTGGGCGAAGTTGTAGTCGAGCTGTGCCCGGCTGATGTCGCTCTCCGACTGGCTCTTGGTCATGGCCAGGTTCTCGCGGGCACGGATGAAGGCCGCCTCGGCGTTCATCACGGTGATCGCCTGCTGGACCTTGTCGTCCACCAGGCGGCTCGAATCGAGCTCCGCCAGGAGCTGTCCCTTCTCGACGGTGGTGCCTTCCGGGATGAGGGACAGGAGCACGGCCTTCCCTTCGAGTTCGCTCTTGACGACGACGAGGTCGCGGTTCTGGATGGTGCCGGACTCCGTGACGCTGATGGTGAGCGGTCCGTGCTGCACCGCGAACACCGCCTGGTCGGTTTGGCCCCGGCCGGGCGCATTCCAATTCGCCCACGCTAGAACCCCGACGGCGATGAGCGCCAATCCTGCCGCCGACGCCCCGATCACGCGACGTTTCCCGCCTCGTCGGAACGACCCGTTATTCTGCCTGTTGGTCGGGTTTGTACTCACGCCATAATCCTTTCTCGTTAACGTCCAGCACGTCCATGTCCCTCTGGAGTGACAGTTCGGTCACACGGTAACTGACCAGCGCCGCACTGAGGGCGTTTTGCGCCGAGATGAGTGCCTCCTGTGCGTCGAGCAAATCGCGGATCTCCGCGCGTCCGGCCTCCAGGAACACCTGGGTGCTCCGCACGCGGCGTGCGGCCAAGGCCACGGCCTGCGCCTGGATTTTGAGGCTCTCACGCACCTCCACCAGTGTCCTCAGGTCGTCCCTCACGTCGAGCTTGACCCGGTCCTCGAGGTCCTGCGCGTCGCGGACCGCCCGCTCCATCGCGATATAACTGTTGCGGTAGGCGATGCTCTCCGCCGTGCGATCCAGCGGCAGGTCCAGCAGCGCTCCCAGGCTGTACGCGCCCCGGTCCAAGCGCAGTCGGGCGTTTGGCTCGTCGGCGGACGCCAGGCTCCGGCCCTCACCGGCGTTCGCGGAGAAGGTGAGTTTCAGACCCGCGCGGAGGGCGTCCGCGGCCACGACCACACGTCGCTGCGTGTCGTACACCTGACCGTGGGCGGCGCGCAGGTCGAGCCGTGTCCGCAGGGCGATCTTCACGGCCTCCTCCAGGTCCATCTCGAGAGGCCCGCCGCCCTCACGGCTCGGCGGAACGAGCGTCACCGGGGCATCCGCGGCGAGGGGCTGCTGGGCCGCGACGGCCGCATCCAGCTCCTCAGCCTGGGCGTTTCGGGCCAGCCGGTCTTTTGCCGCCTCCGCCAGGTGCTCAAGCTCGGCCCGGTCGAGGTCCACGTTGGCGTCGGCCGGCAGTCCCAGGGTGGTCCGGAAGGAGTCGAGCCGCTGTGCGTACTGCTGCTGTGCCCCAACCCAGCGGTTACGCGCCTGCAGCTCGCTCTGTCTCGCCTGGTCGACCTGAATCTCGGACAGCCTTCCGGCGTCCGCCAGCCGCCGCGCACGCCGCGCCGACGTGATCAGCCCGCGATAGTTCTCCGCCGCGTTCTTCACCTGGTCGAGCAACTGAAGCACCGACAGGTACTCGCCGGCCACCTGCACGGCCAGGGTCTTCTTGAAGCGTTCGAAGGTCCAAATAGAGTATACCACATCCCGCTCGGCCTGCGTCATCGGTTCGGTCACGATGTCGCGGCCGGAGCCGCGTAAGAGCGGGATGGAGATGCTCGCGTCGGCGAGGATGCCCAGCGAGGACGAGCGGTCGCCGGTCAGCAGTTTCACCAGGTCGAGTGCCAGCTGGGCGGTCATGGAGGCCCCCGTCTTGAGCTTCCTCGTGACCGATCCCGTGCCGCTATTCTCGAAGCCCGCGGTGGGGGCGCCGCCCGACTGGTCGGTCGTGTACGCCGTCCCGAGGGCGCCGGCGAACGAGTTCTCGAAAGCGTGGGCTTCGAGTCTCAGGTCGAGCGCCGCACGGAAGACGTCCTCCTTGCGGGACTGGTAGTCACGGTTGTTCCGCGCGGCGACCTGGAGCGCATCCAAGAGCGTCAGCTTTACCGCCTCGTTGTCGGCGGTAGGAACCGTGATGGGAGAGTCCAAGCCCGTCGCGATGGGCGGGGTCTTCTTCTCCGGCCAGTGAGTGATCTTCGGAACACTGTCCGAGCCGTACGAGGCCGGTCCCGACACCGGGAGCTTCTGGTTGACGAGGAGACGTCGACGGAGGGTGTCCGCCGCCGGCTCGACCGTGAACGGCTCCTTTTTCCCCAGCGCGTCCACCTGCTTCCTCGCGATGATGTCCGACGCGACTTGATCGGTCCCGGCGCGATACTGGGCGGGACTGCACCCGGCGACCATCACGACGACCGCCGCTGCCGCCGCCCAGAACACCCGGTCAGAAGGAAATCGTAT
>Ga0315282_10007407_pt1 | contig 18022 bp, 15 predicted proteins | sample YL17G07_20_MG_FD_203693 | JGI IMG/M metagenome (GOLD analysis project Ga0315282, IMG submission 203693) | Sediment microbial communities from Yellowstone Lake, YNP, Wyoming, USA - YL17G07_20 | ecosystem: Environmental > Aquatic > Freshwater > Lake > Sediment | place: USA: Wyoming | collected...
TCGCCTGCGAGACGATGGTGGAAATGATGGCTCGGAGGGATTGCCGAGGGCCAAATGTATTGAAGGGCCGAATGGTGGCGACGGGAAGACCAAAGGAAAAATAGTAGCTCTCTACTAACTTATCTGCTGCGATCTTACTGGCAGCATAGGGAGATTGGGCTTGAAGAGGATGCTTCTCATCGATGGGAATATACTGCGCTGTTCCATAGACTTCACTGGTGGAGGTGTGAATGACCCTCTCTAATGTCCCCTCCCCAAGGCATGCATTGAGAAGATTGGCCGTGCCTATGATGTTGGTCTGAACGAAATTAAACGGATGAACATAAGAATAAGGAATGGCAATGAGGGCACCTAAGTGGAAGATCTTCGCACATCCTTTCACTGCCTTTCTTACTCCATCTGGATCCTTTAAGTCCCCAGGGATCACTTCAATTTGACTTTGCAGCTCTTTGGGTAAATCTTCCAAGAAACCTTTTTCATCCCTCGAATTATATCGGACAAAAGCCCTTACCTCTTCTCCCTGTCTGACCAATTCTTCGGTCAGATGGCTTCCAATAAATCCTCCTGCTCCCGTAACCAGAACTTTTGTCATGATAGGCCTCGTGTAATCCCCTTCAGTCCCCCTTTAGTAAAGTGGGATTTAGGGGGATTTGTTCAACACTTTTCATACAATAACTTCTTCCTCATCTCCTGGAATTTCTTTTGCGCCTCCTCATAATCTTCGTGCCTCCCGATATCCAACCAAAAATCGTCACTGGGATAACAGACTACTTTACCCCTTCCTTTAATGAGTTTCTGGATCAATTCAGGAAAATCCAGATATTTCTGAGAAGGGATCCATTCCAGCACCTTTTTTTCAAAAACATAGATCCCCATACTGACAGAGTAGGAGAGCGTTGGTTTTTCAATATATCGAGTCAGCCGGTGGGCACGATTAAACTCCATGACTCCCAATTCCAATTGGACTTTCTTCTGGCTCATAGCGATCGTGACAATCCCTTTATGTTGATGATGATATTGAATCAACCTTTGATAATTGAGAGTGGTGAGAATGTCTCCATTCATCACGATAAAGGTCTCCGGAAGATTCGGGATGATGGAAAGAGGCCCAGCCGTTCCAAGAGGTTTCTCTTCTTTAGAATAACGAATATCCGCTCCGTATTGGCTCCCATTTCTAAAATAGGCCGAGAGGAGTGGCTCGGATTGCTGACTCACGGCAAATACCATCTCTTTAATCCGAAAATGGGCTAACTGTCTGACGATCACTTCAAGAATGGGCATTCCATCAATAGGCATCAAAGGTTTAGGGAAAACAGTGGTATAAGGTGCCAGCCTTGTCCCCTTACCTCCAGCTAAAATGATCGCTTTCATTCTTTTCTCCAATTACCGTGTCCACCCCCCCTCCTCTCCTCCCCCCGCAGGTGGGGGAGGAAAAAGGTGGGGGGTCACAAATAATCTGCTAAAAATCTCTCAACACTCGTCTCAATATCGAACAATTGCTTCAATTCCTCCCTTTTGTCCTCATTCCTTTCTTCTTTCCCATTACCCTTGAGTTCAGCTCTCTTCTTCATGCTCTCCTTCAATGCCACGACATTTTCTGGAGGAATCACCCAGGCCACTCCATATTGGCGACCCAGCATCCCCATATCACCCACATCGGTCACGATTAGTTCTTTATTAAACCTTAATGCTTCTGAAAATACCAGAGGGATTGATTCAGACCGGGAAGGGATCACCACACAATTAGATAATTCATAATGGGAAAATAGTATCTCATCCGGTACATTTCCCCTCCACGAAACATGTCCCTCAAGTGCTTTCATTTTAATAAAATCCTTTGCCCATTCCTCCATCCCTCCTCTACCAACGACCGTGAGATGAACATCCACGGCTTCCTCTTTCAGCAATGCCATGGATTGAAGCAGGAGGTCGATTCCTTTCACCTTCTCAATTCTTCCCACAAATAGAAAACGGTATGGTTTACTTGTTAATCCCCCCCAACCCCCCTTTAACAAAGGGGGGGGAGGGGGGATGGTTCGTGTGGTGGCTAAAAAAAAACACTTTCTTCCAAACCGTTCCTCTATCTTCTTCGAAAGATCAAAACCGTCAGCAAAAACACCCTTGGCCTCCTGAATAATTCTTCTCATTATTGGATAGAGAAATGGATTTCTTCCATATCGATAAATATCTGACCCGAGGGACCAAATGGAGTAAGGAATCTTAGCTTGGCGGTAGGCCTGATTAGCAAAATAACCACTGGGGAGAACCCAGAGGGCAAGGCATGCTTCTATCTTATTCTCTTTTATAAAGGGGAGCAGTGCCTTCTTCCCGTAATAAAATAGATTCACAATTCGAAGAAAATCCAGAGGGTTAAAAGGGTTGAGCCGGACAAGGGGTTTCTCCGATTTGATCCAGGAAAACCATTTGACTTTTACACCTTTTAAAAATTCTTTCTTTTCTCCTTTGCGATCCTGGGTAAAGACGTAGATCCGATGCCCCCGTTTTTTCAATCCTTCGATAAAATTAATCAGGAAAGGGGCCTGAGCAATATCATGAGGATTGGATGGAAAGGAAGAAGTAAGGATGCATATATTCATTAGTGAACCAATGTCAAATGCCAAAGCTCAAAGTTCAAATGAAATCCCGAATCCAAAGAAACAAAAAGAAACTTTTTGACATTTGATCATTTGGCATTGATTTGACATTTGCCTGCCTGCCACAGGCAGGGATTTTGACATTTGGATTTCAATACAATTTTATTTCAGCTCTTTATTATATTCCATATCGAACCACATGGCGAAAAAGAGGGATTGGAGACCTGATATGGCGAAGAAGGCTGCAAACAGAGCACTCGTTGCTGCCACAGGCCCAATCAAAAGTCTATGAATAAGAAGATAGCAGCCAAAAATAAAACCAATAGGTGTAAGGACGAAACCCATTAAGTAAAATAGGACCAGTGGATGAAAGTCCCGGATGATGTATTTTTCTTTGAGGCGCCATATAAAGAGCTTCAGAAGAAGAAGGGAAAGGGTAAAAACCACTTTGTAAATTTTAATGCCTGAACGTTCTCCAATTCCATAAATGGGGTTAACAGGCACATCCCTGACTTTAAAATGATAGACATTCAATCTCACCAAAAAATCATTAGGCATTCCATAACGTTTGTAAACGCTGTTGAGATCGATGGTTTTAAGTACCTCCACGTTAACGGCTCCATAGCCTGATTGGGAGTCCGCAACATGCCAATACCCAGAAGCAATCTTCGTTAAAAAAGAAAGAACGGCATTCCCCAGATAACGTGTTTTGGGGATAACCCTCCAAGCCCTACCGGTGAAGAGGCGATTTCCTTTGGAATAATCCACTTCTCCATCGGCAACAGGGTCCAATAATTTAGGAAGGTCCTTCGGGTCCATCTGGGCATCGCCTGCCATGACCACACTGATGGATATTCCATTGTCTCGGGCCCATTTATAGCCGGTGACGATAGCTCCGCCGACTCCCTCGTTTTCTGTATGACGTATATAAATGATCCGAGAATCTTCCTGCTGATGAGCTTTCACCGCCTCCCCTGTCCGATCGCTGCTGGCGTCATCCACCACGACGATGTGGTCAATAAAGGTTGGGATCGTCTTAAGAACCTTACCGATCAATTTCTCTTCATTATAGGCCGGAACAATGACAGTTATGGTTTTATCTCGGTACATATTTCCTCTAAATTACGTGCCCGTGTCCAAATACGATCATTTATAAAAAGATAATATAAAATTTTTATCATTTAAGGACAGTTGATTTCTCTAATTTTTCTCACGGACAGGTGACACGGTTAACAGACACGTTTTTTAAAATCATTGGATATCATATAGATAGGAGGGTGTCAATTGAATTTAAGAATGGGAAATGGGAAATGAAGATTGGTGATGGAATGATTGTTCCCAGTCACTATCACCATCACCAATCACCATCACTCAATCACAGCAATGGTAGCCTCCGCCTCCACCTCCTGGCCTGCAGAGACGCATATCTCCTTCACGACTCCGCTCACTGGAGCAACGAGAGGCATTTCCATCTTCATGGCTTCCAATACTGCCACCTGATCATCCTCTTTTACCTTATCTCCCACCTTCACTGAAACCGAAACAATCTTACCTACCATTGGTACTGTCACGGGTGTTGCCATAAATACCTCCTTATCATTTCATCGTGACCGTGTCCGCCTTCGTCATGGACAGAGAAATGAGTGCTCAGCGGTTTTATTTTCACGGACACGTGACACGGATATCGGACACGTTAATGATTAAACCTGAATCACCCCTTATTTGTCAAGAAATTTTTAGGAGAGCCCTGAAAAAATCATTAAAGCTCTTTGATTACACCCCTGCCTACCGCAGGCAGGGATTTTGATTTGATTACCCAGATTTTTTCGCTTTAATTTTATCTGCGTAATCGACATTTAATCTGTGTAATCAGAGATTTCTAAACTTTTTCAGAAATCTCGAAAAAATGAATTGACATCAAAAATATATTATAATAACTTATGTGAAAAATTTAACAGTGTCTGATACAAAATTTGATTTCTAACTCTAAAGAAGGAGGAAATGTTATGAGTCGATTGAGTAAAGCATTTATCCCATTTAAAGGTTATTACTCTTCACCATTTTGTCGCTGGCAAGGAAATCTTGCCAATGAAAATGCTATCGTTCTTGGAGCAACGACAGCCAACCGATGGTTTAAAAAAAGGAAAATTGATCCGACCGTGATTGACTATCTCTATTTTGGAATTACCATAGCCCAACATCACCTTTTCTATAGCCATACGTGGGCAGCGGCCATGGTAGTGGAAGGTGCAAAAGAAGTACCGGCTCTCATGATCAATCAAGCCTGTACAACCTCCGCCACGGCTATCAATCTGGCTGCCCAAAATATCGAAGTCGGAGCATACCAGACAGGGTATGCTCTCATGTCAGATCGCTGTTCAAATGGCCCTCATACCGTATGGCCTAACCCTCTTGGCCCGGGGGGAGAGGTAGAATCTGAAAATTGGATGATGGACAATTTTAATAGAGACCCATGGGCAGGTTTTAAAATGATTCAAACTGCTGAAAATGTGGCTAAGAAAATAGGAGCCACAAAAGAAGAATGCGATGCGGTCACCTTAAGGAGGTATCAGCAATATTTAGACTCTTTGGCCAACGATAGGGCCTTTCAAAAAAAGTATATGTTTCCAGTCGAGGTTAAAATTGGTAGAAATAAGACTAAACTTGTCGAAGAAGATGAGGGAGTGACCCCTACGACAGCCGAAGGCCTTGCCAAACTTGATCCTGTCGAGCCCGGAGGCGCCCACAGTTACGGGGCGCAGACACATCCTGCAGATGGAAACTGTGGGGTTATCGTCGCCACTCGGGAAAAAGCAAAAGAGCTAAGCGCAGATCCAAAGGTGGAGGTTCAAATTATCTCATATGGCTTTGCAAGAGCTAAAAAGGGCTATATGGCTGAAGCTCCTGTTCCTGCAGCGGAGATGGCCCTTCGAGATGCAGGAATTACTGTCAAGGATCTCAAAGCTGTAAAGACTCACAGCCCCTTTGTCGTCAATGATATTTACATGAGTCGAATGATGGGGATGGATGTGTATGGGATGAATAATTATGGAAACTCTATGATCTATGGTCATCCCCAGGGACCGACTGCAGGGAGACTGATCGCTGAATTAATAGAAGAGGTGGTCATGCTCGGTGGAGGTTATTGCCTATGGGCTGGCTGTGCTGCTGGGGATACTGGAGCCGCGATGGTATTTAAGATCGGCTGATTGATCCATGAGGGCTTCGTCACCTACAAACCATAAAAATCGTCTAAGGTCAATAGGCTAAGGTTACGAAGCCCGTTTCGTATATAGTCAAGGGTTAAAGGTTATCATTATTAATTATTAAAGACGAACCACCTAACCGATTAACGAAACTGGCATCTTTACCCTTACCCTCAAACTAAAGACTTTCATTTTTACATAATTCCTATTTGACAAATTTCCACAAATAAATCATGATATCTTTATCGTGTCCCATTGAAGGGCATTAAATCCACTAAAAGAAAGGGATTCCGATGAAATTTAAAGGGATATTGTTATGTTTACTTTTCGCCCTCGTCCTTACTCTTCCTTCTCCTTCGATCACCCAGACCAGAGACCCAAGCAAGGTTTACAAGGTGGCTATCCTTCCTTTCATGATCTACAGCCAAGAGAATCTCGATTATCTGCGGGAAGGCATTTATGAAATCCTTTCATCCCGTATCACCGTGGAAGGAAGGATTGTGGTCATCGATCGATCCGTTGTCGAGAAGGCCGTCTATGAAGAGAGGCCGATGCGTCTTGATGAGACAGCCGCCACAAAGATCGGGATGAGAGTGGGAGCGGATTATATCGTTCTTGGAAGTATCACAAAGGTCGGCGATTATATTAGCCTTGACGCCCGTTTGATCAACCTCACCGAGGAGAAACCTCCTCTCACCGCCTTCACCCAGCACAAAGGCATTGACGACGTGATGGTGAAGATTGGCGATTTTGCCCAGGACATCGGATATAAAATCCTTGGCCGTCGTACCATGGTTGGCCGCCCGGGTGAACCTAAACAAAGGAAGGGGATAGAGAGGTTTGACCGCGTGGACATAGATATTAAGAAAAGTCAGACCTTCGGCTTTGAAATCAAAGGCCTCGACATCGGTGATGTGGATGGAGACAAGAAGAACGAACTCGTGATCATGGATGAGCATAACCTTTATATTTTTAAGTATGATGGGGAGAAGTTGAGCCTCTTTCAAAAAATCGAGGCGGGAAACCAGTACAATTTCTTGACCCTCGATGTCGCAGATATCAACCGGAATGGAGTGGCCGAAATTATCGTGACCGCTGTCGTTGAAGACGATGTCCGATCCTTCATCTTAGAATATGAACAAGGGAAATTTAGGAAGATCACTGAAAAGTCAAACTGGTTTTTCAGAGTGTTGGAACATCCAAAAGAGGGCCCCATTTTGATGGGGCAAAGGATGGGTTCAGAGGGGATCCCGGTTGGCCCCATCCATAAATTTGTCTGGAAGAAAAACTCTTTTGAAAAGGGGCCTAAAATGCCCTTTCCAAAAGAGACGAATATCTTCGGTCTCGCTCTCGCAGGTCTCCAAAATAAGGATAAATTAGACCTCGTTGTGCTGGACGACTTGGAGCGATTGAGAATTGTTGCCCCCGATGGAAAGTCCCTCTGGACCAGTAAGGAACATTATGGAGGAACAATCAATTTCTACGAAACCAAAAAGAAGAGGGAGTTGACCTACAGGGGACAAGCGCCTCCTTGGAGGGTCTATATTCCGGGGAGGGTTGTCATAAAAGACCTCGAGAGAGATGGGCTGAATGAGGTGATTATTAACAAAAATGTCACCTCATCAACAAGACTTTTGGAGAGGGTGAGAACCTTCGAAACAGGACATATTTACAGCCTGATCTGGGACGACGGTATCCTTACAACGAATTGGAAGACTCGGGAAATCAACGGATACATCTCAGACTATCAAGTGAAAGATGTTGACAATGACGGCGAAGAAGAATTGGTCGTTGCCGTCGTTGACCTCGGCGGTATGACGACCAGAAAAGTCACGAGCAGAATCCTTTTCTATAAACTCTTTTAAATAACGTGTCCCTGCCTACCGCAGGCAGGCGTGACCGTGTCACGTGTCCGGGAAAGGAACGTGACATATGAAGAAAGTTGAAGATTTGGATCTATTCCGTTTGTCTCATTCATTAGTGTTAAGTATTTTTGAACTCACAAAAACCTTTCCTGAGGAAGAAAAATTCGGTTTTATATCCCAAATGAGAAGAGTAGCTTATTCCATACCGATGAACCTGATGGAAGGGGCGCACCGTTTGAGTTCAAAGGAATATCGACAATTCGTTGGAATTGCAAAAGGCTCTGCGGGAGAAATAAAGCATCATTTATTACTTGTTAGAGATTTGAAATACATCTCTGAAAGTAAATATTCCAATTTTTTACCCGAATATGAACGTGTTAGTCAGATGTTGACCAAGTTGGCTAAGTCCTTAGAATGAATTTAAAACGGACACGGACACGTTAAACTCAAAAAAAAGCTTGACAAGTTTTTTGAGGAGTGGTATAAAATTAAAAAATTTTAATGTTTTTGTATTATTTCTTCACAAACTCAAAAGAGAAAGGAGGTGAAAATTATTTAGGGGGTTAGTGGTAGTGAATTTTGTTAGTGGGTTTAAGAATCAGAGAACACGATTCACAAGACACTAAAATTTCAAGGAGGAGGAAAAGAGATGAAAAAGTTCATTGTTCTATGTTTAGCTGGGCTTTTAGTTTTGTCGTTTGGTGCAGCAGTCTATGCCCAGGCACCAAAAATAGAATTCAAAGCATCTGGATTTATTGATGCCATAGGTATTTACGACAAAAATGTGCCACGATATGGCTCTGCTGCTGGCATCTTCCAGGTGACAAATCCTGATTACGGCACTCCTGTTGGGGACATGAAGGCTCTGGACAAGAAGCAAACCTTCTGGACTATGCGTGGAAGGTTGAAATTCGACGCCATCGTGGATAAAAATCTGAGTGGGACACTTTTCCTTGAGATGGACTCCACTCGTTGGGGGGATACCCCCGGTGCAACGGGGTCAAAGCTCGCTACGAAGGATCAATTGGGTTACTGGACAGCAGACCGAAACGCGTTGGAGATCAAAAACCTCTACATTGATTTTGGCCTCCCGTATATTGGAATCCCAGTGCCCATGGGATTTAGAGTTGGCTCCCAACCCCTCGCCATTCGACCGAACTTGATGGTCTATTCGGATGGTATGGGTATCACTTTTAACGTGGATTTGAGTCCTGTCAAGGCTCAGGCTATGTGGTTCAAGGCACTTGAAGGAAAAGACTGGGCCGCAGACGATGTGACTGTCTATGGCATCCAGGCAAATGCAAAGATTGCTACTTTCACGGTTGGCGGCTACGGCCTCTATTACAACATGCAGAGTTATCCTTTCTTTGTAGCCACTGCAGTCAGCCCTGTATTAGCCGGCATTCCATCCCTCTATGGGTTAGTCCAGGGAACTCAACAGGCTAATATGTGGTGGTTTGGTGTCTTTGCAGACGGCAAGGCAGGTCCGGTCAATATCAACTTCGACTTCATCTATGACACTGGGACGGTTAAAGAACGTCTGACCGCTGGCATACCAGATGTCGATTATGACGGCTGGCTTACATACCTGAAGATCGACTATCCATGGGAGAAGTTCAACTTCGGAGGAGTTGGGATGTACGCCTCTGGAGCCGATGCTAAGAAGACATCTAAAAGCGGGCTGCCTGGTACAGCTGTTGCTAACCCTGCTGGAGTTGGTCTGTCACGCAAAGTAAAATCCTTTGTTGTGCCCCCTGGTTCAGAAGCTGGACCGATTTTTCAAGAAGCCCTTGTGGTCTATAATGGCTTCCACGGAGATTCCGAGCCTCTGGGTATCGGTGACAATGCCAACTATAATGCGCTAAGCAGAGGCGGAGCTGGCGGAACCGCAATGCTAAAGGCTTACGGAACTGTCAAGGCTACACCGTGGTATAAGGTTACTTTGCAGGGGCTCTATGTTTGGGATACCACGAAGAATGGAACCACCTTTGGCACTGCTGTGAAACCGGATGGTTCTTTGAGGAACGACAAAGACATCGGTTTTGAAATGGATCTGATCAATGAGATAGCGATTTACAAGAATCTTTCATGGTTCGTTGGTGGAGGTTACCTTTGGGCCGGAGATGCATTGGATCTGAAACACCCGTCCGGCAATTTCAACTTCTCGCCGAAGAATCCATGGGTTCTCGCTACGAAACTCTTGTTTACTTTCTAAGAGTGAGGTTAGTTAAAAAGGCGGTCCTTCTGGACCGCCTTTTTTTTGGCCCTCTGGAAGAATGATTTGCCTTGACTTTTGAAATGCAATATACCATTATCTTTTTTAATCCTCCTTCAGGAGGTCTCTGAAAAACCCTTAAAATATTTACCAGAGACCTCTTAGAGAGCTCTTCATATTTTTAGATTTTCCCAGAGCTCTCCTCGGGGGATTTGACATCTTTAAAAAAATTGATAATATATTACCAACATGTTCACCAAAAATTAATAAAAAAAGGAGTATTCATGATTCGAGATAGAAAAAATTGTTTAGGTATCTTTGTTTTCATCACCGCTCTTCTCTTTCTTCTAAATTCCTGTTCCAGTCTTCCATTGATTGGCAAGAAGAAAGAAGAGAAGGTGGAGAAACTCCCTCCGGGAAAGACGGTCACCGTCGAAGGAATGGAAACGATAAAAGGTGTCAATCCTCCGAAGTCAGAGACCCCTTCTTCTAAAAAACCTTCCACTCCAACAACCCCTTCAAAGAAAGAAACAGAAACCAAGGTTGCTTCAACCCCCACAAGACCTTTTTATGGTCCTTCCCTTCCCCTCTTTCAAACGGGGTTTAAGAGAAAGGTAGGTATTTTAGACTTCGAGAATAATACCTCTTACAAAGATGAGAAAATTGGAGAGGCCGTTGCTAAAAAGCTTTCTGATAAATTGGAGGCGACCCAACGGGTAGCGACGTTGGATAAGACCGTTGTCTCAGAGATGTTAAATCGGGAGGGTTTTAAATTCGAAAACCTTTCAGATCCATCAGTGATGAAGCGTGCTCACCAATCCTTAGGAATCCAGGCATTTGCCCTGGGGACGGTGACAGATGTAAGTCTCCTTTCCTCTAAAGCCTCTGAAACCTCCGATGAAGAAGTTGCTTTTGCCACGGCAAAAGTAGAAATCCGTCTCATCGATGCCTCCACCGGAAACTTGCTGAAAACCTTCATTGGGAGAAGCCCTATCTTCGGCACCAAAGAGACAGGGGAATATAGCAAGGGGAAGGCTGTGATCAAGGCGATTGAATTCGGTCTGGATGACATTTTGGAAGGTTTCCTTCGGCAACTCGATCTCTTGGATTGGACCACCACCATTGCAAGGATCGAAGGAGAAAACATCTACCTCAATGCAGGCAAATTATCCGGTGTCCGGATTGGAGATACCTTAGAGGTCTATGAACCCGGGAAAGAGATCCTCCATCCCGCTACGAACCTCTCCCTCGGATGGACCACTGGCAAACTAAAGGGAGCTATAAAAGTCTCCGACCTATTTGGTGTGGATGCAGCCATCGGAAAGGTCGTTCAAGGCGCCGGGTTCAGTTCCAATGATGTAGTAAAATCCACGATAAAATAAATCCGTTATTTCCATCCGTCCTCTCCTGAACCACAAGATTTCTCACAACAAGTTCCATCTACAAAGGAGGATCGGGTTGTGAAACTTTTCCCCTTGACAACCAAAGAAGAGAAACGTATCATTCCCAAATCCCACCTACTAAAATTATATTTCACTCTATGAAATATCCAACAGAAGGACATCGGAAAGTTAATAACTACTCCATCAGGGCTATCGAACGCGCCGTCCAGGTGCTCGCTTGTTTCTCCTTCCGACAGAACGAACATACGATGGGAGAACTGGCTCAAATGGCAAAGCTCTCCAAATCGACTGTGTTCCGTATCCTTCAAACCCTGGAGAAACATAAATTTGTGGCTTATGATCCGCAATCGGGTCGATACCTCCTCGGCATGAAATTATTTGAATTGGGGGGGATCGTCTTCTCCTCTCTCTCCTTAAGGAAGGCTGCTTCTCCATTCTTAGATCACCTCGAAGACAAGGTTAACCACACCGTGCTCATGGGCATTTTAGAGGAAGGGGAATTGGTCTATATCGACAAGCGGGAGGGCAATGAGCCCATTAAACTGACCTCAGAAATCGGGAAAAGGAGACCTCCGTATTTCGGGATGTTGGGGAAAACATTGATGGCCTTTCTATCCGACAAAGAAGTTGACGATCTGTTAACCCAATTTCCCTTGGAGAAGGCTGCCCTCATGTCAATCACTGATCCAAAAAAATTTAAGAGGAGTCTCAAAGAGATTAGAGAAAAGGGCTACGCTTATGAATACAATGAAGCCGTAGAAGGGGTGATTGGTATCGCTGCTCCTATCCGAAACCATTTGCGGAAGGTGGTGGCAGCAGTAGGAACAGCTTTTCCTGCTTTTAGTGCCAACGATCAAAACGTAAAAGAAACGATTCAATTGGTGACCAAAACAGCTAAGGAGATATCAGTCGCATTGGGATATATTGATGGTGAAAGAGAAAGGGGAATGATTAAACCCAAGGGTTAGGAGGCGAAGAGCGCTTGTTAATTTCGCTTTCAGATGGTTTGAAAGCCCGCATTTTAATGGTCTCATCGGTCTATGCCCTGTAGGTTTGGGAAAAACTAAAATGATTAAGGAGGTGTCCTATGTTACGACAAATACTTATTATCGCAATATCAATTTCATTGGGTACATTTTTAATCATCAACATGGCCAGTCAATCAGAGGCTGCCGGAGAAAAATACGATCTTCGATGGGGAACGATTACTGCGGGTGGGGCCTGGCAGATTATCGGAGCTGCCATGCTCGAAGACGTTAAGAAAAGCAATCCCAATATTACGGGCTCCTGCGTTCCAAGTACTACAACTTCTAATGTCATTGGTGTCCACCAGGGGAAATTTGCCATCGGTTTCACTCTTAGCGATACCTTGGCTGATGCCTGGGAAGGCAAAGGGTATTTCACTCAGTTCGGATCATTACAAGACATTAGGATCCTGGCCGTCCTCTATCCTCAAGCTACGCAGATTGTCGTCTGGGCGGATTCGAAGATAATAAGTGTTGATCAAATGAAGGGACTAAAGGTGAGCCCGGGTGCAAAGGGTCTATCATGCGACCTCGAGCTTCAGCGCTTATTAAACCTTTATGGGCTCTCTTACAAAGATGTACAGATTCAGTTTCTCAGCTTTGAGGATGCGGCGAATCAATTGATCGATAATCATATTGATGTCTTTTCTTGCACGACCTGTCCCTTTCCCTTTGGCCCCGTCATCAATGTGAACTCCCAGCGCCAAATCAGGCTTCTCTCTATTCCAGATGATAAAATCGCTGAACTGACTAAATTTAGAGGGGTGGAAGCCTATACCCTTCCCTCTGGATTATACAAAGGAGTGGATTATCCCGTTAAGGGAATCGCTGTTCGTGCCGTGATCATCGCTCGTAAAGACATGCCAGAAGATGTTGCCTATAGTATCGTTAAGGCGATCGGCGAGAACTTCAAACGCTATCCAACGGTGTTGAAAGCAATGGAATACGCAAAACTGGAGGATATTGGGAAGAACGTTGGATTTCCTTTCCACCCTGGGGCGTTTAAATACTATCGAGAACGTAGCTTAGTCAAATAGTTAAGAAAAAGGAGATCCTTTCATATGGGTTTAACATGGATGGCCTATTGGGGAACAAAAACCTACTATCAGAGGATAGCTGCTGCTGTGGCCATCCTGCTCGCCATCTTTCAAACCTATACCGCTTTGTTTGGTAGTTTCGATGCCCTTAAGCAACGGTCTATCCATTTAGGCTTGGGATTAATTTTGGTGTTCTTGGTACGGCCTTGGGGTAAAAGGAAAACCGGCGGAGGAGGACCAATCTGGCTGGACTGGTTGTCAGCGGGAGCAACTTTCATTATGATCGCTTATCTATTGGTTCGCTATGATTGGATCACGGTAGAACGTTTCACATTGATCACTCCTCTGGCATGGTATGAGAAAATTCTTGGCATCGTGGCGATCATTCTCGTCCTTGAGGGTGCACGCCGAGTCGTCAGCAAAGGGCTTTTCTACTGTGTCATTGTATTCTTGCTTTACCCGTTTATCGGACCTTTTCTTCCGGGTGCCCTTCATACTTCACCCATTCATTGGACGGAGTTAATAGATTTTGACTACCTCTCCTTAGGAGGAATCTTCGGCATTCCCCTGGGGGTCTCGGCAACTGAGATAACCCTCTTCATCATCTTCGGGGCGATCCTAATGCGCAGCGGCGGTTCGTTCTTAATCAACAATATCGCCACAATATTTGCCGGTCGCATGGTGGGAGGTCCGGCTAAAGTGGCGGTCGTGGGAAGTTCCCTTTTTGGGACGATTTCCGGTAGCGGGACAGCAAACGTTGCTACCGTTGGCAGCGTCACCATCCCGATGATGAAAAAGGCGGGTTACAGTCCCGAATTTGCTGCTGCGGTAGAGGCTGTTGCATCTACTGGCGGACAGATTATGCCTCCTGTAATGGGAGCTGCAGCCTTCGTCATGTCGGGATTTAGCGGCATTCCCTATACCACCATCATCCGATATGCGATCTTTCCTGCAATCCTTTACTATTTAAGTCTTTTTGTCACAGTTGACTTAAGAGCCAGGCGACTAAAATTATCAAGTTTGGCACCGGCAATTAGCTTAAAGGCGACGCTTCGGGATTATGGCCACATGATCATACCGATTGCGATTTTAGTCTATCTTTTGATTGCTGGCTATACGCCGAGGCTTGCAGGTGGTTTTGGGATCGTAACGGCTATTGTTGCGAGCCAATTGCGGTCGACAACACGGTTGGGCCTGGTGGGCACTCTTGCAGCTCTTGAGAATGGCGCAAATGGCATGCTCATTATAGTCACCTCGACAGCAGCGGCTGGCCTCATTGTAGGCACCGTTGACCTTACAGGTCTCGGAAACCGTATGGGCAGCGCATTTATGTATATATCCGGTGGCAATCTGCTTTTGGGCCTTATTCTTGGGATGCTCATCGCCCTTCTTCTGGGTTTAGGTCTACCGACGACCCCAGCCTATATTGTCCAGGCAGCCACAGTCATTCCAGCCCTTATTGCTATGGGGCTACCTCCCTTTGTCGCCCACATGTTCGCCTTTTATTATTCAACCTTAGCCATTATCACACCACCAGACGCTTCTGCCGCGTATGCAGCCGCATCCCTTGCAGAAGCTGATGGGTGGAAAACCGGTTGGTTGGCTACGCGATTAGCTTTTGTCGCCTTCATTGTCCCCTTCATGTTTGCTTACAACCAATCCATCCTCCTGGTCGGTCCCTGGTGGGAAATTTTGATCACCGTATTGACCGCATCCATCGGGGTCTTTTGTCTTGCTGCGGCCCTGGAGGGTTATTTAATACTTTCTCTTAACCGCTTTGAACGGCTCGGGGTTGGCGCTGCTGCATTGTTGTTAATCTTTCCCTCTTGGGTTGCAGCGTTACCCGGCGCCATGGTTTTAACTTGGTTATTAATCGGTCAGTTCCGTAAGCGATCGAGAAAGCAATTAGAGGCGGGGTCAGTGTGAAGGATACAGAAATTTAAAAAACCTTTTTTGTATAGTGCAAGGGAGAATGCGGTGTCCTCGTCCATGTTAAGGATGGAAAACTTTTAAATATAGAAGAAAACCCTGAGTGGCCTAGAAAATGCTGGCCCTCAGCCAAATACTGCGTACGCAGAAAGGCTGCGAAAGAATGGTTTTATCATCACCAGCGGCTCAACTTTCCTATGAGAAGGATCGGAGCCAGAGGAGAAGGCAAGTGGCAGCGCATTTCCTGGGAAGAAGCCATTGATGAAATTGCTGCCAAGCTGGCAGAAATCAAAGATAAGTTTGTGCCAGAGGCCCTTGCTACGACGCGTGGAACTTTACGTACTCATGAAGAGTATCGCACGCGCTTTATGAATCTTTTCGGCAGCCCCAATCAACTTGGCCATTCCCGAATATGCATGGGCGCACGGTCTGCGATAGGAGATATTATTGCAGGCCGTTTTTCAAACTTTGCTATCCGAGAGAGTACTCAATGCATTGTCCTACTCGGTGTGGAACCTTTGGTGTCACGGCCATGGGTGGCGAAGACCATGCGGGATGCCAATAAGAGAGGAGCAAAACTCATTGTTCTGGATCCCCGGGAGACCCGTTCGGCCAGAATGGCTGATCTTTGCTAAAAAGTCCGTCCAGGAACAGATGCAGCAGTGCTTTTGGGAATGATTAATGTGATTATCACAAAAAGGCTTTATGACGAGGGGATTCGTGGCCAACTGGTGTTTCGGTTTTGACGAACTGAAAGAGCGAGTAGCCGCGTATCCTCCAATAGTGGCTTCAACGATCTCTCATGTTCCTAATGAACAGATCACGGCTGCGGCAGAAATGTATGCCCAACACCACCCTGGCACCTTTATTGAGGGCATGGGAATTGAACATACTTACAATGCTGCACCGATTCTCCACGCCAGGTGGATTCTTGCTGCCCTTGCTGGAAACATTGATGTAGAAGAAGGAGGAGAAGAACAGGCCAGCCCTTCCGATATAGTTACCAACCGTGAGATTGAAATGGCAGAAGCCATGAGTCCAGACCAGTGGAGAAAAATGTTAGGTGCAAAAGAACATAGCATCTTTAGCTATGACGTACAAAAAATGGTGGTCGATGCCCAGACAAAGGTATTTGGCAAAGCAGGGGGTTCTTGGTCCCTGACGTGCCAGGGACATGCTCCTCTAACCTATCGCGCTGCAATAACAGGTAAACCCTACCCCATTAAAGCTTTCATAATCCCATGGTGACCCATGCCAATACCAAATTGGTCTATGAAGCGCTGATGAGTTCAGAACTCTATGTGGTGATGGATTTCTTCCCGACCCCGAGTAGTGCCATTCCCGATTATATTCTGCCGGCGGCTTCATGGCTCGAACGACCAGATCTTTGGACATTTTTAGACTATTCACCAAGCACTTTCATTAGAAAGACCTGTATACCGCATATCGTAAATGGCGAATACGAACACTACCGCGACTATGACCTTTGGCGGGGGTTGGGGATCAGGCTGGGGGGGAAAGAATATTGGCCTTGGGAGACTTTAGAGGAAGCCATTGACTATCGCCTGAAAAGCGCCGGAATGACTTTAGAAGATGCACCGATTGTATATGGCCGGAAGATGCAGTTTCAGAAATACAAGAAGAAAGGGTTTGCAACTCCTACTGGTAAGGTAGAGTTGTTCTCCACCATTTTTGCGCGTATGGGCTACGACCCACTGCCGAAACATACGGAGCCACCTGAAACACCTGTAAGTGCCCCTGACGTCGCAAAGGAATATCCTTTCACTTTGATCACGGGCGGCCGTATCCGTAAGTTTTACCACTCTGAATGGCGGCAGATCGATTCGATCCGGAAAAACCATCCTGATCCTCTACTGCAGATCCATCCAGGAACTGGAATGAAGCTTGGAATTCAGAATAACGACTGGGTATGGGTTGAGACGAAGCGAGGCAGGGTCATGTTCAAAGTACAGTTCTTCGACGGAATTGATCCTATGATCGTCCATGCCGAACACGGTTGGGTACTGCCGGAATATGCCAGGTGAATTCCCCTGGCATCATGGCGTTTGGCAAGTAAACATTAATGTCTGTATGAATGACGATCCGCAGGTTTGCGGCCCAGAGATGGGAGCCTGGCCTTTGCGGACGGCCCTGTGTAAGATTTATAAAGTAAAGACTTTTATCTCCCCGAACGGATAGATATCATTGAGGAGATACCCATTACCAACCTGGGGAAAGCGGATTAGAAGCGATTGAGAGAAGGCATTAGAGATAAATTGAGAAAAGAAGGAAAGATTGACTGAAGAGACAAAAGAATGACAATTTTGATTCTTCCTAATTCCATTTATTCACCCACTAAGGACCGACAATTCAGCTCAGGGTATTTCTTCAATTTTTGATAAAGACTACATCTTTGAATCTCTAATAATTTAGCTGCTTTTCTCTTATTCCCTTTGGTAAAATTTAGTGCCCTTTTTACAGTTTCTCTTTCAGTTTCTTCCAAGACGTATTTTAGACTATAGTTATTCTTGGGGATGTAGTTCCCATTTTCAAAAATAGAAGACGGTAGATTCTCTGGTAGTATTATTTGGCTTTGCGTAGCATTTAAAACAGTTTGTTCTAAAACATTTGTCAACTCCCTAACATTTCCCGGCCAGGGGTAATTCATCATTATTTGTAAAGCTTCATCAGTTATACCTCTCATATCTGTTTGTAACCTTTTGTCAATTTCTTTTAAAAAATGATCTA